>ERZ840057.2208-NODE-2208-length-13965-cov-61.448023_pt1 | contig 13965 bp, 10 predicted proteins | sample MGYA00519907_ERZ840057 | MGnify/ENA primary metagenome ERZ840057 (study PRJEB31850, sample SAMEA3708862) | human gut metagenome | biome: human gut; feature: human-associated habitat; material: faeces | place: China | collected 2014 ...
TCATACAGCCAGCCGGGGGCGTCGGGCTGCAAAAGCAGCTTGTAGGCAGTGTCCGCATAGCCGTATTTTGCCAGCACATCGCACAAAAATGGCGTGGACAAAAAGCCTGTGTTCAGGTGGTAGTCGTTCTCGGCAACCATCCGGTTCAGCGTTTCGGCGGCGGCTTTGCTTTCTTCCTCACCCAGCAGGGCAAAGGCAATGGCGCGGACATACTCACACTGGCGGTCAGAGTGGATCACGCCGTTCTCGGTGAACGCCGCGCGGTAGGCTTTTACGGCGTTGGCGGCAGTATCGCGGTAGTTGGCAGCATCGTCGGACTTCCCCAGTGCATCAGCTACTTCCGCCAGCAAGCGCCCGGAGTATGCCAGATACGCCGTACCCACGCTCTTGCGCGGGTTCATCATTGCCTGCATGGGGGTGATGCCCGGCTCGCACCATTCGCCGTAGTCCATACCGTTCAGCACGGTGTACTTGGCGTAATCGCCGCCCTGCTGCTCATCGGTTGTCTGCTGTGCGCGCCCCAGCAAAAAAGCGTACCAGCGCTGCATCATCTCATAGTTGTCCGCCAGAATTTTGCGGTCACCCGTGCGCTTGTACATCGCATACGGCACCAAAATCGCCGCATCGCCCCACCCTGCCGACATGCAGAGCATCGGGGTCATATAGCCGGGGCGGGCGTTCGGCGGGGCAATGTTCGCCATGCGCCCGTCCGGGTACTGGTTCAGGCGGCACTCCGCCAGCCATTTTTCCGCCACGGGGTAGCAGTCCATCAGGGTCAAGCCGGTTTCAATAAACACGCCCATATCCCCTGTCCAGCCGGCGCGTTCGCGGGTCGGGCAGTCGGTGGGGACATCGCAGAAGTTACCCTTCTGGCTCCAGATGCTGTTCTTGACAAGCCGGTTCACCGCGTCATTTCCGCAGGTAAACGCGCCCGTCACCGCCATATCGGAGTAGACGGCGTAGCCAGTAAACACGGCATCGGTCAAATCGGCGTCGGTTTCGACCTTGGCGTAGCGGAAGCCCATAATGGTGAAGCTGGGCTTAAAGTGGTTTTTCCCCTCTTTACAGACAAGCTCCAGCATCTGGGCGGTGCCGCCCTCCTTGTGGCGGTTGCGGTCCTGAAAGTTTTCTTGGGTAAAGTTTCCGTTTTCGTCCAACGCTTCGCCGCAAGTCAGCTTGACCTTCTGTCCGGTGTGGGCGATCAGCGTTATCTCTACATAGCCGGCGATATTCTGCCCAAAGTCCAGCACCGTCTCGCCGTTGGGCGTTTGCAACAGCTTGCCGGGGAATGCTTCGTGTTCCAGAATCGGCACGGTATTCATACCGGTAATGGGCAGATCATCACGGTAGGTGCGCACACCGTGCCAGCCGGTCAGTTCGCCCTCAAGCTGTGCATTGTAGACCTCGCCCTGCTGCATATCGTTCTGACGAATAGGCCCGCATTGCGTTGCCTGCATCGTGTCATCGGAAACGCAGACCGGTTTGCCGTCTACCTCCAGCTGAAACAGCACGCCCAGGGTATCACCGAACAAATCACGGTCGCCATCCACACCGCCCGTGCTGCGGTGCCAGCCATCACCGAGAGCAATTAAAAGCTCATTCTCGCCCTCGTGCAGCAGCGCGGTCACATCGTAGGTCTGCGCACCAAGATGCTTGTTCCCGGTAAAGCTGCCGGGGGCCAAAACCATATCACCAATGCGCTTTCCGTCCAGCCATGCCGCGTACAATCCCTTGGCCGTGATATACAGCCGTGCCTCGCCCTTGGACGCCGTGAAGCTTTTGCGCAGGTACGATGCCGGACGATGGGGCTTGTACGGCTCGGCTGCACCCTTGCCCGCAGCTTCTTTTTCTGCCTGCTTGCGCTCCCAATTGGGGCGGGCAAAGGCGTTGATGGCATCGTCACCGGGGATGTCGATTGGCTCGGTCTCGGGGTCCACCCACTCCCCTACCCAGTCGCACTGTGCAAGGCCGGTCTCAAAGCGTGCCTCACTCCACGCGCCGGGGACATCGTTTTCATCCCACAGGCGGATCTTCCATGCACCGCGCACGCGAGAATCGGCCACGGCGGGGGTATCGGCGTGCATAGCACTGCTTTGTACTTTGCCGCTCTGCCATACGGTTTTGTTGTTGGCGGTTACTTCAATTTCATATGCCGCCTGGCGCACGCCGTCAGCGCACTGCCAAGACAAAAACAGCGGCCCGGCGTCAATACCGACAGGCGCTGTCAGATGGTTGGTTTTAAGGTTTATTGCTCGCATCGTCAAGGGACTCCTTTATATCATAATACCTATATTATAAAGAAACCGCGCGAAGATGCGAACTCAAAAATTACGGAACAGGGATAATTATTCACAAATTAGCACCTTAATATGCGATGTATATCTTTTGTAGCGCAGGCAGGACAAAACCCGGAGCCATTTCTTTGCTTACATCAGCTTGGAAACGGCTCCTGATCATTTTATCATGCTCAAGCTGAACAAGCTGGAAAAGCAAACCATCCGCCCAGCAGCAGAAGTCTATGACGTCTGCACCCAGCTGCGCAGCGTGGCCGTGCAGTTTGAGGATGCGTGGGAGCGCAAGGACATTGAATTTGACGCTGACCTAGAGGGTGCCGCCTACACACAGGCCGACCCCGGCTTGCTGGAACTGGTGTGGACGAACTTGCTTTCCAACGCGATGAAGTTCACACCGCAGGGCGGCAGCATTACCCTGCGCCAAACGCGGGCGAACGGCAAAATTTATGTTTCCGTGACCGATACCGGCTGCGGCATGGATGAAAAGACAATAAAACACATCTACGATAAATTTTACCAAGGCGACACGAGCCACTCCACCGAAGGCAATGGCCTTGGCATGGCGCTGGTCAAGCGGATTCTGGAATTGACCGGCGCAGAGATGCAGATAGAAAGCACCCCCGGCAAAGGCTCGACCTTTACGGTCGTGCTGGCCGAGAGAAAATAAGCAAAACCGACATTGTGCAGGCAGATACACCGCGCAATGTCGGTCTTTTTTTAATTTTTTTCAGAATTAAGGCAATACCGCATAATTCTAAGTGCCGATACCGATATAAAAGCTTTTTCACCATTCTCCGACTCAAGTACCTGTTGTCAATTCTAATATTGTTGTATGACATATAAAATAAAGAAGCCACAGGCACAATACCTGCGGCTTCTTTCGTGCTTCTTTCTACCTCTTAATGTATAACCGGAGGTTTTCTATCCAGCGCTTCATTGTTCAGCAGCAGCCCCAACACGGCAAAGCGATAGGTTACAATTTGCCCATGGTCCATTGATTTGCGAATATCCTGAATCCGGACAATTTTTTTCAACGTTTCAAGCTGATCTTCCATCAGATAAAATGTAACCTGCTTATTGATCGGCTTTGCGCCCCGCTTTCCGGTTTGCTCCGGCAGATATTCTATAATATCTTTGCTTTCTGGCAACACATAATAGCTGCTTCGCTTGCCCTCCGGAATCGCAGCGTAGTCTTCCGATCCAAATACAACGCAGTGTTCTGGTTTCACGCTTGCTGCTTTGTTGAGCTCACTGATCAATAATTGATTGGCAATCGTTCCCACGCGAAGCCCCTGATAAGCGGCTTCCAATTCAAAGCATTCATATATTTCCGGCCGGAAACGAATCAGAACTCTTTCTTTTTTCATTGTGTCCACCGGCATCAATCGATCGATTCTATGATGTTTTTAAGCTTCATCGAAATCTCGATGATTTCATTCAGCGCCGCAACATCTGCATCACGGGATTCTTTGGATACACCTTTCAGCGCTTTTGCAAATGCCTTACTGCTGTATGCCTTATTCAATTTTTTGACCATTTGGGGAACACTTTTCTGGATCATGCTGCTCTTGGTTTCTGTAACCTCGTGTTCCTTTCGCGCACGGTCCCTGGCGGCTTCTTTTTTGCCCTCGTAATCGATGGCGGAAATTTCTTTCGGTTGGCTGCTTACCTTAGCTTTGCCGTATTCATCCGCTTTCCCCTTCAGTTCAGCGAGACCATCATCAAAATAAAGAATCGCCTTTTTATAAGCAGCTTCGTATTCTTTGGTCGTTCCCTGGCGCTGTGCATCGTATAGCAGCTCTCTGAATGCGTCATGCAGATTGTCCCGAAGAACCTCTACATAGTTCTTTCCCGCATCTTCTGTATCGCTGCTATGGCAATCTACTTCCTGCAATTTGGCAAACCGCTCCGCGATTTCATCCTGTATGTCCTCTTCAAACCGCAGATAAGTCTCACATTCGCTTCTCGTTAAAAATTTATCATTTAGAAGTTCTTTTAGTTTGCCCTCCAGCTTCTCTTCGATCCGCGCATCCCGCTCAATCGTGCGTGGATTTACGGTACTGACGCTTTTTGTCGCGCCAAGGGCTTCTTCTCTGCTCATATTATAAGGTTCTTTTTGCAGGCAGGTGATAAATTCCGCAATCGCCTGGCGGCGAATTGCTTCATCACTGAATCCGCCGCGGACCTGCAGGTTTGCGCTGTACAGTAGCACTTTTCTTTCATTTTTAGACAAAGGTGTTATCACAACATTGCAATTCACAATATTCCATGTTGCATCGCCTTTTTCTTGCAGGTAATTCAATGCACGAAACCGCCGTTCGCCAGAAAGCAAAACATATACCATTCCTTCTTCGCGCTGTTCAGGGAATACAACAAGGTTATGCATCAACCCATTGCGCTTAATATCTTCCGCCAAAATGCGGATGTCTTCATCGTCATCCATTACACGGAAAATCTGGTTATCCGGGTTGGTTCGGATATTAGCCAACGCAATATATTTATTATCGTATTCAACTTTTCTGTTTTTAGCGAACAAACTATTATAGATGTTGCCCGCCTCGTTATTGTTTACCTCTGCAAGAATACTTTTGCCGGGGAGAGCAGGGGACGTTATGTTCCCCTTCATCTTCTTTTTCATTGCCATTTCAGTTCACCCCCATCTTTGCAAGCTGAGCCTTTAGTTCTTCGTAAGCCTTGCCATAGGCCACCGCAACCGGCTGTGTTTTTGCCATATAGCATACGGGAAGATGCTTCGTAACCGACATATTCACACTAAGGCCGCTGGGAATCTCCGTTTTATAAAGAGAAGCCCCTAAAACCTGTTTGCACTGATCGCGGATAATTTTTGTAGAAGCTGCCTTTTTCACTACCATCGTAAGAATTACGCCAACGCCTTTCAGATGGCTGCCGGGGGTATTTCGCAGCTCATTGCAGAGCGCATAAGTACGGAACGCCGATTCCTGCGAATTTGCCTCACAAAGAGAGGGAATCAGCACATAATCCGCCGCATTGATTGCATTCGTCAGCAAGAGTGAATCACGGGTCGGCTGGGTATCAATAATGATGTAATCATAGTCCTCCCGGACCTGATTTAAAAAGTAATAGAGGAATTCTCCCATATTCCTCAGGCACTTCGGGTCGCCCGGCTTGAAGTAGGTTTGTGCATCCTCAAAAATTCCCGGAATACGCTGGTTGATCCGCGGCGTCTGCGCGCTGCAGGGGATCATATCTACATTTTCGTATTCCGTTTCGGTGATATAGTCCTTCGTCTTGGTATAACGGAAGCCATCAAACATATCAAAAAGAGCTCTTCCATTATAAACGCCGCTGGTAATTCCATTGCCGCCACTCAAAGCGCTCGTCAGGTTTCCCTGCGGGTCTGTATCGATACAAAGAACTTTTTTACCCTCATCGCCCATCAGATAGGCGAGGTTAGAAGCAGTGACCGTTTTTCCTGCTCCGCCTTTCTCGATGGCGATCGTAATGATCTGTGCTGCCATTGGCGTTCCCTCATTTCGTTGGTTGATTATAAAGTGGAAAGACTTAGGTACATGTTGTCATAAAGTAAAGTTTTCTCTTTTGTTGTAACTATTATGCGGCGACTTGCGTACCTGTTGCTATTTGATATCGCTGGCAATCTTTTCTTCTTTTCCTTCTGTTCTTTCCTGTAAAGTGTTCATCTTAATAAGCTAATTATAGCATACCCGCTCGTCATGTCAACACGAATCCTGGGGATAATGCCTTCTTTTCCTCTTGATTTACCTGTCACGACTCAAGTACCTGTTGTCAATTTTTTCAATTCGTTTGTTTTCGCGCTTTTTTTGAAACAAAAAAGAGGTCTGCTTTTTGCAAACCTCTTTTTCATTCTTATACTTCCTTACGTTCTATTACTCATCAAACTGCGACCAATCGAACTTGAAAAGATCCGTTCTGTCGTCATCCAGTAATGCTGCGCGTTTTGTGCCGTCAGCGATGATTGCGGCAGAATTTTCTATAATGTCATTATAAACCACCGTGCGGTAATACTGCGCAGATTTTCTTTCCTTTGCGCGTTCAAGCATCGCTTTATATTTAACGCTCATTCCCAATGCCCAAGTTTTTAGCCCGTTATTATCTTTGATAATCCGGTTCAACGCTTCCAGCGTTTCCTCTGCCTGGTCCCGCTTTTTTGTGTTGGTCAATATTTTTGACGTATATGTGAAAATATCGATGAAGATGTTTCGCTCTTCCGGTGTCAGCTTTTTTTCATAGGTCTGATATTGCGCCTTTACCGCCAGTTCATTGCGTGCCAGGCGATAGGTTGTCGTCAAAATGGCTTCCTTCAGCGGCTGATTGTACTGTTCCAGTGCTTCTTTGCTGACCGAGCTGCGGCGCTTTCTTGGTTTTCTGCTTACTTCTGTATCAGCGCCTTTATGCTCCTGATGGAACGCTCTGACGCTCTTCATTTCTTCCCGGTTTTTGTACTTGATGAAGATATAAAGGAACTCGTATTTCCGAACCCCGCGGCGGCGCACCGGCTCATAGTCAAACCACAGGTCTGTCATCTCATTGATCTCGCTTTTGACCATTGCTAGAACGTTCTTTTCAAAGTCGGAAAAAACTTTGTATTTTTCCGTCAGCGGTTTATCGCGGCTGAACTTTTGCGCGGAACTGTCTCTGCTTTTGCCCTTGCTTCTATTGATTTCATCACGGGTAGGCATGGAAAGCATACCCTTGAATTCTTCCATATCAAACCGCTTATATTTGAACCCTTTCAGTTCTTCCCGCTTATTGGGGAACTTTTGCAGAACTTCTTCTGTTACAGGTTCAAAAATCAACCCATTGTTATAGGAATAATCTCTGTTTCCGTTGTCATATGACAAAATGATCTCATACACACGCATAGAATAGGTGCTCTGCATCATCAGCAGGTATTCAATGCTATAGGATGTATAATTGCTTGTCAGCTGTGCAATGTCTTTCCAGATATCTGGGTTAAAGCGCATGCTGATCGTCTTTTTCTTCATATCGACGATAGAACCACGGTTCACCCACGACATCGTTTTGTACTGATCATTCCCAAGGGGAACCCAGAACATCCGGTTTTCCAGGTTTTCAATGGTTTTGCGCAGATAATTTGCATAACCGCTGTCCAACGCATTGACCCCGGTAAGCTTTGCAAAATCGTCAAACGAAATGGTATAGTACTTCGATGCATCCATATCATGGCGCTGATCGATCTTGGACAGCATCATAAAAAGGATTTTCTGTTCGTTGCGGGGCAGGGAATACTTTGTCCTTTGAATTAAATCGTTGCTTTTCGTGATGAAAGAGCCAAACGCCACATTGTCACTTTTCCTGGGCACAAGCTGCTTTTTCTTGTCGTCCGCCTTTTCATCCGGCAGAACTTCACCAATGATAACATCCGGTGATTCTGTCATTGTATTCTTTTCATCTTTATTTTTCATACGCTATGATTGGACATTGGATGCCGTGCTCCGTTTTGTCCATGCCTTTCTTTAGGAACTAATAGCCCGCCTGTAATAAAACCATACATCACAGATCTGCTAGAATATTTAGGGCAATACCGCATAATTCTAAGTGCCGATACGGCGAGCGAGGTGCGGCAGATGCTAAGCCAAAAGCGCAGATAATACTGGATGTCTTATCGAGCATTTTGGCAACGCAGATGCCGTGCCGCAGCCGCCGGAGCGGTACTTAAGCCGTCAGGCGGGAATTGTGCGGTGTTGCCTTAGAAGAAGGTACACTTACTCATGATAGTATCATACTACCGTATCTTCCTGCAAAAGTCAATCCTATGGCTGCGCTGCATGTATTACAGTGATGAATCCTCGCGCGTAAAGCAGGGGAGGGGAGAGGGCTGGCTGCACAAAATATGCCTTGAAGCAAACCTGCGTTAAAGCACTTTCAAACAGTCTAAAACAAAAAACAGCACGCACCACATTTCCATTCGTCACCGCAAGAAATAGCATCACCAGGAAATCTGTTTCACAATTCACTTTTACAAGATATTGCACGAATTTTTTGCCCTTGATTCTTGTTTTTTGCATCTCGCTTTTGTGTCCTTTCCGATATAATAATAAACAAGATACTATCGGAAAAGGAGCACCACTGCAATGTAAGCAACCAAACTTCAAACCAATCATCTTACGGCCCCATCGGCATGGGTACCGGGCCGCTGTTTTTATCCTGGCAGTGCACCGATGGCATGCGCCAGACGGCATATGAAATTGAAGTAACCGCCAACAACAAAACCGTATGGCAGAGCGGCAAAGTACAAAGCAGTGCCATCCTTTTAATGATCGGCGGGCTGTTGTGCTGTTTTATTTCAGCTCCGGGTTTGCAACATGGTACACTTCCGACCGGCTGTTCCTCGTTATTGCCTCCATTTGCCGGTTGAACAGCAGCCTTGTTCCTTATTTTACTGAGCGCACACCTTCCCATATCCTTTTATATATCACCTGCTTTTTGGCGGTATATGCACAGACAGAACGGCGCATTTTTCGTATGGCTTTTCTTCTTATGGCGCGCATTCGTGTTCGCTCCGCTATGTGGGCATCAATTCCGTTGTTTTATGAGCAATCACCCTTTTGTTCTTCTTTAGAATTATATATTTATAAATTTATATCTTATACTTTATTATATATAGAAGAAACAGAGGTTCTTTCCCTCCACAACAGAGGTTTCTTCTGGTGATAACGGAGGTTCTTTCATAGAATGGCGGAGATTTTTTCTTTTGGCGGCAGAGGTTGTTTCCTCTATTTTGCATGGAAAGAATCTCTGTTATACAATGAAAAAATCTCTGTTACCGTGTTGCGTGAACGGGCATAAGGAACAGGCTGGCAACCTGTAAGAAGCAATCGAAACGACAAGACCATCCCGATGGCACCTGAAAACGGCGGGAAAATGGCTGTGGGCAAAACATGAAGAGGCAGACAGAAGGACTTTTTTGCGGTAAAAACCTCTGGTTTGCTTTTATAGCAGGTAATTCCTTTAACTTAAGCAGCAGGGGAGAGGCACAAAGGCCGTTTTTTGCGGTAAGAATCTCCGTTTGCAAAAGAATTTGACTGGAAATTGGTACGGTAGAAATCTCTGGATGGAAGGAAATGCCCTCTGCAAGCAGAAAAATAGAAAAAATAGATAAAATTTTCTCGGTAAGAACCTCTGCTTGGCGAAGCGTGAGAAAGCAGAAAAGAAAAAGAGCAGAGGTTACCGTTTTGTATGGGATCGTAGAAAAGTACGTTAAAAACCTCTGTATTAGGAGAAGGTGGGTGACGAGGGAGTACGAGAGAAGAAAGATGAGGGCACTATTTTTTACGGCGTAAGAACCTCAGGATAAAAGAAGTCTTGGATAAGAACATTTGGTAATACACAAAGCAGTACGGTACTTCCTTTGGAGGCTGCAAAAAAAATCGCCGTAAAAACCTCGGCTTTGGGGGCAACAATCAGGCTTTATAAAATAGGGGCGGGGAAAAATCACTTTTTATGTTCAGAAAAGTCAAAAAGCACAGTTTTTGACCTTGATAGGGAGACAAAGAAGAGAAAATACGCGAAAGAAACATGCCGAATATATATTGAGAAAGACCAAAATATGTAAGAGGTGAAAAAAGAAAAATATATAAACGGAGAAATTTACGGAGAAAAAAATCAGATAATAGTTGCAAATAAATCGGCGATGATACGATACAAAATGCGGAGCAAATAGTGAGATCAACGATACTTAAAAGAGATTATTAACGCGAAAAAAATTAAAAATCGCGGAAGAAATGGCCGAAAAAGTGTTGGACAGAACGGGATGATGGAGGGAAAGGAAGCGGCAAAAAAAGGTGGTTAAAAACCAACCTATTATAAAGCAGAATGTGAAGAAAAAGGATGATAGGGTGGAGTAGATGGACTTTACGACACCAAAATTTTCTCGGTAAAAATCTCTGCTTAATTCCAGAGAAGCGGGCAGACAGGCAGCGCGAGAAAGCGATTCCTGAAAAAACGTGCGGTAAAAATCTCCGGTATGGGATGCTGCTTTATGAGAAAGCAAGAAAAAAAGACAAATGAAACGTTTTGAAATAGGCGAAAACAGAACAGCTGCGATAGAACTTTTAGCAACAGCGACAATGCTGGGGTTATAGGTATAGCAACAGGTACCGAAGTCTACAAAACTGTTGCCGTAAAACTGGGAAGCAAATAAAGAGATGTTTATAGATAAGAAAAGGAAAAGCAGAGGAAAAAAGAATGAACTACACAAAGAAGGAGCCACCGAATTAGTCTTTTTAATAAATGATATGTTGGGGCAACACCGCACAATTCCCGCCTTACGGCTTAAGCACCGCTCCGGCGGCTGCGGCACGGCATCTGCGTTGCCAAAATGCTCGATAATGTCGGGTTGCGGTACCCGCATCGTGCTTCGGGGGCAAAAGCCCCTCGCACTCTGCGACCGCTGCCCCTGCTTCGGTTCGCTGTTTCCGCCACTGGCGGCGCTCACCTTTGCAGCATCCAGTATTATCTGCGCTTTTGGCTTAGCATCTGCCGCACCTCGCTCGCCGTATCGGCACTTAGAATTATGCGGTATTGCCTTGGAAATTTTCTGAACCCTGTTCCAAGAAAAAACTCTGATCCCGATTTGCTTTGCCTCGCATACAAACTCGGCCGCAAAAAGAAAACAGTTCAAAGAATGGCGAATAGAAACTTTCTGGCTTCATAAAACTTTTTACTTTTTTCAAAGACAAATAAAACTTTCTTTCTCGCGTAGGAACCTCTTGCTAAATCCTGAAAATAATGTATTATAACTAAGTGTGGCGCTGGAATTTACAATCCATCAGGATCGGAGTTTCAATATGATGAAAAATACAATGTTGGAAATGTCCCGTTATGCAGCGCTGGCTCGCCAGGCTGTGGCAGAGGGTATTGTTCTGCTGAAAAATGAGGCTGTCTTACCACTGGCTTCCGGCGGCAGAGCGGCTTTATTTGGGTACGCGCAATTTCACTACTACCAAAGCGGCACAGGGTCCGGCGGGCTGGTGAACACCGCCCATGTGCCGAACCTGCCCGAAGTGCTGGGCGGTCCGGACGGCTACCAGCTGGATGCCGAGGTGCAGGCCCGCTATGCAGCATGGATGGCGGAACACCCTTACGAGATGGGAACCGGCTGGGCACAGGAACCGTGGTTTCAGCCGGAAATGCCGCTGGATGAAGACTTTGTCCGCGCTGCGGCCCAGCGTGCCGAAACGGCGTTTATTGTCATTGGTCGCACGGCAGGGGAAGACCAGGACAATAGCAATACTCCCGGCAGCTTTCTGCTGACCGAGGGCGAGGAAAATATGCTGGCGCTGGTTTGCCGTCATTTCAAAAAATCTGTGGTGCTGCTGAATGTTGGCAATATCATTGATATGCAGTGGGTCATGCGATACAACCCCGGCGCGGTGGCGTACATCTGGCAGGGCGGGCAGGAAGGCTGCCGCGGTGTGCTGGATGTGCTGAACGGTACCGTCAACCCCTGCGGCAAACTGCCCGATACCATCGCCTGCACCCCGGCAGATTATCCGGCGGCTGACCATTACGGGGCGGATGACCGCAACATCTATGCCGAAGATATTTACGTTGGCTACCGCTATTTTGAAACGTTTGCACCGGGAAAGGTGCTTTATCCCTTTGGCTTTGGCCTTTCCTATACAAAATTTGAAGTTCGGCTGTTGAGTGCAGATGAAACAGCCGATGGCATTACCGCCTTTGCTGCCGTCCAAAATACCGGCAGCTGCCCCGGCAAGGAAGTTGTGCAGCTCTACTGCACCGCGCCGCAGGGGCGGCTGGGGAAACCGTCCAAAGTGCTGTGCGCCTTTGCAAAAACCAGAACGCTGGCCCATGGGGAGAGCCAGACCCTGACACTGAAAGCCCCGTGGCGTAACTTTGCCAGCTATGATGACAGCGGTGTGACCGGGCACAAGTCTGCCTTTGTGCTGGAAGCAGGCGAGTATCGCTTCAGCCTTGGCACCGATGTGCGAAGTGCGGAAGAAGCTTTTACGGTCACACTACCGTTGATGGTGGTGGAACAGTTGGAATCTGCAGCTGCTCCGGCTGTAGCCTTTGAACGCCTGCGCCCTGGTGCGGATGGAACCCCAGCATGGGAACCCGTGCCCACCGAGGAAGAACGGCCCGAGCCCCGCCGCGCCGCCCGCCTGCCGCGGGAATGGCTCCAGACTGGCGACAAAGGCATCCGCCTGCGGGATGTGGCCGATGGTACCACTGCGATGGCAGACTTTGTGGCACAGTTCAGCGATGAGGAGCTTTGCACCATTGTCCGGGGCGAGGGGATGAACTCTCCGCGCGTTACGCCGGGGACAGCTGGGGCAATCGGAGGCGTCAGCGATGCTTTGCAGCGCTATGGGCTGCCTGCCGCCTGCTGTTCGGACGGGCCGAGCGGTATCCGTATGGACTGCGGCACCGTTGCTTTTGCCATGCCTAATGGCACCTGCCTGGCCGCGACTTTCAACGAGGGATTAAGCGAGGAACTCTACTCGATGGAAGGGCTGGAGCTGCGCAAAAACCATGTGGATACGCTGCTTGGCCCAGGCATCAACATTCACCGCCATCCGCTGAACGGCCGCAATTTCGAGTATTTCTCGGAAGATCCGCTGCTGACCGGCAAAATGGCCTGTGCTCAGCTGCGCGGGATGCACCGCTGGGGTGTAACCGGAACCATCAAACATTTTGCAACGAACAATCAGGAGCACCGGCGTCACTTCGTTGAATCGGTTGTATCGGAACGTGCTTTGCGGGAAATCTATCTGCGCGGTTTTGAAATTGCCGTCAAAGAGGGGCATGCCCGCTCCATTATGACATCCTATAACCCGCTGAACGGTTACTGGACGGCCAGCAATTATGACCTTGTTACAACAATTTTGCGCGGCCAATGGTGTTACACCGGCATTGTGATGAGTGACTGGTGGGCCGAGGGCAATGACCGCAACGGCGCAGGCAGCACCAAGCATGTGACTGCGATGGTTCGCGCCCAGAATGATGTGTTCATGGTTGTGACGGACCCGGAGCATAACTCCGGCAGCGATGATCTGGCCGTTGCTTTGACAGAGGGACGGCTGATCCGGGGCGAGCTGCAGCGCAGCGCAGCGAATATCTGCCGCTTTTTGCTGCAAACAACTGCGTTCCGCCGCAGCATTGGCCGCACCACGGCGTTGGATGCCCAGTTGGAAGCGATGGCCGAGCAGGATATGCAGCAGGCGGCGCAGAACGGCCAACCCCTGACATTACATGGAGGCGTAAGCATTGACCCGGCCGCGATTGATAATGGTTACCGCCGCACCACTGCGTTTTGTGTGATGGTTGAGCAGGGCGGCGCATACACGCTGCATCTGCGCTGCCGCGCAATGCCGGGCAACAGCCCACTGGCCCAGATCCCGGTTTCGATTTTTGCGGGACGGGTGTTTGTGAAAACCATTACCATCACGGGCGCACAGACCGACTGGTGCGAGTTTACGGCGGCGCTGCCTGCCGTTGACGCGGGGGAAGTTTTCTACCTGCGTTTCTACTTCGGTCAAAGTGGTATGGAGTTGGATGCCGTGACGCTGGATCTGCTGTCATGACATTGACAAACAATCTCGAATATATCAGGGCAACACCGCACAATTCCCGCCTTGCGGCTTAAGCACCGCTCCGGCAGCTG
>ERZ840057.2211-NODE-2211-length-13944-cov-15.417237_pt1 | contig 13944 bp, 21 predicted proteins | sample MGYA00519907_ERZ840057 | MGnify/ENA primary metagenome ERZ840057 (study PRJEB31850, sample SAMEA3708862) | human gut metagenome | biome: human gut; feature: human-associated habitat; material: faeces | place: China | collected 2014 ...
TATAATATATGTGAAGTTAACCTAAGAAAACTATATATTAAATATATAGAAAGATAATTATCTAAATCTTATCTTTTTGATAAATATAATTCAATCAAATCTTTATATATTAATTATAACTTAAATTCTTCCAACGACTTAAGGTATAAATTAGTAAAGATACTTAAATTTCACTATTTAATTCATATATTATATATATCTAAATTTTTTTGAAAAGTCTGTAATTTTGAGAACTTTTTTTCAAAAAATTTAAATTATCTTTCAAAAGTAACTGTATATTCGCACCATGCATGTTCTTTAATGTAATCCTGATGACAAATATAAATACTTTGTGACTTCCTCATCTTATTCTTTCTCAAACGACTTCTATCACAAATGAACCAATGTCCAATATTAGAATCTGGATCATAGTAATATGCAGCAATCATATCTGCAGATAAATCATCTTCGGTAAATGTAAAATTACCTCCAAAATTATATGCATTTGAACGGCATTTCACACAAATAGTTTTACCATTGAACATACCGCCATCACAATGATACTTTACTTTATCATTTGGATTATATACAAGTATACTTTCAAATGGTTCAATATTCTTTGCGGTAACCTTTTTGCAAATGGCATGATTTACATTAATAGAACCATCCAACGTATTAACAACATTCTTATGATGCATTATCACATTATTTGACTTAATACACTTTGAAACTTTATCGTCCTTGATGATTTTTACATCATCCTTAATATCAAACCAATTAACTGTCTTTACTACGTTTTCTTCCATAATTATATGTTTTATATCTTAAATATGGTACAAAGATACATATAAATTTCTAATAATAAAAATAATCATATATATTTTAATATTCATTAACATTAAATAAATATATTATAATTAATACATAATTAATATGAATAGAAAATATCCAACTAATAGAGAATTTGTTAAAACATTACGTCATAATGGTAAAAACTATACACTCAGATCAATATTTGATACTGATAATCAATTTGATTTTGATAAAACAATAGCAAAATATAATAAATCTGAAAATAGATTTGATTTTGATATGAGTATATAGTAGAAGCAATTTCAACAATTAAATATTGATGATATATTTAATACTTCATATAACTATAATGATGATATTCTATTTTAATTAAATACAATTACTTTAGAATATCTGATAACTTTATCAAGTAACATATATCCCTTTGTTACACAATCTGCAATTGTGCCTTTCTGTTCATCTTCCATAGCAGGAACAACAGAAATTGCTTCATGAATATTTTCATTAAATTTATCACCAGGTTCTGCTGGAATAATAGTAACGTCATGTTTTTCTAATACAGAAATAAAATTCTTATAGATAAGCATAACACCATCTTTTGTTTCTGCATCCATATGCATAAATGCTCTATCAAAATCATCGATAATAGGTAGAATATCCTTAATTACTTTTTCATTACCATATTTCAATGTATTCTGCTTATCCTTCTGTGAATTTCTCTTATATGTTTCAAAATCAGATAATGCATACATATACTTATTCTTCCATGTATCAGCATCTTCTTTTGATGTTTTCAATTCTGAAATAAGTTTATCTGCATACTCCTTTGATACATATTCATTATCATCCTCATCTGTGACAATATCATCTTCATTAATATCTGAACTAGTATCATCAATTATTTCATCTGGATTCAAAACATCATCCATCTCATCAATTTCGTTATTAAAATTCTTTTCCATGTATAATCAAATTTTTGTTATATAATATATATAATTAAAAATAAAAAAGTCTGAACAACTTTATAATAAAATTATTCAGACTATAAAATTTAAATTATGTTAAATGAATAATATGTACTTTCTTTTGTGCATTTAAAATAATTACTTTAGGTTCCCAATCCTTGTAAGAATCAGTAATATAAACATTATCAAATGAATTGATAAGTTTCTCAAGACCTACAGGATTTACAAGATGCTTAATAAAAATATTAAGCTTTACATCCTTTCCAAATCGTTCACGAAGAATGCTAGCAGCCCAACAGAAAGTACCTCCACCATCACACAAATCATCAATAATGGTAATCTGCTTTACTTCATCTTCAGTCATAAGTGGAAGATGAATTTTAGAAATTTCCATAGACTTAATAACACCCTTATTATCAAGGTCACGAACCTTATTCATACAAAGATATGCAGATGTAGGATAGAAATCCTTACTGTAACGCTCATATGCTCCATGATCTGGATAACAAATAACAGAATTCTCAGATTCATACAAATCTTCACGCATCTTATTATAATCACTATTCATATTAAGTGCATAATAAGGTTCTGAATTCTTAATCAATTTAAATGTACGATCAGAATGTGCTTCAAAAATGTACACATGTTCAGCGTTGAAACTATTAATCATATTTGCAACAATTTCCAATGTAAATGCTTCATTGAAATTAATAACTCTATCCATTCGCATAGACATGAGATACAAAATAGTGAGATTAAACAATACACCTTGTCGCTTCAAAATATGTCCAACCTGCATAACTACAAACAATTCTGTAGGATTTGTTATTCTACATACTACATTATAAGAATCCTTTCGATCAATATCTTCAAGGAACTTAATATGTGGTTCACCATCCGGAAATGTAGTAAGTTCATACTTCACTTCTGAATTATAACTATCAAGAAGATTAATATTTTTCATACTTTTTCTAAATTATTTAATTAAACCTTTATCTTTTTCTATGTAAGAAACAACTTCAATTAATATAGAATATGCTTCAAATAATCCTGCACGGTCATCTAAAAGAATGTTATAATATATTTTACCATTCTTATAAGATTGCGTCAATACAGGTGATTTATTTACATAATGTGGTGTAAATCCCATATATTCTTTACACCAATTTATTTTCCATTTTATCTTATCTATATTTTCTTCACATGTATACAATACAAGTGTCATACCTAAATCATAACAGTATTTAAGTAAGTCAATAACATCATCATATTCATATTGATTTCCTTCTTTATGATAATCAAATACAGTATTATCAAAATCAAATGCGATGATCAAATTCTTATGTTTATTATATTCTGTTATGAGACGTTGCACACATCTTTCAGTTGTAAACGGATGTGTTAATCCCCAATAATTTTTTTCCATATATTCCTTATATATAGATATAATGAAATTGTCTAATTCAAAGATACATAAATATTTTTAAATCTTCTATATATCTTCAAATATTTTAGTATATATTTGATTTATTTCACTATCAGATAAATCATAATTAAATAAAACCGTTTGCTTTAATATATAAGTATTAGGTAATAAAAAATTAATAAAATCCTTGTATTTTTTAGTAAAATATATTGGAATATTTGCAGTATTATCTGATAAAACATAATATTTTATAATATATGTTTTTATATTATCAAATACTTTATATAATTCTATTGTATGAACATCTGTAAATAATTGTTCATTACTATAATCATTTATATTAAATGAATCATTATATTCTTTATAATTATCTGTAATAAAATTTATTATTTTATCATCTATCATAATTCATGTAAATATACATACATTCTATGTATATGTTTATAAATTTTCTTTATTTTATTAAACATTTTTTTATATACATAATCTATGTTTAACCTTTTATTTTTATTGAATGTTCTATTTAAGTTAAATAATGGTATTAATGTTCTATTTAAATATTGTTTTTGTTCAACTGTTAAATTTTTATATGTTATATTTAATAGTTTATCAATATTCATATAATACTATAATGTTTCAGAATATTTAGAAATATCATTAATATTTTTACATATATTCTTATTTAAATTTTGTTCTAATTCATAATATATATCTTCAATATGTGCTTTAATTTCTGATTCATTTAACCAATATAAACATTCCATTAATATTGATTTTAAATATGCATTATTTGTTGTTGCCTGAAATTTTGCTAATTCTATATTTGAAAAATCAATATTATAATGTTGGTAATTTACGTTAATATCTATATCTGAATATACTGGATATAATTTTGTTTTCTTATATCTATTAAATTCTGAATAATAATGATTTAATTCATGAGCAATATAATTTTTAGGAAATCGTTCATGTTCAGGATTATTTATAATAATACATGCATATATTATATTATTATCTGAAAATATTGTTCGTTTATCATTATCTAATAAAGCAGCAGCATTCACATAATTTGAATTATCTGATAATGTAACTATTATTTCTAAATTTAATATCCAATCTATATGTGTATTATGTTCTTTATTAAAATCTTGTATATTATATTTTAATGAATAAACATCAGTTTCATCTTGGATCTATTGTATATCATTATAGTCTAATATATTTAACTTATTATATCTTTTAGTATTAATATCATCATATATTTGATTTATTAATTTCGACTCATCATTATTTAACTATAAAGTTCCTATTGATTCATATATAATATCAGTAATACTCTTTGATAATTCTCTAATAAAAGTTTTCTACTTAAATTTTTTATTCATATTATTAAATACAATTTTATACTATTTATAATTAAAATTGGTTAGTAACACCTAATTACTAACCAATTTAATGTATTTAATTTACTTATTATTAATCATATAATCTATTCGTGCTTTACCCTATTCAGTAGGTTTAAACATTATGTAATAATTATCGTCCGGTAAAACCTGTGGATATTTACCTTTATTTTCACCATATATAAATCTTACTAATTCAACATGATAATGTTCTTTATTCTAAACTAATTCATGAATAGAATCAGGTTCTGTATGTTCAGGTACCCGTACATATAATGAATAGCGTTTTCCTTGATTATAAAAACGTTTCTATAATATTCTATATACTCCTTCTGCATTACCTAGTCTACATGTTTCAACCATATACGGATAATTGTCATCATCAAATAATACAGTATAACTAAAACTTGGACCTAAACCACAATACTTATGTAACATCTTTAAAAATGTCTATTTCCTCTTTGCTTGTACTTTTGCCTTTTCTTTTAATTTCTTATTATAATCCTTATCTCTTAAATCATTGTTATAATTTACATTACCTGTAAATGTTAAAATATAATTATAAAAACCATCTGACATTCCTTTCATCTCTCGTTTAACAAGTAACATTAAACCTGAATCAGGCGATAAATAAACTCTATATACAGATTCATCTTCTTCAAATAATTTCTTTACATAATCATTATTTATAGCATTAACTTGCTTTTTCCTATCTTTAACAAACTGTCTATAAACCTGCATTCGTTCATCAATCATTTTAGTAATCTCTTCTGGTGATTTCTATCTACTTGGTTCTTTCTTATTATTATAAAAATCAAAATATTTTTGCATCTAATATCGAACTAAAGTATCGGTAATGTTTTCTATTTTAAATGATGCTATTTGCCAATTAGTTGGTGGAGTAACTTCATAACATGTCCAATTCTTTAGTTTGATTACGTTCATTACATCTTTTACATATTTCTTATATCTCCATTCAAAATCTGGGGCACAATCTCCTGTCATATATTTCTCATACTCATCATTTGTATGTTTATAAAATTTCCAACCTCTTGGTTTATTTCCTAATTGTTGAATAAGAACAGTTGTTAAATCTGCATTTATATCTAAACCAACAATCTTCTATGTTAATTCTGAATTTGATATATCATCTGTATCATCACCAAATATGTCATCATCGTCAAATAATCCCATTCCACCGTATGAATCTTTCTAAATAGGTTTATCTTTAATAATATTATCAGTTGATACTGGTTTATCGGTATATTCTTCTTTCTTCTATATAGGTTTCTTTTCTGTTCCTTGTGGTATAATTCTTGTTTTACCGGTATTCTTATTATATAAATCCTATATTTCCTATAATGTTCCGCCTAATTGTAAATAACGTTTAGCGACTAATTTAAATGTCTTTAATGTATCAATATCATCCTCTGTTTCAGGACAAGGTTTTCGCATAATTATAAGAGCAGCAACATACCTATTCAATAAATTTTCTTTATCAGAACCTATAGGTCTAATATTTTCTGCTTCTGTTGATTTATTTCTTGAACATGTTGATGCAACACTTAACCATAATTTCTTATCGATTGTTCTCTATACTGCTAATCTTGCCATCTCATTTATAGATTTCTATACAGCATATGATATTCCACTTATTAATGTTTCATATAAGTTCTAACTCATAATTAAATTAAGATAATTTATTACAATATTTATTTTACGAAATAAATAAAATAAAAAGTCTGAATTATAAACATAATATAATTCAGACTTTCTTATATATTAATACCACATACCTGGTATATTTTCATTTAACTTCTCGTTAACTGCATTATTTTCATTTTTACTTGGATTTACACTAAATCCTTTATAGATAGTCCATGGTAACTTCACAGAATTATCCATCTTATTAATCTGCTTCATTTTTGTTTTCATTTGATAGTTATTATGTATATATTTTTTAGTTTATCTACATATTATAATCAAATTCCTAAATAAAGTCTTATGATTTATAAGCACATGTTTTAAAATATTTTATTAATTCACATAATAAAGAATATTCTTGATATTTTTCACATTTCTGTGGAACAGCTAGACATCCCGTTAATCTTTCTGTTGTACTAAACTCACAATTCTTACAAGGTGGATTAGCTAATATCTTTGAAATTTTATCCATTTTATCAGGTGCAATTATAAGATATTCACATTTACTCCACTTATCACGTTCAGCATGTCTGCCATCATGCCAACCTGCATTATATATATTTTCCAAAACATGATTTATACTCTTGTTAATATCTGGACTATATCTATCTATAATTTTCTTACAACTTTCTTCTCTATCCATATTTCTATCTTATATCTATTATTAATTATTATAAATAATTAAATCACAAAAGTTTTACTTTATATTCAGTTATTCCAGAATTATAGCATCTTACTACAAATTTATCATTCTTTTTTGCTAAAGCTGTATCATCCTTTTTTATAACAAAATCTTCATATGAATCTATATTTTTATAATAACAACAATATTTCGTTATATTATAAATATCACCAATATCATTATTAACGTCAATAATAATGTCTTTATCTGTATCTAAATAGTCAATAATGTATTTTACTACATCTTTAATGTAATAATTAAATCTTGAAACAATTTTTAATATATGAATATTTGTTTTATTTTCATTTAAGCCAAATGTATAAATTAACTTATTTTCTATATATAATCCCAATTTTAAATTTACTCTTTTATCATTCCTATGTAAACTATATAAATTAATAAAATTTTTATATTCCTTATTGTCTATACATTTAATTTCATAATTAAAATTATCTGTATAATTATGTTCAATATTATTTGAATATATTTTTAAAATATTAGTAATAAAACTTTCATTATGTTTAATATCATATTCCCAAAATGATATTAATTGTATTCCTTTATCTCTACATATATTAAATTTATTAATGTGATAATCTTTATCTTTCTTCTATAAACTATGCCAATATGTTCCATTACATTCTATTGCTATTTTATAATTATTTAAATAAAAATCTAATTCTTTAGGACCAATTAATTTCCTATCATGCTGTATATATTCAATATTTAACTTATCTAATATATCCTTCATAATCGTTTCTATCGATGTTTGAGGATTTCGTTCAGGATTACATATAGGACATAAAACACTATACATATATCTTGTTGATGAACATCTATTATGAAACTAATCATGTGTTAAAATAAATTCTTTATGAATATCACAAACATTAATAAACTTATATTGATTACTATTTGTTAATTCAATATTAAATCCTGTTAATTTTTTAATCTTATTAATAGTTTTTGTTCGCCTTCCTATTGATTGACATTCAATAGAACAGTATTTCATAAATTTATGTTCATATCTATTCTTTTCAAATTTAACATAATTACCACATACAGGACATCTTGGAATTTTATGCATATTCATTAATATCATATAAATTGCTTCATCATACGATCTATATTCATCTTTAAATTTATTCTTCAAATATTGCTCAATTTTATCATGACCATACCATATATTTTTAAATAATCCTCCTTTCTTATCTAAAGACTTTATATAATCATCTGTTATTTCTGGTAATAATGAAATACTTTTACAACGATCTGAACATACATCATCATAACCACTTATTAAATTTAAGAATCTAACAGATTTACCACATTCTTTACATTTAGGTATATTATCAATATTATTACATATTCTGTAAATTATTTCACCAAAATTCAATGAATCTTTATATCGATTTAAAAGATAATTCTCATATCCATGTTCCTTAATGTATTTTATCTATAATTTATTTGTATTTATTTTATTATCTATTAAATAATCATTTTTTATTATATCATCTGTAATAATATTATCATTACTTTCTTTTATGTAATTTTTACTACAACTGGTAGAACAAAATTCTCTAAAACCATATCCTGATGTAAATTTAACATATTTTCCACAATTTGGACAGACTGGATGTTTATCTAAATGATATTGTATTCTATATATTGTTTCACAGTAATCATTATTTCCATCCTTATAGCGATTATCTAAATATTCTTTTATCTATTGTTCCTTATTTATAATTTGCTTATAATGTGAATTAATCTTATTTTTATCTGTTATGAATTTTTGTATTATTAAATCATCATTCATATTTACAAAAAATTAATATTTGTATATTATACACAAATATATGGAAAAAGTTATATAAAATAAAAAATAGGTTAGAATTTGGAATTCTAACCTATTTAATTATTATATTATAAATTATCTATCTTGTAATGTATCTCTACGATTCAAAGTAATACGTTGCACTATCTTCTCCATTCCGTGAGATACTGTCACACTAAGGTCGACTATTCCATAATCTTCAGCAATGATGTCCGGTGTGTTGTTTGACTCATCACAAATAATCTCATAACTTTCAATTGCGTTAGACAATTTCATTGTTTCGAGAATTGGTGTAAGAGCAGTAACAACTGAAGCACGAACAGCAGGTGTATTATATAAGAAGTTATATCTCTTAAGTACATCTTCACATGCAATTTCAAGAGTATTAAGGTTCTCACGAACATGTAACTTATTGAAGTCACTCTTAGTATTCTGATAGCATGTTTGATTACCGTAAATAAGGATATTATTACCTTCCTGAATAATAGTATTAACACCGAATGGTTCAAGATAATCTCTATCTGTTGTATCTGCATTGAATTCAATACCGACAACATTAGAGTTTTTGATAATACCGTTTCTATTAGCTGCTATTACATAAGGGTCACCACCATTAAATTTGCGAATAAGAACATCACAAACATCAGCAGCAGGAGGTACATTTATCTTACGTCCATTTACATTATATACCAAATGAGGCCAGAATGCAGCAGCAAATTTAGAACCATCATCTTCAGTAGGTAAGCTAAACATTGTAGTAGAGCACATGTCTGTATTACCGCCTTGTGGTATATATTTAGTATCAAATGAAGGTTTTGTATAAACACCCTGATCATATGTGTCACAGAAACAAGGATCTGCTGAAAGTTCGAACTGTCTCTTAGATGGGAGATTAAGTAACGCAGTTGTTTTCATACGATCCTTTGCAAGAATAGAAAGATATTTCTTACCACCCATTTCATTTGTTAAACCATATGACATTGAGTCAACGATATAACGATAATCAACCATATTAGGATTACAAAGGCCTCTATGAATTCCATCATCCTGAAGCATTGAGTAAATCTTTTCAATACCACCTTCAATATCAAGTTTTCCATATTCATCAAATCCTGGACGGTGTTTTGCTGAAATATGCAAACCTTTAAGAGGGATGAACTTCAAATTATGTGAAATACTATCATCTGTAATTGGTTTCTGACGAACAACATAATTAGTATCACTGATATAAACAGGATCTAATGTTGTGAACAAATAGAATCCTCTCTTACCTGCTGTTGTTTCAATTAAATTACCATCTGAAAGTGCACCGATATTAAGATGATATTTAGATCCCTTATAATAGAATTCATTACGAGCGTCAACATTAACGAATACCTTTGTAATAACTCTTGTAATACCTGGAATCAAATTATATTTTTCAGCCTCACCTGTATTATTATAGAATGAAATATTATTTACATAATCACCTACAGATATATTATTAGCTTCTGTTTCATTAGTAATAATGAATGAATTTAAGTTTGTATCTGTTACTGGACAAGTACCTTCATCATATAATGCTGTAGTTTGTAAATTAACTGGTGCTGCAACGCTTGAAGTATTCTCATAACCATTAAAGTAATATGCGTTATATGTATGTGTAATAACTTCACTTACATGTTCTGTAATATAGTTATAAGATAAGAAGTTTACACCGAAATAAGATGGGGTATCAGAATTAACAAGTTTATACATAGCTGTATAAATAACACCTGCTTGAGGCATTTCACTGATTCCTCTGACAAAGTAATCGTTTCCACCATAACTGAATGTAAAACCATTAGCTTTTGCACTAGTACCTGTATCTGCTTTTGAATCCTTATAATTTGTAATTTCAACAGGAATTAACTTATTAGTTGAAGTTGTAGTAGTAATCGTTCCTAAATCATTGATAATTGCATATGAATTTGCTCTAGTTCCTGCAATTACAGAGAATAATTTAACTTCTGTCTTATCACTTTTATTATCAGCAGTCCCTTCAATAACAGGTACTGTAGGAATTGCGTATGTACCATAATACATAGTCTTGTCCTCATATACATAGTTATCATTGGTGTCTACTGTTACTGGTACTTCTTTAATATAAAGATATTTTGCATCATTTGAAATTACATCTGCAACAGTTGCTTGCTGTGTAGTAAACTTATTTTTATTATCAAGTTTATATACGACATCCTTTATATTATATGATACTTTTAAATTAGGTTGAGCATATACAGGTAATGCTTTAAGATTTGTAGTTATAGTTGTTAATTTAGTTTTTCCAGATTCATTAACTAAATCACTAAGAGATGTTGTTAAGCATTTCTAAATATTTGTATCTAATGATGATTCTTTTGTATCAACATTATATTCTTCTATGATATAGAAGTTTGCACCATATTTAGAATTATTTGTTTTAACTGGTTGATTTGTTTCTGCATTATATATTGAATATGCCTTTACAAATTTCTTTTCATTTGTATTAGTTGATTTATTTTTACAGTAAAGTACTCTAATTTTTGCTGCTGGAACTACATCATCCTCTGATGTTTGTGTATCTCTACCATTAAATGTCAAACACCATGCATTTAAGTCTAATGTGCATTTAGCTTGCGTTTTTTGGAAGTAATATGTATAACATAAAACAGATTCATCTGGAAGAGGAACATCTGAATTCAATGGATGTGCAAGATTTAAATAATAATTATCTGCATAAATACCATTTTGCAAATTATGTCCAACCATATCAACAAGATAACCAGATTCATTAATTGAACTTTCACCTAATTCAGATTCTGCTTGTTTATTTCCATCAAAATCAAATACCCATGTACCTGTACCATTTTCATTACCTGTTTCAATATCAACTCCATTCTTGTCATATGAAATAACCTGAAGAGCATCTTCATTTATAGACATCAAAAGACCAGTACGTTCTGTATTTGCATTTACCTTTGATTCAATATACATATAGTTTCCTTGTTTATCAACAAAGTCAGGAATAATTGAACCAGTCCAAGAACCGATAAATGTTACACCTTCTGCAGAACATAATGATGAAACTTTATTCTTAATTACACCATTTTTATCAAAATACTTACTCCAAATAGGGTCACTTGCAAGAACAGGATAATTTGTCCAATTACCTTTAATTGCAACAACGCGGATAAAGTAATCTGAAATATAATCAGATGGGCGAATCCATCCATAAGGAATGTTTTCATCACCACCCCACCATTCTTTTGCAGTTACATTATAACCTGTAACATTTTCTGGTTTATAAACAAGAATTGAAATTTCATCAGTACCTGTATTAGCAAAATTAAGTAAATTAGTATGTTCATATGAACCCTGATCATTACTCAATAAACCATTAGCTGCAACAGCTTGAAGATTATTCTTAGAAGGAATCCAGAAACGTGCGCGGTCAAACAAACTTGCATATGGTGTTTTACCTACATAAGGAATTACATCACCCTGTTTTGAACCATATAACTTATTATTAATTGTTGCTGCCTGATAATCATATTCACCATAAGTTTTTCCTGCGCATGTAACTTTAGGATTTGGCTTACATGAATCTAATGACATTGTAGCATAGTTTACCTGGTCTGGACCATCAATTGAATCATCAACTTTTAACAAATTAAGAGCCAATATAGGACCGTTCTTAAGCATTGTCTATGCCATTCTATTAAAGAAACAACCTTTCTACTCAAGCTTACTATCAATATCTCCAAAGATCTTCTGACGTTCAGATTCATACTGCATAAATACTGGACGGTTGAAAGGACCTTTATTATTAAAACCAGGTAACAAACGAAGTGAAGTAGGATTTGTTACCTCACGTTGTGAGTTATCGATTTCTATAGTATAAATACCTGCTGATTTTATAGTAGATAAGTCAATAGAAATTTTTCCCATATTATGTTTTATTAAATAAATTTTCTTTTTATTATTTATCTTATCAATAATTCCATATAATTTTGATTTAGATAAAATTTATTTTTTATATTTATAATCAAAAACATAAATAAAAAATGCTAATCTATTAGCAAAAACAGATTAGCATTTAAACACAAAATTAAAAATTTAACTATGAAAAATAATTAATCTTCCAATATGCATGTAACTGACAATGAAACTGTATTAACATTATGAATATCAGTATCTCTAAGAATATGTACATATACTTCTGGAAAACCATACTTATCCTTAATTGCATCTGCAACATCAGTAAGAATATTAAGATGTTCACGAACAAAACTACATACATCATCAAGAATTACATTTACTGAAGCAGGTACATTACCTTCACGTGGATAAACTGTATAAGCATGTGTATTATCATCCTCAAGAATAGCTTCAATCTTATCAATAAGAACCTGCTTAATATCATCCAAATTAATCTTTGGTTCAACTACTTCATTTTCTTTTGCTTCTGCCTTAAGTCTATCAAGAATATTTGTAGTCTTTACAGAGCTTTGAGTATCATCTGCAATCTGTTCTGTTTCAACAACATGATGATTATCTCTAAACTTAATCTTATTATTAAAACGAACTTTCTTATTCTTTACTTTATTCTTTACTTTATTCTTTCTAGTAAACTTTGGTACATTATGTGGTTCCTCTGCCTGCTGATCATATGATACACCATCATTATCAATATTCAAATCAATATCATTAATATCTGAATCTACCGGCATTTGAACATCAATATAAATCTTATCATTATCAACCTTACATGACTTAATAAACTCATCAGAAATACCCAATTTATTCAATGTATCACGAGCAATTTCTGTAAGATTATCCTTTGATTCCTTAATAGAATCTTTGATATTTTCTGTAGTTTTCTTATACTTTTCTTTTGCATCATCAAACATTTCCTCTGTTAGATGATACTTGTTTTCAACACCTAAAATATCACAGAATGTATTCATAAGTTTATTTGTATTATCAAGTACCTTCTTCTTTTCTACACTTGTTAATTTATTAAACTTATCCTTCGTAGAATTCAATAATTCTTTATTAACTTCTGAAAAAATATCAGAAAAATTTTCCTTCATTTTTGCCATAACTTTTAAATTAATATTATTAAATAACTATTATTA
>ERZ840057.2214-NODE-2214-length-13915-cov-3.844805_pt1 | contig 13915 bp, 7 predicted proteins | sample MGYA00519907_ERZ840057 | MGnify/ENA primary metagenome ERZ840057 (study PRJEB31850, sample SAMEA3708862) | human gut metagenome | biome: human gut; feature: human-associated habitat; material: faeces | place: China | collected 2014 ...
TGCTACTGTAGGCTTAGCTGTTGGTGCTACTGTTGTAGGTGCTACTGTAGGCTTAACTGTAGTACTGTCATTTTTCTTAGTCGTTTCTGTTTTAGTTGTCTTCACTTCAGCTTTAGTAGTTACTATCTGTGAAGGTTCACTCTTTGTAGTTACCTGATTTATAACACTATTATTGTTATCGGAAGGTTTTGTAACTTTAATACTATTTTTTCTTTTAACAATAACTTTGCATTTATATTTCTTCTTTCCAACCTTTGCAGTTATTGTAGTCTTTCCCGGTTTCTTTGCCTTAACCTTTCCTTTTTTAGAAACTGTTGCTACTTTTTTCTTTGAAGACTTCCAAACTACCTTTACTCCGGCAGGTTTATTCTTCACCTTTAGCTTCTTTGTTTTTCCTACCTGCAAAACTATCTTCTTCGAGCTTAGTCTTGTTGTAGACTTTGCATTAACATTTGTTAAATTCATAGGCATCATTGTTACTATTAATGCCAATGTTAAAACAATTGTCAAAATTCGCTTCATTTTGTTCATAAATCTCCTCCTAAAAACGTTTTCATTTCCTTCCGCTTTTAAAAATAATTTTTGCGGTTAATAAATACGTTTTTATCCTAACACATTTAGTTATTTTGCACAATATTTTTTTTGAAATAAAAACACTTTTATCATTTTCATCAAAAATAACGTTTCAATCTATATTTTAGCAAAAAAAAACAGCCCCCGATCACATGCCTTGTAATCAGGGGTTTTATTGTTTTTAAAACTGTTTTTATTACCTTTTACAATTTTATTTTTCTATTCAATGCTTTCATCGTATACAGCTCTACAACCTCCTATAAACTTAGGTCTTGTTCTTGCTGCAAGTACGTTTGCCTCGCCGATTTTGTTATTTTCAAGTCTTACCGGAACTGCAACTTTCTTAATGTGCATTCCAATAAGAGTTCCGCCAATGTCAATTCCACCATCTGCCTTAATTTCTTCCACAGCAACAGGATCTTTAAATGTCTTATATGCTGTTGTTCCAAATGAACCACCTGCCTTAGGCTGTGGTACAACGTTAACTATTTCTGAAAACGGAACTGCTGCACGTTCAACTATTATTGCTCTGTTAAGATGTTCACAACACTGAGCTGCAAGATATATCTTTCTGCTTTCAAGGACTTCATATATTCCTGAGAAAACTGCCTTAGCCACTTCAAGGTTAGAATTGCTTCCAATCTTATCTCCACATATTTCACTTGAAGAACAACCAACTACAAGAATATTGCCTTCCTTTAATCCTGCTTTATCGCAAATTTCTTCTGTTGTTTTTTTTGCCTGTTCTTTTAATTCTTCGTACATTTGAATCGCTCCTTTCAAACAACATAATGCAAAAGAGAGTTGTATGATATTTGTAGCCTGCTCTTTTTACCGCCTACAATTTTATCACACAACTCTTTCCTTTTACATATTATTTTATATTTTTATACAAATTTTTTAACTAATTTTGTAACCTTTGCTTCTTCTAATGCGAAAATAGCAATAAATCCTAATACTAAGCATGTAACACCCTGGATGCTGTTGCTTCCAATTGAAGGCACTGCTCCAAGTCCATATCCTAATAAAGTACTTTCATATAAGAAATATCCTAAAACCATAATAACTTCTGCAACTACACCACTTACAATATAAGCTACTACATTCATTCCCTTGCTGTCCTTAGTGTTTGCTTTCTTAATTGCTACAAAAACTAAATATGCTACTAAAGCCATTAAAAACTTAATCACAAATGTTCCCGGTACATAGCTTCCATAACCGCTAATAAAATCTGAAAGTGCTGAGCCGATACCTGCTGCAAGTGCACCATAAACACCACCAATCATCCATGCTGAAAGTAATACAATAGTGTCACCTATATTTACATATCCGTTTGTTCCTACTGTAGGTACCTTAATAATCATTGTTGCCACACATGCAAGTGCTGCAAATAACGCTGTAATAACAATCTTTCCAACGCCCTGTTTTGCTGAATCCATAATTTTTATCCTCCTGGTATTTATTGTAATCAATTCTCGAAGAGAATTGATTGCCTACCTGCACACTTATATTAAGTATACATAAATATGAGTACTCTTAACATTAAATCCATACCCTTTAGTATACTAATGTTGTAACCCGTTACTGTTTAGTATATCAATAAGTGGTATTATTTATATATCCAATTTGTGTAACAAATACCATACCAGATTGATGGGGATATTTATTCCTCCTCTGCATAGACAAGGGCACACTTTACTGCCTTATGCCATCCCTTTATGTATTGATGTACCTTCTGTGGTTCCATTTTGTTTTCAAACTTTCTTTCTACTGTTGAATTCTTTATTATGTCTTTCTTATCCTTCCAATATCCTGTTGCAAGTCCTGCCAAATATGCTGCCCCAAGACCGGTTGTTTCAATAACCGATGGGCGGATAACCTGTTTTTCTGCTATGTCCGCCTGAAACTGCATTAAAAGATTATTGGCACTTGCTCCACCGTCTACCCTAATAGATTTAATTTCCATGCCTGCATCCTGCTCCATTGCCTTTAACACATCATATGTCTGATATGCTAGAGATTCAAGTGTGGCCCTTACAAAATGTTCTCTTGCCGTTCCTCTTGTTATTCCAACAACCATTCCTCTTGCATTCTGTTTCCAATAAGGTGCTCCCATTCCTGTAAATGCCGGTACAACATAGACTCCATTAGTATCATCTGCTCTTTCTGCAATCTCTTCACTTTCCGGTGCACTGTCCACCAGCTTCATTTGATCTCTAAGCCACTGTATTGCAGCACCTGCCACAAAAACACTGCCTTCCAATGCATATTCAACCTTGCCTGTGCCTGCTGCAATAGTAGTAATCAAACCATTGTCTGATATAACCGGCTTATTTCCTATATTCATTAAAAGAAAACAACCTGTTCCATATGTATTCTTTACATCACCTTTTTCAAAACAACACTGACCAAATAATGCCGCCTGCTGGTCTCCTGCAACACCACTTATAGGTATTCGTTCTCCTAACAGTTCCGGCATAGTATATCCAAAAATTCCACTTGAAGGATTTACCTTAGGCAACATAGACTTGGGAATATCTAGTATATCCAATAATTCCTGATCCCACTCCAAATCAAATATGTTATAAATCATAGTTCTTCCCGCATTAGTGTAATCCGTAGCGTGTATGCTTCCACCGCTTAACTTCCACATAAGCCATGAGTCAATTGTTCCAAAAAGCAATTGACCATTTTCTGCCTTATTTCTTGCTCCCGGCACATTATCAAGAATCCACTTAATCTTAGTTCCTGAAAAATAAGCATCAGGAACCAATCCAGTCTTATTTCTAATAAAATCCCTAAGACCGTCCTTAACAAGTCCGTCTACAATATCAGAAGTTCTTCTACACTGCCAAACAATGGCATTATAAATAGGTTTTCCCGTATTCTTGTCCCATATAACCGTTGTTTCTCGCTGATTAGTAATGCCAATGGCTTCAATATCCTTGCCTGTAATTCCTGCCTGTCTCATAACATCTTCCATTGTAAGAAGCTGTGTCATCCAAATTTCCTCAGGATTATGTTCAACCCAGCCCGGCTTTGGAAAAATCTGCTCAAACTCCTTATTTGCCTGACAAACAATATTTCCCTTCTTATCAAATAAAATAGTTCTGGAACTGGTAGTTCCCTGATCTAATGCCATAATATACTTACCCATAGTTTCTTCCTCCGTACATAACTAAATACTATCTTTAGCCTTCATTCTAACCTTTATCTTATAATATAGTTTGTATATTTTCAATGGCACTGTTTTAAATTCCACGCAGAAATTTTTATAAGCAAACACGTTGAGATTTCTGCGTGGAATTATAACATATGATTGAAAATATCAAAAAAAGTGCTACCACGTATTTTTCAGGTACATGATAGCACAATCTATTATAAACAACAGGTACGGATTTTAGAAAATCATTAGAATAATTGTTTATGATTTTCCTTTTTTAACCCTGTTGCCTGCTGTCACAAAAGTGAGCAGCTTTTAATATTTTCTTTTGTATACCTTATTGTATGCACTTATTCCGGTTTTGTGATTAGTCCTCGTAATCAATATAATTTAAAGGATCTTTTGTTTTTCCATTTCTTTCTACTGAGAAGTAAATATTATCCCCTTCCTTGGAGTAATATTTAGTTGGCTGGTTAACATAGGCGATAGTCTGGCCTGCTTCAACGAAGCTTCCTTCTTTTACTTCAGGATTTATGGTCTGACCGTAGTTTACGATATAATCATTTCCCACTGCCTGACTGATAACAACGCCAAGTTCGTCATCTTGTGTTATTTTTGTAATAACACCATCTGCCGCTGCCTTTATTGCAGTGCCTTTGCTACTTTGGATTACAATTCCGGGATTGGTTTTGTATTCATCTAATGTTGCGTAATATACTGTATTTTTCACATCATATGGCATAATAATGCTACCCTCAACAGGCCAGATAAGTTTGCTGTTCTTGTTAAACTTTAATGTTTTAATCTGGGCTGCTGCCTCTGATGAAAGTCCATACATGTAATCTTTTTTGCTTACATTAGACTGAGTGTTTTCTTCCACTACGTTATTTACGGCTTTTTCCTTAGTTGTTTCTTCTGTTAAATAACCTCCCGGTTCAACTTCTCTGTCTTTCGGTGTTTCAGATTCCATTGCTGTTTCTTTTTGTGTTTCTTTTTCCACAACATTTCCCGCTGCTTCAATATTTTTATCTGCCGCTGTTGTTTCAGTTATGTTTGCTTTTCCTAATTTTACAATGTTTTCGTCGCTTTTTTGCCCAAGAAAATAAGTTCCCGTGGCTACGCCTACTAATGCAACAAAGCAAACTGCAACTGCTGCTATAAATTTCTTATCCATTCTCATCACCTCAATAACAGTATGTACCATTAATTGAAGATTTATACAAAAAAATTAATTTTAATATTCCACAATTTTCCCATCATAGAAAGTGCTAAGAATCTCCTGCCATGGCTTGCCATGACCTGCAAGGTATCTGGCATAGCTTATACTCATTCCAAAACCGTGACCGTTGCCTTTAGTTGTAATTCTTATTCCCTTTTCATATTCTTCTATGCTCATATCTGTAGAATTAAGACCGAGGGCTTTTGAAAAATCATCTGCCAGAACAACAGTATCCCCAATTCTTATTTTTAAAGCATAGCCTTCTTTGTCTTTTTCAACAGTTATCAGATTAATAATTTCCTTCTTACCTTTTATATTTTTTAGAATTTCCTTCCCATCTTTAAATACAACAATGCCATTAGCTGACAGTTTTTCCTTAAACTCATTAACCGTTAAATACCTTGTGCAAAGATATTCCTTCTCCTTTATGTCATTCTGGCATATAACACTTTTTAGATAACTATATTCCTTTCCAAGAATTTCCTCCCCTAACCTGGTTTTCCCATTACTTATATTATGAAACAGTGGCAAAATAGTCTCCCCCTGTTTCTTTATTATTTTGCCTTTTGTTTTGTCTACTATTCTTTTAATTTTTTTATTTTTCTCATTATATATTTTATAAGAACCTATACCTGTAAAATATGCAGCCATTCCTTTGGGGCTTTTAATGTTTTCCCTGCAAAAATCCTGAAATCTGCTGTTTTTTAACTCCCCATAATTTCTATATTCCATTCCCAAATCTGAAGCTGCTATTTGAGCTTTGTCCTTCATTTTGTACAAAATATAAGTTCTAATAATAACAGACTTAGCTTTCAAAAGCTCCTCCGGCTCACTTTCATCCATCTGTGCCATAAGAACGTAAGATATGAAATTCTCCATATCCATTTCAAAGCTGTAGTTTTTATTACCCACTAATATTGTTTTCCCTGAGGGCTTAGCCTTAGATATTTTGTTTCCGTTTACAAGAACACATACACTACCTATAACTAACGGGAAAAAAATCGAAAATAATATTAGCATAATAAACTTTTTTCTATCTGTCATTTGGTTATTCCTAAAAATCCCTTATACTAACTTATTTTTCAAAAATCATTTATATGATTGTAGTGCATACAAAAACCCCAAAAAACCAGACATTACATTCTAACTTTTTGGGGTTTCATTTTAATTATATTTGATTATATCTATTGTGACACTTTCACAATTTTCTGTAATCTATACGTCCATTTTAACTTTTACTTTTTCAAGATGCCAAATATCCTGTACGTATTCTTCGATTGTTCTGTCAGATGTAAACTTACCAACATTAGCTACATTTAACATAGCTGACTTAGCCCAGCCTTCTTGGTTTCTGTAAGCTTCTTCAACTCTCTTCTGAGCTGCTGCATATGACTTGAAATCTTTAAGAATAAAGTATCTGTCAGCAACATCTGTTTCCTGAGTGTTAAGTAATGAGTTGTAAATTGGTCTGAATCTTTCAGGATCATCTGGAGAATAGAATCCGTTAATCAACTGCATAAGAACTTTTCTAATGTCCATATCTGAGTTGAAAATATCCATTGGATTATATCCACCATTGTTTTCGTAGTTAATAACTTCATCTGAAGATAAACCAAAGATAAATGCATTTTCTTCGCCAACTTCATCAACTATTTCTACGTTAGCACCATCCATTGTTCCAAGTGTTAAAGCACCATTTAACATAAACTTCATATTACCTGTGCCTGAAGCTTCTTTTGATGCTGTTGAAATCTGTTCTGAAACATCTGCTGCCGCAAAAATAATTTCAGCATTTGATACACGGTAGTTTTCAATAAATACAACTTTAATCTTTCCATTAATTGATTCATCATTGTTAATTACATCAGCAACGCTATTGATTAACTTGATTGTAAGCTTAGCAATCTTGTAACCTGCTGCTGCTTTTGCACCAAAGATAAATGTTCTTGGATAAAATTCCATTTCAGGATGTTCCTTAATCTGGTTGTATAAATACATTACATGTAAAATATTTAATAACTGACGCTTATATTCATGAAGTCTCTTAACCTGAACATCAAAAATAGAACGTGGGTCTACATCAATACCATTATGTTCTTTAATGTATTTTGCAAGACGTACTTTGTTCTGATATTTAATATTCATAAATTCATCCTGAGCTTTCTTGTCATCTGCGTATACTTCTATTCCCTTAATCTTTGGAAGGTCTGTAATCCAGTCATCTCCAACCTTTCCTGTAACCCATTCTGAAAGAAGTGGATTAGCATGGAGAAGGAATCTTCTCTGTGTAATACCGTTAGTCTTATTGTTAAACTTCTCCGGCATCATTTCATAGAAATCTTTTAATTCCTGATGTTTTAAAATTTCTGTATGAAGTTTTGCTACACCGTTAACTGAGAAACCTGCACAAATTGCAAGATGAGCCATCTTAACCTGACCATCATAGATAATTGCCATCTTAGCAACTTTATCATGATTTCCAGGGTATTTGTTTTCGATTTCAATGCAAAATCTTCTGTTGATTTCTTCAATAATCTGGTAACATCTTGGAAGTAATCTTGAGAATAATTCAATTGGCCATTTTTCAAGAGCTTCGCTCATGATTGTATGGTTAGTGTATGCGCATGCATGTGTTGTAATATCCCAAGCTTCATCCCATTCTAAGTTATATTCATCCATTAATAATCTCATAAGTTCTGCAACTGTAAGTGTCGGATGAGTATCGTTCATCTGGAATACTACCTTTTCAGGTAATTTTCTAATATCATCATGATTCTTTAAGTATTTCTTAATTGCTGTCTGTAAACTTGCTGAAACAAAGAAATACTGCTGTTTTAATCTTAATTCCTTACCTGCATAATGATTGTCATTAGGATAAAGAACTTCTGTAATAGTCTTTGCAAGGTTCTCCTGTTCAACTGCAGCCATATATGAACCCTTGTCAAATTCATCAAGATTAAAGTGTACTACAGGTTCAGCGTCCCAAATTCTTAATGTATTAACTACGTTGTTTCCGTAACCAACGATTGGCATATCATATGGAATAGCATTAACTGACTGGTAGCCTTCCTGAATAAAATAATTACGTCCGTCTCTGTTTTCTACTCTTACATATCCTCCAAACTTAACTTCACAAGCATATTCTTCACGCTTGATTTCTAATGGATTAGCATGTCTTAACCAGTCTTCAGGTATTTCTTTCTGATATCCGTTTTCAATCTTCTGCTGGAACATACCGTATTTGTATCTGATACCACATCCATAAGCAGGATAGTTAAGTGTTGACAAACTATCTAAGAAACATGCTGCCAATCTACCAAGACCACCATTACCTAAAGCTGCATCAGGTTCCTGATCTTCGATTACATTAAGATCAAGTCCTAATTCTTCAATAGCTTCCTTGATTTCATCTCTGCTTGAAAGATTGATAATCATATTTCCAAGAGCACGGCCCATAAGAAATTCCATTGATAAATAGTATACAATCTTAGCATCCTTCTCATCATATGCTTTCTGAGTTGCTATCCACTGATCGATTACAATATCCTTTACTGCATAAGCAACACATACAAACTTATGTCTGTCACTTATTTCATCAAGGCTTTTTCTGTAAAGCATTTTAGCCTGTTCTTTCACACGCTTCTTGAATTCTGCCTTGAATTCTTCATGCTTTTCCATAGCTTCGTTCTTAGCCATATTAAATCTCCTTTTTTATGCGATTAGAGAGAAACAATGACAGGCATTGTTTCTCTCTTTTTAATAAATTTTATAGCCAAATATTTCAAGTCAAATTCTAAAGAGCTTTTTCTACGCCAAAAGTTACCTTTTCGCCGTTAATATTCCACTCTTTTTCATACCCGTTTATTTTACCAAATATGACATTATCTGCCAACACTTCAGACTTAATTTCGTCAAGATTGTTCTCAATTATAGCTCTTATTGTATCGTTTTTATCTACATTTACCACAATTTTGTCCATTACCTGGAAATCAGCTTCTTTTCTCATTGTCTGAATCTTACTGATTATTTCTCTAACAAATCCTTCTTCAATAAGTTCATCTGAAAGTTTTGTATCAAGTACTACAGTAATATTATTATCGCTTTCTGATACATATCCCTCAACCTGAGCCATATCAATAAGTAAATCTTCTTTTTCAAGAACTACTTCGTTGCCGTCAAAATCGAATGTTAAAGGTTCTCCGGCATTAATCTTATCCATAGCCGCATTTCCGTCTAATGATGATAATGCTTCTTTAATCTTGCCTAAGAATTTACCATATTTAGGTCCAACTGTTCTAAGCTGTGGCTTAAATGAATATGAAGTAAATGCTCTTACATCATCTGTAAACTCAACTTCCTTAACATTTAATTCTTCTTCAATGATTTCTTTGTAGAAATCAGATAATTCAAATTCTGCCTTAACGAACATCTTTCCAATTGGCTGTCTATTCTTAATTGCAGATGCATTTCTACATGCACGACCAAGTACTACAATATCAAGTACTCTTTCCATGTTTTCTTCCAATTCTTTGTCAATGTAAGATTCATTAACTTCTGGGAAGTCACATAAATGAATACTTTCAGGTGCTGTTTCATCTACGCTTCTTACGATATTCTGATAAATATCTTCTGTCATAAATGGAATCATTGGTGCAGCAGCCTTTGATACTGTAACAAGTGCTTTATATAATGTCATGTAAGCATTAATCTTATCCTGTGGCATGTCTTTTGCCCAGAAACGTTCTCTTGAACGTCTTACATACCAGTTACTCATATCATCTACAAAATCATCTAATGCTCTTGCAGCTTCAGGGATTCTGTAGTTACCAAGGTTTTCATCTACTGCCTTAACCATAGAGTTAAGTTTTGATAATAACCATTTATCCATAACACTTAATTTATCATAATCAAGTGTGTATTTTGTTGGGTCAAACTGATCAATTTCAGCATATAAGACATAGAACGCATATGTGTTCCAAAGTGTTCCCATAAACTTACGCTGTCCTTCCTGGACTGCTTTACCATGGAAACGGTTTGGAAGCCATGGAGCTGAGTTAGTGTAGAAATACCATCTGATGGCATCGGCACCGTACTGTCCTAATGCTTCAAAAGGATCTACTGCGTTACCCTTTGACTTACTCATCTTCTGTCCGTTTTCGTCCTGAACGTGACCAAGTACGATTACGTTCTTGTATGGAGCCTTATCAAACAATAATGTTGATTCAGCCATTAATGAATAGAACCATCCTCTTGTCTGGTCAACAGCTTCTGAGATAAAATCTGCAGGGAACTGTTTTTCAAATAAATCTTTATTTTCAAATGGATAATGATGCTGTGCAAATGGCATTGCTCCTGAGTCGAACCAGCAGTCAATAACTTCAGGTACTCTCTTCATTGTGCCACCACACTCTTTACACTTAAATGTTACTTCATCAATGTAAGGTCTGTGTAATTCAACCTTAGCATTATCAGGATTTCCACTTCTTTCTGCTAATTCTGCACGGCTGCCAATTGATTCCTGACATCCGCAATCACAGCATTCCCAGATATTAAGTGGTGTACCCCAATAACGGTTTCTTGAAATACCCCAATCCTGTACATTTTCAAGCCAGTTTCCAAAACGTCCTTCACCAATTGATTTTGGAATCCAGTTTACTGTGTTATTATTTGCAACAAGTTTATCCTTAACTTCTGTCATCTTAATAAACCATGATTCTCTTGCATAATAGATTAATGGTGTATCACATCTCCAGCAATGTGGATAATCATGTTCAAACTTAGGTGCATCAAATAACTGTCCTCTCTTATCAAGGTCTACTAATACCTTAGGATCAGCATCCTTTACAAATAAACCTGCATAAGGTGTGTCTTCTGTAAGTTCACCCTTGTCATTTACAAGCTGTACAAAAGGAAGGTCATAGTTACGTCCTACATTAGCATCATCTTCACCGAAAGCAGGAGCAATATGAACAATACCTGTACCATCACTCATAGTAACGTATGTGTCACATGTTACAAAGAAACCTTTCTTTCTCTGCTTATCAGCAATAGCCTTTGCACATTCATATAATGGTTCATATTCTTTATATTCAAGGTCAGCACCCTTCATTGTTTCTAATACTTCATAAGCTTTTTCGTCTTCTGTTGCAAGCTTTCCTAATACTGTGTCAAGTAAAGCTTCTGCCATATAATAAGTATATCCGTCAGCTGCTTTAACCTTGCAGTATGTGTCATTAGGGTTAACACAAAGAGCTACGTTAGATGGAAGAGTCCAAGGTGTTGTTGTCCATGCAAGGAAATATGCATCTTCACCAACAACTTTAAATCTTACGATAGCTGAACGTTCCTTAACTGCCTTGTATCCCTGTGCAACTTCCTGTGATGAAAGAGGTGTTCCACATCTTGGGCAATAAGGTACAATCTTAAAACCTTTGTATAATAATTTCTTATCCCAGATAGTCTTTAAAGCCCACCATTCAGATTCAATAAAATTATCATCATAAGTTACATATGGTTTTTCCATATCTGCCCAGAAACCAACTGTTCCTGAGAAGTCTTCCCACATTCCCTTGTATTTCCATACAGATTCCTTACATTTCTTAATGAAAGGTTCCATACCGTATTCTTCAATCTGTTCTTTTCCATTTAAACCTAATAATTTTTCTACTTCAAGTTCTACAGGAAGTCCGTGTGTGTCCCATCCTGCCTTTCTTGGAACCATATATCCCTTCATTGTTCTGTATCTAGGGATCATATCTTTAATTACACGTGTTAATACGTGTCCGATATGTGGTTTTCCGTTAGCTGTTGGAGGTCCATCATAAAAAGTATATGTTGGTCCTTCTTTTCTATTTTCCATACTTTTTTCAAAGATGTGATTGTCATCCCAGAATTTTTCTGTTTCTTTTTCTCTGTCAACAAAGTTCAAATTGGTTGATACCTTCTTGTACATTTCAATCTCCTTTCTTTTTTGTCATCAGATGTTTGCGAAAATAATGTATTCCCGGTATGCGACAGATTTTTCTACCGCAAACACGTTGTACTTCTTATTTTGCTCCGCCGTCTATGGTACAGCGAAAAACTAAACTCGCTCCGCTCGGACAGTAGTTTTATCGCTGTACACTATGCTCGCAAAATTGCGAATTACTGCCTATTGTTTGCCAGAAAAAAGTTCTGCGGCATCGAATATACTTGCATTGTTTTCGCAAACATCCAATGATATCTGTGTATTTATTTTATTGTGCGTCCACTATGGAGCACTTTTTATTTAGTGTGTAAGCACTAAATAAAAAGGCTCCCGCCCTGTAAAGGACGAAAGCCTGTATTTTCGTTAACCACCTTTTACAGCATACGCAGGATTTCTCCCTTAATATGTGTTCCCTTTAACGGTGGATACCGTCAGCGCCTACTAAACTTTATACGTTCTTTGGGCTGCAGCTCCAGAGTGATGTTCATATACCTGCTACTTGTATTCGGCTTCCACCTTATCCGAACTCTCTATAACGTTCACTATGCATTATTTATGCAAGGCAACTACTGTCTCTATCAACGCTTTTATTATTTTATTGTCCTTTTGGACTTCTTCTTACTTTGTTATTCTAATCTAACGAATATCAGTTGTCAACTTTTTTAAATAAGTTCTTCAGCTTCTTTTATATTATTTACCCCAATTATATTGATTCCAGTTATTTCTGTAAGATTTTTCTTGGATACAGCAGGCATTATGCACGTTTTAAAACCAAGTTTCTTAGCTTCCTGTACTCTTTTGTCTGCCTGTGATACCGCTCTTACTTCTCCTGCAAGCCCTACTTCACCGAAAACTATTGTCTTTGGGTCTATTACTCTGTTCTTAAAGCTACCGATTAATGCCATTACTAATGCAAGGTCTAATGCCGGTTCATTGATTTTCATTCCACCTGCTATATTAACATATGCATCATAATCGCACATCTGAACTCCAATTCTTTTTTCGATAACTGCCATTAAAAGATTAACTCTGTTATAGTCTGTTCCCACCGCCGTTCGTCTTGGCATTCCAAAGTTGGTGTGGGATATTAATGCCTGTATTTCTACCAGAATCGGTCTTGTCCCTTCCATTAAGCATGCCACAACTGAACCTGAAGCATCCTCAGGTCTTCCTTCTAACATAAATTCTGACGGATTTAATACTTCCCTAAGTCCTTCTGAACTCATTTCAAATACTCCAATTTCATTAGTTGAACCAAAACGGTTCTTAACTCCTCGGATTATTCTATATGCTGCATGTCTGTCACCTTCAAAATATAAAACCGTGTCAACCATATGTTCCAAAACCCTAGGTCCTGCAACAACCCCTTCTTTGGTTACGTGACCTACAATAAATATTGGAATGGTATTACCTTTAGCTAACTGCATAAGGAAGTTAGTTGACTCCCTAACCTGACTTACACTGCCTGGAGCTGAGTCTATATCCTCTCTTAGCATAGTCTGTATTGAGTCTATTACTACTGCATCAGGTTTTGTTTCTAAAATAACTGACTCTATTATATCAAGGCTTGTCTCTGACAAAAGACTTAAATTATCGGAAAACTGTCCCATTCTGTTTGCTCTAAGCTTAATCTGCTTAAGGGATTCTTCTCCTGAAATATATAAAATCTTCTTGCCATTATTTGACATATTTCTACATACCTGAAGAAGTAATGTGGACTTTCCTATTCCCGGATCACCGCCTACAAGTATTAGCCCGCCGGGAACTACTCCCCCTCCTAATACTCTGTCCAGTTCTCCAAAACCTGTTGTGATTCTCTCCTCATCATTTGCCGTAACCTGATTTATTGTTACCGGTTTATTATTAATTAATCCCCTTCTAATGTTATTGTTGGTCTTTACCCCCATCGGTTCTTCTACAAAAGTTCCTACCTCTTTACATCCCGGACACTGTCCTAACCATTTACTTGACTCGTAACCGCACTCTTTGCAAA
>ERZ840057.2222-NODE-2222-length-13856-cov-19.100138_pt1 | contig 13856 bp, 11 predicted proteins | sample MGYA00519907_ERZ840057 | MGnify/ENA primary metagenome ERZ840057 (study PRJEB31850, sample SAMEA3708862) | human gut metagenome | biome: human gut; feature: human-associated habitat; material: faeces | place: China | collected 2014 ...
GACAGCAATGACTACTTCGGCAAAGGTCTTTCAGGCGGTAAGCTGATTGTTTACCCACAGGCAGGCGCTACTTACAAAGAAGATGAAAATATTATTGTTGGTAATGTTGCCCTGTATGGTGCAACAAGCGGTAAAGCATTTATTAACGGTGTTGCGGGAGAACGTTTCTGTGTTCGTAATTCCGGTGCAACAGCAGTTGTAGAAGGCTGCGGTGACCATGGTTGTGAATACATGACAGGCGGACGTGTTGTAGTACTTGGCGGAACCGGTAAGAACTTTGCAGCCGGTATGAGCGGTGGTATCGCCTATGTACTCGATGAGGATACAAGCCTTTACAAGAGAGTAAATAAGCAGCTTGTTTCCATGGAACCGGTAACGGATAAATACGATGTGCTTGAGTTAAAAGAAATTATTACAGAACACGTAGCTTATACCAATTCAAAGAAAGGCAAGGAAGTCTTAGACAACTTCGGCGTATACCTTCCGATGTTTAAGAGAATTGTTCCGCATGATTATAAGAAGATGATGAACAAGATTGTACAGATGGAAGAAAAGGGATTAAGCAGCGAACAGGCACAGATTGAAGCATTCTATGCAGCAATTAAGTAAATGATACGAAGTGAATGACCGAAAGGAGATACCTATGGGAAAGCCAACCGGATTTTTAGAATATGAACGCGTGGAAGCGAAAGCAGTTTCACCGAAAGAACGAATCAAAAATTTTAATGAATTTCATACCCCTTTATCAGAGGCAGAACAGAGAAAACAGAGCGCACGCTGCATGGACTGCGGCGTTCCGTTCTGCCAGTCAGGCATGACAATTAAAGGCATGACATCAGGCTGTCCGTTAAACAACCTGATTCCTGAATGGAATGATCTTGTATACACAGGAAACTGGGAGCAGGCGTACAACCGCCTGCACAAGACCAGCAATTTTCCTGAATTTACAAGCCGTGTCTGCCCGGCGCTTTGTGAGAAAGCCTGTACCTGTGGTTTAAACGGAGATGCAGTCTGCACAAAGGAAAATGAAATGGCGATTATCGAACATGCTTATGCAAACGGCCTTGCAGGTCCAAAGCCGCCAAAGGTAAGAACCGGCAAGAAAATTGCAGTTGTCGGTTCAGGTCCTTCGGGACTTGCCGTTGCAGACCAGTTAAATTCAAGAGGGCATTCCGTAACGGTTTATGAACGTGCAGACAGAGTTGGCGGATTACTGCGTTACGGTATTCCGAACATGAAGCTGGAAAAACATATCATTGACAGAAAAATCAATGTGATGAAAGCGGAAGGTATTGAATTTGTAACCGATGCCAATATCGGTGTCAATATTAAGGCACAGAAGTTACAGGAAGAATACGATGCAGTCGTACTTTGCTGTGGTGCTTCTAATCCGAGAGATATCAATGCACCGGGCAGAGATGCAAACGGAATCTATTTTGCGGTAGATTTCCTGACATCAACCACAAAGAGCCTGTTAGATTCCGGTTTACAGGACGGCAAATACATTTCTGCAAAGAATAAAAATGTCATTGTTATCGGCGGCGGTGATACCGGTAACGACTGTCAGGGCACGGCCCTGCGGCAGGGCTGCACCGATCTGGTGGCACTAGAAATGATGCCGCAGCCGCCCAAGGAGCGTGCAGCCTCCAACCCGTGGCCGGAGTGGCCCCGTGTGCTGAAGGTGGACTACGGTCAGACTGAGTGTCTTGCAAAGTTTGGCAAGGACCCGCGCGTGTACCAGACCACCGTGAAGGAATTTTTGAAGGATGATGCAGGCAATCTGACCGGTGCTATTATCTCCTACCTGAAGCCGGAGCGGAACCCCGAGACCGGCCGTACCAGCATGGTGCCCACCGGTGAAGAATTTACCTACAACTGCCAGCTGGCGTTCATCGCCGCAGGCTTTACCGGCTGCGAAAGCTACGTGGCCGATGCATTTGGTGTGGAGCTGACCGCCCGCGGCAACGTGGCAGACCACAGCTTCAAGACCAACGTGGAAAAGGTGTTCGTTTGCGGCGATATGCGCCGCGGCCAGAGCCTTGTGGTGTGGGGCCTGCGTGAAGGCCGCGACTGCGCCGCCGAGGTAGACCGCTACCTGATGGGCTACACCAACCTCTAACTAAGCCATTCTCTTTCCTATCCTAAACAAGCAGAAGCGGGGGCCTTTGCAAGGCTCCCGCTTCTGCTTTTGTTTTTTAGTCTGTATTGTATTCCGGTTCCGTGGGGGTAGGATCTGTTGTTTCCGGAGGGGCCGGCTCTGTCGTGGTGGATTCGGTAGCGGCGGGTTCCTCCGGTGTTACCGTGATCTGCACACTGGGGTCTGCCGCAATATACACGGTGATCACCGTGCCCACTTCCACCTTGGTGCCCGGCTCCTCGCTGGTTCGCACCACGCAGCCGGATGCATAGGAGCCATCGTTCACCACCATAAAGCAGCTGGCCACAAGGCCCCTCGCTTCCAGTTCCTTTACCGCGCTATCCTGCGTAAAGCCGATGATATTGGGCATCTCGGCCATCTGCGGGCCTTTGCTCACCACCAGCCGTATGGTCTCCCCTGCCTTGAGCACAGTGTCCGCGCTCGGCTCCTGCTGGATGATCTGGCCCGCCGGGGCGGTATCGCTGTATTCCTCGGTGACGTAGAACAGATACATGCTGGTATATTCCCGGTTGTTCTGCACCTGCGTGTAGTCCATGCCAATAAAGTTCGGCACAAGGTTCTGCGGCACCATCACCTCGCTGCTGGCCGGTTCCGACTCCGCAGCCGACGCGGCAGGCTGGTGGATGTGCTGGCTCAGCACGCTCCACAGCGTGAGCAGAATGAGGATGGACAGCAGGATCACGATGCCCGCCAGCAGCGCTTTTAAGCTGAGCAGATGCTCCTTGCGTTCCGGCTCCGGCGGGGCTGTGCGCACCGGAGTCTCCGGCTTCATGGTGCGGGTCAGCTCGGCGGTGTATTCCTTGGAAGAAAGGGCCTGATACAGCTGCGGCACAGTCTGGATGCGCTCCATGGGCCGCAGGCGCAGGCCCAGCTGCAGCACCTGCGAGACGTACAGCGGCAGGCTGCCGTTCACCGATTTTGCGCGTGGGTTAGAGTCTGCCACAATGCGCTGCGCTGCAGGCACCGGGGCCTGCCCGCACACCATGCGGTAGAACACGGCCGCAAGGCTGTATTCATCGGTATAGCGGCCCTCGAACTCTGCGGTGGAATACTGCTCCGGGGCGGAATAGCCTTCGTACAGCTGCTCGTGCAGGCCGCTGCCCGCCGTGCGCAGGCCCACCGTGGCATAGCCTGCCAGACGGCAGCGGTCGTTTTCCATCACGCGGATGTTCTCCGGGCAGATACCGCGGTGCACCAGACCGATCTTGTGCATGGCGGCTACGCCTTCAAACACCGGCTGCAGCATGGTGCAGGCATCGTCCGGGCGGATGGTGCCGGGGTGGTTTTCCAGCCACTGATCCAGCGGGGTGCCGCCCAGATTTTCCAGAATGGCGTAAACGCTGTTATTGGCTTCCACCACATCCAGCACGGCTTCCAGACCATTGGCCGGAGTGATGCGCTGGATGGAGCGGTACAGGTCCGCAAAATCCATGCGGGTGGTCTTGAACAGCACCTCACTGCCGGTCTTGGGCCGCAGGGTGCTTTCTGCCGTGCGCTCCGCCGTGAGGGTAATGGGCAGATATTCCTTGATGGTCACCCGGAAACGGCCCAGATTCTCTACGCCGCGGTAGAGGATGCCCTCGCCGTCGATGCTCAGCATTTCCCCTACGGTGTAGCGCCCGGCCAGCACGGTGCCCACCGGCAGGGTGCCGCCGGGGTTGCGCCCGGCAAAGCTTTTGCCGCAGTGCGGGCAGCTTTGTGCTGCTCCGGGCAGCGGCTGCAGGCAGTATGGACACAGGCGTGTTGCTTCCATTGTGGTCTCCTTATACCGTTTTGCGCCGCAGCAGGCTCATGGGCGGCAGCTCCGGCGTGGGAATGGTGTATTTTTCCATGGCATGCGGGGTGCTCTCCACCCGTTCACCGGCTTCGTTTTCGATCCACTCAGGGTTCAGCGGAATGCTGCGGCCATCCGGGCAGAGGGCTTCCAGAGTGTCGCCCAGGCTCCACTTGCCGCGCTGCTGGCAGGAGGCAACGCCGTTCTCCCAGCCGTCCACCGTGCCCACAAACTCCCACTCGCGGATGTAAGTAGCGCTGTCGGTGGCCTGTCTGGCCTGCTCGCGGCCAAAGTAGAAGCCCGGCGAGTAGTGGCGGTGGCTGGTACGGGTAAGCTCCTCGTACACTTCAGCAGGCAGCTCAAAGTTGTCGTTGAGCGGGTCGGCCAGATAAGCGTCCAGCGCCCTGCGGTAGGCGGCGGTAACGCTTGCCACATAGTAGAAGGTCTTGGCACGGCCCTCGATCTTCAGGCTGTCCACACCGGCCTTGCAGATCAGATCAAGGAAAGGCGCGGTGCACATATCATTGGCGTTGAGGATGTAGCTGCCGTTCTCGTTCTCGCCGATCTCGTACAGCTGGCCCGGACGGGTCTCCTCGCTGAGATAGTATTTCCAGCGGCAGGGCTGGGCACACTGGCCGCGGTTCGCGTCGCGGCCCGCCATGTAGTTGGAAAGCAGGCATCGGCCCGAAACGCTCATGCACATAGCACCGTGCACAAAGGCTTCGATCTCCAGCTCCGGCGGTGTTTTATCGCGCAGGATCGCAATATCCTGCAGGGTCATCTCACGGGCCAGCACCACGCGCTTTGCGCCCATGTTGTAGGCGGCGCGGGCCGCAGCCCAGTTGGTGATGCCTGTCTGGGTGGACATGTGCACATCGATGTCCGGTGCAAAGGTCTTGCAGGCATCCAGCACACCAAGGTCTGCCACGATAAAGGCATCCACACCGGCCTTGGCTGCTTCCTTGATGGCCTCGGGCAGGCGGTCGGCTTCCTCGTTGGTGGGCAGGGTGTTCATGGTCAGGTAGACCTTGCGGCCGCGGGCGTGAGCGTAGATGACACCCTCGGCCAGCTGTTCCGGCGTGAAGTTGGCCGGAGCAGACCGCATTCCAAATTCAGGCAGGCCGCAGTAAACGGCATCGGCACCGTAGTTGATGGCATAGCGCAGGCGTTCCAGATCGCCTGCCGGGGCCAGCAGTTCCGGGATTTGCAGCATAGTTCAAATTCCTCTCATTTTTCCGTATTCACAGTTTTGTTCACTTGTGCTGCCTTCTGGCAGTTTGCGCTGTGTTCGCTCAGGGTGCGGGCATAATAATAGCTGCCCTTGAGGTCGGTCACAAAGAAATAGGCATCCTTGGCTTCCTCATTGGGCTGGGGGGCCAGCGCTGCCTTGATGGCCGCAATGCCGGGGTTCGAGATCGGCCCGGCAGGCAGACCCTTGCAGCTGTAGGTATCATACGCAGCCACGATATTTTCCGGGATATTATCCCAGCCGCCATAGTAGGGTGCCACCCAGTTCCAGAGGTAATTGTTGTCACTGTCGCTCTGGATATAGCTGGAGGTGTTGCTCTGCAGACGCGGGTAGGGTGAATCCGCAGCCAGACGGTTGCGGAACACCTGTGCCACGTTCGAGTCCTGACTATTGCCCGCTTCCTCCTGCACAAAGGATGCCAGTGTGATCAGCTGGGGCAGGGTCATATCCTGCTTTTTAAGTTCTGCATACATCTCATCGGTGATCTGTGCATCGAACTGGGCATAGAAGGTGGCTACATAGTTGTGCACGGTGTCGTCCTTTAAGAATTCGTAGGTCTCCGGGAAGAGATAGCCCTCGCACTTCATAAAGCGGTCCGGCGCGTCGGCATCGTCCGGCACGTACTGCCAGAAGGTGTATTCGCTGAAATCGCCCTCGTTGGCTTCCTTCAAAAAGTCCTCCGCGCTGCACAGCCCGGCGGCTTCCATTTTCTGGGCAATGGCAATGGCCGTGGTGCCCTCTGGGATGGTCACGCGCACCGTTTCGGCCTTGGCGTAGGTGGACAGGACCGCAATAATGGCATCGTAAGAACAGGCGCTCTTCTGCAGGGTAAAATCGCCATACTGCAGCTTTGATGCCGCACCCTTTTGCCCCACATACCAGCGGAACAGATAGGCCGAGCGGATCACACCCGCATCCTTGAGCTTTTGCGCAATGACGGAAACGCCGCTGCCCTGCGGGATGCTCACCGTTACCTCCGTGCCGGGTCTGCCATTGCCGCTGATCTCGTTGTGCGCAAACAGCAGCGCCCCGCCAACGGCCAGCGCCAGCAGTACCACCAGCACCAGCAGGATCTTCCCTACACCGCCTTTTTTGCGGGTGTTTTTTTCGTGTGCCATAAGCACCTTCCTTTTATCTTAGTTTTCCAGCATCAGGCGCATGTAGCTTTCGGCTACATCAAAGGGTTCGGCATCAAAGCGGATCATGCCGTAGTCCTGCCGGGTGCCCTCGCCGAGGAACAGCGGCTGGGATGCGCCCACGGTAATGACCGCCTTTTCCACAATGACTTCCTTTTCGCGGGCGGCTTCCATCAGTACTTCGGCGGCGCGGTCATTGTCGGCCTGCAGCTCCACAAAGTAAAGCGTATCCTCCTTGCGGAAATAAATACCATAGCCGTGGGCGCTGGAAACGATGGTGGCACCGGAGGAGTACAGATCTCCCAGCACCACGGCCATGCGCTCCGGGGTCAGCTGCACGGTATCGGGCCAGAAGCGCTCCCGCAGCTCACACAGCTTTTTGGCGGTGACGGAATCAAACTCCGCCTGGCTCCACAGGTTGCGCTCCACCTCGCGGGGAAGACAGCGCAGGGCGAAGGCCCATGCAAAGCCCTTATCCTGCAGCAGTGCGGCCTGCTCCGGGCTGGTGGGCACTGCCACCGTAAACCCTGCGCCGCGCAGCTTCTGCTGGGCACACAGATAGTCTACAAGGCCCGCCAGGATCAGGCTGCCCTCGCCGCACAGACCGTACAGGTAGGTGCCGCTGCGGCCCTGCAGCGTGACCGGCACAGCCAGCACCACCGCGGCGATCTCATCATTTTCCTCGGCCACATAGACGTTCTGCTCGCCTGCAAACTGCTCAATGGCCTTTTTGGCAAATTCTTCTGATTCATTGCGCTGGCTCTGCCATAAAGCCAGCACTGCCGGTTTATCTTCCGGCTGCATCAAACGATACATCTGTCAGGATGCCCCCTCTTATCGAAAATTATGTCAGCTGCTTCAACACGATCTCCTGCACTTCGGCCTGAATGTCTTCGATGCTGCGCATGTTGTCCCCGCTGGTGCAATGCACGACGGCCCAGCCAAGGTGCGCGGCACAATACTCGGCGGCGCAGCGGCTGCGGGCAAGATACTCGGTATCCTTCTCGTGCACATCCTTCCTGCTCTCGTCGCCGTGGTAACGCTGGGTCATAAGCTTCTGGCTCACGGCGGGGTCTACCTGTAAGTAGATCACCTCATCCGGCGCAGGCAGGCCCAGCAGATGGAATTCAAAATCAAACAGCCAGCCGAGAAAACTCTCCCACTGCTCCGGCGGCAGCTTGGAGCACTGGTGCACCGCGTTGGAGGTGGTGTAGCGGTCGGCAATGATGATGCCGCCATTCTCGTAAAAACTGCCCCAGTCCTTTTTGTAGCTGGCATAGCGGTCCACCGCATAAAAGCTGGAGGCTGCATAGGCGTTTACATCGTCCGGGTGCTGGCCGAACTGCCCTGCCAGATACATTTTTACAAGGGCGCTGGAGTCGCTGCCGTAGTCCGGGAAGCTCACCTCGCGCACCGCAAGGCCCTGTGCAGCCAGATACCCGGCCAGCAGCTTTGCCTGCGTGGCCTTGCCGCTGCCGTCCAGTCCTTCAATGGCGATCAGTTTTCCCTTGCTCATACGCCTGCAGCCTCCTTGATGGATGCATATTTTGCGCGCACCTCAGCGGTTTTCCCGCAGCACATTTTTCCCTCCGGGCAGGGGCCGGATACACAGGCCGGGCCGGACTTTGCAAAGATATGCGGTGCCACCGGGTACACCAGCTCAAACATTTTTTCGGCCAGCTCCCGGATCTCCCACTGGGCGCGGCTGCAGCAGCGCAGGTGGAAAAAGTTCTGCAGGCTGCGGGCATTCATGGTGACCACCATCTTGGTCTCGCAGGCGTTGGGCAGTACAAAGCGGGCATCCTCGTTGGCCTGCTTGCTGGCCTTGGCACGGGCCTGCTTTTCCGGCATTCCTTCAGCCATCAGGCGGGCGGTGTGGCCTTCTTCCAGCTTGTGGGCAAGGTCGAGGTAGCGCTTTGCGTCCTCTTCCATGCTGGCAAGGAAAGCTTCCTTTGCTTCCGGGATGGCTTCGATCTCGGGCGGTACCACATAGCGGAAATCGTCCAGCCGCACATAGCGCTGGCTCTGCACACTGAAGGATGCAATGCGGTGGCGGGTGATCTGCGCCAGCAAAGTGCGGCTGACCCCCTCGATGCCAAAGGTGAAGCTGGCATGTTCAATGGGGCTGGCATGGCCCAGATCGCTGAGCATGGTCAGGAACTTCGCGGTCTTTTCCTCGGTCAGACCGTCCAGCAGGTCGGTGATGTGCGCATCGGAATAGCAGAGCTTTGCCGCTGCAGCCACCACCTTTTCCGGTTCAGGGGTATGTGCGATCAAACGAACAGTCATCATAAGTGTGTTATTCCTCCGCAGTGATTTTGGTCAGGGGCGCAAAATTGGCCATGGTCTTTTTGATGCCCACCTTTTCAAAGTTGATCTCCACGATCTGATCTCCGGCGGCGGGCTTCACAGCCACTACCTGACCGCGTCCGAACACCTTGTGCTCCACAAGATCGCCCGGCTCATAGTGTTTTGCGCCTTTTGCAGCGGTTTTTGCTGCCGGTGTGCCTGTAAAGGAGATTTGCTTTGCAGATTTTTTCTGCGTTGTTCCGTCAGAATATGCAGAACTGTAACCAGAGCCATATCCAGTACCTGCGCCGCTGCGGCCATAGCCGGAACCGTATCCGCTCTGGCTCTGGCCCCGGTTTGCATAGGCCGAGCCAAAGCCGCGGCCCTCGCCCGCGTTGTATTCGCGGTTCAGGTAGCCGCTGCGATTGCTATAGCCGCTTCCGTAACCGCCCGAACCGTACCCACTGGCGCTGCGGCCCCATCCGGACGGTCCGGAGTAACCGGACGCACCACCGGGCACCGTATCACGATAGCTGTCGCCCCAGCCGCCAAAGCGGGAGCGCTGTTCCAGTACCGGGCTGCGGGTCTCCTCGATATACTCCGGCTCGATCTCCCGCAAAAAGCGGCTCGGCTCGTTGCGCTGGGTGCGGCCATACAGCATCCGGGAAACGCTGTTGGAGATATACAGCTCCTTCTTGGCGCGGGTGATGCCCACGTAGGCAAGGCGGCGCTCCTCTTCCAGATCAGCTTCGGAATACTTGCTCATCTCGCTGGGGAACACGCCCTCCTCCATGCCAATCAGGAACACATACGGAAATTCCAGACCCTTGGCGGAGTGGATGGTCATGAGCACCACCTGATCGGCGCTCTCGTTATAGCTGTCGATATCGCTGATGAGGGCGATATCTTCCAGATAGCCTTCCAGCGTGGCTTCCTCACCGTGCTGGTCGCAGTAGTTCTTGACATTGTTGACCAGCTGACCAAGGTTCTGCAGGCGGTCAGCCGCATCCTCGTGGCCCTTGGCTGCATCGGCTTCCAGCATGGCCTTATAGCCGGTCAGCTCGATCACATCGGCTGCAAACTCGTCCAGCGTGCGGGTCTCCAAAGAATCCTGCAGGCGCTGATAGATCTGCCAGAACTTGAGCAGCGGCATTACGGCGCGGCTGAGCTTTGCATATTGGTCGGCATGGCCGATGATGTCCAGCATGCTCACGCCCTCCTGCGCGGCCAGATCGGCAATGACCTCCACGGTGGTGGCACCGATCTTGCGGGCAGGCTCGTTGATGATGCGGCGCAGGCGCACATCATCGCGGGGGTTCGCCACGATGGACATGTAGGAATGGATATCCTTGACCTCTTTGCGGTCGTTGAAGCGCTGGCCGCCCACGATCTTGTGGGGGATGCCTGCACGGGTAAAGTAGCTTTCGATGGGGGCCGATTGGGCGTTCATGCGGTAGAGGATGGCGTGGTCGGCCAGATGTCCTCCCTCTTTCAGGTGCTGGCCGATCACATCCGCGATGTGGCTGGCCTCGTCCTGCTCGTTCTCGGCGGTGTACACCTGCACCTTATCGCCCTCCCCATTGCTGGTCCACAGGGTCTTGCCCTTGCGCTCGGTGTTATGCTGAATGACACAGTTCGCAGCGTTCAGGATATTGGACGTAGAGCGGTAGTTTTGTTCCAGACGGATGGTCTTGGTGCCCGGGTAAATGCGCTCGAAATTAAGGATGTTCTCAATGGTAGCGCCGCGGAAGCGGTAGATGCTCTGGTCATCATCGCCCACCACGCAGATGTTCTTTTCCGGGCCGGTGAGGAGGCTCACCAGACGGAACTGCGCCACACTGGTGTCCTGATACTCGTCCACCAGCAGATAGCGGTATTTGTTCTGGTAGAAATCCCGCACATCCTTGTGCTCGGCCAGCAGCTGCACAGTCTGGTAGATCAGGTCGTCAAAGTCGAATGCTCCGGCTTCCTTCAGGCGCTTTTCGTAGGCCGCGTAGATGCGGGCCGTCAGCGCGCCTTTGGTATCTTTTGCGGGGCTGGCAAGGGCCTGTTCCGGGCTGACAAGCTGATCCTTCCATCGGCTCATCTGGTTGATCGCAGCCTTGATGGGCAGGAACTTATCGTCCACATTCAGGTCTTTGTAGACAGCCTTCATCACGCGCTGGGAATCATCGGTATCGTAGATGGTAAAGCTGCGCGGGTAGCCGATCTCCTCCGCCCAGCGGCGCAGGATGCGTACACAGGCCGAGTGGAAGGTGGAAGCAAACACTTCGTCGCCCTCTTCACCGCCCAGCATCCGGCGCAGACGTTCCTTCAGCTCCCCTGCTGCCTTGTTGGTAAAGGTAATGGCCATCACGTTCCAGCTGCGCACAGCGTTCTGGCGCAGCATCCCGTCCAGCCAGCTGGGGGCGGCAGTGCCGGTCATGATGGCGTTGCGCAGAGCCTTGATATCGTCCTCCGTGGCCGGGCGCGGTGTCTGTTTGGAGCCGTGGGCCGAGCCGAACCGGATGAGGTTTGCAATGCGGTTTACCAGCACGGTGGTCTTGCCGCTGCCTGCACCAGCAAGGATGAGCAGCGGGCCATCGGTGGTGAACACTGCCTGCCGCTGCATATCGTTCAGGCGGCCAAACTGTTTTTCGATATAGGTATCGCGCAGAGCGCAGAATTCCTGTGTGAGATCTGTTGCCATGGTTTCCCCTGTTCCTTTTATGTTTATACTATCAAAATACAGTATACCACATTTCAAAACGATTGAGAATAGCCGCCGCGTTCGCTCTGGCTATTTTCAGCGGAAAAAATATTTTTATAATTTGTAACTCCGAAAAGCCTGCGGGCTTTTCGGAGTTACTTTTTCACGAAAGAGGTCGTAGAGAAAAATTGCATCTGATAAAACAGCATCCGTTTTTCGTTACGGCCTTTTTGTGAAAATGTGTTTGGAGCAGCCCGCAGGCTGCGACAAACACGAAATAAATAATATAATTTCCTTATTTTATGCCCAAAGCAAACGCGGCGGGCATTTCAAATCGTAAAACAAAAACCGCCCGACAGCTCTTGCGAACCGACGGGCGGAAAAAATGCTTTTCAGAAAGCGCTTAGCTGAAAATGTTGATCAGGATACCAGCAGCAACGGCAGAACCGATAACACCGGCCACGTTGGGGCCCATTGCGTGCATCAACAGGAAGTTGGAGGGATTCTCGCTCTGGCCAACCTTCTGGGAAACGCGAGCGGCCATAGGCACAGCGGAAACGCCTGCGGAACCGATCAGCGGGTTCACCTGACCGCCGGTCAGCACATACATCAGCTTGCCGAACAGCACACCTGCGGCAGTGCCGAAGGAGAATGCGATCAGGCCCAGCACGATGATGAACAGGGTGCGGGTGTTCAGGAAGGTGTTTGCAGAGGTGGTGCAGCCAACAGACAGTGCCAGGAAGATGGTGATAATGTTCATCAGCTCATTGCCGGCGGTCTTCTGGATGCGATCCACCACGCCGCACTCCTTCATCAGGTTACCCAGCATGAGGCACCCGACCAACGGGGCCGCACTGGGCAGCAGCAGCGAGATGATCACGGCGATGATCAGCGGGAAGAGGATACGCTCCAGCTTCGAAACCGGGCGCAGCGTACGCATCTTGATGCCACGCTCCTTCTTGCTGGTCAGCGCGCGCATGATAGGCGGCTGGATCACCGGCACGAGCGCCATGTAGGAGTAGGCCGCCACAGCGATCGGGCCCAGCAGTTCGGGGGCCAGCATCGAGGTGAGGTAGATGGCCGTCGGGCCGTCCGCACCGCCGATGATACCGATGGAACCGGCCTGGGCGGGCGTGAAGCCCAGGGCGTAAGCGCCGAGGAACGTCGCGAAGATGCCGATCTGCGCGGCGGCGCCGAGCAGGAAGCTCTTCGGGTTGGCGATCAGCGGGCCGAAATCGGTCATCGCCCCCACGCCGACGAAGATCAGGCAGGGGTAGATACCCAGTTTCACACCCAGGTAGAGGTAGTCGAGCAGTCCGGCGTTAGCCACGAAAATATCCCAGTGGACATGTCCGTCGGCGAAAAGCTCGGTATGGTACAGGTTCGCACCGGGCAGGTTGGTGAGCAGCATGCCGAAGGCGATGGTGAACAGCAACAGCGGTTCGAACTTGTGCCTGATAGCCAGGTAGAGCAGGAAGAATGCCACACAGATCATGGCGACGCTCCCCCAGCCCATCTCGGAGAAGAAACCCGCGATACCGGTCGAACCGGCGAAATTACGCAGGCTGTCCCATACGAAGTCAGCGTTCGAGGTTAGCATTGTCAGCATAGGGCTATTCGATAACGATCAGGTTATCGCCTTCCATAACCGTAGCGCCCTGCTGGATGCAGACCTCCTTGACTACACCGGCACGGTCGGCGTCGATATTGTTCTCCATCTTCATGGCTTCGAGCACGACGAGCGTCTGGCCCGAGGCCACCTTGTCGCCGACCTGCACCTTGACCGAGAGCACGGTGCCGGGCAGCGGGCATTTCACGGCGTAACCCGACGAGGGGGCCGAAGGGGCGATGCGGGGCGAAGGCGAAGCCGTCGCAGGGGTAATCATGGCACTGTTGGCTTCCTTGGGAGCGGGCACCACCTGGGGCCGCGATGCGGCAGAGGTCTTGGCGCCTTCGATCTCGACCTCGTAGGCCGTACCGTTGACGACGACGTGCGCCACCGTCGAGGCGTCGTTCACCTCGTCGATCTGCACGGTATAATTCTGTCCGTTGATTTTCAGTGAGTAATCTTTCATTGTTATTTAAGTTCTATTTCCTTTCGGGAAGCGGGGTTAAACCGTGAATTTTCGAATTCCAGGGCGAATAGGCACGCTTGATGCTCAGGATGGTCAGCACTTCGGACTCCCTGTCGTGCAGGGCGCTCCGGTAGAGCTTCAGGGCCGTGGCGATGGCCGCGATCTCCTCGTCGTGGATCTGCCCCGGAACTACCGCGGACTTATTGGCAGCGGCAGTCGCAGCGGCCTGGCGGCGCGTGAAGACATAGCCGAAGAGCTTCATCACCCACACCAGCAGAACCAGCACGAGGAACACGAGGCAGATACTGATGAGTGCCACCCACAGCATCTCCGACCAGCTCCAGTCTATTACCGATAATATTCTCATACTCATGCGATTCTATTACAACGGAATATTCGAATGCTTCTTCGCGGGGTTCTGCAGGCGCTTGGTTGCCAGCGACTGCAGCGCACGGATGATGCGGAAGCGCGTGTTGCGCGGTTCGA
>ERZ840057.2229-NODE-2229-length-13829-cov-4.386598_pt1 | contig 13829 bp, 10 predicted proteins | sample MGYA00519907_ERZ840057 | MGnify/ENA primary metagenome ERZ840057 (study PRJEB31850, sample SAMEA3708862) | human gut metagenome | biome: human gut; feature: human-associated habitat; material: faeces | place: China | collected 2014 ...
TTTTGGCATATTCATGCCAAAACACCTCGCGGGATAGTGGTGTGTGAACAGTAACTAAGATTCTTAATAAATCTTTAGGATTGTCAAAGTTCCCTTGTTTCTGCAAAAAAGGAATGCTATGATTAATATGGAAGAAAAAGTCAGGGGACAATTTTGATTGGCTCCTGATTCTAAGAATAGAAAAGAAAAAAGGGATAAGCATGTGGTCTAAAGAAACAAAAGAAGAAAAAGAACGCAAGAAAGAACAAGCGTTTTATGAACATTATGGCGCGATGGGAAAAAGCAAGGAATCCATTAGAAAAGAGTGGGAGAGACGCAAGAGGAATGAACAACGCATTCGACGCCTCAAGAGACGAAGGAGAATTGCAATTGTATTGATTCTGCTCGTTGTATTAGTTCCGGCAGTTTCAACATTTACTTATTTTAGAATGAATCCGATTGTATTACGGAGTAAAGTGATCGCGCAGGAAAAGAAAGAAAGTATGGATCTGATGTCCAACATCCGTTTCGTTGTCGGTGGAAAAGTGAAAGATGTGAAGACAGAAGGGAAAGTAGATACGAATAAAGAAGGAAAATATACGGTTTACTATGTCTATGGTAAACAAAAAGTAAAAGCTGAAGTCGAAGTTAAGGATACAAAAGCACCTGAGCTTAAAATGAAAGACAGTTATAGAACAGAACTTCCGAAAGATATCAAGCCGGAAGATTTTGTAGAATCAGTAAAAGATGCATCAGATGTCACACTTGAATTTGTCGGACAGGATTCCTGGGAGAAGAAAGGAAAATACGGAGTAACTGTTGTTGCAACAGATAGTGACGGTCATAAGACAGAAGGCAAATCAACACTGAATCTGGAAGAGGATACAACAGGGCCGACGATTGAAGGAGCAGATGATAAAGAACTTGCACAGGGCGATACGATGGACTTCAATGAAGGGGTTACGATAAAGGACGATATGGATCCGGAGCCGACATTGGAAGTACAGGGCGCTGATAAAGTGGATTTTGCGACACCGGGAACCTATGTTGTTACCTATCTTGCAAAAGACCGTTCCGGAAACGAGACAAAGATTGAGCGAAAGATCAAAGTGAAAGAGAATCCGGATTGGAATGAGAAAGTTGTTTATCTGACTTTCGATGATGGTCCGTCAGAGAATACCGGAAAGATTCTTGACATTTTGAAAGAAAAAAATGCAAAGGCAACCTTCTTCGTTACAGGAAATAATCGGGAACATGATGATATGATTAAAAGAGCCTTTTCCGAAGGACATTCGATTGGACTTCATACCTATACACATGATTATGCAACAGTTTACTCATCCGAAGATGCATACTTCGCAGATTTGCAGAAAATATCAGATCTGGTAGAGAGTATCACAGGAACGAAATCCATGATCATTCGTTTCCCGGGAGGTTCCAGCAATACCGTCAGTGCAAAATATGTCAAAGGATTGATGACAACACTTACGAAAGCAGTGAGAGACAAAGGATATCAGTATTTTGACTGGAACTGTGATTCTACTGACGCAAGCGGAAATAATGTGCCAGTAGAAAAACTGGTTTCAAACGCAACATCCTGCACGGCAAATCATGTTGATATTCTGATGCATGATACAGATGCAAAAGATACAACCGTACAGGCATTGCCACAGATTATTGATTACTATAGAAGTCAGGGATATACATTCAAAGGACTGACCGTTGATAGTGTGGCAGCGCACCATGGAGTGAATAATTAGATTGCATAATGACAAAAATAAAGGGTACTAGACTTGGCAAATTGCTGGTGTAGTGCCCTTTTATCAAATGCAGATCAAAAATTATTTGCAATATTTTATAGAAGAAATTATTGTATAACTCTAGAACCAAAAATGAAAGCGAAAATGTTTCACTTGGTTGATATGTTAGAAAATTATGGCAATGAATTAAGAGAACCATACAGTAAACATTTAGGTGACGGTATATTTGAGCTTCGTTGTAAATTAGGAACAGATATTACAAGAGTGTTATATTTTTTCTATTATGAAGGGAGAATAATATTAACGAATGGTTTTACTAAAAAGACTCAAAAAACTTCACCAAGAGAAATTAAAATTGCTAAAGAAAGTCGAAAAGATTTTATAGAAAGGAATGGTAAATAAAATGAGTGAATTTAGAGATTTGTTAAATGAACAACTTAAAGATCCAGAGTTTAAAAAGGAATGGGATGACATTCAACCGGAAATGGATGTTATTCGAGCAATGATTGATAATAGAATTGCTCAAAATCTAACGCAAAAAGAACTTGCTGAAAGAACAGGAATCAACCAAGCAGATATTAGCAAGCTTGAAAACGGAACAAGAAACCCGTCATTAAAAATGCTTAAAAGATTAGCCGCCGGAATGGGAATGGCTCTGAAAATAGAATTTGTTCCTATGACTGTACGGAAATAGCCTATATTGACTGCTTTATATAGGCTTAACTGAAACATAAATTAAATCCAATATTTGTAAATTAACAGAGGTCGGTCTTACTGTTGCAACAGTAAGATCGACCTCGTAACTATTCTAATAAAAATATTATTAAATCTTAAAGAATTATATCTTAATCCTCATCATCTGTCTGTACAGAGTAAGTCTGTCTCTTTCTGGCCATCTCATCGCTCTCAAGATATTCATCATAAGTTGTGATCTTATCGATCAGCTTACCGCCCGGAACAATCTCCATGATACGGTTCGCTGTTGTCTGTACGATCTGATGGTCTCTGGAAGTAAAGAGAAGTACTCCAGGGAATTTGATCAGACCATTGTTGAGTGCTGTGATAGACTCCATATCCAGGTGGTTCGTTGGCTCATCAAGAAGCAGTACATTTGCTCCTGAGATCATCATCTTGGAGAGCAGGCAGCGAACTTTCTCACCACCGGAAAGTACAGCAACTTTCTTCACTCCGTCTTCACCGGAGAAGAGCATTCTTCCAAGGAATCCACGAACATAAGTTACATCCTTTTCCTCAGAGTACTGTGTCAGCCACTCTGTGATATTGTAGTCGTTGTCGAATTCTCCGCCGAAATCCTTCGGGAAGTAAGCCTGAGAAGTTGTAACTCCCCATTTATATGTTCCCTCATCCGGTTCCATCTCGCCAATCAGGATTTTGAAGAGGATTGTCTTAGCAAATTCATTTCCACCAACGAAAGCAACTTTATCCTCACGGCCAAGTGTGAATGTAAGATTATCAAGAATCTTTTCGCCGTCAATTGTCTTGGAAAGTCCTTCTACAGTGAGAACTTCATTACCAATCTCACGGTTCGGACGGAAGTCAATGTAAGGATATTTACGGCTGGAAGGTCTGATCTCATCAAGCTGGATTTTCTCCAGGGCACGCTTTCTGGAAGTAGCCTGTTTGGACTTGGAAGCGTTCGCACTGAATCGGGAAATAAATTCCTGCAGCTCTTTGATCTTTTCTTCTTTTTTCTTGTTGGCCTCTTTCATCTGACGGATCAGCAGCTGGCTTGACTCATACCAGAAGTCATAGTTTCCTGCGTAAAGCTGGATCTTACCGTAATCAATATCGGCAATCTGTGTACATACCTTGTTCAGGAAGTAACGGTCATGGGATACAACGATAACTGTGTTGTCAAAGTTGATCAGGAATTCTTCCAACCATGCGATTGCATCAAGATCCAAGTGGTTGGTAGGCTCGTCAAGAAGCAGGATATCCGGGTTTCCGAACAGTGCCTGTGCAAGAAGAACCTTGACCTTCTCAGAACCTGTCAGGTCTTTCATCAATTTATAATGAAGTTCTGTCTCGATACCAAGTCCGTTCAGAAGGTTGGCAGCATCAGATTCTGCTTCCCATCCATCCATTGTAGCGAACTCAGCTTCCAGCTCACTTGCTTTGATTCCGTCTTCATCTGTGAAATCTTCTTTTGCGTAAATTTCTTCTTTCTCTTTCATGATTTCATACAGACGTGCATTTCCCATGATAACTGTATCAAGAACAGGGAATTCGTCATATTTGAAATGGTCCTGCTGAAGGAAAGAAAGTCTCTCGCCCGGGGAGATAACTACATCACCGGATGTCGGCTCAAGCTGTCCGGAAAGAATCTTAAGAAATGTAGATTTACCGGCACCGTTCGCACCGATCATTCCGTAGCAGTTCCCTTCTGTGAATTTGATGTTAACATCTTCGAACAGCGCCTTTTTCCCGACGCGAAGGGTTACGTTATTTGCACTAATCATTTGAAAGTCTCCTTGTAAATAAATTAGAATTGTGATTACGTTGTTATAATTGTCCTTTTTCAAATACGTGTGAATAAGAACATACCAATCCATATATTAACATAGAAGAAAGGGTGCTGACAAGTACTGAAATAGAAAAATGCATACGAAAAAACAGGGCAAACTGTGTGAAAATGTATAAGAACTAATCCTTGTTCTTTCCATTGTAAAAAGTTATAATGTTACTAAGAATCTCACAATATAAATAGCAGTAGAAAAGAGGAGAAACCATGGCACTTAAGAAAGCAACAATCGTACTGGAAGGTGGAGCAACAAGAGGCATATTTACTTCTGGTGCTCTGGATTACCTTATGGAACAGGATATTTATTTTTCAGATGTGATCGGTGTGTCTGCCGGCGCATGTAATGCAGTAGATTATGTTTCCAGACAGCCGGGACGTACAAGAGACTGTATGATTCCGAATACAAAAGATATGAAGTATATTAATGGAGTGAAAGATACGATCAGGGAGAAAAGTCTGATGAATATGGATTTGATTTTTGATAAATATCCGAATGAACTGATCCCATTTGATTTTGATACATATTTTCAGTCAGAGATGCACTGTGAGCTGGTAACGACAAACTGTCTGACAGGAAATGCAGAATATATGACGGAAACAGAAGATCCTGACCGATTGATGAAGCTCTGTCGTGCATCAAGCAGTATGCCGCTTGTGACTCCGATGGTGAATATTGACGGTGTTCCGTATCTGGATGGCGGACTTGCAGATTCTGTCCCGATCCGTCGTGCACAGAAGCTTGGAAATGAGAAGATCATAGTGATCCTGACGAGAAATCAAGGCTATCGTAAGAAAGTAATCTCACCGGCAGTGCAGAAGCTTTACAGACAGGCATATAAGTCCTATCCGAATGCAGTTCGGACAATCTTCAGAAGAAGTTTTATCTATAATAAGACGATGAATTATCTGGATCAGCTTGAGAAGCGAGGAGAGATTTATGTTCTTCGTCCACATGTAAAACCAGTATCACGACTCGAACAGCATCCGGATGTCCTGCATGCATTTTATGAGCATGGATATCATCTGATGGAGCGAAAGACAGAAGAAATGTTGAAGTATCTTGAACAGTAATAAAAAAATCGACCTGTTAAAAGAAAAAAGAAAAGGGAGTTGAGTTATATGAGAGAGATTTTAGAAGAGACTCAGAACCGTGAATTATCGTGGCTTCGGTTCAATCAGCGTGTCCTCGAAGAAGCACGGGACGAGACAGTTCCTTTGATGGAACGTATGAAATTCGTAGCTATTTTCACAAGTAACTTAGACGAGTTTTTTATGATCCGCGTAGGAAGCCTGTATGATATGGCAGCAGCAGACAGCAAAAAGATCGATCAGCGATCCGGTATGACAGCAAAACAGCAGCTGGATGCAATTTATCGAGCTGTTTCCCCACTTTACAAGGAACGTGATAAGACATATGCAGAGATCAAGAAACAGTTAAGTCCGTATGGTGTCTGCGGTCTTGACTTCAAGGAACTCGAGCAGCAGGAGAAGAAGTTTGTAAAGAAATATTTCAAAGAAGAAGTAATGCCGGTGCTTTCCCCACAGATCGTAGATGCGAACCATCCGTTCCCACATCTGTTAAGTAAAGAACTGTATGTGGTTGCGAATCTGAAGCAGGGAGACAAGACGATGCTCGGAATCATCCCGGTACCACAATATATTTCCAATATTCTCTATCTTCCGGGGTATGACATCCGTTATATCCGTATGGAAAAGATTATCCTGGAATTTATTGATCTTGTTTTTGACCAGTATCAGATCTCAGACAAGAACTATATCCGTGTAACGAGAAATGCAGATGTATCACCAGATGATGAAGCTTATGCAGATAGCGGAGATTTCCGTCATGTGATGCAAGAGACACTTCATAAGAGAAGAAGGATGGCCGTTGTCCGTCTTGAGGCAGCCAATTCTCTGAGTAAAGAGATGGAGAAATATTTCTGTGAGAAATTCAATATCCGTCCGGAATGCATTTTCCGTACAAAGATGCCGATGAAGCTGGACTTTATCTTTGCAATCGCTGATAAACTTCCGGATTCGAAGAAAAAAACGCTCGTGGATGTACCATTTTCTCCGCAACCGTCTTCCATGCTTGCAGAGGGTAAGGTGATTCCGCAAATAAAGAAGAAAGATGCACTCCTTTGCTATCCATACGAAAGCATGGAACCGTTCCTTCAGTTGATCAAAGAAGCATCAACAGACCCGGAAGTTCTGACAATCAAGATCACGATCTATCGTCTGGCGAAGAAAGCACGACTCGTAGAATATCTCTGCGCAGCGGCTGAGAACGGAAAAGAAGTCACAGTTCTGATCGAGCTGAGAGCACGCTTTGATGAGCAGAACAACATTGACTGGTCCGAGCGTCTGGAAGAGGCCGGATGCCGTGTTCTGTACGGATTCGAGGGTTATAAGGTACACTCCAAGATCTGCTTGATCACATACAGAAACCGTACCGGAATCCACTACATTACACAGATTGGAACCGGAAACTATAACGAAAAGACAGCGAAGATGTATACCGATTACTCGCTGATGACAGGCAGACAAGAGATTGGTGAAGACGCAGCAGTCTTTTTCCAGAATATGTCGATCAGCAATCTGAATGGAGTTTACAAGCATCTGATTGTTTCACCGACAAGCCTGAAACAGAAAGTACTTGCCTTGATGGATGAAGAAATTGCAAAAGGTGAGAACGGAAGAATCATTATGAAAATGAACTCTGTTACGGACATGGATTTTATTCGCAAAGTAACAGAAGCATCTCAGGCAGGGGTGAAGATCGATCTGATCGTGCGTGGAATCTGCTGTATCCTTCCGGGAATCAAAGGAAGAACGGAGAATTTGCGTGTGACAAGTATTGTGGGAAGATATCTGGAACATCCAAGACTTTTTGTCTTTGGAAAAGGAGCAGATGCAGCAGTTTATATCGGATCTGCTGATATGATGACAAGAAATACAGAGAAGCGTGTAGAAGTCGCGTGCCCGGTCTATGATGAAGAGATCCGGAAACGCCTGTTCCATCAGCTTCATGTGATGCTTTCTGACAATGTGAAAGCCCGCGCAATGACAAGTGACGGAACATACGTGAAGAAACCGGTGGAAGACGGAGCAAGTCTTGTGAATGCACAGGAGACCTTTATGAGAGAAGCATCACAGGCAAAACGTCCGGCTGCAGCCGCTACGCCGAAGAAGAAAAAAGAAGGATTCTTAACAACTGTACTGAAGATTTTCAGAAAAAAATAATAGAAGGACGAGAGATGGAGGAGTAGAGAAAGATGAAACCGTTACAGAAAAAAGACTTTGGAATGACATCAAAGGGAGCACAGGCAACATTATACATTCTGGAAAACGAAGCAGGAATGCAGATCAGTGTATCTGACTTCGGAGCAACACTGACAAGCGTACTTGTTCCGGATAAGGATAACAATCCGGTAGAAGTGACACTTGGATATGATGATGCAGCCGGATATGAAGCCGGACTTGGAAATGCATTCGGAGCATCTGTCGGACGTAACGCAAATCGTATCGCCGGAGCAGTGATTGAGATCAATGGAACAGAATATCATTTGACAAAGAATGACGGAGAGAATAACTTACACAGCGGACTTGATTTCTATCACGGAAGATTGTGGAAGGTTGCGGACGCAGATGATACCCATGTAACATTTGAGATGGACAGCCCGGATGGAGATCAGGGATATCCGGGAGCACTTGTTATGAAAGTGACGTATTCCCTGGATGAAGAGAATACTTTGATGATCCACTACGAAGCAGAACCGGATCAGGATACGATCATCAATATGACAAACCACAGTTACTTTAACCTGAACGGACATAAGAGCGGAGATGTTCTGAATCATACATTATGGCTGAATGCGGATGCATTTACACCGGCAGACGCAGCATCCATTCCGACAGGTGAGATCCGCAGTGTGGAAGGAACTCCGATGGATTTCAGAATAGATAAGACAATCGGAAAAGACATTGAAGCAGACTATGAACCGCTGGTATTCGGAAAAGGTTATGACCACAACTGGGTATTGAAAAATGAAGGCAAATTTGATAAAGTAGCAGAAGTGGCCGGGGATGAAAGTGGAATCCATATGAGTGTACTGACAGACCTTCCGGGTGTGCAGATCTATACTGCGAACTTTCTTGACGGAGAGAAAGGAAGAGACGGTGCGGTTTATGAGATGAGAGATGCGATCTGTCTAGAGACACAGTACTATCCGGATGCAATCCACCATGAAAATTTCCCGGGACCGATCTGTAAGAAAGGCGAGAAGTATGATACTCGTACTGCCTACAGATTCCGTGTAAAATAATTGAATGGAAGATAAATAATTAATTTATGGGAAAATCAGTATACATTGCGGAGAAACCGAGCGTTGCCCAGGAATTCGCAAAAGCATTGAAACTAAATACGAAAAGACGGGACGGATATCTTGAGTCGGACGAAGCCATTGTCACCTGGTGCGTCGGTCACCTGGTAACGATGAGTTATCCGGAGGAATATGATCCGGCACTTAAGAGATGGAACTTGCAGACACTGCCGTTTATCCCGGAAGAATTCAAATACGAAGTCATTCCGTCAGTGGCGAAACAGTTTCAGATCGTCAGCGGGATCCTGAACCGGGAAGATGTCGATACGATCTATGTCTGTACCGACTCCGGGCGAGAGGGAGAATATATCTATCGTCTCGTGGAACAGGAAGCACACGTGGAGGGGAAAAAGCGCCGGAGAGTGTGGATCGATTCCCAGACAGAAGAAGAGATTCTTCGAGGAATCCGTGAAGCCAAAGATCTGTCAGAGTATGATAACCTCGGAGCATCTGCATACCTGCGCGCCAAAGAAGATTATCTGATGGGAATCAACTTCTCCCGTCTGCTGACTTTGAAATATGGCAACAGTATTTCAAATTTTCTGCAAACGAAGTATTCCGTTGTATCTGTAGGACGCGTTATGACGTGTGTTCTTGGCATGATTGTGCGCAGAGAACGCGAGATCCGTGATTTCATCAAGACACCGTTTTACCGCGTACTCAGTACGATCGATGCACAAGGGCATACGTTCGAGGGTGAATGGAGAGCAGTGAAAGGTTCTCGCTATTTTGAATCTTATGATCTTTATAAGGAAAACGGATTCAAAGAGCGCAAGAAAGCAGAAGAATTAATTCAATATCTGCAGACACCGGATGAGGAGTCTGTAAATGTAGCAGGAATACAGGGACAGTCAGGATTGAACTGCAGGATCGAGTCAATCGAGAAAAAGAAAGAGAAGAAGAATCCTCCTCTTTTGTATAACCTGGCGGAGCTTCAGAATGATTGTTCCAAGAGATTTAAGATCAGTCCGGATGAGACACTGCGAATCGTGCAGGAGCTGTATGAGAAAAAACTTGTGACTTATCCAAGAACGGATGCCCGTGTTCTGTCTACCGCAGTGGCAAAAGAAATCACAAGAAATCTGAACGGGCTGTCAAAATATCCGATGGCGGCACCGTATATGCAGGATATCTTGAATTTCGGAAGTTATAAGACACTTGCAAAGACACGTTATGTGAATGACAAGCAGATCACAGACCATTATGCAATCATTCCTACAGGACAAGGGTTGAATGCATTGAGTACTGTTTCATCTACTGCGAAGGGTGTGTACGACCTGATCGTGCGAAGATTTTTAAGTATCTTTTACCCACCGGCAGTTTACCAGAAGGTTGCTATCGTGACGAAGATCAAAGAAGAAAGCTTCTTCTCAAGCTTCAAAGTACTTGCTGAGGAAGGTTATCTGAAAGTGGCAGGCATTCCGAAGAAGAAAGCTTCTCAGACAGCCACAAAAGATAGCAGTAATGGAAACAGTGAGAATACTAACAATGATACAAATGACGAGGCAGGTTCCGATTCTTCCGATCAAAGCCTGGACACCGGATTGTTCGAAGTGATCAAGTTATTAAAGAAGGGTGCAGTCCTTCAGGTCAGAGCATTGGATATCAAAGAAGGAGAGACATCACCTCCGAAGCGCTACAATTCCGGTTCCATGATCCTGGCAATGGAGAATGCAGGACAGCTGATCGAGGACGAAGAACTTCGTGCCCAGATCAAAGGAAGCGGAATCGGAACAAGTGCGACAAGAGCAGAGATTCTGAAAAAGCTTGTGAATATCAAGTATCTCGCATTGAACAAGAAGACACAGGTGATCACACCGACGCTGCAGGGAGAGATGATCTATGATGTTGTTGATCATTCCATCCGGTCACTCCTGAACCCGGAGCTTACAGCAAGCTGGGAGAAGGGACTGAACTATGTGGCAGAAGGTTCCATCACATCAGATGAATATATGAGAAAACTCGATCATTTCATCACCAGCAGAACCGTTGGGGTGAAAGGGCTGAACAATCAATATCAGCTTAGAGCCTGCTATGAAAAAGCCGCTGGGTTTTATCCGTCTGTAAATAGTAATAAAACGACAGGTAGAACAAAAACAGGAAACAAAAGTAAATGACACAATTAAAAGGAATAAATGTAAGTCGGTTCTAACCGGCAGAAAGGAATTACCATGTTAGAAGCATTAACAGTAAAAGAAAATTATTCATTAGACCAGACAATCGCAAAAGATATCTTCAACGGAGTTACTTATCCGTGGGAAGTACTTCCGAAGATCAGCAACTTCATCCTTGAGCTTGGAGCTACATTAAGCGAAGATGAATACGAGAAACGCGGAGAAAATGTATGGGTAGCGAAATCTGCAAAGGTTGCTCCGACTGCATTTATCAATGGACCGGCAATCATCGGAAAGGATGCAGAGGTGCGTCAGTGTGCATTTATCCGGGGCAGCGCAATCGTCGGTGAGGGCGCTGTGGTTGGTAATTCTACAGAACTTAAGAATGTGATCCTGTTTAATAAGGTGCAGGTACCGCATTATAATTATGTAGGGGATTCTGTGCTGGGTTATAAGGCTCATATGGGCGCGGGATCGATCACTTCGAATGTGAAGTCGGATAAGAAGCTGGTGGTTGTACACGGAGATGGGTTTGATATTGAGACCGGCATGAAGAAGTTTGGGGCTATGCTGGGGGACAATGTTGAGGTTGGATGTAATTCGGTGCTGAATCCGGGGACAGTGATCGGACGGGAGAGTAATGTGTATCCGTTGTCTTCGGTTCGAGGGGTTGTGCCGGAGAGATCAATCTTTAAGAAGCAGGGAGATGTTGTTGCTAAAAGATAGATGATTGAAAAAGGGGACGTCCCCGGCGGAAAGAGAAAGGCGCGTCAAGTCTTGTGTTTTGGCGAAAATAGATAAAAACCGGTGCAATTGTCGTTGGGTGATAATTGCTCCGGTTTTTTTACGCCATTAGTTCAGAAAACAGAAGTGAAGGATCAAACCGTACAGTAAAAGGTGTACCGGGTAGAAGAGGTAGAAAAAATATTTCAGGGAGATGCCACGTTTCCCGTTATAGAGGTTGATCGGGATGAAGGCGAGGCAGGCGGGGGCTTCCCAGAGGAGGCTCAGGCAGGAGACCAGGCTGCAGAGGAGTTTCTGATCGTGGAACAGATAGAGTAACAGGATCAGGATGATTCCTTTGTAGTCGTAGTCGGTCTGAAGGAGCCAGGCGGCGAGACAGCCTGTGGCGGCGATCAGAAGTTTGAGGAACCACTGGAGGGCAGGGTTCCAGTTTTTATGGTATACCGTGTCGATCGCCCAGATGGTCAAAAGTCCCAGGAACAGGGTGAAGAAAACATTCTGGTAGCCTGGGGCAAATGGGGTGTTGAACAGGGCGTAATCAAAGGGAAATTCGGACACCAGGGCAAAGAGGAACAGGCGGGTGGCGTATTTCTTTTTGCTGGAGGTGTGGAAGAAGCCCTCAATTAATAAGAAGCAGAAGATCGGGAAGCCGATTCTTCCGATGAAGCGCATGACCTGATAGATGTTCCACCACGGGATCGCCATGGAAACGGGGTGACCCAGGAAGGTTGGATTTTGCTGCATCAGGATGCCGTAGAGGATGATACTTGCGGCAAAGTGATCGATTGCCATGGCGATGATGGCGATGATTTTTAAGGTACTGCCGGAGAGGCAGCCGTTTTTTATGGAAAATCTGTTCATAGAAAATCTCCTGTCTTTTTAAGATGCTGTGATAAAGGAAACATGCGTCGGATCAAAGGGTGAAAATCACAAATTCTGACACCTTTCCGCCAAATATTCTGAAAAAAGTATACCAGTCCTGTGGAAAATGTCAATGAAAGTGAAAAAATTAAAAAAAAAGTAAGTTTGTCTGGACTAACCGCGGGGGTATATGCGAAAATAACTATGATAAGCGGGTGGAGTAGGTTCACTTGCTTGAGATACATAAGTCTCAAAATAAGTATTTCAAGTTTGAAAGGAGTCTTAACATGATTTATTCACAAGAAGTAGAAATGATGTGTCCGGTTTCACAGGGCGTTAATCACGGCGCTGCACCAATCCCGGAAGAAGCAAAATGGGTACAGTCCAAAGAAATTAAAGATATTTCCGGTCTGACACATGGTGTGGGCTGGTGTGCACCACAGCAGGGTGCCTGCAAACTGACACTGAACGTAAAAGATGGTATTATTCAGGAAGCTCTGGTAGAGACAATCGGATGTTCCGGTATGACTCATTCCGCAGCTATGGCTTCTGAAATCCTTCCTGGAAGAACTCTTCTGGAGGCTCTGAACACTGACCTGGTATGTGACGCTATCAATACCGCTATGAGAGAACTGTTCCTGCAGATCGTTTATGGTCGTACACAGTCCGCATTCTCTGAAGATGGTCTGCCGATCGGTGCAGGTCTGGAAGATCTGGGTAAAGGTCTGAGATCTCAGGTTGGTACCATGTACGGAACACTGAAAAAAGGTCCTCGTTATCTGGAAATGGCAGAAGGTTATGTTACCGGTATCGCACTGGATGAAGAAGGATGCATCATTGGTTACCAGTTCGTAAGCCTGGGTAAAATGACTGACTTCATCAAACAGGGTGATGATCCTACAACAGCTTGGGAAAAAGCTAAAGGACAGTACGGTCGTGTTGCAGATGCAGCTAAAATCATTGATCCGCGTAAAGAATAATCAATATTCTGCTTACCGTCAATATAATAGGAGGATAAATTAAATGGCTTTATTTGAATCATATGAAAGAAGAATTGATAAAATCAATGCTGTTCTGAACAGCTATGGAATCGCTTCTCTGGAAGAAGCTGAGAAAATCACAAAAGATGCTGGTCTGGACGTATACAACCAGATCAAAGGCATCCAGCCAATCTGTTTTGAGAACGCTTGCTGGGCATATATCACAGGTGCTGCAATCGCAATCAAAAAAGGCTGTACAAAAGCTTCTGAAGCAGCAGCAGCTATCGGCGAAGGTCTGCAGGCTTTCTGTATTCCGGGATCTGTAGCAGATCAGCGTAAAGTAGGTCTGGGACATGGTAACCTGGGTAAGATGCTTCTGGAAGAAGATACAGAGTGTTTTGCATTCCTGGCAGGTCATGAGTCTTTCGCAGCAGCTGAAGGTGCTATTGGTATCGCTGAGAAAGCAA
>ERZ840057.2234-NODE-2234-length-13814-cov-23.728323_pt1 | contig 13814 bp, 9 predicted proteins | sample MGYA00519907_ERZ840057 | MGnify/ENA primary metagenome ERZ840057 (study PRJEB31850, sample SAMEA3708862) | human gut metagenome | biome: human gut; feature: human-associated habitat; material: faeces | place: China | collected 2014 ...
TTACCGCTGCGGAGGATTTACCACTTGATCGACAGTCTCCCGGGAGGGCCGTATCAGCGGCCCTCCCGGTTCATATCCCGTCTGTAATTTTTGAGGCTTATTGCAAAAGCAGAATATCCTCGGGCTGCACGGCGGCCCAAAGGCGCGGAGACTCCTGCAATTTCTCCAAACGGCTCTGGGGCAGCTCCATCCGCAGGCAGGCGGCATGGTCGGGGGAGCCATCCGGGACAAGGAGTACCGTGACGGTGAAGGCGTCCCGAATTGTCCGCTCCACGCGGCAGGGGAACGCACCGGGGGTCTCCGGCGGCACCGGCGTGATCTGATGCGCCCGGATTCCGATTTTGCCGCAGTCCGGCGGCACGGCGCGGCCGCAAGGGAGCGTCAGCCCCCACTGGGGCAGCAGCACGGCGTCCCCGGCGGGGTGGGCCTCTACGATATTTTCGCAGCCGGACAGCCGGGCGGCGCTTTCCGTTCCCGGCCGGTGGAGCAGCTGCTCCGGTGTCAGCGTCCCCTGTGAGTGCCCATGGTCCAGCACGCATATCTGTCGGCAGCTGCGGAATACCTCACCCCGGTCATGGGACACCCAGAGAATCGGCCCACGAAAGGCGGCCAGCAAATCGGAAAGTTCCAGTTCAAGCTGCCACTTCAGATAGCTGTCCAGCGCGGAAAAGGGCTCATCCAGCAAAATAGCCTCCGGCTTGGCGCAGAGGATTCGGGCCAGCGCCACCCGCTGCTGCTGTCCGCCGGAAAGCTGGCGGGGGTAGTAGTCGGCACGGTCGGCAAGGCCTACCTTGGCAAGCATCTTCATGCCGATCTCATCCGCCTGCTCCTTGGGCAGTTTACGCGCCACGATGAGCCCTTCGGTCACATTCTGCAGGGCGGTCTTGTTGCGGAACAGGTTGTAGTTCTGGAACACAAAGGCGGTCTTTTTGCGCAGCCGGGCAATGTCGGCGCGGCTGGCATGGGCAAGGTCAAAGCTTTCGCCGTCAAACACCAGCTGCCCGGCATCGGCAGTCTCCAGAAAATTCAGGCACCGCAGCAGGGTGGTCTTGCCGGAGCCGGACGGCCCAAGAATGGCCACTACATCGCCCTTTTCCACGGTCAGGTCTACCCCGCGCAGCACGGGCAGCTCACTGGTGATCTTCCGCGCACCGGGGCGGTGGAAAAGGCCGGGTTTTGCATAGGTGCGGAAGGCTTTTTGCACATTGCGGATCTCTAACATAGCCATAGGTGTGCACCCCCCTTTTTACTGGAAGCCGCGGGCGTTGAGCTGACGTTCCAGCAGCGCCTGCAGCTTGGTGATGACGGTACAGAACAGCAGATACACCACAGCCACCTCACAGTAGATGGGCAGGAAGATGTAGGTGCGGGCGGCTACCCGCTGCCCGGCCATGAACAGCTCTGCCACCGTGATGTTGGACGCCAGCGAGGTGTCCTTGATCATACCGATAAGGGAGTTGGACAGCGCAGGCACGGCGGTGCGCAGTGCCTGCGGCAGCACGATGCGGCGCATGATCTGCCACCAGCTCATGCCCACGCAGTACCCGGCTTCCAGCTGCCCCTGCGGCACGCTTTCCAGCGCACCGCGCATGGTCTCGGCGCAGTAGGCACCCTCGTTGAAGGCAAAGGCAATGACCGCCGCCGGAAAGGCGTTTAGCATGATGCCCACGCTGGGCAGGCCGTAAAAGATGATGAACAGCTGCACCAGCAGCGGCGTGCCCCGGATGACCCAGATATAGAACCGGGCGATCTGCCGCAGCACCGGCACATTGGCGTACTGCACCAGCGCCACCGCCACCGCGATGATCATGGCAAAAAAGAAGGAGAGAAGGGTCAGCGGAATGGTCATGGTCAGGCCTGCCGTCAGGATGCGGGGCAGCGCCTCCACCAGCACACTGACCGTGCGGTTGGTTAAAAGTGCTTCAAACATCGTTTTTTCCTCAAAGCTAAAAAATGCACAAGCCGGCAAAGCTTTTGCCGACTAAGGCAGTATATACCTTAAAGTAGGGTCAAAGTCAAGAGACTGAATCACCAATCCCTACAAAACCTACCAGAATACTATAATAGCATGAAATGCCCCGCAGCGCAAACGGTTTGCATAAAACGTGTGATGTGACCGAAAAATTGCATGAACTTGTTAAATATTTGTGCAATGCGGCAGATGCTTGACGCTGTGGGCGCTTTCGTGTACAATGGACATAGTAGTGCGCGGATGCGGGGCAACGGCCCGGCGCGGCGCAAATCCACCGGCAGGGGGCTTGCCCCTTGCCCGGTGCAGACACGGAGGATACGAACGTGAAAAAGTTTAGTATTGGTGTTCTGGGTGCAGGCACCTGGGGCATGGCTCTGGCACGGATGCTGACCGTCAGCGGCAACGATGTGCAGGTGTGGTCGGCTATTGAAGCCGAGGTGGACAACCTTTCCACCACCCGGGTGCACCCCAATCTGCCGGGAATGGTCATCCCGCAGGAGCTGCGTTTTACCAAAAGCATAGAGGAAGTGTGCACCGGCAAGGATGTGCTGCTGTTTGCAGTGCCGTCGGTGTTCGTGCGTGCCACGGCGGCCAAGGCGCGGCCCTATATCCGCTCCGGCCAGATCATCGTGGATGTGGCAAAGGGCATTGAGCCCGATACCTTATATACCATGACCGAGATCCTTGCCGATGAGCTGAGCCACGAGAACGGCCCCCGGGCGGTGCGTCTGGTGGCGCTCAGCGGCCCCACCCACGCCGAGGAGGTGGCGCTGGATCTGCCCACCACCATCGTTTCCGCCAGCCCGGATTTGGAAGCTGCCGAGGTGGTGCAGGAGGTGTTCAGCAACACCTGTATGCGCGTGTACACCAACACTGATATCAAGGGCGTGGAACTGAGCGGTGCTATGAAGAACGTTATCGCGCTGGGTGTCGGCATCTCCACCGGCCTTGGCTACGGCGATAACGCCCGCGCCGCTCTGATCACCCGCGGCATTGCCGAGATCGCCCGGCTGGGCGTGGCCATGGGCTGCAATGTCCAGACCTTTGCGGGTCTGGCCGGCATCGGCGACCTGATCGTCACCGCCACCAGTATGCACAGCCGCAACAACCGCGCCGGTATCCTGATCGGCAAGGGCGAAAGCCCGGAGCAGGCCGTGAAAGAGGTCGGCATGGTGGTGGAGGGCATCAACGCCCTGCCCGCCGCCATGGAGCTGGCTGAGAAGTACCATGTGGAAATGCCCATTGCCCAGACGGTGAACGCCATCGTCAAGGAGGGCATGAGCGCCAGCGACGCGCTGCGCAATCTGATGTCCCGCGACCGCAAGAGCGAGATGCCGCAGGGCTATGAGAGCGTGTGAACCTGAAATAATCGAAAAGAGGCTTCCGGAATGTCTGCGGGCATTCCGGAAGCCTCTTTTATTTGGCGGGAGGTACAGCAAAATTATTAAAACTTTTTACAGAAAACAGACACAAAAGGGTAGAAGGTCGGCAAACTTTCTGCTATACTGGAAACGATAGAATTTTTGGTCAGTGCAGCCGGAACAGGGCGGCGGGCGCTGGCACTGCAAGAAGGAGGAATGAGAAATGCCCTCTACCTACGCACACCGCCGCTTTGGCGCAAATGTGCTGGACCATCTGCCCGCGCCGCTGCGGGAAAAGCTGGAGGCGCACCGGGAGCTGTACGATATCGGCCTGCATGGGCCGGATGTGCTGTTCTATTACCATGCGGAAAAGTCCACCCCGGTCGCCGCGCTGGGCAACGCCATGCACGACGAGCAGGGCAGAACGTTCTTTGACCGGGCACGGCGGGTGGTGCACGAGGAAGCCGACCGCGAGGCTGCGCTGGCCTACGCGCTGGGCTTTGTGTGCCATTTTGCGCTGGACAGCACCTGCCACCCCTTTGTGGAACAGTTTACCCGAGAGAGCGGTGTGACTCACTGTGAGATCGAGACCGAGTTCGACAATATGCTGCTGCGCCGGGACGGCTATGACCCGCTGACCTTCTTTACCGCCAGCCATATCCACCCCAGCGCGGCAAATGCCCGGGTCATTGCGCCGTTTTACAGGGATATTTCGGAGCAGACCGCGCTGGAAGCCCTGAAGGGGATGATCTTGGTGCATAAGGTGCTGCAGGCTTCGAACCCGGTCAAGCGCTGGGTGGTGCTGACCGGCATGAAGGTGCTGGGCAAGTATGATGGGATGCACGGCCTTGTGGCAAACCCGCAGCCGAATCCGCAGTGCACCGAGAGCAACCGCAAGCTGGATGCGCTGTACGCCAAGGCTTTGCCGCTGGCAGAGCGGCTGATCTTGGAGTATGTGGCAAAGCTGGACACGGACGAGCCGCTGGACGCCGCCTACGACCATACCTTTGGGGAATTTTAAAACCTGCACCGCCCGGCGGTGCAAGGGGAAAAGGGAAATACGATGAAAACTGAAAAATTCAAGGTGACACCGCTGGAGCGGGCATGGATCCTATACGATGTGGGCAACTCGGCCTTTGTGCTGATGATCGCCACGCTGGTGCCCATCTTCTTCAATGCACTGGCCGAGGCCGGTGGGGTGAGCAAGGTGGACTATCTGGCCTACTGGGGCTATGCAAGCTCCATCGTTACGGTGGTCACCGCCATTCTGGGACCCATTCTGGGCACGCTGGCCGACACCAAGGGCTTTAAAAAGCCCATCTTCATGCTCTGCCTTTTTGTGGGCGTCATCGGCTGCTGTGCCATGGGTCTGGCGGGCACATGGCTGGTCTTTCTGGTCATTTTTATCATTGCCAAGATCGGCTACTCCGGCAGTCTGGTGTTCTACGATTCCATGCTGGGCGATGTGACCACCCCGGAGCGGATGGACATGGTGTCCTCCCGCGGGTACGCGTGGGGCTATATCGGCAGCTGCGTGCCCTTTGTGGTCTGTCTGGCGCTGGTGCTGGGCAGCGGTGCGGTGGGGCTTAGTCAGATGACTGCGCTGTCCATCGCGCTGGTCATTACTGCTGTGTGGTGGCTGGTGGTCACCCTGCCGCTGCTGAAAAAATACCGCCAGATCAACTATGTGGAGGTGGAGCAGCACGCCATCCGCCAGAGTTTTGTGCGCATCGGGCAGACCCTTAAGCATCTGCCGCAGGACAAGCAGGTGTTCTGGTTTTTGCTGGCGTTCTTCTGCTACATTGACGGCGTGTATACCATCATTGATATGGCCACCGCCTACGGCACGGCACTGGGGCTGGACACCACCGGTCTGCTGCTGGCGCTGCTGGTCACCCAGATCGTGGCCTTCCCTTCGGCGCTGATCTTTGGCCGCCTGAGCCAGAAATATGAATCCAAGACCCTGATCCCGGTGTGCATCGCGGCCTATACCGGCATTGCCGTCTTTGCCTTCTTCCTGAAGAGTCAGTGGCAGTTCTGGGTGCTGGCCGTGGTGGTGGGTATGTTCCAGGGCGGTGTGCAGGCACTGAGCCGCAGCCACTTTGCCAAAATCATCCCGCAGGAAAAATCTGGCGAATACTTTGGCCTGTTCGACATCTGCGGCAAGGGTGCATCCTTCCTTGGCACCATGATTGTCAGTGTGGGCAGCCAGCTGACCGGCAGCGCCAACGTGGGTGTGGGCTCCATTGCCATCCTGTTTGTCATCGGCTTTGTGCTGTTCGGCATTTCCACCCGGACGGAAGAGACAAAGCAGGCCTGACCATTTTATGAAAAAACGAAGCCCGGAGCGTCCGCAGACGTTCCGGGCTTCGTTTTTTGTTCAGAGGGGTCGCTGTACAAAATGCTGTCGGGCGGGGGCAGTACGGGCAAAATTATCATGCAAAAAATACATCCTTGAAAAAAGTGGAATTAACCTATTGACAAACTAGGTAGAACGGGATATAATGCAAACATCCAATCCACCAGTCTTGTAGGGAAATGAAACAGAGGTTCTCCGGCGGGTGGTACATAGAGGGATGGAAAAGTTTTACCGGAAGGAGGGCACAAAGATGAAGCTGATCTGGAAAGAACTGCTGCACGCGAATTATCGCTGTGGGCGAATGCATACCAACCGGGCACCGGCATCGGATGTGTACTGTATGTTGCCCTCGGCTGCGCGAATGTGCACCCGAATGTGACAGCAGCAGCTCCGGTAGACCACACTGCCCGGTGCGCCTTTGAAAACGCATCGGGATTTTTTGTACACAACAATAATACTTTTAGTATATTAAGAGAGGAAAATAACAATGTCTGAATATAAATTTGAGACCCTGCAGCTTCATGTCGGTCAGGAGCAGGCCGACCCCGCCACCGATGCCCGTGCGGTGCCCATCTACCAGACCACGTCCTATGTGTTCCGCAACAGCCAGCACGCCGCCGACCGTTTCGGTCTGGCCGATGCAGGCAACATCTACGGCCGTCTGACCAACTCCACGCAGGATGTGTTCGAAAAGCGCATCGCAGCGCTGGAGGGCGGCGTGGCAGCACTGGCTACCGCTTCCGGTGCAGCCGCCATCACCTACACCATTCAGGCACTGGCACAGGCCGGTGACCACATCGTGGCACAAAACACCATCTACGGCGGCAGCTACAACCTGCTGGCTCACACCCTGACCCAGTTCGGCGTCAACACCACCTTTGTGGATGCCCACGACCTTGCACAGGTGGAAGCTGCTATCCAGCCCAACACCAAGGCTGTGTATCTGGAGACGCTGGGCAACCCCAACAGTGATATCCCGGATATCGACGCCATTGCCGCCATTGCCCACAAGCACGGCCTGCCGCTGGTCATTGATAACACCTTCGGCACCCCGTACCTCATCCGTCCCATCGAGCACGGCGCAGACATCGTGGTGCACTCTGCCACCAAGTTCATCGGCGGCCACGGCACCACGCTGGGCGGCATCATCGTGGACAGCGGCAACTTCGACTGGAAGGCCAGCGGCCGTTACCCCAACATTGCTGCCCCCAACCCCAGCTACCACGGCGTCTCCTTTGCGGATGCCGCAGGCCCTGCCGCTTTTGTCACCTACATCCGCGCTATCCTGCTGCGTGATACCGGCGCTACCATCTCCCCCTTCAACGCCTTCCTGCTGCTGCAGGGCACCGAGACGCTGAGCCTGCGCATTGAGCGTCATGTGGAGAACACCAAAAAGGTGGTGGAGTTCCTTGCCAACCACCCGCAGGTGGAAAAGGTGAACCATCCCTCGCTGCCGGATCACCCGGATCACGCTTTGTACCAGAAGTATTTCCCCAACGGCGGCGCATCTATCTTTACCTTTAACATCAAGGGCGGCCGCGAGGAGGCCTTTACCTTCATTGATAACCTGAAGATCTTCTCTCTGCTGGCCAACGTAGCGGACGTGAAGAGCCTTGTCATCCACCCGGCCTCCACCACCCACAGCCAGCTGACCGATGCCGAACTGGCCGAGCAGCAGATCTACCAGAACACCATCCGCCTGTCCATCGGCACCGAGCACATTGATGATATCCTTGCCGATCTGGAAGCCGGCTTCGCAGCCGTCCGCGGCAAGTAAGCAGCGATTCTCTTTCCCGCAAAGGGAATGTGATCTTCCTTTTATTCCTGTCCAAGCCTCCATAAGTGTGCGACAAGACCCCCGGCTACCCGCCGGGGGTCTTGTCATCTCGTTTATCTTTACGACCCAACCCGTGAAAATGCAATACCGGAGCGTCCGCAGACGCTCCGGTATTGCTCTAATAAAAATAATTTTTCCTTGCATCATGCCCAAAGCGCAGGCGGCGGGCATTTCAAACCGTCTTACTCAGCGGCCGATCAGCAGGTCGCGGCGGCAGCGCAGACCCACAGAAAGGGTAGCATTGCTGCCCAGATGCCGCAGGGTGACGCGGGTGCCGGACTTCTGTCCCTCGCACAGCAGCGAGAGGTTCAGGGTGGTGGTGTTCTTCTCGGTCACCAGCACCAGCGTTTTCACACCGTTGGCCTGCAAAGTCTGCATATCCTCGATGGTGGTACGGAAGGTGGCCACCTCGGCGGGGACGTCCAGCGTCAGCACGCCGTCCTTCTGGCGGGCGGTGTACAGCAGCTGCTTGCCCAGCAGACCCTTGACGGTGTAGCGTGCCTCGGTCTTTGCGGTGTCGGCCAGCTCATCGCCGGAGATCAGCATGATGTTGCCCTGAATGGGGTTGCCCTCCGGGGCACCGTAACCGCCGTAGCTGGGGTCTTTTTCGCCCACGGCAACGTCACCGCTGTGCAGTGCGATGTCGCCCTGCACCATCTGCTCCTGCGGGGGCAGATAGCCCTCCACGCAGGTAGGATCCACCTCGGCGGCAAAGGCACCCACGCTCAGCATGGCAGCGGCGCACACCGCCACAGCGGCACAGCTCAGGGTACGGACAAACTTTTTGTTCAGCATCTTCATAGGAAATACCTCCTGAAAACGGCAGCCGCAGGGACTGCCTTGTTTTTTTGCATCATAATTTCTTTTAAACCATGGTTCAGCTGCGGCGCATCCACAATGGAAAACCGCCGTATCTGCTCTATAAACGGATACGGCGGCCGGATTATTGCAAAAGATTCAAAAATTTTTATTTTCAGGGATTTTCTGGTTTGTTTTCGGCATCATCGCGGTTGAGGATATCCATGAACTCCTCGCCGGTGATGGTCTCTTTCTGGTACAGGTACTGTGCCAGCTCGTCCAGCTTTGCGCGGTTCTCGGTCAGGATGCGGATGGCCTTTTCGTGCTGGGTCTTGACCAGCTCTACCACCTTCCGGTCGATCTCGCACTGGGTCTGAGCACTGCAGGCCAGCGAGGTATCGCCGCCCAGATACTGGTTGTTCACGGTTTCCAGCGCCACCATGTCAAATTCGTCACTCATGCCGTAGCGGGTCAGCATGGCGCGGGCAAGTTTGGTGGCCTGCTCGATATCGTTAGACGCGCCGGTGGTGATGGAGTTGAAGGCCACCTCCTCGGCGGCGCGGCCGCCGGTCAGGGTGGCAATCTTATTTTCCAGCTCGGCCTTGTTCATCAGGTAGTGGTTGCCCTCGTCCACCTGCATGGTGTAGCCCAGTGCGCCGGAGGTGCGGGGGATGATGGTGATCTTCTGCACCGGTGCAGAGTTAGACTGCTTGGCTGCCACAAGGGCGTGGCCGATCTCGTGGTAGGCTACGATGCACTTTTCGTGGTCGGTCAGGATGGAGTTCTTCTTCTGGTAGCCGGCAATGACCACCTCGATGCTCTCCTCAAGGTCAGCCTGCGTCACGCTCTTGCGCCCTGCCCGCACGGCACGCAGAGCAGCTTCATTTACAATGTTGGCAAGTTCTGCGCCGGAGGCACCGGAGGCCATGCGTGCCACGGTGTTGAAGTCCACACCCGGGGCGATCTTCACCTTTTTGGCGTGTACCTTCAAGATCTCCTCGCGGCCCTTCAGGTCGGGCAGCTCCACGGGCACGCGGCGGTCGAACCGGCCGGGACGGGTCAGGGCAGGGTCGAGGGAATCCGGGCGGTTGGTAGCCGCCAGAATAATGACACCGGTGTTTCCCTCAAAGCCGTCCATCTCGGTAAGCAGCTGGTTCAGGGTCTGCTCGCGCTCGTCATTGCCGCCAAACTGGCCGCTGTTGCGCTTCTGGCCAATGGCGTCGATCTCATCGATGAATACGATGCAGGGTGCTTTTTCTTTGGCCTGCTTGAACAGGTCACGCACCTTGGAGGCACCCATGCCCACGAACATCTCCACGAACTCCGAGCCGGAGATGGAGAAGAAGGGCACGTTGGATTCACCTGCTACGGCCTTGGCCAGCATGGTCTTACCGGTGCCCGGAGGGCCTACCAGCAGAATGCCCTTGGGCATGGAGGCACCGATCTCCTCATACTGCTTGGGGTCGTGCAGATAATTGACGATCTCCTGCAGGTTCTCCTTGGCTTCGTCCTCACCGGCCACATCCGCAAAGCGGATGCCGTGGGTGGACTGCACATACACCTTTGCGTTGGATTTGCCCGCGCCGCCAAACATCATGGAGCCCGGGCCGCCGCCTGCCTTTTCCATCAGCTTTTTGTTCATCTGGTTGCCGATGAAGCTGAACAGCAGGATGGGCAGCACGAACCACAGCAAAAAGCTGAGCACCGGCGAACCCTGCTCCACGATCTCGCTGGAGAACTGTGCACCTGCGTCGTACAGGCGCTCGGTCAGACTGGGGTCGTTCATCAGGCCGGTCTTGTAGATCTGCTTGTTGTCCTTATCCGTAAAAATGATCTGGTTGGACTGGATATCCACCTTGCCGATGTTTTCCTGCTCGGTCATGCTCATAAAGGTGCCGTAGTCTACCTCCTGCACCTGACGCTCGGCCAGCCACGGCATGACCACAAGGTTGATGACCAGCAGCACCAGCAACACGATGGCATAGTAGATAGCCAGCGGCTTTTTGGATGGCTTGACTTCTTTCATGGGATGTTCCTCCTTCTATATAAAGTGGGCTTCCACCCGTTTGCTGCGTCCAGTATACCACACCTTACCGCCTAGCAACAGCGCAGCGAGGGCAACTTTGCAAAAACTTAGCAGTTTCTTAACAAAGAGGGCTAAAGCCGCTCAGTTACCATATTATAGGTGCGCAAAGGGCTTGCCGGATGAGGGGGCAGGGGAGCAACGACCTCAATTTTGCATGATTTACCCCATGGTATTGTGAAATGCTTTCATCTTTATCCTGAACGAAACTTCTTGACACTTTCTGGCAGGCGTGCTAAAATTATCTCACTTTCAACAAAGTGCAAATGCGTTGACGGGGATAAAACGATCTTTCTTCTGCGTGCAGAGAGCCGCCGGGTGGTGCAAGGCGGGTGCAGAGGGCTTCGGATACTGGCCCCTGAGCGGCAGAACTGAACGGACAAGTAGGTTCTGACGGACGCCCACCGTTACAAGGGCAGCGATTCGCTGTTTTGGCCGATCGTGCAAAGTGGCTGTACCTGACCGTGCAGCAACGAGAGTGGTACCACGGGTGCCCTGTAAAAGCAATTTACAGGCTCTCGTCTCTCAAGGTTTTCGCCTTGAAAGACGGGAGCCTTTTTTCGTACAACGGTTGCAGTAGGGCAAAAGGCTTCCCCCGGTCGGGGGAAGCTGTCACCGCAGGTGACTGATGAGGGCGCAGGCAAGCAGCTGCTGCCGGGAAATCACCCCTCATCCGGCGCTACGCGCCACCTTCCCCCAAGGGGTGAAGGCTTTATGCTATTTCAGGAGGACAACAGGATGATGGACGCTACCAAGTACGCACCGGGGTACTACCCGGTACCCGCCGGTTATGACAGCTGGGTAAAAAAAGACCATATTGAAAAGGCTCCCGCATGGTGCAGCGTGGATCTGCGGGACGGCAATCAGGCACTGATCGTGCCCATGAGCCTTGCAGAAAAGCTGGAGTTCTTCCAGATGCTGGTAAAGATCGGCTTCAAGGAGATCGAGGTGGGCTTCCCCGCCGCCAGCGAGACCGAGTACGAGTTCCTGCGCACCCTGATCGAAAAGAATATGATTCCCGCCGATGTCACCGTGCAGGTGCTGACCCAGTGCCGCGACCACATCATCCGCCGCACCTTCGAGGCCGTCAAGGGCGCACCCCGGGCGGTGATCCACTTCTACAACTCCACCTCCGTGGCACAGCGGGAGCAGGTGTTCCACAAGTCCAAGGAGGAGATCAAGCAGATCGCCGTGGACGGCGCAAAGCTGGTCAAGCAGCTCAGTGAGGAGTACGAGGGCAACTTCCTGTTTGAGTACAGCCCCGAAAGCTTTACCGGCACCGAGGTGGACTACGCCGTAGAGGTGTGCAACGCCGTGCTGGATATCATGCAGCCCACCCCGGAGCGCCCCATGATCATCAACCTGCCGGTGACCGTGGAGATGAGCATGCCCCATGTGTACGCCAACCAGATCGAGTACTGCGACAAGCACCTGAAGTACCGCGACAGCGTGATCATCTCCACCCACCCCCACAACGACCGCGGCACCGGCGTAGCCTGCGCAGAGTTGGCAGTGCTGGCGGGCGCACAGCGCGTGGAGTGCTGCCTGTTTGGCAACGGCGAGCGCACCGGCAATGTGGACGCTGTGACGCTGGCCATGAATATGTACAGCCACGGCGTAGACCCCAAGCTGGACTTCTCGGATATGCCCGCCATCTGCGCCACCTACGAGCGGGTGACCCGGATGCACATCTACGAGCGTACCCCCTACGCCGGACAGCTGGTGTTTGCCGCCTTCTCCGGCAGCCATCAGGACGCCATTGCCAAGGGCATGGCGTACCGCAAGCAGACCGGTGAACACCGCTGGACCTGTCCCTACATCCCGGTGGACCCCCACGACATCGGCCGCACCTACGATGCCGACGTCATCCGCATCAACAGCCAGAGCGGCAAGGGCGGCATCGGCTTCGTGCTGGAGCAGAACTACGGCTACAACCTGCCCGCCAAGATGCGCGAGGCGCTGGGCTACAAGGTCAAGAGCGTGTCCGACCACAGCCACAAGGAGCTGAGCGCCGCCGAGGTGCTGCACATCTTTGAGGATACCTACCTCAACCGCGCAAAGCCGCTGAATGTGGTGGAAGCCCACTTTGCACAGGTAAACGGCATTACCGCCACAGTCACGCTGGAGCTGAACGGGCAGCGCAAGGTGGTCACCTCGGTGGGCAACGGCCGTCTGGATGCCGTAGCCAACGCTATCCAGAGCGCCACCGGCATGGACTTCCATCTGGAAAACTACTCTGAGCACAGCTTGGACGAGGGCTCTACCTCCCGCGCAGCCTCCTATGTGGGGCTTGTCTGGGGAGACAACACGGTCACATGGGGTGCCGGTACCGACACCGACATCATCGTGGCCGGTATCCGCGCCCTTGTCAGTGCGATCAATAATCGATAAAAAGGAGAAAACTACCATGGGAATGACCCTGACGCAGAAGATCCTTGCCGCACACGCCGGACTGCCGGAGGTCAAGGCAGGCCAGCTGATCAACGCAAAGTTGGACATTGTGCTGGGCAACGATATCACCACCCCGGTGGCCATCAACGAGTTTGAACGCGCCGGTTTTGACCGCGTGTTTGATAAAGAGCATATCGCCATTGTACTGGATCACTTTGTACCCAATAAGGATATCAAGAGTGCTACCCAGTCCAAGCAGTGCCGGGAGTTCGCCAATAAGTACGATATCCTCAACTTCTACGATGTCGGTCAGATGGGCATTGAGCACGCGCTGCTGCCGGAAAAAGGCATCGTCACCGCCGGAGACTGCGTGATCGGCGCGGACAGCCACACCTGTACCTACGGTGCGCTGGGTGCCTTCTCCACCGGTGTAGGCTCTACCGATATGGCCGCAGGCATGGCCACCGGCATGGCATGGTTCAAGGTGCCCTCTGCCATCAAGTTTGTGCTTACCGGCAAATTTAATCCCCGGGTGTCCGGCAAAGACCTGATTTTGCATATCATCGGCATGATCGGTGTGGACGGCGCACTGTATAAGTCTATGGAGTTCACCGGCCCGGGCGTAGCAGGCCTTACCATGGACGACCGCCTGTGCATCTGCAATATGGCCATTGAGGCCGGTGCCAAGAACGGTATCTTCCCGGTGGACGAGGTGACCAAGGCTTACCTTGCAGGCCGCAGCCAGCGTCCGCCGGTGTTCTACGAGGCAGACCCTGATGCCGTGTACGAAAAGACCATCGAGATCGACCTCAGCGCATTGGAGCCCACCGTCAGCTACCCCCATCTGCCCGAGAATACCCACAAGGCCAGCGAGGGCAAGGACATCAAGATCGATCAGGTGGTCATCGGCAGCTGCACCAACGGCCGCTTGGAGGACATGGAAGCCGCCTACAACATCCTCAAGGGCAAGCACATTGCCAAGGGCGTGCGCGGCATCATCATCCCCGCCACCA
>ERZ840057.2235-NODE-2235-length-13807-cov-4.272833_pt1 | contig 13807 bp, 15 predicted proteins | sample MGYA00519907_ERZ840057 | MGnify/ENA primary metagenome ERZ840057 (study PRJEB31850, sample SAMEA3708862) | human gut metagenome | biome: human gut; feature: human-associated habitat; material: faeces | place: China | collected 2014 ...
CGGGTACACAAAAAAACTGCAGAAATATAAATATAGATAATATATTTAAAAAGGGGATAACAAGCAAAGAAGGCCATGCTGGTCTTGGATTATGGGAAGTAAAAAGATATGTTAATAAAAGTAAAAATTTAGATTTAAAACCATCATCCTCTTCCAATACATTTAAACAAAAATTATTTATTTATGATTTGTAATTTTACCCAATAAAGAAAAACTTCAAACGAAGTTTTTCTTTATTAATTGAATTGATTTTTTAATGTTTAAGAACATTTTGTAGGGATTAATCTTTTTTTATCAATGAAGCTGGCATTTTTGGTTGATGTCCAATCCAAAATATGATGCTTGCTGTATTTGTCGCTTTAGCATATTTTTCTGCCACCCTTGCTAATAATTTCATCATAATTAATTCCCCCTTCTTTTGTAAAATTTAATATATAACATAAGAGTAGTTGCAAAGACTCTCATATTATCAAATTATGTATTATTTGCATAAACTTCATGTCCATATTTATTATCTGTAATTTTAAATGCAAATCTAGTTATTGTTAAGGTTTGTATAAAATCTCCAAATATTATTATTCCCGAAATAACTGTATCTCTTATAAAAAATGCACTAATCATTTCTACTGTTAAAATAATATATGAGACAATCTTCTTTTGTTTTCTTTCCTTTTTTCTCAATATAGGTACATTTTCCGTATCTGCTGGTGCATATAGTTTTATCATTGTCATACAAAATATCCAAACTGTAATAGCTGAAATATATTTTGCAATTCCTGTTAATACAATATATTTTCCTAGCAATGCAGAACCACTATACAAAATCAATGTATAAATAATACAACCTATGTGTGTTTTCATGTGTACTCCACCTGAGACACATCTGTATGGAGCAATTAATAATATTGATATTATAGTAAGTTTTAATATTCCTAAAAAATATGCGATTCCTAATATTATGAAGATTTTTGGAACTTCACCTATTATATTCTGTAAACCATACATTATTACTTCTGCTCTCTCGTCATTTATCTCTGGCATTTCTTTTCTTATCTTGTTGGTTAGATATGTGCATAATTTATCAATCACTATTCTCACCTCGCCTTTATCTTAAGTACAAATATAATTTACCACGTTTTTACACATTGTGCTCATTTTGGTTATAAAAAGCTTTTTATATTTTATGAAATTTTCAAATTTTATTTTTCATATATATTTTTAGTATTTTTGTAAAACAACAAAAAAAGCAGAAACTTAAAGTTTTCTACTTTCTTAAATGTTTACATCTCTTATTATACACCATGTCCCATTACTTTCTGGCAAACACTTAAATGTCATGGTTTCTTTTGAAACAGGATGTTCAAGTGTAAGTTCATACGCCCATAATGCTATTTGCTTTCCTGTTCCTCTTGTTCCATATTTTTGATCACCAAATATACTATGTCCCACATGAGCCAATTGAACTCTAATTTGATGATGTCTTCCTGTATGAAGATTAACTTTTACTAAAGACAAATTTTTAATCTCATTATATGCCAATACTTCATAATCTAATTTAGCAAGTTTTGCGTTTTTCTTTTCTGGCTTTACAACTTTACTCATGTTATTTCTTTCATCTTTATATAAGTAATCTTCTAACGTTCCTTTTGCAGAATCAAATTTGCCATCTACAACTGCTAAATATTTTTTCTTAAATGTTTTCTCTCTTACTTGATTACTAAGCCTTGAAGCTGCTTTTGATGTTTTAGCAAACACCATTACACCTCCAACAGGTCTATCTAATCTATGTACTAATCCCAAGTATACATTTCCTGGCTTATTATATTTTTCTTTTAGATATTCTTTTATTATTGAAAGCATGTCTATATCGCCAGTTTTATCTGCCTGTGATGGAATATTGGGTTCTTTTTTAACTACAATAATGTGATTATCTTCATATAATACTTTAAGATTTTGCATTTTAGTTCTCCCATCTTCCAAAAATTCCACAAGGTAACACTAAATTTGAATTTTCCATTGGTAGTCCAACTTCTCCTGATGATACCTTACCTTTATAATTTTTAGAAACAGTTAAATTTAAAATATTTTCCAATACCTTGCTTGAAATTCCAGTAGTATAAGAATTTATTAAGAAAAATAATGGCTTGTCCGATAATACTTTTGTACATAACTCAACTAAATCATATATATTATCTTCAAATTGCCAAACTTCCCCATTTGCACCTCTTCCATAAGATGGTGGATCCATTATTATTGCATCATATTTGTTTCCTCTACGAATTTCTCTATTAACAAATTTTACAACATCATCTACTATATATCTAACAGGTCTTTCAGCTAGACCTGATGATGCAATATTCTCTTTTGCCCATGTTACCATTCCTTTTGAGCTATCAACATGACATACTGATGCTCCTGCTGCTGCACATGCAACTGTTGCTCCTCCTGTATATGCAAATAAATTTAATACTTTTATATCTCTATTTGCTTTTTTGATTTTATCCATCATCCAATCCCAGTTAACAGCTTGTTCCGGAAACAATCCTGTATGTTTAAATCCCATTGGCTTTATATTAAACGTTAATTCTTTGTATTTTATTTGCCATTGGTTTGGCATCTTTTTCTTATATTCCCAAGTTCCTCCTCCTGTTTTGCTTCTATGATATGTTGCATTTATATTTTTCCATTTTTCTGGATATGTTTTTTCTTTCCAAATTATCTGTGGGTCAGGCCTTGCTAAAATAACATCTCCCCATTTTTCCAATTTTTGCCCATCTGCCATATCTAATATTTTATAATCATTCCAATTATTTGCTATATTCATTATACTTTTCCTTTTATTTTATTTAAGTTTTTTTGGTATTACTTATAAACCTTTTCTATTATACACTATTTACTATTATTTTTCAAATTTTTCTTCTTTAAAACAGAAACAGTGGCAGATTTTTAGTCTGCCACTGTTCCTAAAGGAAAAATTATTTTCCTTTGTTTAATTTCACCATGACTCTCTTTTTCTCTCTTTTCTCATAAACTTATCGTCAAGATAGTCCATGTCCATATCCTCCTCTTCTGACACTGGAACCGAACACTTACCAGTCAACAGTCTTATGATATAGAGTATGTTTCTTGCTTTAAAATTTTTGGAAACTATAGAAGTTGTAGAAATCTCTGAAAATAAATACTTCACATATCCTCTTGATTCTGAATCTTCATATAACGAAGAACTTTTGAATTCTCTTCTTAACGCTGCTACAGCTGAACTCAAGAATGCCGTTTCGCTCTGAAATGTTTCTTTTACTCCCAGATTATCTAAAAAATCCGAAACCTCCTTTGCATTTTCTTTCCATAAATTTTCTGCCATTTGTCTCCGGTATTTCATTCTTTATACCTCCCTGTGAAATTCAAAAAAATATTTGTGGTTACATAATTATTATACCACATTTATACTTGTGTTTCAAGTTTTTTCAACAATTGCTTTTTGGTTTCCTCATATCCCATCTTATATAATAAATTTATTTGACTCGAATCAAGCAATGAAACTTTTTTTAAATTAATATTTATTAAATGGTCTATCCCTACTTTTTCATACATTGATAGTTCTCTTCCTTGCAATTCCATAGCTCTTGCAGCAACTTCTACAATGTTTTTACAGCATTGATTTTTTTCTAGAATTGTATCAAACGCAACTCCAAATACTTCATTTGCCCCAATGTCTTTTAGACCTTTCCAGGGTAAATTTTCTCTTGTGCCCCCATCTATTAATTGTATTCCATCATATTTACATGGTGAAAATACTACTGGAAAACTGCAACTAGCTCTTACTGCTGTTGATATTGGTATATCTGTAATATATTTTGTATTGTCCAATAAATTAGCTCTTACCTCTTTAGATGATGCTATATATACTGTACCTTTTTGCAAATCCACCATTGAAATCATTAATGGCATTTTTATTTGATTTATATTATTAATTTGACTATCTTCACATATTTCTTTTATAATTTTTTCTATAACTTTTCCACTATTTAATCCGTCTATTACTAATCTTCTAGTAAATAATAATCCAACTACCATTTTTAATATTTGTTTCCACTCTACATATGTTATTCTTTTGCAATATTTTTTAAACATCTTCCACATCTCATCACTACTATATCCTAATGCATACATTGTTGCTATTATGCTTCCTGATGATGCACCTGATACACAATCAAATTTTATATGCTCTTCTTCAAATGCTTTTAATGCACCTATGTGTGCTGCCGCTTTTATTCCTCCTCCTGACAATGCTAAACCTCTCATAATTCCTCCTCTTTATAATTTTATGATTGATTAGCTTGTATGTATTCGTATTCTTTAAATTCTAATAAACTGAGCAATCTTTACAATCTCATAGATCATAAAAAAATTAACTCCTGTAAGAACAAAAAAAGAAATTACTGCAAAAGAAAATACTTTATGCTTTTTTAAAAACTTCATATAAATCCCCCCTTATACTTGTCCGTAATAATATATGTGAGAATTTTAAATATATTCTTTAAAAAAGATATTTTTCATCGCAGTAATCTACAAACTTTTCTATTTATTCAATTCTTCTAATATTTTTTTAGCAAAACTTTCATTAATTCCTTTAACTTTAGCTAAATCTTCTAAATTAGATTCTTTTATTTTTTCAACACTTCCAAAATGCTTTAATAACGCCTTTTTCTTGACTTCTCCTATGCCTTCTATTTCGTCCAAATCTGATTTTGTAATATCACTATCTCTTAATTTTCTATGATAAGAAATTGCGGTATCATGCACCTCATCTTGGAATTTTGTTATTAAATTTTTTAGATTTTCTGATATCTCTAATTCATTTCTGTTTTCATCCATTAATGCTCTTGTTTGATGCTTATCATTTTTTACCATGCCAAATACGGGAATGTTTAATTCATATTTAGCTATTGCTGTTTTAGTTGCTCTTATTTGTGTAATTCCCCCATCAGCAAATATTGCATCTGGAAGCCTACCAAAACCGCTAGAATCACTGTCTATTGAATGTTTCAACCTACGTGTTATTACCTCTTCCATACATCTAGGGTCATCTTGTCCATATACAGTTTTGATTTTAAAGCGTCTTGACAAATTTCTTTTTATTACTCCATCTGCCATCACACACATTCCTGCAACTATGTATTCTCCTGATATGTTTGATATATCATATGTTTCTATTTTTCTTGGTAGTTTGTCTAAACCAAGTACTTCTTTTAGTTCTACTAAAATTTCACTCTTATCTCTTTCTTTATTATCTAGTGTTATTTTAGCATTGTTATCTGCCATCTCAACAAATCGCAATTTTTCGCCTTTTTTAGGAGACTTAATTTCTACTTTTCTTCCCGCTTCTTTAGTTAACCATTCCTCTATTGCCTCTTTATCTTCTAATTCTTCTCTTACCATTATTTTATTAGGAAGATTTTGATTATCTAAATAATATTGCTTTATGAATCCAGAAATTATCTCTTTGTCTTCCATTTCTTTTAAGTCTGGAAAGAAATAGTGCTCTCTGCCAACCATTTTACTTCCACGTACAAAAAATATTTCTACACATACTTCAATTTCAGATTTTGCAATTCCTATTACATCAATATTATTTTCAGAAATATTTGATACTTTTTGCCTTTCATTTACTCTTTGTATTGCAACCATTCTATCTCTAATATATGCAGCTTTTTCAAAGTTCATCTTTTTAGATTCTTCTAACATTTGATGTTCTAAGTCTTTTAAAACTTTATCTACTTTACCATCTAAAATATCTATTATTTCATCAATTTGTTTTCTATAATCTTCTTTTGAAATATATCCCATGCATGGTCCTAAACACCTATTTATATGATAATTTAAACAAGCTCTTGTTTCAGACCTAAAGTTTCTACATTGGCGAATTTTATATTTTTGTTTTATGAAATCAACCATTTCCTTTGCTGCACCTGGATTTGCATATGGTCCAAAATATTTCGAACCATCATTTATAATTTTTCTTGTTATTACTACATTAGGATAATCTGATTTTACATCAACTTTTATATATGGATATGTTTTGTCATCTTTTAATAATACATTAAATTTAGGTCTATTTTTCTTTATCAAATTACATTCTAATATAAGTGCTTCTGCTTCATTATCAACAACTATATATTCAAAATGGTCTATTAATGATACCATTCTTTTTATTCTTTCAGTTTTATCTGTTTTTCTAAAATACGACCTTACTCTATTTTTTAAATTAACAGCTTTTCCAACATATATTATTTTATCATCAACATCATGCATTATATATACACCTGGTTTATCTGGTAACATTTTTAATTGTTCTTCTATATTAAACATTTCTTTCCTCCTTTCATCTTTTTCTCTTTCATCCTCTATTATGATAAACTATTTTTACTATTTTTGCAATAGTTCTAATCATTATCTTGTAACTATTGAATAATAAAATCTTATAAAAAACTCTTGTAACTTTTTACATTTTACTATAATATATTAAAGTAAATTGAAATATACCTAATTCATAGAAAGGAGTATTATACAAAAAATATTCAAGCGCCAGAACACATTAATTTTAATATTGTGTTGACGAGGTCTAGAGTTATCGAAATATTCGGCGGATGCTCTAGTGGATTGCTTAATCCATAGTATTAAACAAAAATTAGCAGAAATGCTATAACAGACATTAATACATAAGCATGTATATTTCAATTCCACAAAATTTATTTATAAGGAGGTTCTACTTATGTGTGGAATTATTGGATACATAGGACATAAAAAAGCTAGTCCTATATTACTTAATGGTCTTTTAAGACTAGAATACAGAGGATATGATTCAGCAGGAATTTCTACTGTTGAAAAAAATGGATTATCTATTATGAAAGATAAAGGAAGAGTAAAAAATCTATATAATTTAGATGGAATTGATGATTTAACAGGAACCATTGGTATTGCTCATACTAGGTGGGCAACTCATGGAAAACCTTCAAAAGAAAATGCTCATCCACATTTAGATAATAGTGATAGTTTTGCAGTTGTTCACAATGGTATTATCGAAAATTATAATGAATTGAAAAAGTTCTTGGCTGATAATGGTTATACTTTCCGTTCTCAAACAGATTCAGAACTTATACCTAACCTTATTCATTACTATTATTCAAAAGATGAGCAGAATGATAATCAAAAAGTTTTACGTGCGGTTCAAAAAACATGTATGGACCTTAAGGGAAGCTTTGCTCTTCAAGTAATTTCAAAATTTATGCCTGATAATATGATTGTAATAAGAAAAGATAGCCCTTTGGTTATAGGTAAAGGAGATGGAGAAAATTATGTTTCTTCTGATATCCCTACTATTTTATCTTATACAAAAGATTTTTACTTATTAAATGATTATGAATTTGCCGTACTTTCTAGAGATAATGTTGAATTTTACGACATAAATTTAAACAAAATTGTTAAACCTATAAAAAGTATTGACTGGGATATAAATAGTGCTGACAAAAATGGATATGAAGATTATATGTTAAAAGAAATTTTTGAGCAACCTAATGCAGTTAGAGAAACAATAGGCTCTCGTCTACCAGAAAATGAACATTGCAATTTTGAAGATTTGAAATTTACTAAAGAATTTCTATTAACTATAAATAAAATGTATATTGTAGCATGTGGTACAGCAATGCATGCAGGACTTTCTGGAAAATCTGCTATTGAAAAATTATGTAATATTCCTGTAACTGTTGATATTGCATCAGAATTTAGATACAGAAATCCTATTATTGATAAAAATACTTTATGTATTTATATTTCACAATCAGGTGAAACTGCAGATACAATTGCAGCTTTAAAACTTGCAAAATCAAAAGGAGCAATTACTCTTGCAATTTCTAATGTTATTGGAAGCTCTATTACAAGAGAAGCAGACTATTGTATATATACTCATGCTGGTCCAGAAATTGCTGTTGCATCAACAAAAGCATATACATCACAAGTTGTATTATTAGATATTTTAGCAGTATATTTTGCAGAAATTCTAGGTACTACTCCTATCCTTCAGTTGCAAAATATTAAAAAAGAAATTTTAGCTCTTCCAGCTAAAATTGATGAAGCATTAAAATGTTCTGATAGAATTAAAACTTTTGCAAATAAAATTTATCAAGAAAAAGATATATTTTTCTTAGGTAGAGGTGCTGATTATAATACTGCCTTAGAAGGTTCTTTAAAATTGAAAGAAATTTCTTATATTCATTCAGAAGCTTATGCTGCTGGTGAATTAAAACATGGTCCAATAGCTTTAATTGAAAACGGAATAACTGTTATTGGTATTATGACTGATAAATTATTAGTTGAAAAGTCTATTAGTAATCTTCAAGAAGTTATTACACGTGGTGCAAAAACATTAGTAGTTACTAATCAAAATTTACCAGCTAATAATTTTGAAACTATTATAACAGTTCCTGATACAGATACATTGTTATCACCTATTCTAGCAATTGTTCCTTTACAATTACTTTCTTACTATATTTCAAAAGCCAAAGGTTTAGATGTTGATAAACCAAGAAATCTTGCAAAATCTGTAACTGTTGAATAATAAAAACAAAGGTGTAATCTATTAAGAGTTTTACACCTTTGTTTTTATTATTTGCATAAATCATCTATTTCGCTTTGCAACTCACTAATTCTTCTTCTTTTACTCTCTATTTCTCTCTGTCTTCTTGCTTCTTTTTCTTCTCTATACCTTTGTCTTTTCACTATCATGTCTGGTGAATAATGTGATTCCACTCCAACATTTGCATCAAAGAACTTACTATATCCATTTTTTCCAAACTGAATTCCACCAATATATTTTCCACATTGTCTTTGCGGATTCTCTTCTAATCCTTGCTCTAAATACCCTTCAACTCTTCTACTGTCTAACAAATCTCTCATAACTGCTTTACAATACTTGTAATCTGTTTGAAGTAGATTAATATCTACTTCTGCCAATATTTCTTTATAATTTTCCCTTGAAGATACGCCATATCCCCTTAATACTTGGCAATCTCCTATATTATAATGAGAAACAAGACATTTTGGTATATATCTTTGTGCTAAGTGTTCCGAAGTATTTGTAACTACTAATCGTGTACTATCATTAAGTGCTCCTACTCTTCCTTCATTATTGTAATAGTCTATCTGTAACCATCCTTCTTTTGTTATAGTAATCCTAATATTATTAGGATTTATATTTTCTGCCATTACTGGCATCTCATTTTCTTGATTGTTTTTCTTTTTAAATAATTTACTAAAGATTCCCATAAAATCATCTCCTTTCCCTCTATTTTAACATATTATACAAAAAAAAACAAATTTGACCTGAATATAAAAAATTTCAAGTCAAATCTACTTTTTATTTATATAAATATGTTTGCGGATTTACTGCTGTTCCATTTACTCTTATTTCTAAATGTAAATGTGGTCCCGTTGAATTTCCTGTTGAACCAACAGCTGCAATTATTTCTCCTGCCTCTACTTGTTGACCTTCTGTAGCATATAATTCACTACAATGTCCATACCAAGTTTCTACTCCATTTTCATGTGAAATTTTTATTAAATTTCCATATGAACCACTTCTTGCAGCAAATGTTACAGTTCCTGATGCAACTGCTTTTATTGGTGTTCCACTTGGTGCTGCTATATCTGTTCCTGTATGTGCACCTGACCTAATACTACTTACTGCTCCAAATCTGGAAGTTATTGTTCCAGTTACAGGTGTTACCGCTAAAAGTACTCCACTTACAACTGGTGATTTGCCATTTTCTTCTTCTGCTGCCTTTTTGGCTTCTGCTTCTTTTTTAGCTTTTTCTTCCGCCTCTTTTTTTGCCTGTTCCTCTGCTTGCTTCTTAGCTTGTTCTTCTGCTATAAGTGCTGAAACTTTTTCTTCAACCTGAGCTTGTGCAACCTGTACCGTTTCCGTACTTATTTCATTAATGTTTTCTGTATAGTTTTCTATTACACTTAATTCTAGATCTATTGTATCATTTTTATGTTCTTCTTTTATTTGATTTATTGCTTGTTCAGCTTCTTCTATATTATCTACTAGACCTACTGTTTCTTGATTTAAGATAACTGCATAATATTTATACATTATTCTTGCATTTTCTTTTAATGCAACCATTATCTCATCTTCATTACATCTTCTACTTCTGCTTACTAATTTAAATTCATAACTTGGCATATCATCTAATGAAACAAAATCTATGTTCTTTCCTTGCATTTCTATTATTTCGCTTTGTATTCTATCTTCTAAATTTTGTTCACTATCTACGTAACCGATTTCTTGTCCTTTTACGATTACTTTATAGGTCGGTTTATATTTTAATAAAATTATCGCTATTATTAACCCTAATGCCAATGCCATTATGCTAAAAAGTTTGCAACTTTCTTTAGTATAATATTTTACTGCTTTTTTTAAAATAATATACACTCTCCTTTTTACGCGACAAGTATTATTATACCATAATATTGCTATTTTTGCAAATTTTGTATCCTTGTTTAGGTCTTTATAACCGTTTTTAGGCTTTTTCAGCCTATTTTTATAGGCTATTAATATACATTTTTCTCTTTTATGCTCATTTTTATTCATATTTTCTCTTTTTTTCTATGTCCTTCATTGAAGAATATAGAAAAATATGATATCCTTAATATATTGTAAAAGAGGTTATGATTATGAAAAAATTAATAGTACCACAAAAATATGATAACAAAAAATTAACTAAGTTCATATTAGATAGTTTCCCAAAACTTTCTCCAAATATGCTGTACAAAGCTTTGCGTCAAAAAGATATAAAAATTGATGGTAAAAGAATAAATAAGGATTGTAACATATATGAGGAAAATGAAATTCAGGTGTTTATTTCTGATTCATTTCTTTGTCCTGAGCAAACTTTAAATATTATATTTGAAGATAATAATATATTGATTATAAATAAGCCTGCCGCTTTGGAAGTTACTGGTGATAATAGTCTTACTAAAATTGTTCATAATAAATTTGCTAATAATGCCTTTCTACCAATGCCATGTCACAGATTAGATAGAAATACTAATGGTCTTGTTTTATTTGCCAAAAAAGAACAAGTTTTAAATATTTTATTTGATAAATTTAAAAATCACGAAATTCAAAAAAAGTATTTAGCTCTAGTATATGGAATACCTAAAATAAAAAAAGCCAGACTAGAAGCATATTTATTTAAAGATACAAAAAAATCTCTTGTCTATATTTCAGATGATTTTAAAACAGGATATAGCAAAATTATTACTTCATATACCGTACTTAAAGAATACAAAAACAATTCCTGTTTATTAGAAATTGAAATAGAAACTGGAAAAACACATCAAATTAGAGCTCATTTAGCCCATATTGGTCATCCAATTATTGGTGATGGCAAATATGGTATCAATTCTATTAATAAGCAATTTGGCTTTAAGTATCAACAACTTACTGCATATAAATTAACTTTTAATTTTAAAACAGATAGTGGTATTTTAAATTATTTAAATGGAAAAACAGTGACTCTAAATTAGTCACTGTTTTATCATTTTTATTAATCTTCTAATAAGTTATAAAAATTTTTAAATTCATATCCTTCTGATTTTAAATATTCTATTGATTCTCTTAAAATTGTAGAAGAATCGCTTACATCTTTAGTATCATGCATTAAAACTACTAGTGAACCTTTATTTCTTGATGTTTTCTTCAAATTATTTAATAATTCTTGTTTTGAATATTTTTTTACAGAGTCATTATTTAAGCAATTCCAATCAACATATGTATATTGCATTTCTTCCAAAACTTTTAAAACTTCCTTTTTTCTTGCCTTATTAGAAGGAGACATAAATCCATTCGGAAATCTAAAAATATGTGAACAATAATTATCAATTCCTATTGCTTTTCCTATTGCTGCATCAGTTTTTTCTACTTCATTTCTAAAGCTTTCATTACTTTTATATAAAACAGAATTATTATGATCATATCCATGATTTGCTATGTAATGTCCTTCTTCATATTCCCTTTTTACAATCTCTGGATGCCTATCAACATATTTACCTATTACAAAAAATGTAGCTTTTACCTCTTCTTCTTTTAATATATCTAGAATTTTTGGAGTTACTGAAATTGTTGGACCATCGTCAAATGTTAAATATGCTACTTTTTCTTCACTTTTAGTTATTTTAGCTATTTTTTCTATCATTTCTGTTGATAGCGAACTATTCTTTGATAGTTCTACTGCACATGTTTTAGAATTATTTAGTTTAATAATTATTACTATCGTTATACATATGATTACTATTATTAGTGAACATAATAGTTTAATTTTCAAATTTTTATTCATTTATATCACCTATTTTAATATATGTTTTTAAAATAGGTTTAGAATTTATTTTTTTAGTATATAGCTTAAATCACCTGAATTAAATGTCAAGTATGGTGTTTCCGTATTATCGTAATATACTCTTTGAAGCATTTCTGTTCTACCATCTGAATATGTTAATTCAACATAACAATCTCCAAGTTTATTATAACTTCTTAATATTTTATATTTTCCTTCTGTTGAAGTTGAACCATCAGTTACTGGATTTATCGCATCAACAAATGTTCCATTATCATTAAGTTGTAAATAACTTCCAAATTCCAAATATGAACTTCCATATAAATCTTTTAGGTTATCATATGTTTCATTTGCTTTTAGGTTTGAAACTTTTTGTGTGTTCCATTTTCCTATAATTTCACTATCTTCTGTCTCACTTGATGTTACTTTATTTGAGTCACTAGAAGTTGTACTGTTACTTGTTGTTGTATTTTCTTTTGTTGTATTTTGAAATGTTGTGTTAGTATTGGTTGTTGTTTTATTACTATTTGTTGCATTTGTATTAGTCGTGGTCGTATTTGTATTAATTGGTCTTGTTGTGTTTTTTTCATTATCAGTTGTTATTGCTGATACTTGTTCTTTTATAGATTCTGCTTGTTTATTACTTTCTATTTTATTTTGATAAACTTTCGCAACTATTACTACTGCAATTATTACTAATGTTATGCATAAAATTCCTAATATTATTATTAAGTTCTTTTCTTTATTTTTCATATTCTTTTCCTCCTTATATTAAAGCTGCCGAAACATGATAAATATCAGCATTCTTTCCTAATTTTTTTTGAGCCTCTCTAAGTACTTTATGGTCATCATCTAATAAAATCAAGTGGTTATATTGGTCACCTTTTTCCTCTATCTTTTTCGCCTTTATTATATCCCTATTTTCTTTGTTGTACTCTCCTATTTCTTTAGTAATTATTAACCAGTTTTTTTGGGGAATAAATGGCGTATTTTTTTCTAGCCATTTTTTCTTTTTTTCTGTTAATTTAGACGTTTTGGATAATGACAATATATACAAATCTATATTTGATATTTGTGATATTTTTTCTAATGTTTTTATAATATCTTTTAATGGTTCTGCATTGTCATAATCTTCTTCCATTTTTTCAGCTACCTTGTCTTCTGGGTATACGTTATATACAGCTATAGTTCCATCCATATCAATAAACATAGCTACTTTTTGATTTTCTTGACAAGTTTTTTCTACTTTTTCTATGAATTTACTCATTTAAAATCCTCCCCATTTTTATTATAACATAACTACATATTTTTGTATATATATTAACTAATAATAATGAAAATTTGTATGATTCATTTGTGATAATGTCTTAATATATCATTTGAGAAAATGTCTTAATTTTAAAAATATGATATAA
>ERZ840057.2237-NODE-2237-length-13793-cov-2.980638_pt1 | contig 13793 bp, 10 predicted proteins | sample MGYA00519907_ERZ840057 | MGnify/ENA primary metagenome ERZ840057 (study PRJEB31850, sample SAMEA3708862) | human gut metagenome | biome: human gut; feature: human-associated habitat; material: faeces | place: China | collected 2014 ...
GAAAAGCCTGTAAAATAAGGAAAGTTCAGGAAATCTCTCCACAAATTCCGATTTTTCCACGTAAAAAAGGATGTGCCTTTTTGTGTAATAGGGAATTCCAGGAAATTTCCTATTACACGAGAAATTGCTCTCTCATCACAGTTCACACATTATGCAAACTGCAATCCCATCTCGCACAATCTAATTATATCGCAGCTTTATTATCTCCGTTTATCCATTTATAGTCAAATACTATCATCAAATCGCCAAAATGGACAGCGCTTGCCAATACACTGATTGTTCTGAGCATAATGCGTACACTGGACTTCTGTGCATTCCATTTCGATTCCAAAATGCGTTTTTACAAAATCAACCGCCGCCAGAATCGCCAGATAAGAATCTCTTTTACAACACCTCGGACCGCCGGTGCGCGAAATCGCCTCCAGTGCTTTTGATGTCATCTGATTCGAAAGTCCCCAGGATTCCTCCGTCAGTGGCGTCGCCCCAGACAAGATAGATACAAACATACCTGCGCTGATTCCCGCTCCGCAGGCACCCCAGAATCCGCAGGTTCCTCCTGGAACGGCTTTCCCACGGTTCAGCATTTCCATCACAGATTCCCGCAGATTAATAGCACCTCCCGCATTTTTATATGCAGTAAGCAGCGCCGCTCCCACCATGACATGATGCTCCGGTCCATGCATATGGCAAAACGGTGCATCCATCATCTTCCGGACAATCTCGATCGGATTTCTGGATGTTTCGTCTATACACAGGGAAAGAATAGTGTCCAGTCCCTTCGTATGACAATCATTACAAACATAATGCCCGTTCTGGCATCTGGTCTTGCTCAATTCTTTTTTATGACATAATTCGCACTCCATCCATTCATCCTGTTCCAGATAAATAAGAGGTGCTTTACAGACAATACATTCTTCTTGCATGGGATTTCCATCTCCTTTACATTCATTTCCCGACCAGCGCGTTGAGTTTCTCCACTATATCCATACTTCCCGACCGGAAACCTTCCAGATCGAGTGTAATGTACAGAAATCCCATTTCTTTTAATGTCCTGCAAATCGTCTCCCGCTCGGCAATCGCTTTTTCAAATTTATCCGCATCCACCTCGATCCGGACAATATCGCCATGCAGGCGCAGGCGCACATTTCCGCCAAACACGCTTCGAAGATAATCTTCGCCTTTCTCAATCCGCTTCAAAACTTCCATGTCAAAGGAAGTTCCATATGGAAGGCGGGTCGCCATACATGGCATGGACGGACGGGATGCAACGGAAATTCCTAAGTCAGCCGCAAATGCCTTGACATCCTTTTTCTCCAGTCCGCACTGTGCAAGTGGACTGACGACACCCAGCTCACGGAGTGCCTGGATACCCGGGCGATACACATGCAGGTCGCTCTCATTGGTTCCGTCCATCACGCACGGAATCCCCTCTTCTTTTGCAAAATCCAGAAGTGTCGCGAACAGGTGGTGTTTGCAGATATAACAGCGGTTGACCGGATTCGTCCGGATGGCTTCCAGCTCCATCTCATTGACCTGGATAATTTTATGGATCGCGCCCAGCTCCTTTGCCACCCGCTCCGCGATCTCCAGATCACAGGCTGGGTGCAGCATGGTGTGAAATGTCACGGCATAAACCGGCATTCCCGTCTTCTTCGCCGTATCACACGCCAGCTTGAGAATCAGGCTGCTGTCCACACCGCCCGAAAAGGCGACACAGACCGGTGCCTTCGCTTTTTCTGCCATGAACTGTTTTAAAGCTTCTCTTTTTTCTGTCTCTGATATCATTGGTTTATTTTCCATGGTTCTTGATTCTCCTCTTAATTATCTAACGAGAATGCACTGTGCCGTTTTTCAATCTCAAAAGTGCCTACTGTAAACTAATACTTCCGTCTTCCATTACTCCGTGGAATACTTCCATGAAGCGCTTCCCTGTCTCCCGGCAGATCGCGCGCACGCTCTCATACTCCGGATAGCACGTATCCGCGCCGCCGCGCTTGCAGATTTTTACCTTTGCTGCCCCGTAACGGGTCTGGATCTCCTTTACTTCCCGTGGCAGTATCGTCCTCTCTACTGGATAGCGGCGCACACCGATCGTGGTCGTACAGGAGAAGACAAGCTGTTCTAATTCTTCCCGTTTTTCTGCCGTTGTCAGTACATGAAGCACATACGCCGGACGGTTTTTCTTCATATATGCCGGTGTGTACCACACATCTCTGGCGCCCGCTTCCAGAAGCACCTCCATCGCATATCCCAGCGCCTCGCCGGTGCAGTCGTCCAGGTTTGCCTCCATGACCCACATGGAGCTCTCGTCGTGACCGTCTTTTCCGGTTTCTACTTCCACCGTTTTATCCGTCAAAAGCATCGCCCGCAGGATATTCGCGTGCGCGAAATCCTTATTTCCGGCGCCGATACCGATCTTTTCGATCTGGTACTTCTTCGGAAGCGCCGCTTCTGTCCGGAATGCCGCCGCGATCGCCGCGCCGGTCGGCGTTACCATCTCTCCTTCGACATCCCGAAGCGTCAGTTCCAAGCCCTGTGCCGCTGCGATATTTGCCGTCGCCGGAACCGGAACCGGCATTAACCCGTGCTGGCAGCGTGCGAATCCATGACCTTCGGAAAGCGGCGATACCACCACGCGGTGGATTCCCAGATCCTCCAGGCAGAATGCCGCACTGATAACATCCACAATCGAGTCAATTGCACCGACTTCATGGAAATGAACCTCGCTGACCGGGATTCCGTGTGCTTTCGACTCTGCCCCCGCCACAATCTCAAACATCCGGCGCGCCAAGTTTTTAACACGGTCAGATGCATCCAGACGATCGATGATCTCGAAAATGTCATGGATGTTGCGGTGGACGTGAGGATGCATATGATCGTGGGTGTGAGCGTGATCATGGCTGTGCTCATGGTCGTGGGTGTGAGCGTGATCATGGCTGTGCTCATGGTCGTGAGTGTGTTCATGATCGTGATGATGCTCATGGTCGTGCTCATCATGGCTATGTTCGTGCTCATGACCATGTTCGTGGTCATGATGATGCTCTTCTTCCTCTAAATGTACATCGAAATCATACGCATCGATTCCACATTTCTTCGTCCGCCCAAAATGCAGATGATACCCGGACACGCCCAAACTGTCCAGTGCCCGTACCAGTTTTTCCCGGCTTGCTCCAAGATCCAACAGTGCGCCAACCGTCATATCTCCACTGATTCCAGACGCACAATCCAGATATAAGATTTTCTCATCCATTTTTACTTCTCCCTCTACTTTTCTCATTTTATTGATACATTTCCGTTTTTCGCTTTTATGCAATTATCACAAACCACTATCACTCTGCCGTCTTCTTCGGCTCCCGAACCGCCAGGCGGTTAATCTGCGCCGCCAGATATGCTGCGCCGTAGCCGTTATCTATATTTACAACCGAAATGCCGTTCGCACAGGAATTAATCATCGTGATCAATGCCGACAGTCCATGAAAACTTGCACCATAGCCGACCGAGGTCGGAACCGCAATGACCGGATTTTCCACCAGCCCGGCGACAACTGTGCCAAGCGCGCCTTCCATTCCCGCCACCGCAATCACGCAGTTTGCCCGCGCAATCGCCTCGCGTTTGGATAAAAGGCGATGGATGCCCGCCACCCCTATATCATAGTAGCGCTCCACGCGGCAGCCGAAAAATTCTGCCGTTTTGGCAGCTTCCTCCGCAACCGGGATATCCGCGGTTCCGCCTGTGCAGACTGCCACCAGCCCTTCCAGCTTCCGCGGTGTCTCCGATGATTTTCTCGCCTGCAAAATTTTTGAAACCGGATCGTATTCTATCTCCGGGATGCGCGCCCGCACTAGATTCCACTGCTCCGGCGTCGCCCGCGTTCCAAGTACTTCCCCATTTTCCCGGTACAGCGTCTCGAAAATATCCGCCAGATAGGCATCCGGCTTTCCTTGGCAGAACACCGTCTCTGGGAATCCCGACCGCAATTTCCGGTGCAGATCCAGCTTCGCATACCCTAAATCTTCGTAAGGAAGATTCTTGAACGCGTTCTCCGCTTCCTCAATACTCGTATCCCCCCGTTTTACCTCTTCCAACAGCTTCCGAACATCCATTTCTTCCTCATTTCTCCTTGTCAAATCCCGATTTTCTCTGTCAATATGTGAACCGGCTAAACTGCTGCCATCTTTTCCTGCAATGCCTTTAAATCAATCCGCCGCGTGCAAATCCGCTTCAAAAGAGATTCCGAATGGCTCACAATCACCATTCCCAGCTCCCGCTCCTTTGCCTCATGCAAAAGCGCCTGCCAGATCTGGCTCTGGGTCACTGCGTCAAACATCGCGGTAATCTCATCCGCCAGCAAATACCGCGGATTTGCCGCCAGCGCTCTGGCAATACAAAACCGCTGCAGTTCGCCGCCGGAAAGCTCCGATGGAAACCGATCCAGCCATTCTTCCCGGATGCCAAGCCGTCCCCGGCTCTCCTCATCCACCTGACCGCCCTCACTGAGAACCTGGCGCATCCGCCAGCGTGGGTTGAGCGCCTGCTCCGGGTGCTGCCAGATTAACTGCACCGGCATACAGCCCCGGATATTCTCAATTGGTATGCTGTCAATCTCTACCGTTCCCGCTTCCGCTCTCTCATATCCCGCCAGCAGGCGGCACAGCGTCGTTTTTCCATATCCGCTCGGCGCCACCAGACCCACGCGCTCTCCTGGCTCAATTTTCAGGGAAATACGCGTCAGCACGTGGCGCCCTCCATTTTCATACGAAAAAGATAGGTTTTCCGCCTTTAGTGACATCTCATTCTCCTCCAAAAAATTCATGTTCCGGCAGTGCCCGGTAGAGCGCCTGCGTGTATGGCTCTTTCAGATTCCGTCCCTCCCGGAAGTTCTCCGGCTTTACTTCCTCCAGAATCGTCCCGTCATAAAACACCAGAATCCGGTCCGCCATCTCAATCGCCAGTTCCAGATCATGAGTAATCAGAAGCACCGCTGCCCCGTCCTGTGCCATCTCTTTTAAATGACGGATCACATGGCGCGCGGTCATCGCCTCCAGCCCCGGTGTCGGTTCATCCGCCACAATCAGCCTCGGCTCCTGCATCAGTGCCGCTGCCATCAGGACGCGCCGCGCCATGCCGCCCGACAGCTCAAATGGATAACATTTTTCCACTGATTCATCCAGCCCGTACCGCTTCAAAAGCTGGCGGCATTTTGCCCGCGTCGCTTCATCTTTTCTGCCGCCGCAGATCTGATCCCCGACCCGCATCAACGGATCGAGGTAGGAAACCCCCTGCGGAATCAGGGAAATTCCATTGCCCCGCAGCCCGGCAAGCCGCGTCTCATCCAGAACCTCTCCCTGATAGGAAATTTTTCCTTCCATCCGGCAGTTGTACGGCAAGATTCCCAGAATCGCGTGCGCCAGCAGGCTTTTTCCCGAACCACTCGCCCCGACCACCGCCGTCAGCTCCCCACTGAAAAGTTTGCAGGAAAGGTCGCGGAGCGGATGGAGTTCGCGCCGTCTAAGCCCACGCGCGTACTGCGTAAAATATAAGTTTAGATTTTGAATTTTCAATATCGGCTTTTCCATAGAATCACAATTTTCACGCAATCTCCGTTCTTTGATAACGTCTGTCTGTTCCAAATCTGATAGCCGCATCGTTTTTGATTGTTTTTGTCTTAATCGCATCATTTTATCAAAATATATGTTTTTCTGCCTCATTCCCAGCATCCTCTACTCATGCGCGCTCCCCGGATCCATCAGCCGCCCCAGGCTCTGCCCGATCGCCTGAAATCCCAGCGTTACCAGCACCAGTGCCGCGCCCGGAAAGAGCGCCAGCCACCATTTTCCGGTAATCAGGTACGACATACTCTCGGATAAAATAACACCGATCGCTGGTTGCTCGGAGGAAAGACCGAAGCCCAGAAAGGTCACGCCCGCCTCATGCAGAATCGCATGGGGAAAGAGAAGAATTAACCCGGTCACAAATTGCCTTGATACCTGCGGGACGATGTGGTTCCAGGCAATCCACCAGGGCTTTTTCCCCAGTTTTTCGGAGATCTGCACATACGGACTTTCCCGGATCTGTAAGATTTCCGCCCGCAAAAGCCTCGCCAGCGACGCCCAGTGCGTCAGGGCAATCCCGGCTGCCACCCCCCGGAATCCCTTTCCCAGACTGTAGGAAATCAGGATCAGGAGAAGCATGTGCGGGATTCCCATTACCAGATTAATCAGCCCGCATACCAATGAATCCATCAGTCCCCCGCCAAGCGACGCCAGCAATGCAAGCGCCAATGCCACCGCGGCGCTGATCGCCGCGGTCAGAAGCCCCAGCCGGATGCTTAAAGAAAGCCCTGCAACCGTCCGTTTCAGCATATTCCGCCCCATCCAGTCGGTTCCAAACAGCCCGCCGGTTCCCGGAGGCAGGTTTTTTCTCGCAAAATCGACCTGCTGTGCGGCATCCTCCCAGACGATTCCAAGCACTGTCACCAGAATCAGGAAAAGGAGGGAAATTCCCAGCAGCCAGAGTGTTTTCTTTCTCATGCCCTGCCTCCTTTCCTAAGTCTCGGATCGACCAGCCGGTACAGCCCATCCGCCGCTGCATTTCCTGCAAATACAAGCACTGCACTGATGAGTGTAATTCCCATCAGAAGCGGGATATCGCTTCCCAGCCCCGCCGTGACCGCCGCCTGTCCGAGTCCCGGATAGGAAAAGACCTGTTCCACCAGCACCGAACCGCCGAAAATCTCGCTGATCGAGCCAAATTGGAGCGTAATTACCGGGAGAAGCAGGTTGCGGAGTCCATGCCGAAAAATCAGCCGCCAGCCGCTCTCGCCCCGCGCCCGCGCATAGAGTACGTAATCACTTTCCAGAATCTCAATCACTTTTTCGCGCGTGTGCATCGCAATCGAAGAAATCCCTGTCAGTCCCAGCGTACACGCCGGCAGAAATGCGTGATACAGGCGATCCGCCAGGCTGACCTCGTCCGCCGCCATTCCCACCGGGACACTGAACCCGATTGGGAAGACGGGAAGCTGCACTGTAAAGAGAAGCAGCAGCACCAGCGCCAGCCAGAAGGACGGCGTTCCCGCGATCACGATGCAATAGCCCGTAATCAGGCGATCCGCCCACTTGCCCCGTTTTGCCGCCGCTGCAATTCCTAAAAATATCCCCACGATTCCCGAAAACAGCCACGCAGACAGAAGGAGCCACACTGACGCAGACGCCTTTTCCGCGATCACCTCCAGCACCGGTCTGCGGTACAGAAGGGAAATGCCAAAATCACCATGACAGATGCCCGAAATCCAGTTAAAGAAGCGCTTCCAGACCGGCACACCAACGCCCCAGTACGCCTGCAGCTTCTCGATCTGCTCCGGCGCCATCGAGCCGAGCGCCGTCTGCCCGACATTCGTCTGCAGCGGATCGACCGGAGACATCGACACCAGCAGAAACGATACCAGACTGACTGCCAAAAGCAGCAGAATCAGGTGCAGCAGACTGCGCCCAAACCATTTCATCCTACTCATAGTACCACCGATCGACATTGTTGACGATGGACCAGCCGTGACCGTGCGGATGCACCTTCTGCTCTGCGACATGAAGCCCGTCTCTCACCCAGTACAGATGATCGACATTCACCAGCCAGATCCACGGAAGATCACCCTCAGCTGAAACGCCCGTCTCGCCGTCCCACTGCGCCTTTTTCCACAATTCATATGAACTTTCCAGATCCGGTGCTGCCAGGGCCTCATCCATATAAGCGTCCACGGTCTCATTCGCATACGGCGAATATTCTGCCAGCCCCGTATCTGCCTTTGTATGGTAAATATTATAAAATTCCATCGGCGTGTGCGCGCCCCAGCCCCAGAGAAGCGGCTGCGACTGTGCCTCGTCATACGCAGTATCCCAGCCGGTGCCGCGGATCGATGTGTCAATTCCAATCTCTTTTAACTGCTGCGCCGTATCGGCTGCCAGCGCCTGACGCACCGAATCCCCGGTCGGATAGAGAAATTCCAGAATGGCTTTCACTCCACCCTTTTCGCGGATGCCGTCGGCATTTTTCTTCCATCCCGCCGCATCCAGCATCTCTTTCGCCTTCTCCGCATCATAGGAAATGTTCTCCATTTCATCGTTGTACCACGGCATCTTGTCACAGACACTATATGCCGGGCTGCCGTACCCATTTAACACATGATCGATCATTTCCTGCCGGTCAATCGCCAGGTTGATCGCCCGGCGCACCTGCACATCCGCGGTAAAATCATTGCCGATTTTTACGCCATCCTCCCGTACCGTCTCCGGCACTGCCGGGAGGTTAAATCCACGGTTGTCCACCGTCTCACAGTCCAAAAGACTGAATTCTGGAACTGACTGGTCTGCATAGGACGCCGCCGTGTACGCCACATCCACCTGCCCGGCGCGCACCGCCGCAAATGCCGCATCCTCTTCCATAAAGAGAATCGTGACCTGCCGCATCTTCGGCGCATCCCCATAATAATCCGGGTTGGCTTCCAGAATCACCTGCTGCCCCTTGTCCCACTGTTTCAGGATATATCGCCCGGAACCGATCGGATGTGTGCCGTAATCCGTTCCATATGCATGCTCCGGCACAATTCCCGTCACCGCCATCGTGTATGACCAGATAGCAAACGGGCGTTCCATCTCAAACACAACCGTCACATCATCGATCGCCTCCGCCTGTTTCAGCATTGAAAAATCGTTGACGGAACTCGTCTTTTTCAATGTGTTATAAGTGAATGCCACATCCTCCGCGGTCAGCGCCTCGCCATCCGTGAATTTCGCATCGTCGCGGATCGTCACCGTCCATGTCATTCCATCCTCGGAGGTCTCCACATCCGTCGCCAGATCATACCCGATACTCAAATCTGCTTCTGTCACCGTCAAGGTGCTCTGGATCAGCGGTTCATGCATATGCTCGCCCGCGCCCCAGCCATATGCCGGATCAAAGCCCGCCTCCGGCTCTGAAGTCGGCGGCATCGCGATAATAACGCTTGTTTGGGTATTTTCCGTCTGTTCTGCGCCGGAACCGCCTTTCTGCGCCTGATTTCCAGCGTTTCCGCATCCGGAAAGCATGACTGCCGCCGCTAAGGCAGTGACGCCAAGTGCCCTGGCTTCTCCGAACACTTTTCCAGTGATTTTGCCTGTATTTTCTCGTTTTTTCATATTTTCTGTTGTACTCCTATATTTTTCTTTATGAAACAAAAGGATATCAGAAAAGTGCGGTCCCTGCTGAACCGCTGTACCTTCCTGGTATCCTTCTCCATTTTTCTTATTTATCTCAGTTAAAAAAGAATGTGCCTTGGCACATTCTCGTGCCGGGCGCGGTCGCTTGCGACATGTTTCTTCTTCGCGCGAGTGCGCATCCCGCGGAGCGTTTTTGTGTCATAGGACGAAGTTTCCTATGAAACGAGAAGACTCCCACCTCTTTAAGTGGTGAGTCCTGATTTCTATTTTTTCGTTCCCCCGCTTCTGCAAGGCAGCATCTGCTTGTGCAGCACTGTTTTCTTTTTCTTATATACATTTAGACTCATTTTAGATGTCTGTTATCTTATTATTATTCCGTCGGCGTCGTCTTTCTCACATTCGTCTCCAGGAAACGGTTATATCCGAGCCAGCCCGGATTCTCCCCGCCGCTCTTTAAGACTTCCAGCATCGTCTCCATCTTCGCATCGGTATTGTCCGCGAAATTCAATGCCAGCGCCTCCAGAAGCGCCGGTTTCTTTGGGGAACCGTACTCTAATTCGCCGTGGTGCGCAAGGATGCAGTGCTTTAACTCCGCCGCTGTCTTTGCCGGGAATCCCGGAATCTCCTTAATACGGTCTGCAACCATCATCGTGCCGATCACGATATGACCTAAGAGCTGACCGTCGTCCGTATAATCATTTTCCGGAAATGCGGATAATTCCTGCACTTTTCCGATGTCGTGGAACAGCGCCGCCGTCAGAAGCAGATCGCGGTTCAGCGCCGGATATGACTTCGTGTAGAAATCACAGAGTTTCATAACACTTAACGTATGTTCCAAAAGTCCGCCCACAAAACCATGATGCACACTCTTCGCCGCCGAATGGAAGCAGAATTTCTTCACAAATGCCTTATCTTCCAGGAAATAGCTGGATGCCAGCTTTTTCAGGTACGGATTCTGGAAAGACTGCACCAGAGCCGTCAGCTCCTGATACATTATCTTGATATCCTTTGAGCTGACCGGAAGGTAATCGCTTTCCTGATACTCGCCCTCGTCCGCCTTGCGTATGCGCTTGATATTTAACTGGTTGGAACCCTGGAAAACCGTCACATCGCCGTCCACATAGACGTACTGCAGCGGCTCAAAATCATTGATGCCCGGGGAACTTAAATCCCAGATTTTGCAGTCTACCGTGCCTGTTTTATCCTGAAGCAGCACGGAAGCGTACTCTTTTCCGTTTTTCGTCACCGCGTGCTGTTTCGTCTTACATAAATATACGTCCGAGACTCTCATTCCTTCCCGGAACTGTTCAATATATCTCATTCTGCCTATATCCTCCTGAATTTCTATCTGGCGCGCAGAGATACCAAAAATGGAATTTCCGTGTATCCGTCGCGCCCTTTCCGCATCACATTTACCGATACAGACACGCCGCTCGCGGAATTTTCAATCTGCGCCTGGAGATCTTTGAAACTTCCGATCTCCTTTGTGCCAAATTTCACAATAATATCGCCGGGCTGGATGCCAGCGTCATATGCCGGGCTGCCGGAGACTGCCTCCGTCACGTAAACGCCCGCCGGAATGCCGCTCCCCTGCATCGCACGGCTCACATCCTGTCCCAGGATGCCCAGATATGCCGCCGAAGCGCCATTCGTCAGCCGCTCCAGAATCGGCTTGTAGCTAGAAATGGTGTACGCCGCCGTCCGATCCGTACAGCTCTCGCTGCGGCAGGACTCCGATGTCCAGCCGACCATCTCTCCGGCTGTATTGATCAAAAAGGTACCCGTCTGCGAATTGCTGCTGATATCCGCATACAGGATCCGCGTCAGTCCATCTGTAATCTGCACATTGCGCGCCACGTAGGATACCGTTCCGAACGAAAGCGAATGCACCTGTCCGGACGGACCGCCGATACCTACGAGGACATCGCCTGCCTTGACCGTATATGAATTGGCAAGTGAAAGCACCTGCACCTTTTTCCGCTCTTCTTCCGGCAGATTGCCGGACGGCACCGCCACAACTGCCATTCCGAGCACTTCGTCAATCTGGCGCACTGTACCAGCGATCTTCGTTCCATCCGAAAATCTCACATTGATCGAATCTGCTGCCCGCACCGCATCGGCGTAAGTAAAGATCAGAAATTCTCCATCACTCTCCGCGATGACTGCACCTGCATAATCACCCGTATTTTCCACCGGATTTCCAAATATATCCGTATCCTGTTTGCCGGAGCTGACCGTCACGATCGACTTATCACCCTGTTCCCCGATTCCACGCAGCACCGACGTCATCGAATTGAAATTGTCTGCGGAAAACTGATAGCTGGAAAGCGCCTCGCTGACCGCCTCATCAATCTCCTGCTCCATTTGTTCCGGCTGCGCTGTCATATCCGCATCTGCACCGTCCGACGGCGAAACAGAGTCCGGATCGTCCTTGGAAAACTCGACTGAGGATGTCTCCTGCATCCCATTTTCCTGAAAACACCGATCCGCAAACGGCTTTACCGCCGCAAACGAAACCGCCGCGACTCCTCCAAATGCGGCTGACGCGCATACAAAGAGAGCCACCCGCTTCGCAATCTGTTTTCTGGTCAGCGGCGGCTTCACTATCGTTTCTCTCATGAATTCCCGTTTTTCCTTTTTTTCAAGTTCTTCTGAATCCGGCATTTCACTTTCCCCTTTGCATAACATATCCTAATTATACTTTCCTTCTTAAGGTTATGCAAGAAAAAAGTGCGAATGCTTGGCTAGACGGCGGGGAATGTGATATAATGTGAACACTTGACGAGGTATTTTCGAGTCTAGTGAGAACATATACCTGACCACTTAATGAGGTCTTTCACGAATTTAGTGGTCACGGTATCATGTGAACACCATTTAAATTAAGAGGATTACCACAACATGAATGAAAAAGCATTAAAAACTCTCGAATATACAAAGATCATCGACCAGCTCACGGAGTACGCCTCCACGGAGATGGGAAAACAGATGTGCCGGGAACTGCAGCCGTCCTGTGATCTGGGGACGATCCGGCAGAGCCAGACGGAGACGACCGATGCCCTGACGCGCGTCCGCATGAAGGGAAGTCTCTCCTTCGGCGGCGTGAAGGATGTGCGTGGTTCCATGAAACGTCTGGAAATCGGAAGTTCCCTGGGGATCCCGGAGCTTCTCGCTGTCAGCTCCCTGCTGACAGTCGCTGCCCGCGCGCAGAGCTACGGACGCCATGAGAAATCCGAAGAATTTCCAGATGATTCCCTTGATGAGCGCTTCCGCGCCCTGGATCCGCTGACGCCGGTCAACAATGAGATCAAGCGCTGCCTGCCATCCGAGGATGAGGTCAGCGATGACGCAAGTCCGGGACTTGCCAAAGTGCGCCGCTCCATGAAGATCGTGGGCGGACGCGTCCATACCCAGTTAAATTCTATTTTAAATTCCAGCCGGACCTATTTACAGGATGCCGTCATCACAATGCGCGACGGGCGCTACTGCCTGCCGGTCAAGGCTGAGTATAAATCCCAGGTCCCAGGCATGGTGCACGACCAGTCCTCGACCGGTTCGACTGTATTTATCGAGCCGCTCGCGATCGTCAAGCTGAACAACGAACTGCGCGAGCTGGAAATCCAGGAAAAACGGGAAATTGAGTTCGTTCTGGCAGCTCTTTCCAGCCAGCTTATGCCTTACACCGACGCGATCCGCTCGGATCTTTCGATTCTGGCAGAGCTCGATTTCATTTTCGCAAAGGCAGCTCTTTCCCGCCACTATAACTGCGTGGAACCGAAATTTAACAACAAACGGTATATCAATATCAAGGACGGACGCCATCCGCTCTTAAATCCGAAACAGGTCGTTCCGATCAACATCTGGGTTGGCGATTCGTTTGACCTTCTGATTGTGACGGGTCCAAACACGGGTGGTAAAACCGTTTCTTTAAAAACCGTCGGACTCTTTACCCTGATGGGGCAGTCAGGACTCCATATCCCGGCATTTGAGGGATCCGAGCTGGCTGTTTTTGACAATGTATTTGCCGACATTGGCGATGAGCAGAGCATCGAGCAGAATCTGAGTACATTCTCCGCCCATATGACGAATATCGTTTCGATTTTAAATGAGGCGGACGCCAATTCGCTCTGTCTCTTCGATGAGCTCTGTTCCGGTACCGACCCGACCGAGGGCGCGGCGCTGGCGATTGCGGTTTTAAATTTCCTGCACAACATGACCTGCCGGACGATCGCAACCACGCATTACAGCGAATTAAAAGTCTTTGCGCTGACCGCGCCAGGCGTTGAAAATGCCTGCTGCGAGTTCAACGTCGAGACTCTCCGCCCGACCTACCGCCTGCTCATCGGTATTCCAGGAAAAAGTAATGCATTTGCCATTTCCCGCAAGCTGGGGCTGCCGGATTATATCATCGACGAGGCGAAAAACCAGATGGAGCAGAAGGACGAATCCTTCGAGGATCTGCTTGCCAATCTGGAAAACAGCCGCGTGACCATTGAAAAAGAGCGCGAAGAGATCGCCTCCTATAAACAGGAGATTGAAACGCTGAAGAACCGCCTCCAGCAGAAGGAAGAGTCTCTCGACAAGAAGCTCGACGCCTTCGAACGC
>ERZ840057.2238-NODE-2238-length-13793-cov-2.782719_pt1 | contig 13793 bp, 9 predicted proteins | sample MGYA00519907_ERZ840057 | MGnify/ENA primary metagenome ERZ840057 (study PRJEB31850, sample SAMEA3708862) | human gut metagenome | biome: human gut; feature: human-associated habitat; material: faeces | place: China | collected 2014 ...
ATCATCGGAAGAAGTGTCTGCGAATGCGTTTTTTTCAGATTCACCGTATATTCCGCCGTGATCACATCATCCGTAACAATAGCAACCGATGCCACCAGGGATGCGCTTTCGATTCCCAAAATTCTCATTTTCTCTTTCCTCCTGTCGCCGGCTACTGCTCGTTTACTGAAATTTTCCGGTAATCAAAGCCCTTTTCCAGATCCTTTTCAATCGTGATCTGGATCGGATGTTCCGGCAGGATCTCGCGGATGCGCTCCGACCATTCGATCAGGCAGATGCCCTCGCCGTAGAAATAGTCCTCATAGCCAATCTCATCCATCTCGTCCACATCGCCGAGACGATATACATCAAAATGGTAGAGCGGCAGGCGCCCATCGTCGTACTCCTGCACGATCGTGAAAGTCGGGCTGTTGACCGGTTCCTGAATTCCAAGTCCCGCGGCAAACCCCTGCGTAAAGACCGTCTTTCCTACGCCCAGATCACCATTCAAACAATACACCTGCCCTGCCTGCGCTTCCATTCCAAGCTTTTTTCCAAACGCATACGTCTCTTCCGGGCTGTTTGTTTCTATCATCATGCTCGAATTCCTCTTCTCTTTTCCTGCGGCAGATTTCTTGTAAGCATACTGAGAAAAATCTGCTCCTCCGAACCTCTGAACACGCGCTTCGGCATCAGGTACGCCTTGTCCCGCCCCAGGTAAAGCACATAGATTCCCGCGATCTTTTTCACTTTTACCAGCTTATCCCAGCTGATCTCGCCCTTGCTGTTCGCCTGGCGGGCACGGATGCCCTCGTCTCCAATGTGAAATACAATCTCAGCTCCCGTTTTCGCATCCCCGGCGGTGCGCTCTGCCTGTTTCCAGATTGCAAAAATCTGAAAGCCTGTCAAGGCAATCACTCCCAGAATCACCAGATTCGTCACCTGCGTTCCCAGACGTTCCTCGCTGGCTGCCGCTGCAATAATAACGAGCACCGTCAGTATGATGCATCCGATTCCACGCAGTCCCGCCCAAAAATTGTACATCGAATAAATAAAAATCTCTTTTGGCTGTATTTTTACACGTAAGTCCATTTTATCTTCTCCCTAATTTTCTATGCCTTATCCGCCGCCCCATTCCAGTCAGCGCTCCTGCATCCTATAACCAACGGCTGAATCTGCCGTGGTTTACTTCGTCTCCCGGATTTTCATCGTCAGCGAAATGCGCTTCTTCGCCACATCAACCGCCAGCACCTTGACCTCCACGATATCCCCGACGCTGACCGCCTCCAGCGGATGCTTGATATAGCGGTCTGTCATCTGGGACACGTGAACCAGACCATCCTGATGCACGCCGATATCCACAAACGCACCGAAATCAATGACATTCCGCACGGTTCCTTTTAAAATCATGCCCGGCTTCAAATCCTTCATTTCCAGCACATCCGTGCGGAGAATCGGCTTCGGCATCTCCTCACGCGGGTCGCGCGCCGGTTTTTCCAACTCGCTCACGATATCGAGTAAGGTCGGCTCGCCGATCGAAAGCTCTTTTGCCAGCTTTGCCGTATCCGCGATCTCCTTGCGGATATTGCGGATGCCGCCCGCCGCGATCTCCTTCGGATCATGTCCAAGCTGCTTTAAAAGTGCCTCCGCTGCTTTATAGCTCTCCGGGTGCACACTCGTCGCATCGAGCGGATTCCTGCCGCCCTGGATCCGCATAAATCCGGCGCACTGTTCATACGCCTTCGGTCCCAGCTTCGCCACCTTCAAAAGCTCACGGCGCGTTGAAAATGCGCCATTCTCCTCCCGATATGCCACGATATTTTTCGCAATCGTCTTGTTAATGCCGGAAATATAGGCGAGCAGCGGCGCCGATGCCGTATTCAGATCCACGCCGACCTTATTTACGCACGTTTCCACCACGCCCTGCAGCGCCTCGCTTAAATTTTTCTGGTTCATATCATGCTGGTACTGACCGACTCCAATGGATTTCGGATCAATTTTTACCAGCTCCGCCAGCGGATCCTGCAGGCGTCTCGCGATCGATGCCGCACTTCTCTGTCCGACGTCAAACTGCGGAAATTCCTCCGTCGCCAGCTTACTCGCCGAATAAACCGACGCGCCCGCCTCATTGACGATGACATACTGAACCTTCTCCGGAATTTCTTTTAAGAGTTCCACGATGATCTGCTCAGATTCTCGGCTTGCCGTACCATTCCCCACTGAGATCAGGGAAATGCCGTACTTGCGGATCAGCTTTTTCACGATCTCCTTCGACTCTTCCACGCGGTTCTGCGGCGCAGTCGGGTAAATGACCGTCGTATCGAGCACTTTTCCCGTCTCATCCACAACTGCCAGCTTGCAGCCCGTCCGGAATGCCGGATCCCAGCCGAGCACCACGCATCCTGCGATCGGCGGCTGCATCAGGAGCTGTTCCAGGTTCTTGCCAAATACCTGAATCGCGCCGTTCTCTGCCGTTTCTGTCAGCCCCGCGCGGATCTCGCGCTCGATCGCCGGTCCGATCAGGCGGCGGTAGCTGTCCAGAATCACTTCTTCCATCACGCGCGCCGCATCCCCATCCGGGCGGATAATCAGCTGTTTCTCCATATACCGGACAATCTGCTCCTCCGGCGCTATAAGCTTCACGCTCAGAATCTTCTCTTTCTCACCGCGGTTGATCGCCAGCACACGGTGTCCCGCCAGCTTTTTGACTGGTTCGGAGAAATGATAGTACATCTCGTACACCGACTGTATCTTCTCATCCTTTGCGGATGCCTCCAAAAGACCGTCCTGCATCGTCTTTTTACGTGCGTAGTTGCGGTATTTTGCCATCTCGCTGATCTGCTCAGCCAGAATATCACGCGCGCCGTCTATTGCCTCTGAAACATCTGCAACACCCTTTTCTTCCGACACGTACTTCGCCGCCTCCGCCTCCAGGCTGCCGCCCGCTTCCTGCTTGTAAATCCAGACTGCTAACGGTTCCAGCCCTTTCTCACGGGCAATTCCGGCACGGGTGCGCCGTTTCGGGCGGTACGGAAGATAAAGATCTTCCACCGCAACCAGCGTCGCCGCATCGCGGATCTGTTTCTCCAGCGCCGGAGTCAGCTTCTCCTGGGCGCGGATCGCACCGATCACCTGCTCCTTTTTATCCTCCAGATTCCGAAGATAGCGCAGTCGCTCATCTAGCTGGCGCAGCACCTCATCATTCAGGGAACCGGTCGCCTCCTTGCGGTAGCGCGCGATGAACGGAATCGTGTTTCCCTCATCGATCAGCTTTACCGCCGCTTCGACCTGATTTCTCCCTATCTGAAGCTCTTCTTTCAATGCCTGTATAATATCCATGCAAAAACTCTCCTTCAATATCAATACGCTGTTTAATCATACCATTCCAGCGCATATTTCGCAAGTCAATGCCTAACTGGACAAGCGGCTTTATTCATGATACACTTTTATCGGATTCAATCTGCCAGATGGGCATAGATTTTGTTTTGCCCTATTCAGCGGCTGTCTCTAATTTTCAGAAAAGGATGTAGCTGTTTTCTTTTTTCACAGTTATGAAAGGATTAAATATACGATGAGTTATTACGATGAAACACCTTCTCCGAAGGAACATTCAGATACAAATGAAACCCGGCGCAATCGTTCGCGCCGCTATGCTACGATGTCAATGATGTGCGGCATCTTCGCATTTTTCTCCCTGTTTTTGAGTTTTTCCGCCGCGATTCTGCTCGGAATGTCGGCGAATGTACTGTTTGTCCTCTCCAAGGAGGAAGGACAGCCGCGGCGCGGCAGCGCAGTGGTCGGGCTGATACTGGGAGTTATGTCTACCATCTTTGGAGTAGTTGAGTTTTTCTGCCTGATCCAGGTGTACCATATGATTACGGATCCGCAATATGCGCCATTTTTTGATCAGGCAATGGAGTTGTATGAGAGTTTGATTGGTCCGTTACAATAAAATGATTGGCAAGGGGACCTTTTTCTGTGTATTTCTTGCGTTAAAAAGCACACCGAATCATGAATGACTTTGGCGTGCTTTTTACTTTATATCCTATTTTGTATAGCGAATCGTCTGGCGGATATCTTCCTCGAATGCCGCTGCCAGTTTCCGGAAGCGTGCTTCGGTCATTTCTCCGGTTACGACCGCAAATTCGTCCATCTCCGGGAGTTCGATGGTCTCTGCCTCACCGAAGGCTGCACGCACATCGGCAAGTTTGTCGGCTGATTTGCCTGCCAGTCGGAGGAAGTAGCTGAAGGTTACTTCGCCCATCGGTGCAACTGGCTGTTTTTCGTCGCTCCAGCCGGTCGGGATGTTGTCTTCCATGTGTCCGGCGATCTCTACGATGTCGCTGACGACTGCGCTGGCGGTCGGGAGTTTTCCGGCACCGCTGCCGTAGAACATGACGGTTCCAAGTGTATTGCCGCGAACCATGACTGCATTGTATACGTCATTGACTGCAAAGAGCGGATGATCCGGTCCGATCATCATCGGGCATACATAGACGCTGGCTTTATTGCCTTCCATGCGGCTGGTTCCAAACAGTTTAATCGAGGTTCCCAGCTTTGCCGCATATTTGAAATCGGTATCGGTAATCTTTGTGATGCCCTCGGTCGGCACATCTTCGTAATTTACTTCTTTTCCAGTTGCCAGTGAGGTAAGAATCGTGATCTTGCGGCAGGTATCGTAGCCTTCTACGTCTGCCTCCGGGTTGCGCTCTGCATATCCGAGTTCCTGCGCTTTCTTCAAGGCTTCCTCAAAAGTCTGACCTTCTCTTGCCATCTTGGTAAGGATGTAGTTGGTTGTACCGTTTAAGATACCGCTGATTTCCTCAATCTTCTCGCCTGCAAGAGACTGGGTCAGCGGACGCAGAAGCGGAATGCCGCCGCCTACGCTGGCTTCGAAGAGGAAGTTTAAATTCTTCTCGCGTGCAATCGCCAGAAGCTCGGTGCCGTGTGCCGCTACAAGTGCCTTGTTGGAGGTCACAACGTGCTTACCGGCTAACAGGCACGCTTTTGCAAACTTGTATGCCGGATTGACGCCGCCCATCGCCTCTACAACGATCTTTACTTCTTCGTCTTTTTCAATGATCTCAAAATCATGAACAATCTGCGCTTCGTGCGGATCACCCGGAAATTCACGCAGATCCAGAATATATTTTACTGCAATCTCTTTGCCGGTTTTTTCTGTGATTTTGTCTTTGTTGGTTTCTAATACTTCTACGACTCCGGAACCAATTGTTCCATAGCCCATCACTGCTACCTGAATCATAATCTTTACTCCCTGGCTATAATTTTTACGTTGTGTACTCCCGAATTTTCTTCCATCTCTTCGACCATATGCGATATATTTCCGGTATCCGGGCGGACTTCCACGCTGAGTGTCAGCGTCGCCACATTGTTGACCGGAATACTCTGATGAATCGTCAGAATATTCGCCTTGTAAATCGCTACGATATGAAGAAGATCCGATAAAAGTCCCTGTTCATCATCCATCTGCAGCACCATGGTAATCGTTTTGCCCTTGGCGTTGTCGTAAAATGGAAAAATATCGTCCTTATACTTATAAAAGGAACTCCGGCTGATCCCAAGCTGGTCGGTCGCCTCCTGAATCGTCATCGCCTTTTCCGACGCAATGAGCTTCTTCGCTTCCGCCACCTTCAAAAGGACTTCCGGCACTGCTTTCTGCTTTAACAGATAATACTTTGTCTTTTCTTCCATTCCATCTCCGCTTATGTACGCACCAGAAATACATTTGTGTTTACCAGGAAGATATTATCACATTTATTGACACTCTGCAATCTATTTTTTTCATAATAATCGAATTGTATCTGTAAAAAAACAGCCTGAACTGACGGCACTCGACAGAGTGTTTTCTTCTCTGTCAAACTTTTGTGCCGCCAATTCAGGCTGATTTATCTTCTTTTACGCCTCTTCTGTCTTCTGGTTTTTCAGGCTGATCCACTTTAAATACGCACTGATAAACAGATCAATATCTCCATCCATCACCGCGTTCACATTGCCATTTTCGGCGTTCGTCCGGTGATCCTTGACGAGCGTGTACGGCTGCATAACGTAGGAACGGATCTGGTTTCCGAAGTTGATGTCCTTGACATCGCCGCGGATGTCGGACAACTTCTCGGCATTCTCCTGTTGTTTAAGCAGGTACAGCTTTGCCTTTAACATCTGCATCGCCTTGTCCTTGTTCTGGAACTGGGAACGCTCATTCTGGCACTGTACGACGATACCGGTCGGCAGATGCGTGATACGGATCGCGGAGGACGTCTTGTTGATATGCTGTCCACCGGCACCACTCGAGCGATAGGTATCGATCCGCAGATCGTCCGGATTAATCTCCACATCCAGATCTTCTTCAATATCCGGCATGACATCACAGGAAACGAACGAGGTCTGACGCTTGCCAGCCGCGTTGAACGGGGAAATACGGACCAGACGATGGACGCCTTTCTCCGATTTCAGGTAGCCGTAGGCATTTTCGCCGTTGACCTGCAGTGTGATGGACTTAAGTCCCGCCTCGTCGCCATCCAGGAAATCAAGCACCTCGGTCGTAAAGCCCTTTTTGTCCGCCCAGCGCTGGTACATACGATACAGCATACTGCACCAGTCCATCGCCTCGGTACCACCCGCGCCCGCGTTCAGCTTGAGGATCGCGTTGCAGCCGTCGTACTCGCCGGACAGGAGTGTCTTTGTGCGGAGTTCTTCCAGCTCTTTGACGAACTCATCTAACATCTCCTGAATCTCCGGAATCATCGCCGGGTCATTTTCCTCATAGCCCATCTCGATCATGACCTGGATATCCTCATACTGCTGTTCAAGGTGCTTGTAGCCATCCACTGTATCTTTGAGATTTTTCGCCTCACGGACCGTCTTGGTCGAGCGCTCCGGATCATCCCAGAAGCCCGGTTCTTCCATTGATTTGTCAAGCTCCGTGATGCGGCGCTCCTTATTTTCCAGATCCAGGGAATCCTTGACCTCTTTCAGCGTCTCATCGTAGGTTGATAACGTATACTTAAACTGATCTAATTCAACCATGCTCTCACCTTCTCCATTCTCATCTATCTGCTGCCATTTTTCTCAACGGTTCAGCATTCTTTCAGTTATATTTTGTTACGGATCACACACATATAGACCGTAACTCTTTTTTATATTTGGAAAAATTCCCGGAACCAGGTATTTCGCCATAGTTTCGGGAATTTTCTGCACAGACTGCTGCAAAATCACAGCAGCCTGCCTTCTTTCATCTATTAATTCTTCGCGTACAGCTTCCGTCCACAGCACTGTTTGTACTTCTTGCCGGAACCGCATGGGCACGGATCGTTCGGGTAAATCTTCTTCTCCTCACGCTTCTTCGGTGCCTGCACGGTGCTGTCGTCACGGTTGGTTCCCGTTACCTTGGCAGCCGGTTCACGCTCGACCTTCTGCTCTGCACGGATGTGGAACAGAATACGGACGGTATCCTCACGGATCGCTGCCGTCATGCTGTCGAACATCTCATAGCCGCTCATCTTATACTCAACCAGCGGGTCTCTCTGACCATACGCCTGCAGACCGATGCCTTCGCGCAGCTGATCCATATCGTCGATATGAGCCATCCACTTTGCATCAACCACTTTCAGAAGGATCACGCGCTCCATCTCGCGTACCTGTTCCGCGCTTGTAAACTCTGCCTCGCGTGTCTCATAAAGCTTCGTTGCCGCCTCTTTGAGCATATGTTTCAGCTCGTTTTTCTTCATATGCTGCTGGTCTTCCGTCAGCTGAATCGGCTCTAACGGGATAACCGGAAGCAGCAGGGAATTTAACTCAGACAGATCCCACTCAGCCGGTTCCTGCTCATCAGAGATGGACATATCTACGGCATTTTCTACGATATCCGTGATCATCTTCATGATAACGGAACGCATATTCTCGCCATCCAGTACACGGCGGCGCTCTGCGTAGATTGCCTCACGCTGCTCGTTCATAACCTCGTCGTATTTTAACAGGTTCTCGCGGATACCGTAGTTGTTCGTCTCGATCTTCATCTGTGCTTTCTCAATCGCCTTGGAAAGCATCTTGTGCTCGATCTGCTCATTCTCCGGTACGCCCATGGCGTTGAACATATTCATCAGACGCTCTGAACCGAAGAGACGCATCAGGTCATCCTCCAGGGACAGGTAGAAACGTGATTCACCCGGATCGCCCTGACGTCCGGCACGACCGCGCAGCTGGTTATCAATACGTCTGGACTCATGACGCTCTGTACCGATAATCTTTAAGCCGCCCAGTTCTCTGGAAATCTCATCCAGCTTAATATCCGTACCACGACCTGCCATATTAGTCGCGATCGTAACGGCACCATGGATACCTGCATCTGCTACGATCTCAGCCTCCAGCTCATGGAACTTCGCATTTAATACCTTATGCGGAATGCCGCGTCTTGTCAGCATCTTGCTCAGAAGCTCGGAAGTCTCGATCGTAATGGTACCAACCAGAACCGGCTGTCCCTTTTCATGGGCTGCTGCCACTTCCTCGACAACCGCATGGAATTTCTCTTTTTTCGTCTTATAAACCGCATCCTCGTAATCAATACGCTGTACCGGGCGGTTCGTCGGGATGGAGATAACGTCCATCTGGTAAATGTTACGGAACTCCTTCTCCTCAGTCTGTGCCGTACCGGTCATACCTGCTTTCTTATTGAACTTATTAAAGAAGTTCTGGAACGTAATGGTAGCCAGCGTGCGGCTCTCACGGCGCACATGTACGTGCTCCTTCGCCTCAATCGCCTGATGGAGACCATCGGAATAACGGCGTCCCGGCATGATACGTCCGGTAAACTCATCGACGATCAGAACCTCGTCATCTTTTACCACGTAGTCCTTATCGCGGAACATCAGGTAGTTGGCACGCAGTGCCAGGATGATGTTGTGCTGGATCTCCAGGTTCTCCGGATCCGCCAGGTTCTCGATGTGGAAGAAATCTTCAACCTTCTTCACACCAGCCTCGGTCAGGTTGACTACTTTATCTTTCTCATTGACTACGAAATCGCCTGTCTCCTCGATCTCCTCGCCCATGATGGCTGCCATCTTGGAAAATTCTGCTGATTCCTCGCCCTTTTCCAACTGACGTGCCAGAATATCGCACACCTCATAGAGCTTCGTGGACTTGCCGCTCTGTCCGGAAATGATAAGCGGGGTTCTCGCCTCATCGATCAGGACGGAATCGACCTCATCGATGATCGCATAGTCCAGATTCCGCATAACCATCTGCTCTTTGTAGATCGCCATGTTGTCACGCAGGTAATCGAAACCAAGCTCATTGTTGGTAACGTAGGTAATATCACAGTTGTAAGCTTCCCGGCGCTCGTCGGAATTCATCGAGTTTAAAACCACGCCGACCGTCAGACCGAGGAATCTGTGAACCTCGCCCATCCACTCTGCATCTCGTTTTGCCAGATAGTCGTTGACGGTAACGATGAATACACCCTTTCCAGCCAGCGCATTTAAGTACGCCGGTGCGGTGGAAACCAAGGTTTTACCCTCACCAGTACGCATCTCTGCGATACGTCCCTGATGCAGGACGATACCACCGATCAGCTGAACCGGGTAATGCTCCATATTTAATACTCGTCTCGCCGCCTCACGCACGGTTGCAAATGCCTCCGGCAGAAGGTCGTCCAGCGTCTCGCCGTTTGCAAGGCGCTCTTTGAACTTGCGCGTATTGTCGCGCAGTTCGTCATCCGATAAGGCAACCATCTGCTCGCGCATACCTAAAATCTTATCCACAATCGGGCGGATCAGCTTCAGCTCGCGTTCGCTGTGGGTACCAAACACTTTCTCTATCAGATTCATGCTTTTCTCTCCTATTTCTTGCTTTCTCATTCTTTTTTCGTTTTTATAGCTCAATGTATGATATGTTTTAGATCGAAAAGATCGTATAGGTATAGTTATACAATCTTATTTATTCTAACACTAACAGGGATTTTATTCAATGATTTCATGATTTTTTTACATTTATTCTGCGCACGCGCCCGGCTGAAATAAGCCGAACCTGCCGTACCCGGAAAATCCCAGCCATAAAACAAGACCCTCCATACACGAACAAAGGAACCTGCTGTAAAACGCTGCCTCCCTGCCTATCCAGGTAAAACGTTTTTTCTTCTGCCAGCCCGCCAACTTTATGGTAAACCAGACAAGTTGCACAAAATATATGTTCGACTTTCTTGTTGTCCACATTATCCACATTTTGTCCCCAGTTTTGTGGATAAGTTTTGCACACCCGTTTTTTCCCTTTTTTAGGGAAAATGGAGTTTTGCACCGACTTATCCACATTATCCACAATTTCCGTCTGTTCACGAAGCCCCCATTGTCCCCGGCGCATTTTGATTTCTTTTTTGTTCAGATCTCATAAACTTGCATATTTCTTCCAAAAATACAAGCAGATCTATTGACAAATGAAGAAGCCTTGCATTGCCTCCAAACCCCCGTTTTTTCTAGCTTTTTCGACCTTTTTCTGTTGCAAAAACACACCCATTCTGCCCTATCCTGCAAGACTCTTTTTTCATATTTCATTGTCCGCCGCACAAACCGCGCGCAACTCCCTTATAAAACAACAGCAATTCGTGAAAAATCAAACGACACAGTATTTCGACCTGTTTTTCAATTAATTGTGTTGACAATTTTGCGAAAAAGGTTGAATTTAACATCCAAAAGTGGTATACTATAGCCATCCCAATAAAAAGGAGCGATGATTATGCGTTATAAGATTACTGGAAGAAATATCAATGTTACCCCGGGGTTAAAAGCAGCTGTAGAGGAGAAGATCGGAAAGTTAGAGCGATACTTCAATCAGGACACTGAAGTGAATATCACACTTACGGTTGAGAAAGATCGTCAGAAGATCGAGGTTACCATCCCTGTCAAAGGCACCATCATCCGTGCAGAGCAGGAAAGCAACGATATGTATGTATCGATTGATTTGGTAGAAGAAATCATCGAGCGTCAGCTCAAAAAATATAAGAATAAAATCGTAGACAAGAAACAGGCAGCCGTTGCATTCTCTGACCTCTTCATAAACGAAGAATATGATTCCAACGACGAAGTAGATATCGTCAAAGTAAAGAAATTCGCTATGAAGCCGATGGATCCGGAAGAGGCTTGTGTACAGATGGAACTCTTAGGACATAGCTTCTATGTATTCCTGAATTCCGAGACCGAGCAGGTCAATGTTGTTTACAAACGTAAGGGCAACACCTACGGATTGATCGAACCAGAATTTTAATTCATCGCTTCGTACTATAAGTAGACAAGTTTCCTAGCAAAAAGGGGAGCTGCCATGTGGCAGTTCCCCTTTTTGCGTTGTGTTAAGTTCCATTCATATCCTATTTCTTTTCTTAGAACAGACCCGTGATCCGTCCATTCTCATCGACATCGATCTTCTCTGCCGCTGGCATCTTCGGAAGTCCTGGCATCGTCATGATGTCGCCGGTCAGCGCTACGATGAATCCTGCGCCCGCGGATACTTTCAGGTTGCGGACAGTTACTGTAAAGTTCTTCGGTGCGCCGAGCAGCTTCGCATTGTCCGAAAAGCTGTACTGCGTCTTCGCCATACAGATCGGATAGTTACCAAATCCAAGCTCAGTCAGGCGTTTTGCCTGCTTCTTTGCTGCATCCGTGAGTACAACGCCGTCGCCGTGGTAGATCTTCTTCACGATCGCATCCAGCTTCTCCTCGATCGTTGTATCGGTCTCGTAGCAGTAGTGGAAATCGCTCTCAGTCTCGCACAGGCGGATGACTTCTTTTGCCAGCTCCTCGCCGCCTTCTCCGCCTTTCGCCCATACCTCGGACAGAGCTACATTGACACCGACCTCATGGCACTTGTCCTCGATCAGCTTTAATTCTGCCTCGGTATCCATTGGGAAGCGGTTGATCGCTACGACACACGGAAGTCCATATACCTTGGTAATATTTTCTACATGCTGCATCAGGTTCGGAAGTCCCTTCTCCAGTGCTTCCAGATTCTCTGCGTTTAAGTCAGCCTTCGCCACGCCGCCGTGATGCTTCAGGGCACGTACTGTCGCTACTACAACGACCGCCGACGGTTTCAGCTCTGCCATCCGGCACTTGATATCCAGGAATTTCTGCGCGCCAAGATCCGCGCCGAAACCGGCCTCGGTGATGGTGTAGTCGGACAGGTGCATGGCGATCTTCGTCGCGGTGACGGAGTTGCAGCCATGGGCGATGTTGGCGAACGGGCCGCCGTGGACGAAGGCCGGAGTGTGCTCGAGCGTCTGCACGAGGTTCGGCTTCAGAGCGTCCTTCAGCAGGGCGGTCATGGCGCCCTGGGCGTTCAGGTCACCGGCGGTGACGGGCTTCTCGTCGTAAGTATAGCCGACGACCAGGCGGGACAGGCGGGCCTTCAGGTCCGTGATGTCGGAGGCCAGGCAGAGAACTGCCATGATCTCGGAGGCGACGGTGATGTCGTAGCCGTCCTCACGCGGGGTGCCGTTGACGCGGCCGCCGAGGCCGTCGACGACGAAGCGGAGCTGACGGTCGTTCATATCGACGCAGCGGCGCCAGGTGATGCGGCGCGGGTCGATGTTGAGGCGATTGCCCTGATAAATATGGTTATCCAGCATGGCAGCCAGCAGGTTGTTGGCAGCGCCGATGGCGTGGAAGTCGCCGGTGAAGTGGAGGTTGATATCCTCCATCGGGACGACCTGCGCATAGCCGCCGCCGGCCGCGCCGCCCTTGACGCCGAATACCGGTCCGAGGGAGGGCTCCCGCAGGGCGGCGATGGCGTTTTTCCCGATGCGCCGCAGAGCATCCGTCAAGCCGACAGTGGTAGTGGTCTTACCCTCCCCCGCCGGGGTGGGATTGATGGCGGTGACAAGAATCAGCTTCCCTTCCGGGCGCTTGTTCTCCCGCAGAAGCGCATAATCCACCTTGGCTTTATAGCGGCCGTAGCACTCCAGATAGCGCTCCTCCACTCCGGCCAGCGCCGCGATCTCCGTAATTGGCCGCATCCGGCACTGCTGCGCGATCTCAATATCCGATAAATACGCCATGGGCAGTTACCCCCTGTTCAGATTTTTTTAAAGTACCGCACGGCAGAGTCAAAGAGCTTCATGTCGTAGCGGTCAGGAATGTTGCGATAAAGATTTTTGCCGATACGCTCGCTGTGGCCCATTTTGCCGAGGACCCGCCCATCCGGGGAGGTAATACCCTCCACCGCGCAGACGGAGCCGTTGGGCGCAAAGGCCGTGTCCATAGTGGGTACACCCGCAAGGTCCACATACTGCGTTGCGATCTGGCCGTTGTCCGCAAGGCGGCGCACCACGGCCTCGGAGGCAAGGAAGCGTCCCTCCCCGTGGGAGACCGGCACCGCGTAGACCTCGCCCACCTCCGTGCCCGCCAGCCACGGTGACTTGTTGGAGCACACCCGCGTCCGAACGATTTTGGACTGGTGGCGGCCGATGGTGTTGTAGGTCAGTGTGGGGCAGCTGGCGTCCGTGTCCACGATCCTGCCGAAGGGCACCAGCCCCAGCTTAATGAGCGCCTGAAATCCGTTGCAGATACCCAGCATCAGTCCGTCCCGCCGCTCCAGCAGCTCTGTGACCTGCTCCCGCACCGCCGGGTTACGGAAGAATGCAGTGATGAATTTAGCGGAACCGTCCGGCTCGTCACCGCCGGAGAAGCCGCCGGGCAGCGCGATGATCTGTGCCGCCTTCAGCCGCATTGCAAACTGCTCCACGCTCTCAGCCACATCGGCGGCGGTCAGATTGCGGAGCACGAAGGTCTCCGCCGCCGCGCCGGCCTCCAGATACG
>ERZ840057.2247-NODE-2247-length-13744-cov-5.019870_pt1 | contig 13744 bp, 3 predicted proteins | sample MGYA00519907_ERZ840057 | MGnify/ENA primary metagenome ERZ840057 (study PRJEB31850, sample SAMEA3708862) | human gut metagenome | biome: human gut; feature: human-associated habitat; material: faeces | place: China | collected 2014 ...
AAAAAATTTATTAAAATCATTGCTTTAGTTATTGTTCTTTTAATTTTAAAAGAATTTGATAACTAAATAAAAATCCCTAGTGCGCGAAACTAGGGATTTTTTTGTGAATCTACACAAATGAAAAATTATCAAAATCATCTTTTTGTATATTAATTATAATACTTTTTAGTATCATAGTCAATACCTTATTTATTTTATTCTAAAATTCTAAAATTATTCACATAATAAGAGGACTCGATTGAGTCCTCTGAATTCAATTAATATATTATTCTAAAATTCTTTTCTTGATAAAATATATTCCACTAGCTAAAGCAACTAAGATTATTGCAGAAGCTGAAACAATAAATACTTTGTTATTTAATAAACCAGTTGGTGGAGTAATTGTTATTCTTGTCATATCATTATCCTTCTCATTTTCTTTTCCAGTTTTAGGGTCATAATTTCCTGGAATAGATTTTTCATTTTTTCTAGTTGTTTCAAGAATCTCAACGTGGTTATCAGTTTTAATACTTTTTTTGTTACTTGCAAGCAACTTACTTCCACAAATTGTGACAGAACCTACCTTTCCAGGTGTTAAATCCAATTTTGAAAATTGATCTGTAATTGCAATTGTATAACCACTCTTTATGTCTTTACTTACATTATCAGCTATTAATTTTTTAGTTATACCATTTTCTTCCCAAGCTGATAATTGAGCTGCTGAAACTTTATTCCATCCGATTGAAGCATTTACATTATCAGTATAAACCAAATTATCATCCATGTAATCCACTACTTTACTTACAACTGTTTTTAGCTCTTGTCCTGGTAATTGTGTTCCATAGTAGTAATAATCTGCATTAACACTATATTCATAATCCAATTCTGAATCATTTTTAACACTTATTGTATACTCTAATTCTAATGTAGCTCCTTGTATAAGCTCATTATCTATTTCTAATACAACTCTGCTAGGTAATGCTTTTACATATTTCATAGCATTCTCTCCTGTTGCTGTTTTTTCTATTTCATTCCACCTTTGATATAAATCTTTATCTGCTATTTGTATGTATGGATTTCCACTTATCAATACTTGACCATTTGATAATACCACTTTTACATTTGATATTCTTTTATTAATTGTATAACTTTGTCTTGGTCTTTCTATTATACCAAAGTCTTGGTATGGATTTACTGCATAAAATGTATCTGCTACTACAATTTTTCCATTTTTGATTACTACTATTTTTCCATTTTCAATTTTATATTCATCTGTATAGTCTGTAAATGATACTCTTTGATTGAATCCATCATTTTCTGTTACATTGCTGTACTCAACGCCTACATCAAAATAAGCAGAATCAGCAACCATACTATTATCACCACTTTCTATACTGCCATAGTTTATACCATTTTGTTCTTGTTGAGCTCTCATACTCAAATCATCAACAGCACTAGAATATCTTATTAGTCCTGCTAAATCTTTGCTCTTGCTCTTTGTATCCTCCTTTCCATTTTGTGGTAATTGATCATAACTTAATATCCAATTATAATTTCCTCTTCTTTCGTCTGTATTTCCCATTCTTAACGCATTTTTTATAATATCAGAAGATATTATTGTTGATTTATAATCCCTAACATCAATCTTCTTTCCATTAATCGTTGTATTTTCATCATAAGTATATCTTATTAAATATCTTCCTGGTATAACTCCTAGGAATTTATATTCGCCATTTGCGTCTGTATGTGTAACAGCATCTTTTGTTTGAGTTTTAATAACACCATTTGTTACAGAAAGTTCATACAATTTTATCGCTGTTCCATTTTCATCTAGTAATTCTACTTTTGCATTTGCAACCTTGTTTTCTCCATTCTTGAATATACCATCGCCGATTCTTTCTTCATTAGTATTAGTCTTACTTCCTTTTTTATTACTATCCTCAAATACTGTTCCTGATAATCCTCTTGTTGGATTTGTATCTTCAATTCCTAATACTAATGATGGCGCTGAATCTGTATCATCTTCAAATGTTGTCATATCTAATGTTTTATTTTCTATTTCGTAATTTCTTCCGTTTAATTTTGTTGATGTTGATTTTCCATCATTTTGTAGTTTTATATTTGCACTTCCTGGATTTGAATCAACGTCAATTGCTGCATAAGTTTTTCCACCCATTACCGTTGAGAATGCATTTATTTCTGAAACATTATTTAATGTTGTTTGTTTTTGTATTAATGCTTTTACTGCATCATTATTTAGTTTAAACTTGATGTACACATCTACATATCCTCCTGGCAATATTTCTCTATTTATAAATGCTGATGTATAAGCAGCTTTATAACCACTAGCTCCTTCTGTACTTCCATATCTGCTTTTTCCCCATGTTATAGTTCTTTTATATCCCTTGTCATTAGTTTCCCACGAATCTGCAATTTCATATCTTTCATCATAATAGTCTGCCAGTTCTTTTACTTTTGCATTTAATATTGTAGATTGGTTTATAACTCTTATTTTATATGTTACATATATTTGCATTGAACCTGGTTTTAGATTTTCTAGTGCTAAGTCTGATTCATATATTCTTCTTGTATATATGTTCAATCCTCTGCTACTATAACTTCCTATTCCTGTTCCGAATTTTACTTCTACACCGAAATTATCTGTATTTTCTTCACTTGTTCTCTTTGCATATGTATATGTATTATTATAAACATTTTGGCCATTATTTACTGCGATGTTCATTTCTGTTAAGTCAGAACTTACTGCTAAATCTGCTTGATTTCTTCTTTGAAGTCCCATATTTACACTTTTTATTGCTTCTAAGCCTTTGAATCTCTTTTCCCAAGCTTCTTCTATTTTGAATCCTGATTGTTTTGTTGAAGCAATTATTGCATATTCAGAATTTGCTGCTTGAGTTACTTTTACTTTTGTATTGTTATCTGTATATTCATATCCCCATTTATCTTTGTATGTTGAAACATGGTCTGCAAAAGTATAACTTAAATCATATGATTTTTGATTCTTGCTATTTCTTGCCATATTATTAGATACTGTTGTAAAACTTTCATTTACATCTTCTCTATCCTTTTTATCGTTTCTTCCGCTAGGTACTTCTGTTATTTTCGATGTATTTGGATAATTATCATTCATATAATCTATTATCGCAGATACTGTTTTAAATCTTAATCCGTCATACTCAATTTCTATACGATATTTACTTAAATCATCTATCTTTAAATTTCCATTTTCTTCTGTTAAGAAATCTTTATTTGTATACGCCTTTCCATTCTGCTTCCTTGTTCCAAATTCATACCATCCGTCTTTATTTGTTTGCCTTTTTGCAATTAATTTATTATCTTTGTATAAATATACATTTAGTCCTTTTACTAATGAGTCTCTTCCATCATCATATAGGTTGTTTATAGCATTATTTTGTGAATTTGTTATTTCTTCCCATACAAATCCTTCTATACGTATGTATTCTTGATGGTTTTTAATTGTGTAGTTCATTGTACCTTTCCTTGGTATCGTAAACTCTCCATCTTTATTTATTGTTGATTTTGAATCTCCTATAAATGTAACACCATGGTTCATTTCTACAACACCATTTTCATATGCTAAATATCCATAGTTTGGATTCTTCGTTTCTATGAATTTGTATGTTATTTTATCTGTACCATTTGTACTCATCAACAAATTTTGGATAGCTAATTGTCCATTAGCATCAGTTACAAATTTTGTTGCATCTTCCATCTTTGTAACATATTCTATTGATGGTGTTTTACTATTTTCTGCCGTATCATTTATTACTACATTTCCTGTTGCACTTGTTAAATATCCATTTTTATCTTTCGTACTATTTGTACATGTTCCTTTTACTTTTATGTATGTGTCTTTTTTATATGATGATTTTAGTACAAATTCTACTCCTGTTAATTTTTTGCTTTCTACTCTATCATCAACTTTCTTTATGCCTATATTTCCTACTTGTTTTTCGTTTCTAAAAATAACTTTTCTTACATCTAGTCTTTCAACTGTCGTTGTTAAATTGTTTACCTTTTTGGTATAACCATAATTATCATTTGAAAGTTCTTCTATTGTATACGTTATATTTGCTGTTCCATTTATTGTAGAAATCAAATTCTTTATGCTTATTTTTCCAGAACTATCTGTAACAAATTTTGTTGCATTATTTGCATTTGCCACATATTTTATTGATGGAGTTATATCATCTTCTGTTGTATCATTTATTTTTGCACTTCCTATTACTTTTGTTGCATATCCATCTTTATCATTAGTAATTGAATCTCCTGTTGCTCTTATTTTTATATATCCTTTTCCATATGATGATTTTATGGCAAATTCTACATTTTTTAGCAGTATTCTTTGATTGTCATAATCGATTTTTGAAATTTCTAAATCTCCTGTTTGTTTCATATTTTTTATTGTAATTTCTTTTGTTTTTGTTCTTTCTATTGTTATATCTTTAAAATCTGCTAATTTTGTATATGCGTAATTTGTATTAGAAATCTCTTCTATTGTATATGTTATTGCATCTTTTCCATTACTACTTGTTAATAGATTTTTTATTTCTATTATTCCATTTACATCTGTAACAAATTTTGTTGCATTTACCTTTGTTTCAGTAAATACTACAACTTTATCATTAGTATTATTTGTACTATCATTTATAGTTGCACTTCCAACTATTTTTGTTGCATATCCTGTTGATTTTTCATTTGTTACTGAATTACCTGTTGCTTTTACTTTTAAATATCCTTTTCCATATGATGATTTTAACACGAATGTTGCATTCTTTATATTTTTATTTGAATCATCAAAATCTTTTTTGTAAATTTTTAAGTTTCCTACTTGTTTTTCGTTTGTTATTTCTATTGACTTTTTATCATTTCTATTTATAGAGAATGTTTGATTTGATGCTTTAGTTTGATACGCATAATTTGTATTATTATATTCTTCTAGTATATATGTTGTTTGTTTTGTTCCATCTGTACTTATTAACAAATTCTTTATCGCGATTTCTCCATTAGTATCTGTAACAAATTTTGTTGCCTCTATAATACTTGATGTATAAGATAATGTTGAATCATTATTTTTATTAGATGTATCCTTTATGGTTGCACTTCCTTTAATACTTTTTGCCCATTCATTTTCATCTTCCAAAACATCACTTCCTGTAGCTTTCACTTTCAAATACTGTCCTTTGTTTGAATCCTTCAATACAAACTCTACATTTTCTAATTTTTTATCTTTATTATCATAATCTTTTTTATTTATATATACTTCCCCCACTTGTTTTTCATTTGTAAGTGTCTCTGTTATTTTCTTTGAAGCCATTATTTCCATAACATTTGAATTTACCATTTTTGTATATCCATAATTTCGATTATCTACTTCATAAAATCTGTATTTTCCATATCTTATATTTTTTATTACTATTTTTCCATCTTTCTTCATTATAAGTTTGGTAGCATTACTCTTTACTTTTATATAATTTGCTGTATAGTCTTCGCCGTTTACTTTCAATTTTGTGCTACTGCTAAATACTATATCTTGTACAATTTCAATATTGTTTACAATATTCCCTTTAGAATTTTTTAATTGTAAATATGTACTTGCATTTTTTTGTAAAACAAATTCAGCTCCATTCAAAGAACTTTTACTATCTACATCTTTCTTATCTATTTCTAAGTCTCCTTGCAACTCCCATGGACCATTTATTGTAATATTGGCATTTACTGTAACGTCTTGTGTTTCAGTTACTATTTTTGTATATGGATGTCCCATATTTTGCATAGGAATATTGGTAAATGAAGTTTCTCCATCTTTAATTGTTGTTCTTATAGTATCACATTTGTCCTTATAACATTTACAACCGTTTTTATCACATTCTGCTTTACTTGTACACTTTTTATGATCACATGTTGTGCATCTTTTGGAATCAAAAATATATGGCCAATCATTTCTATATGTTGTTTGATTCCCTTTATACACAGTATATATATCCCAATATTTCTTGGTTACACTTCTACTACTTTTATCTTTGACTGTAAAATTAATATTAATTTTTAAAATTTTAATTGCTCCGACAGGTACTTTTATATAAAATTCTTTTTCCCAATCAAAATTTATAGCACTACATACACTTGTCTGTTTTGTATTATTTTTATCTATATATTCAACTTCTATTTTCTCACATTTGGCACTTTTATTATCAGATTTTACTTTTATTGGACCAATTTTATTACTAGTATCATCAATACTATAAATTCTTATCTTGCTCATATCAGTTTGATTGGTAACTTTTAATTGAGGATTTACCCAATTTCCTTCTTTGACAGGTACTTCTTCAACCTTTGTAGTTTTATAAGAAGTTTCATGCCAAAAATAATCACAGAATGCAAGTTCATGATTTTGGCATTCAAAATGTATAGGTGAATCATCTGGATTATATTTACCGTTCAGCTGTTGTTCCATATATATATATATGATTTACATCGTCATGACTATATTCAACATCAGTATCAACACCTCTAATTTTAAATATTTTACTAGCTGGCTTATTTGCTCCCGGTGTTGCTCCAAATGCTTGTTGCATATTTCCAAATACACAAATAAATAATATAACTATAAACATTACACTTTTTAATATTTTTCTATTCTTCCATATTAATATTGCTAAACCTATAAGTACAATAAGAATACTAATTGTTAATCCTATTTTTTTAACTAATCCTGTTGAAATAGCTATTATTACTTGAGCTTGTGAGGTATTATTTGTAACATTTTCATCTTCTACTGCTTTATCATTACTACTTATTCCAATTGTAGCTACATTTAAAACAGTTCCTACACTGCTTCCAGATAAATTTTTAGTTAAAACTAATTCAATTTCTTTGCTTTCTCCTATATTTATCTCCTCTTTAGACAAACTATTCGTATATAAATTACCATTATTCTCATACCAACTATTATTAAGTTCTGCTTTAAACTGCATTCCTTCTGGTAACTTATCAATTATTTGTGCTGCCTTACCAGTAATTTCACCTTTATTTGCTACTACTATTTTATATTTTATTATAACTGTTGCTCCACTTAGTTTCTTAGAATTAATTTCAATTTTTGCAAATTGCTTGTTATCATAGTCATATGTTTTTGTTTTTCCATCTTTTGTCTGCACTGTTATTTGGCTTACATATTTTTGTAACTCTAAGTCAAATGTCTTATTCTCTACTAATCCAATGTCTATGTTCTCTAAATCTCCATTTGCTGTTAATATATTTGTTAATCCTGCTGTCATTTTTTCTCCATTTATAGCTATATTTTTTGTTACAGCATCTGAATTCTTTGTTTCTATTACTCCTTCTTTCTGATAAATTGTTAATGAATAGTTCTCTGTATCATATAAGAACAAAACTATATATTGTCCTTTTTCAATATTTTCAAATCTGTATTCACCTTGTGCATTTGTTTTTGTTTTTAATATTTCATTATTTTCTCTTACAAATTTATCTTTTTTATAATCATATAACATTACTGTCATATCACTATAAGCTTTTTCATCTGTCATTCTCTTTCCATCTTCATTTTCATCAATCCATGCAATACCAGATATTGAAATTTTATTTTTTTCTGTATTACTAGAATTATCTGAATCATCTGTTTTAGGATTATCAGGATTAATAACTTGTGTATCATTTACTGTAACTTCACATGTAGCAACTTTGCCTCCATCTTCTGTAGTTACCATTATTGTTGTAGTCCCTTTTGCAATCCCTGTTACATTTCCATCATTGTCAACAATTGCTATATCTGAATCCATTGTTGACCATGTTATATTTTTATTCTTTGCATTGTCTGGTTCTATTATTGCTGTTAATTTTTTCTTTTCACCAACATCCAACTTTATTGAATTTGTATCTAATTTTATTCCTGTTACTCTTATATCATCTCCCGGTTCAGGATCAGGTGTTGGGTCCACTTGTGAATTCTCCGTTACTATAACTTCACATCTTGCTGTTTTTCCTCCATCTTCTGTTGTTACTGTTATCGTTGAAGTTCCTTCTGCCAATCCTGTTACCATTCCACTATTATTAACATCAACAATTCTAGAATTACTTGAAGACCAAATCATGTTTTTATTATCCGCATTTTGTGGCTCTATTATTGCAGTTAATTGAGCTTTTTCATTAACTTTTATTTTCAATGTATTTACATTTAATTTTACATCAGTTACATTTACCGGTTGTGGTTCTGGTGTCGGATCTGGATCTGGTTCTTCGTAATCATATTTATAAATTTTGGTATTTACACTTGCCTGTTTTTTTCTTATCCAATAGCCTTCTGCAGTTATTGTATTAGTCACTTCTTTTGTTTCTGTAAGCATTTTCGCTTTAGCTTTAATTTTCATCGTTATTGCTTTCCCTTGAGGTATAGCCATTTGTACATCTACATTCGGTGCATCTTCTTCATCATATCCTTCTGGAATTATTAATGTCGATATATCTTCTGTTTTATTAACTTCTGTCAACCTTGGAATTTCTCTATCAGAACCGTTATCATCCTGTATCGTTTCAATATTTACATCATAATTATTGTAGCTAATACTTATAGGCTGTAGCTCTCTTGGTATTACATCTTTTATATTAAAATCAGTATATGTTGCAAAATACCCCCATGTTTTTCCTACATTCTTTATATTTACAGTGTATGTTATTTCTTCATCCATTTTTAATTCATTTTTATCTGCTGTCATATCCAAATCTATTATTTCGACATACCCTTTTACTCTTACCTCATTTGAAACATAGGTTTCTACATTATTACCATATACTGTTGACATACCTTTAAGCTCATACACACATCCATTACTCTCATCAAAATTCTCAATTTCTCCTGTAATGACAAAGTATTGTCCACTATTTTTACTTAATTTGTCAATATTGTATGTCCAGCTATTTCCACTTACATTATTTAATGTATTTTCTTTATCATTAATCATTACATTTTTTATATCAAAAAAATCAGAGGCTTCAAAAGCAAATTTAACATTTTCTATATCCTCATCTGAAAAGTTCATTACTGTTGCCGCAAAAACCCATTCTCTTCTTGTATTTCCTATTGCAGGTTTTAATTCAACAACTACTTTTGTGCTTTTTACTATATTTTGTATACTAAACTCCTTTGATTCTGCTCCATCTACTTTTGACATATAACTAATATTTGCTGTTTTCTGAATATTCTTTGCCCCCAAGTCGTTTACTTTTAATTCAATAAAATCTGTTTTGGTTTCCCCTGGTTCTAATTCAAAATCTAATGTTATTTGTTTGTCATTTTTTTCTACATATTCATATCTCACACTAAGATCATAATAATCTTTTTCCGGATGATATATTGTTCCATCATCATCTGTTTTTATTACATATGTATATTCATCCGGAATATTAATTATAACAGATACCGTTTTTTTCACATTAGAAGTATTTGTGGTTTTTATCCTTTGTTGAAATATTTGACGTTCATATAATATTCCATTATTATCTACTGGGATATCTCCTAAAGTTTCAGATATTTCTGTTACAACTGCATTTTGATTAAATACTACTTTTTTATTATCTTGGTCATATTTTACTGTTCCTGTTGAATTTCTTTGTATAGAATAAATTGTTGGTATTACATCTACAATTTTATTATTCAAAGTTACATCTATATCTTTTGTTTCTATTGTGTTTGTTATTTCATTTGAATATTTATTTCTAACACTTCCTATCCTATTATCCATATTTTTTTGTAATTTTATTTTTAATGAAACTCTTACACTTGTTCCTCCAATTGTTTTAGATTCATTATAAACGGTCTGGCATCCCTCCATTTGTATGCTAACCATTTTATTTCCTCTTTCACTTGTTTTTGTTGATTTTGAAACAATTTTAAAAATTTCATTATCGTATAAAATATCAATTGATTGAATTTCTATTTTGCTTACTTCTGCTGGCATTTCAATATTTATAATAGGATTTTTAAATAAGCTATTTTGAGGTCCATCTGTTTTTAAAGTTTCTGTTATAACAACATCATTAGTAGTGTTATTAACCCAACTGTCATTGCTAAGCTTTGTTTCAATTGTTGAAATAGCTTGTTTTATTTCTGTAGTAATTTTGTCATTATACTCATATTTAATAAAATCTTCTTCTATTTCTTTTGCTGAATTTTCTTTTTTCTCTGTATCTACATTTTTTGTCTTTATTGTATTTATTCCATTTACAGAAACGTCTGTTATTATGGCATTATTTTCTATTATAGCTGTTGGTAATATAATTCTTGAATTCTCAACTTCAATAATTCCTTCTTTTTCCACATTATTTAAACGTAAGAAAAATATTTCTGGTCTATCTGTATATGTTACTTTTATTTTTCCATTTTCATCTGCTTCTGTATCTTTATTTATTGTTATTAAAATTTTTCCTTCTGTATCAAGTACATCAATACTTCCATTCTCTCCTAGTATTTCTTGTACTTGTGCTTTATCTATTGTAGAGTCTGTATATACAACATCTTTTGAAGTTTCTTTTACTTCTATTTTTTGTGCAATATCTTTATTGCTAACCATTATTTTTGCTGTTTCTTTGAATGTTGTTTCATATTTATTTTCTGGATTACTTTCATTTGCTTTAATATATCCATCATATATATCATCTGTCTGATGTTCTACTGACACAACTCCACTAACTTTTTCTTTAACGTCAAACTCCTGGTCAACATTTGTTACTAATTTAGTCTCATCCTTATCTTTAAATGTTTCTTCAACATTAGCTCTTATTCTTAAATTTCTAGCTTCATCCTCTGCTACATAGCACTCACTTTTGTAAATACAAATAATTTCATATTCATCTCTTGCATCTGCTACCTTTTCCGCATAGTCTTCATTTTCAGCTATTATTTCAAGAATTCCTGTGCTTGAATGATACTCATATTTTGCTGTTTTGCCGCCATTTGTTGCTTTAGTTGATTTTGTTATAACTTCAACTCTTTCAGGTTTATAATCGCCTATCCATGGCAAATCAACATTGATACTTGTTTTCTTAATTGGTTGATATTCTTCTCCTTCTGCAAATTCGACTCCTGTTTTAAAATTAAATTGTGCTAGTACGCCTTTGCTACCAGTATCACTGTCTTTTGTTGTCGTATCAAAATTTTCATATTTAGTTAAATTGAATTCTGCTACTACTTTTGTTTTGTCTTTATTTATATTTTCTTTAATAGCATCAACTGCTTTTGCAATTACGATGCTCAAAGAACTATTTAATAACAAAACAATTAGCATAAAAATGATGCACAATTTTTTTCTCATATAACTTCCCCCAATATTTCTTACAATATATTAATTAAATAATAATTCGTTCTATACTTTAAGTCAATATCCCCAAAAAGACTTAAATTTCCTATTTTTTCTAGGTCTTTACGGCTCTTCACTTCATGGCGAAATATGTCTTTTTTATTACATTTTGGTAACTTTTTGTGCCCCAAAATAATGTTTTTTCCATTTTTGCCTAGGGACTAGCACATTTTCAGCCCGGTTGCACACGTGAGAACGCTTTTTTTATGTGCAAAATTGCACGAAAAAAAAGCGTTCTCACGTGTGCAACCACTACAAAAAAACTCACATAGCTAAACTATGTGAGTTTTTTGGCTTATTTCAATACTTTTTTCTTGATAAAGTATATTTCTCCTACTACGACTACTAATACAATTGCTGCTAATGATATAATAAATGTTCTGTTATCTGTCAAACCGGTTGGTGGTGTAATATTTACTCTTGTCATATCATCATCTGATTCATATGGTTTATTCGGTGTTGCTGTTTTAGGGTCATAGTTACCTGGTGTTGCTCCATATATTTTTCTTGCTGTTTCTACTATTTCAACATGGTTACTTGCTCCAATACCATTTTCGTTACTTGCTAATAATTTACTTCCATAAATTTTTATACTTGTAGCTTCTCCTGCTTTTAACTCATTTCTTACGAATTGATCTGTTATTGATATTGTATAACCTTTATTAATATCTGCTTTAACTTCATCTGAAACTAATTTTTTAGTTATATCACCTTCTTGCCAAGCTGATAATTGGTCTGCTGTAACTTTGTTCCATCCAGCCGCACTATTGTTGTTTTCATCATATACTAAGTTATCATCCATGTAGTCTACTACTTTCTTGATTACTCTCTTCAATTCTTGGCCTGGAAGTTTTGTTCCATAGTAATAATAATCTGAATTTGTTGTATATTCATAATCTAATTCTGAATCATTCTTTATACTTACTGTATATTCAACTTCTAATGTAGCTCCTTGTAATAATTCATTATCGATTTCTGCAAGTACACTGCTTGGTAATGCTTTTACATATGGTAAAGCATTATCTGCTGTTTTTTCTATTTCACTCCAACTATCATATAATTCTGCATCTGGTATTGTTTTATATGGATTTCCGTTTATTAAAACTTGACCATTTGCTAATGTTACTTTAATATTTGAAATTCTCTTATTTGTTTCAAATTGTTGTCTTGGTCTTTCAATTATACCAAAGTCTTGATATGGGTTTACTGCATAGAATGTATCTGCTAATACTATTTTTCCATCTTTTATTACTACTATTTTTCCATTATCTAAGTTATACTCATCTTTGTAGTCTGTGTAAGATACTCTTTGGTTGAATCCTGAGTTTTCTTTTACTTCACTATATTCTACACCTACATCGAAATATGCTGTATCTGCTGTCATACTGTCACTTGTATTAATATTTCCATTGTATACTCCGTTTTGTTCTTGTTGTGTTCTCTTGTTTAAATCATCTGCTGCATCTGAATATCTCTTACCTTCATATGGAATTATCCAGTTGTAATTTCCTTTTCTTTCATCAGCTTGACCTAATTTTAATGCATTTTTAATTACATCTGATGAAATTATTGTTGATTTATATTCTCTTGGGTCTATCGCTTTTCCATTTATTGTTGTATTTGAATCATAAGTATATCTTATTAAATATCTTCCTGGTAATACTCCTAAGAATTTGTATTCACCATTTGCATCTGTTTCGTAGATAGTCTTCTTTCCCTTTAAAGTGCTTGTGTATTTAAATGATAAAGTATATGAACGTCCTTTTTCTACATTCATTGCTGATGTAAACATTCTAAGTCCCCACTGGTTATCTCCAACTAATGAGCCATCACGTTCATTGTACTGACCATCCCAGCCTGTATTCTTTGCATAAAATCTTGCTGATGATGATGAACTTTCAGCTACCCAGCCTTCAGTTGCAAAGTCTGTTCCTGCGACCTGTCCATTTGGATATTTATCAGTATTAATATGTGTTAATGCATGATACCAGCAGTATGGATGTTTTCTTGAGCCATCTTCTCCTGCTACATGTCCACTATGTGAATCTAAGTTGCCATTAGCATCATAACTAATTACTGAAAAATAATCCCAACTAATATTTGAAGCAATATTTGCTCCGTTTGCAGCATGACCTGCTGCCGGTACAACACCAGTCATTCCAACAATCATAGTTAATGAAAGTACTGCTGCTGAAATCTTCTTAAAAATATTTCTTCTCACGTTTAGTCCTCCCGACATTTCTATTAAGTCTACTTCTAATTAAACAGTTACCCAATGCCTTAGCATTGGGTACTGTATTATACATCTAATTTAATTGTAACAATTATTTTTTAATTTTTTTTTTTTT
>ERZ840057.2254-NODE-2254-length-13711-cov-51.876098_pt1 | contig 13711 bp, 8 predicted proteins | sample MGYA00519907_ERZ840057 | MGnify/ENA primary metagenome ERZ840057 (study PRJEB31850, sample SAMEA3708862) | human gut metagenome | biome: human gut; feature: human-associated habitat; material: faeces | place: China | collected 2014 ...
TCACCCCATCTGTTAGATAGTATATCATACTGTCTAACAAATGGGGTGCAGTTCATAGGCCCGATCAGGGATTCTTTCTGAATTAAATCACATCTGTATCGATGAGGTTTTCTTCCAGCTTCCGGCGCTTAATAAGGCGCTTGCTTCCATTGAAAATTACAAACTGGCAGTTCGGTTCGTCCGTCATTTCCCGCAGTTTGTTAATGCCGATGCCAAAGTAAGCAGCAGCTTCATCCAGCGTAAGACAGTATTTCTCCCAGATAGGGACTTCGTACTTCATAAAATGTCGCCTTACCTCAATCGATAACCGAGCAGAAGGGTCGTCTTTTCACTGCCGTCACGAGGACGCCTGCGGACAACAGTTCCAATCGCCTGCAAGGACTTCTTAAAGTTGGTGCTGTTTTCCGGCATGCAGCCGTTGACATCACACCATTCTTTATAGCGCTCGTAAACCGCTGCCGTGCGAGCTTCACCCGTTTTATCTTCAATGAGCTTTTCTTCCGCAAACAGCGCAATCTTGTTGCTATCGCGGCTGTATTCCTTGGTGGCTTCCACGACCGCCGCCGGAGAGTCCAATCCTTCCTTCTGCAGCAACTGCCAACCGGCAATCAGCCAATTCAGGATGGCGCTCTTGGCCTCTTCTTCCGCAAACAAATGCTTCAAATTCGGGTCCTGTTCCTGCGGCTCAAAGTGGCGGTCAAACGGAATAACACGCACACGATTGGACGAAAACAGCGACATATCATCCACACTGGGAAGATAGTTGGTGTTGATATACAGCTTGAACTGCGGACGGAAATCGAACGAATTGCAGTGCAGGAAGCGGGCATTGATGCTGTCATTGCCGGTCATGCTCTTTACCTGCGCAGCATTCAGCCGCATCCCGCGCGAGGGCTCGGAAATATTGGCAAGCCGCCTGCCTGCAAGGCGGGCAAGGTCTTCACTCGGTCCAGAACTGTTGCGCTGTTTTGCCGCAATCGTTTCCGGGGCAACGGTCAGACCGTAGTCACCAAACACGCGCAGAATACTTTCCATCAAGGTACTTTTGCCGTTACGAGTCGTTGCGCCATACAAGATGAACATACACTCATATTGGGAATCGCCGCTAAGTGCGTACCCCAGTGCTTTTTGTAAAAATGCACTTTTATCTGCATCGCCACTCATGACTTCAATCAGGAACTGCTCGAAGCGTGGGCATCTTGCATTGGGGTCGTAAACGACATCGGCAATCTTGGTGATTTTATCATCAGGGTTGTGGCTGCGAAACTGCATAGTCTTCAAATCCAACGTACCGTTTTTGCAGTTGAGCAAATTCACGTCTGCGTCAAACTCGCCCATGCCGATGTTGTAGACGCTGGCGGCATCGTCAAGGATGGTTTTGCGGTAATTGCGCGTCATCCAGCGCATTGTATACCTCAAATATTCCCTGCGCTCTTTTTCGTCCTTGATTTCAAAGGCGTAATGGGTCAGCGCATCACCAATGGTCTTGCACATTTCCATCGTTGCCATGTTGCCTTCATCGGGGGCCCAGCGCGTGCCATCGTAGATGAACCACGATTTGCGGCTTGCCACATAGCGGGCCTGTCCCTTGACGATGTCAGAAAAAAACCGTCCGCTTCCGTTGTCGGTAGTGGAATACTTGGGATTGGAGTAAGGGTCAAGTTTTTTGATGACGTTGCGGTAATCGCCGCAAGTTTTCAGCATCAGCGGGGCAGACGTGGCAGCTACCGTAACAGTCGCCGTGCTGCACTGCGCAGCGGGCACAGCCTTTACGGCCGGAGCCGGTTTCTTGTTCCGGGTCACTACATCAAGAGTTTCCTTCAGTTTTACAACTGCTTCCTCGCCCTTTGCTGCGATATAGTCGGAGACGTCTCCCTTTTCTGGGATTTCCGGCCACAAGTTATTCAGCTGCATAATGCCCGTGTTGTAATTGGTAGGCTTAAGTGCTTTAAGTGCGGCCTTTGCATAGTCACGACCTGTATCATCGTTATCCGGCAGGATGATAATCACCTTGTCGGAAAAGTATGCGACATACTCATTTTCCCAATGGGCGCCATTCGGCAGGCTGACCGCCGGGAGACCATATTTCGTAAGCGTGTCAACATCTTTCTCGCCTTCAACCAAGAAGACTGCTTCCGCCTTTTCCAGTACCGTTCCATTATACAGAGGAACATTCTTCGGTTTATGGTAGTCGTAGCTGCCGTCAGGTTTTTTGCTGCGCCAGAAGAAGGTTTTGTTCTTATAACGGACTTTCTCTGCAACGAGTTCTCCGTTTTTGTCAAGGTACTGGTAGATGGCGGCAACCTTCCGTTCCGGGTCAGGGCCTTTAGGCCCTGATCCGGCACTCCCACCATCCGGGAACAGGATACGCATCGTCAGCCCGATTTTCGTAAGGGTTGCTTTGGTGTCACCACCACCCCGGTCATTCATAAGGATGTATCCATTATCTTTCTTGGTGATGTACAGGCTGGGTTCCTTCTCATCACGGAGCGGGCTGTAAGCCCGATAGGTGTTCTCGCCAACCTTCTTCACGCCTTTCAGGCGGGAGAGGATGGTCTGGAGGCGGTCACTTACGTTTTCATATACGATTTTCATAATTCAATTTCATAGCGCGCTACGCTCCTTTTCTTTTTTTGAGCTCAACTTTAGTATATCTGTTCTATATGGCAGACACTATTAGCGTATAACAGCAGTATGCTGTAACTTTACCCGTATAGTGCAGTATGCTGTTAAAGTTGCAAAAAATAAGGAGCAGCTGCTTTCACAGCCACTCCTTAAAAGTGCATTTTCAGTTTTACAGATACATTTGAATGATGCTCAGGCGGTCAATTTTGAAATTGATTGCCCTACATGCCGTTTATGGCTGCTCCCGCAGTTCCTTATATACTTCATGCAAGAACACACCCAGCACACGGTGCTTGATGTCGTCATTACTCAGCAGCAGGCTGAAGAAATCCTGATTCTGGGCAAGTCCCTCAATCAGCGCGTCATCGGTATTGTCATAGAAGCTGAACTCAAAGTCCTGCTCGGTGTTGTTCTTGGCGGAGGTCTTCAACTTTTCCGAGTGCAGCAGCAAGTCTTTGATTTGCAGCATAACTTTTGTCATGGCGCTGCTATCATAGCCCTTGCCTGCGCGGGAGTTCACCTCGTCAATAATTTCCGACAGGTGCTTTACCTCATCCACGGTCAGACCAACATCGGCCCCGCTCAACTTCACGTTCGGGGCGCTGGCATGGCGCTGCTTGTTGCCCTTATCGCCCTGACTTTCCTGCACAAAATTTGTGGCTTGAATCTTATCTTTCAAGCTGATGCCGCCGCTGTTGCCAACGACCAAATAGGTCAACAGCAGATTAACGAACACATATTTCTTGTGCAGTTCCGGGTCCCCAAAGCTGGAGGCCATCGACAGGAACTCATACAAACGCACAAAGCCACGGCAGTTCTTGGTAAAGGCTCGCTGGTGGTCCTCGTTGAACTGATTCTTCAACACATTCACAGCACGCTGGATGCACTGGTAAACCAGACGGTCCTCTTTGGCTGTAGTGCGCTTACCTTTCGGATTGTAGACAATACTTGCAACCGTATCCACATCGCGGTCATCCAGAACATTGTAGCCGTCAATCTTATTTTCCAGTTCGCGGAGCTGGGCAATTGTAGCTGTGTTGGACAGCACCGTTGTGGTGTAGAACGGCGCAAAGGCATCTTCCATTTCCTCCGCGTGGTTCACAAAGTCCATGACCACGACCTTTTTATCAAAGGGCGGGCACACACGGTTCAAGCGGGAAAGCGTCTGCACCGCATTTACACCGCGCAGCTTTTTCAGCACATACATGGCGCAGAGCTTCGGCTGGTCGAATCCAACCTGATACTTATTTGCCACCAGCAGTACGTTATACTCGTCCCCATCAAAGACTTTCGGCAGTTTGTCCTCGGCAAAGCCGTTCATACTCGGCTCGGTATATTCAGTATCGTCAATTTTTACTTTGCCGGAGAACGCCACCAGCGCCTTTACATCCTTGTAGTTATGCCGGGTGACATAATCCTCAAACGCCTGACGATACTTCACAGCAGCCTCGCGGGATGCCGTGATAACCATTGCTTTTGCCTGCCCGCCCAATTCCTGCATGACGGTGGAACGGAAATGCTCGACAATAATATTGACGCGCTGATTGATATTGTCGTCAAACAAATCAATATACCGTGCAATCTGCCGCTTGGCGGCAATCGTCTTCATCTCCGGGTCATCTTCGATGGTCTTGTTCAGCTTGTAGTAGGTCTTGTATTCGATATAATTTTGCAGCACATCAAGGATATAACCCTCCTCAATGGCCTGCTTCATGCTGTACAGGTGGAACGGCTGATACACGGGATGTCCGTCTGCATCAATACTTTCACGACCAAACAGGCGCAGCGTCATCGGCTTGGGCGTAGCAGTAAAGGCAAAGACAGACACGTTGGGTGCCTTGCCGTGGCGCTGGATTTCATTTTCGATAGCATCCTGCGCATCGGCTTCTTCGGGACCCTCGTTCTGCCCCAGCGTATTTTTGACCGCAATCATATCCTTGCCGGACGTAGACGAATGGGCTTCGTCAATGATAATGGCAAAGGTCTTGTTGTTCTGATTCTGCGCCAGCTTCCAGAAATCCACATAGAGGAACTTCTGAATCGTGGTGACAATGATTTTGTAGTTGCCTTTCAGTGCATCAGCAAGGTCTGCTGATGTCTTTTTGTCGTCAATGGTGCAGACAAGTCCACTCTTATGGTCGATACCCTTGATTGCGTCCTGCAACTGGCGGTCCACCACAACACGGTCTGTAATGACCAGAACGCTGTCATAGACAATATGGTTTTGGGTATCGTGCAGGGATACCAGCCGATGGGCCAGCCACGCAATGGTGTTGGTTTTGCCGGAACCTGCGGAATGCTCAATCAGATAATTAAGCTGTGTGCCGTTGTACTCGGCATCTGCCAAAAGCTGACGGACGGCATCGCGCTGATGGTAACGCGGGAAAATCAGCTTTTCCTTGACAGTCTTTTTTCCTGTCAGTTCGTCCACGACCTGCTCACGCTGGATAAAGACGAACTTGGTAATCAGTTCAATCAGGCTGTCGCGGCGCAGAATATCATCCCACATATAATGCATCGGATAATCGTCCACACCGTCATCCAAGGGGTTGCCTTCCCCGGTGTTTACACCCTCACCGCGCCCACGGTTGAACGGGATAAAGCGTGTGCCCAGACCGTCCAGCTTGGTGGTCATATAGCAGGTGTCGAGGTCCATGGCAAAGTTGACCAGAGCGCCCGCTTTGAACAGGAACAGACGGTTCTTCGGGTCGCGGTCCTCGGAATACTGCTTGATTGCCATGCGGTAGTTCTGGCCTGCGCTCTGGCATTTCAGCTCAAAGGTCGCAATGGCAAAGCCGTTCAGGAACACAACAAGGTCGATGCGCTGGTCATCGTTAATCCACACTTCCTCCATGACGGAGAAAATGTTGGCATTGTACTTGGCAACAAGGTCAATGTTGTAATCGGTGGCGGGCTTACTGTACAGCAGGTCCAGATGCATATTGGAAATCTCAATGCCGGATTTCAGCGTTTCGATAAGGCTGCTGCCCTTGTTGTCAATGCTCTGGAGTATGAACTTGACGATGGTTTCCTCGGTCTGCCCGTTGTAGATTTTCCGCAGTGCCGCCATTGTGTCCGGCTGTGTCGTCTCCAGAAAGCGAAACAGCAGTTCGCGGTCCATGGCCGTGGTGCGGTCATAATTCGTTTTGCATTTGCGCTCTATGTAGCCGTTGTTATCAGTTAAGTAGTCGATGATATAACGCTGATAGTCGCGCTCTGTTCCGATAATTTTCACGGAACCACCTCCTTGCCTTTTTGGTTGCACCAACTTATTGAATTATCTTGTAGATATTATTGTCTTGCAGCACCCAAACTTCGCACCACGCCTGACGCCGTCGTTCATCTCCTTTGATGACAAACGCAACTGCGCCATGCGATTGGAGTTTTCCCTCTACCATTTTGTAGTCTTTATTTGAAAACGCGAAGTGGATTCCAAACCAACCACAAAATGCATCGATAGCATGAACCATACTATCAAATTCGTCCGCATTGTTTCGTGCCTTTACAAACTCCTTTCCTTCGATATAGAGATTTGGTCCATATTCTTGGGAGTCACGAAATTCAACTTTCATATGGCACTTCCTTTTTGCCTGTCACATATTCGTAGATAAGTGACTTTTTGTAAGAATCAAGAACTTCAAGCTGTTTTTTCTTACTTTGCATTACTACATCAATAGCAGTAGTTTTTTCATCCAAATAGGCTGCTATTTCGCATTGCTCTTTATATGGTGGTATGAAAAGGGGAACTTTTGCAAAATTGGAAAAACGCAAATCCTGCCCATCTCGAATAAAATTGCACGTTGCCTGCAATGCGTTAATGTATTTAGATGACTTGAACAGCCATTTATAATACCGCTGAAAAACCTTTTGCGCTGCTCTCAAAACGACATAATGCCATGTCACGCATCCACTTATTTCGCTCATTTCGAGTCCGCCTTGGAAACTGCGAAGGCTTATGACAAAGTCGTTTGGCTCAACGTGTTTCCAGTTTTCGATTCCCGCATTAGCAAGAACAATTTTGGCATTTTCTCTTTTCATGTAATCTGTTTGTGAAATAAGTCCGTATTTCTGACTGGCAGTAAGAAGTTCATCATTGGGGAACTTTCTGGTATCAGAATTATGGAACAAATACTTTGCAGGAATCACTTCCCAAGTTGCGGGAATTTTTTCACACCATCGAAGCCCGCTATTTTTCATCTCCACATCTGGGGTCAGCCCCTTGGTGACAGCCTCGGTAATGACGGAACGCTTGTACTGCTCTAATATTTCAATTTCTTTCTGAATGTCAGCAGAGATGACATCAATTTCGGAGCATTGGGAATCGAGAAAAACCGCTATTTCTTTTTGCTCGTAAATAGGCGGTATCAGTACAATGCGGTTCTTCAACCACGGAGCGAACAGATTTCTTTGGATTGTGCCAACTCCACGGGAAGCCAGTTCATACTGATGAACCATGCTACTATCTCGAAGTAAATAATTCATATACGGAGCATAACACTCATCCGTCATCGAATAAACAAAATATGCAGGGCTAATAATTCCTCGATATTTCGACACTCCAACAGAGCCACGCCATGCCTGCTGATTATTCAACACAAAATCGCCAATTTCAACATTTTGATACGCAGCCAAACTTTCGCTCGGTTTATGAACCTGCATACCATCTGAATCAGAATATGAAATGACTCCTTTATCTAGGTACACAGATAGTAGTTCCCGATTTCCTGTGTTCTTTGTACTTCGCAAGCAAAATAAATTCTTGAATTTTGTGATTTTCCATGTAGATGGAATTGTTCCAAATGCTAAAGTCCCACTATCTTTCATTTCACGCATGGTTCCACCACCTTACCCAAACAGCTTCGCAATGCGCTGGCTGACAGACTGTTCCAGTTCCATAAACTGCTTTGCCAGTTCCTCACTGGGTACAGGCTGCTCGTACTTGTAGAAATACTGCGTGAACGGAATCTCCGCACCCGTCTTGATAACGGGCTTCTTAGCATCTGCCTTTTCTTCCCAGAACGCCTTTGCATCCGGCACATGGGGCAAAACTTCCCGCGCCATGTAATCATCAATGGATTCCTCGTAAGACACACGCTCGGTATCTTTGGAATCTTTATCGTAGAGAATTTCGCCGTGCTTATCCCGCTGGATTTCGGCGTTCTTATCCATCACGGACAAGCCATCCGCAATTTTGTCCAGCAGCTTTTTATCATCGGTCACTTTTGCCAGTGCCTTGCGCAATACCGGCATAAACGCTTCCGGGGAAAGATAGACTTCATCCGAAGCGGCATCCTGCAAATCAGAAATAATAGCCTCGTAGACAGGCTTCTGCTCATACAGCTTGTCCAGCTTCATTTTGTCCTTGACGGAAATCTGCGAGCCCTGTTCTTCCAGTTCATCGACCTTGGCGGGGTCATATACGGAATTCAGCGTACCGTCCGCCAACATCTGGTCAATGCGCTCCTCCGTGATGGCATAGCTGCGCTGCAACGGCTGCATGACCGTATACTCACGGTACATAAACTCTTCGTTCTTGAAAATTTTGCAGTATTCGCTTTCTTCAAACGCCGTGTACAGCTTAACGATTTTGCTGCGGTCCTCCGGCAGCAGTTCGTTTTTCTTGTTGCCTGCCGCCTTGCGCAGCTTGTGGAAGATGCTGGTGGCATCAATCAACTGCACATAGCCCTTGCGTTCCGGGCGCTTGTTCTTGGACAGAATCCAGACATAGGTGGCAATGCCGGTGTTGTAAAACAGGTCGGTGGGCAGTGCGATAATGGCTTCCAGCAAATCCTGTTCCAGAATCCAGCGGCGAATCTGGCTTTCGCCGGATGCCGTACCGCCAGTAAACAGAGGGCTGCCGTTCTCGATAATCGCAGCGCGACCCACCTTGTCATCCATCTTATCAATAGCCGACTGCATAAAAATCAACTGGGAATCGCCGCCGCTCGGCAGACCTGCACCCCAGCGACCCTTTTTGCCGCGCTTAAACTCGTTGCGGACAGCATCCTCCTGCCCGGCCTTGGCGTCTTTTCCTGCCCACGGCGTGCCGAAGGGCGGATTTTCCAGCACGAAGCGCATCTTGATGTTGGGGAAACAATCTTCTTTGAAGGTATCGGCATTGCGGAAGTTTTCAATGTTCTGCCCCTTAATCATCATCTCCGCCAGACCGACAGCGTAGGACTGGGGCATAAACTCCTGCCCGAACAGACGCACATCGGCGCTAGGATTGTAATGCTTGATAAAGCTGTACGCCGTGCTAAGCATACCACCCGTTCCGCAGGCTTGGTCACAGACAGTTACAACCTTGCCATCGTCGAAAATATCATCACAGCCTTCGCTGATAAGCACAGCCACAAGGCACTTGATAATGTCACGACCTGTGTAAAACTGACCGGCGTCTACGTTCTGATAGAACTTGCCAATCAAATGCTCAAAGATATAGCCCATCTTGATGCTGTCGTAGGTTTTCGGGTCCAAATCCAAGTCGGCAAATGCCTGCACCACGCTGAACAGGCATCCGTCCTTATCCATCTTGTCGATATGGCTGAACATTTCAAGTCCATTGAAGATTTCCTGCACTTCGGCGGAGAAGCCTTGAATGTAAACTTTGAAATTGGATTTAATGTTGTCCGGCTCATTGCACAGTTCTTTCAGCGTGTAGGGCGAGGTGTTATAGAACTGATATCCGGAAATGCGGTACATTGCCTTAGGCGGATAGTTCGGGTTCTTGGCGAACATATCGGTGACGGCTTTCTTGGTCGGCTCCAAGGCACACTCCAAGCGGCGCAGAATCGTCATCGGGATAATAACATCGCCGTACTTATCCGGCATATAGGAGCCGCGCAGTTTGTTGGCGATGCTCCAAATAAAGTTTACTTCCGGGGTGACATCAATCGGGGATTCATCCCACAGGGCATCAAATGCAATTTTGTTCGACATTGTTTTCTCCGTTTGTTCCTCTCTCCACAAATACTGCCCGTCTTTTTTCAATGGTTTCAAATCCAGCAACACACCGCTGTATTCTTCCAGCCCGTAGTTTAACAGGGTTGGGTATATGGATAACGGGATTCCGAAATTATGGAGATAGATTTCAGGCGTAGCATCAGTTTCAACCGCAGATGTGTTAATTTTTGCCATTGTTACGCGGTCAACCGTTGTAAAATACATTCCCTTATGTATCGCGTATTCTTCGTGAGATTTTCCGTTTGGCTCTTGTGCAGCAAAATAGTTGGCCATCATGGCAGCGCCGTACAAAACGCGGGCACGAATCTTCTTAAAAGATGCTGCGCGTGACCACCGTGCAGATTTACTTTTTTCATTTGACTTGGCACAACTCATCAAAGGTTTCTCCGCAGCTAATATGGCTTTTTCATATCTACTGCGGTCAACGCCGTTGTACTGCTCTGCAAAGCGCACAACAGGCTCTTTCGCCTGAGTCATGCATTGCTGTAATTGCTCATACGGCAGGATGTTGTGCTTGTCACTGAGAATCCAATCATTTACCAGCTTGCACTGACCCGCAAGTTTGCGATAAATATCCATACCGGCTTCTTTTAGCCAATATGCAACGCCAATTCGAGGGAATGCATCCAGCACTTTTTTGAGAAGGATGTAGTCTTTGCTGTTGGTCGGAATTGCCTCGTCATCATTATCAAGCAGTGTCCAATTCCGCCGCAGTAAAGGATAATTCTTGCTATCATCGTTGCCTTTTTTGACCGTTTCCAATCCGTTCAGCAAACGCTTACGCACATCCAGCCGGTCTACCATAATTGTTTCGATAGGAAAATTTGTCTTGGCAAAATCAAATGCCGCGCTGTCTATGCTGATAAAAACACGTTGGATATTCTGCTTATTCTTTAGCTTGCTCAAAAAGTTTGCTGCGGCCTCTTTGTCCTCGTAGGCGAACAATTCAATCAGGCTTTCAGTATCCACGTCCGCGCATAGGCAAAAATTTGTTTGTTGCCCCTGCACATTCAGTGTTACAGTGTACAAACCGAGCGTAGAAATATCATCCCAATTGCGCCTTTTTTCATACTCCGCCAATGCTTTGTCAAAGCAATTTTTGACTGTATGCGGGGAAATATCAAATATTTCCGCAAGCGTATTTATCTCCATATGCATAGCTTGCTGCCCAAGATATTTCTTCAACTGCAAGGTCAGCTTTCTATCTTTCTCATCCACAAGTTGGGAATCATCCTGCATTTTCGCGTTGTATGTTTTCAGCTTGGAATAGCAGTTATAGCACATCCAGCGTATACGCCGCAAATAGAGCGTTGCCGGGTGAATATCGTAGGTAGGCTTTTCCCCCTCGTGCGGAATTGCTACTCTGCAATAATGCGTCAGCTTGGATTCTGATACGCTGGCAATCGCATCCTCCAGATAGGGTGTACCACATTCCGGGCATTCGCCAACACTTTGCTTACACACCCAGTAAGCAGCGGGTTTTCTTCCACTGGATGGTTCATAACCGTAAATGGCATAATCATCCGGCAGGTCGATTTCCTTCAACCTTGCATTGTATTTAGCGGTATCAGCCGCTTTAAGAATCCGCTTCTCACGGATAAAGTAAGCCGATAACTCTGGCTGTGGTCTTTGGGTTGACATCCTACACCCCCAACTCCCGCATTTGGGTACACTTACACGATATTAGAATTGTACCATAAATCCATAAAAATGGGAACCTTTTTCCAGTTACGTTGCCAAAAAACGTTCATTGGGGCAGTATGTGGCAGGTATTTTCATAAAAACTAAAAAAAGCAATCTTTTTTAGAAATGAACCAAATCACTTGCCCCAAGCTGCCCCGGAAAGATTTACGCCAAAGAAAAAGGAGCAGCCCACTTGGAGAAATCCAAGCGAACTGCTCCCGGTTGCCGCTTACGAAACGTTTTTTGGCAACGTCATTTGAAGTAGAAGTTTTTGTGTAGCCGCACGGCCCCGTCATCACAAATGACGATAAGGTCTTGTTCCAAGTGTGCGAGGTCTGCGGGCTTGATGATAGGCTGCGGCTTCTGGCTGGTATCGGCGACCAACAGAGTGTGTTTTTCTCCTATCATTTTAGAAAAGTATTCCTGTGTTTCGGTATCCTTGCAGCCGAGCAGAACGGTAAACTTAAAGTTGCCCAGCATAGCTTTCCGTTCGTCTTTGCCGTAAATCATATCGAGGTCGGCCAAGGACTGAGTCAGCACCATAATACGGATGTGGCGCTTTCGCAGTTTGCGCAAGGCCTCGGTGATTTGCAGTTTGCCGAACGAGGCAAATTCGTCAAGACAAAATAGAATCATCTGCTTGTGTTCCGGCGGTCTGCATGAAAAGTATTCCATCGACTGGGCCGTAATAATGCGCAGCAGGTCGCCATAGATTTTGAGTTTTTCGTCCGGGATGAAAATATAAATGCTGTTCTGCTCCAATGTGGCCGGACAGATAGATTTTTCATAAGTTGGGACTTTTCTAAGTGCATTTTTAATTTTGCTGTTGGTTGCAAATAGTTTGAGCGCGTCATCTGCACTCTGCTTGCAGCCTGCGGTATTTTGCTCACTGGCCCCGGCAAAGGAACTAATATATGCGTTGGCTGCGGTGTTTTCCTGTTTGGCAATATCGTTCAGCAGGGAGCGCCAATCATGGCCGAGGAAAAACTCGCAGATTTCGATAAAGCCCCAGCCCATGCCATAGTAGCAGATAAGGGCTGCCGTTATCATCTTGCGCCCGTTTTTGGTGAAAAATACGCCTGCCTCGCTGTCGTTGGCCTTGTCCGGCAGCAGCAGATAGGCCAGTTGCTCCAAACGCTCCTGCCGCTCGGTGTCATCCGGGGCCGCATCAATGGACGCAAACACATCATACGGAATACAATCCGCCGCCGTAGGGTCAAAAATGATTTTGTTCTCTGTCTGCACATTGGCGGATATGTCGCCGGATATGTCAACAACAAGAGCCGTGCCCTGCCAACTCCGCAAAGTCGGAATCAGTAGGGCACTTGTCTTGCCTGTGCCGGATGGCCCCATTACGAGGATGTGCCCCTCGTCCTGTTCGGGGGAATAAGCCAGCAGGCCGAATTTTTTCCCCAACAACACACCCTGCGCCTTTTCTTTGGAGCGGTAGACGATATTCTTGCGGACGAATGGATTTGGCAGATGATTGGCCTGCCCGCGCAGATACACCAGCAGTGCTAGCACAACCAGCAGAATCAGTGTTGCGCCATATAGATAGCAGTTGATAATCCATACAATCTGTTTCATGCCTGCACCTTAAAAGTGAAGCCCCTGTCCCATTTTGGATTCTCCAAAATACAATGCGAGACGTTCCTCATTCTGCTGATATTCCTGTTCTCGTTCGGCTTTCAACTGTGCGACAGTGCGGTTTCCGCCCTGCCGCTTGGTTACGCCGGTCATAACATGAGCATCTTCCAAACCGTGCTCGTCCAGATAGCGTTGCAGGTCAGGGTGAAAATTGCGCAGTTCGCGGCGGTCAAGCACATCGTTTGCACAGATTTTGTAGCCCTGTTCGTGCTTCGGGTCTTCCTCAACAGGGATAAAACAGAAATGCAAATGCGGCTGGCCGCCCTCGTCATCATGGACGATGGCTTGCACGACATTTTCCTTGCCATAACGATTTTCTAAGAAATCGTATGCTGCGCAGAAAAAGTCGTCGTAGCGCTCCGGGTCTAAATCCTGCGGGGCGGTTACTATCCAGCCGACCATCACTTTTACATCATCACGATTGTAGCAGTACAATTCCGATTTGCGCTGCAAAAAATAGTCGTACTCGGTCATGCCCCGGTCTGGCGACAGAACATAGTCATGTTCCAGCCGCTCCGGGTCAATGTCCCGGTTGCTCGAATGTTCGATTGTCCGCCGGTTGTGGCGAAGTTGATTGCGGACTGCGCCCGCACTGAACTTCATGGCACACGCCATCATAATCTCTCCTTTCTCGGCGGGGATTCATGCCCCATCCGATTGCGGCTTAAAATGCACTGCAAAATCAGGCAGCGCATTTAGCCTCCGTCTGCTGTGTCATACAAGGTATGGTAGTTTCTGCGGAAACTCCCACCGCCCTTGCGGGCTTACCTTGCCAAAGGGGCGTGACCCCTCT
>ERZ840057.2258-NODE-2258-length-13700-cov-22.976988_pt1 | contig 13700 bp, 10 predicted proteins | sample MGYA00519907_ERZ840057 | MGnify/ENA primary metagenome ERZ840057 (study PRJEB31850, sample SAMEA3708862) | human gut metagenome | biome: human gut; feature: human-associated habitat; material: faeces | place: China | collected 2014 ...
GTCTCGCAGGTGCAGCCAAGGCAGGCACCAATGCCGCAGGCCATCTTCTTTTCCAGGCTCACGAAGCAGGGGGTGCCCTTTTCGGCACAGATCCGGGCAGCGTTTTTCATCATCACGGTGGGGCCGCAGATCAGCACGGCATCGTAATCTGCCGGGTCATACAGCTGGGTCACAAAGCCGTGGAAACCCACCGCGCCGGTATCGGTGGAGACCTTTACCACATTTGCGATGGAGCGGTACTCTTCCATGCAGTAGGGGGTATCCCGGAAACCGAAGAACACGTCCGGCTTAACACCGGCAGCTGCCAGTTCCCGGGTGACCTGATACATGGGGGCGGTGCCAATGCCGCCGCCCACCACAGCGATCTTATGGTATTGTTCGGCCAGGGCCGGAATATCAAAGCCGTTGCCCATGGGGCCGGTCAGCTGGAAGGTATCGCCGGTCTTGAGCTGGGCAATTTTGTGAGTGCCCTCGCCGATGACCTGATACAGGAACTCAATGGTCTGGGTCTCCGGCTCCCACTTGTGCACGCTGATGGGGCGGGACAGGAAGGGGGCCTCATCGGCACCCCAGGCACGCAGGGTAAAGAACTGCCCGGCGTGGGGGGCATGCTCCCGGTCAGGCCAGAGGGCACGCAGGAGCCGGATGTCCGGCAGGATGCTCTCATGGCTCAGAACGGTGGCTTCACAGCAGGCTGCACGCATGAGCAATGGCCTCCTTCATGTTCACACACTCGTTGTAAGCGGCCTCGTCAAAGGCAACGCCCGGCTGCTTTTTGTAAGCCAGCAGGATGCCGCGGCTGGAGTTGACCACGCCGCCGTTGCCCTTGGTGAGGTACTGGGCAATGTCCTCGGCCTTGCCGCCCTGTGCGCCGTAGCCGGGGATCAGGAAGAAGCTGTCCTGATACTTTGCACGGATCTCGGTGGCCTCCTCGATGTGGGTGCCGCCGATGACCAGACCGATGGAGGAGTAGCCGTGCTCGCCCATGTAGTCCTTGCCCAGAGCGTTCAGCTTGTCGCCCACCAGATCGTAGACGTGGCGGCCGTCGGCCAGCTTCTCGTACTCAAAGTCCTTGGCGCCGCCGTTGGAGGTGCGGCAGAGCACGAACATACCCTTGCCCTGCTTTTCAGCATAGGGCAGATAGGGGCTGATGGAGTCCAGACCCATGTAGGGTGCCAGCGTAACGAAATCGCTCTCAAAATCGCCGGTAAAGTGACCCATGGCGTACATCTCGGCGGTCTTGGCGATATCGCCGCGCTTGATGTCCGCGATCACCGGCACACCGGCCTCGCGCACAGCCTTCAGGGTGTCGGCGTAGGCCTTCATGCCCTCCAGACCCAGAGACTCATAATAAGCGATCTGCACCTTGTAGCAGCCAGCCACAGCCTTGGTGGCATCAATGAGCTTTTTGTTGAAGCGCACGATGTTCTCGCCCTTGGTCAGGGTGCTGTCCACAAAATCGGCAGGCAGGTAGCTGAAATCGGTGTCCAGACCCACGCACACCGGGCCGCGGGCTTCCACAGCTTCGTACAGTTTGTCCATGTTCGTCATTTGGGTGTCCTCCTGTAAGTCGTATTGTAGAACCCTCTCAGGCGCTTGCGCGCCAGCTCCCCCGAAGGGGGAGCTTTTTCTCTTGAGGGCAACTGTTTCTTTTCGTGATATGCGAACTGCTTTCCGTACTCTCTGAAGCTCCCCCTCGGGGAACTGCAGAGAGGGTTTCGTTCTTTTTACTCCTCGGCCTGATAGGTGATCTTACCGGCCTTGATGGTGGCAAACACCTTGCCGTAGAGCTGTGCGCCGTCAAAGGGGGTGTTGTGGCTCTTGGAGTGCAGCTTTTCCTTTTCCACCGTGTAGGGGGTGTCCAGATCTACCAGCACAAAGTCGGCATCGAAGCCCGGCTCCAGCTGACCCTTGGCAAGGCCCAAGATCTCGGCGGGGCGGGTGCTCATCAGGTGCACCAGCAGCTCCAGCGGCAGACCCTCCTGCTTGCAGAGCTTGGTGTAGCACACGCCGAAGGCGGTCTCGCTGCCCACCATACCGGCCATGCCCTTCAGCTTATCTTCCTCAGAGTGAGGTGCATGGTCGGTGGCAATGGCGTCCACGATGCCGGTACGGATGCCCTCCACCAGCGCCTCCACGTCGTCGGCGGTGCGGATGGGCGGGTTGACCCGGTAGTCGCAGGTGTCGTTGGTGAACCACAAGTGGTGGGGGGTCACCTCACAGGTGACGGGTGCACCCCGCAGCTTTGCCATGCGGATGGCATCCAGCGCGCCCCGGGTGGACACATGGCACATATGCAGCCGGGTCTGGTAGTACTCGCTCAGCCAGCAGTTGCGCACCGTCTCGATATCCTCGGCCAGACGGTAATCCCACGGACTGATCTCCATATCCTCGGCGTGGCTCATGACCGTGATGTCCTTCTGGGTGCAGATGGCAAAAGCCCGTGCCATGGTGGCGTTATCCTGCACGCCGTGGCCATCCTCGGTGATGAACTTCACGCTGGCGGGCAGGGTCTTGAGGTGGTCGATGCTCACGCCGTCAAAGTTCTCGGTGATGGAGACGGTCTGGTTTGCATCGCACAGCCCCACCTCGGCAGCCTTCTGCTCCACCATCATGGCCTGTGCGGCAGAGGAGCAGACGGGTTTGGTGTTGGGCATCAGGTTCACAAAGGTGTAACCGCCGGCGGCAGCGGCGCGGCTGCCGGTCTCGATATCCTCCTTGTACTCAAAGCCTGGGGTGCGCCAGTGGCAGTGCAGATCCACAAATGCGGGCAGCACAGTCAGCCCACCGGCATCCACCACCGTCTCGTTCTCGGCGGCAAGGGCGGAAAGATCCTGCCCTACGGCAGCGATTTTGCCATCCTTTACATAGATCTCCAGCGGCCGTCCCTCGGTGTTCACAGCGTTTGTCAGCAGCATCGCGGTTCCCTCCTGTAATGATATTTTTGTGTGTCAGGTGCCCGAAAACGGACAAAAAAAAACTTTTCCCCGCAAAGGGAAAAGCTCATTGCGCAAAAAAGGAAACAACGAAGCCACGGCAAAACCGGACGCGAACTGCTTGTTCAGTTTCGGGTTCTGGGCGCTGCACAGCATGGTGTTTCTCCTTTTCTTGATGGTTGCGTTTTCATTCGTATTATTTTATCATAGAACCGCAAAATATGTCAATGGCTGTACGCAAAAACAGGTGTTAAAAGGTTTCTGGCATCTCTCGCCGAATTTTGGATACTCTACCCAAAACCCGAGTCACGCGGCAAAATAACTGCCATTTTGTTCCACAATCCCTAGTACAGCACTGTACTTTCGTCTCCTGCTGTGCTATTATAATACGGTAAAAGGGAGAGCCCCGCCGCGTGGGCGGGTGTTTATGGGAAAGAGAGGTTTTCCGCATGGGTTTACTTGAGGACGCGCGGAACATCCAGCGCAAGGACCCCGCCGCACGCAGCGTGCTGGAGGTAATGCTGCTGTACCCAGGATTCCACATTCTGGTGTATCACCGCATTGCGCACTGGCTGTACCAGCACAAGCACTTTTTTCTGGCACGATGGGTCAGCCAGCATGGCCGCCACCGCACCGGCATCGAGATCCACCCGGGTGCCACCATCGGCAAGTGTCTGTTTATCGACCACGGCATGGGCATCGTGTTCGGCGAGACCTGCGAGATCGGGGATAACTGCACCATCTACCACGGAGTAACGCTGGGCGGTACCGGCAAGGATACCGGCAAACGCCACCCCACCTTGGGCAACAACGTGCTTATCGGCGCAGGCACCAAGGTGCTGGGCCCGGTGTTTATCGGAGATAACGCCCGCATCGGCGCAGGCAGCGTGGTGCTGCGCAACCTGCCCGCCAACTGCACCGCCGTGGGCGTACCCGCCGAGGTAGTGCGTATCAACAACAAGGCGGTGAACCCCGCCGACGATCTGGACCAGCAGGATCTGCCGGACATCGTCTCGCAGCGGCTCACCGATCTGGACCGCCGCCTGAGCCAGCTGGAAAAGATCGCACAGGGCGATATCCCGCCCACTGCCGCGCAGATCGCTGCCCGGCAGCGGAAATAAAAGATTTCTTTGAAAAAAAGAGGAGACAGGCTTCCCGGAAAGGTCGCCTGTCTCTTTTTTTGTTGTCAGCTGCGGTTATAACACCGGCTCACCGTTTTCTTTATTGCAATACATCCGGGCATCGGCCTGCCGGATGGCCTCGGTCAAGGGCTGCACATTGCACACGCCGCCAATGCTTACCGAAAGCCGGAGCTCCGGGTGGCTGGGCACCCGCGCTGCCTGCACAGCGCTCTGCACTCGTCGGATGACGCTTTCTACGCCGTCAGGGCAGTTCTGGGGCATCAGCAGCAGAAATTCATCGCCGCCATAGCGGATCAGGATATCAGTCTGACGCAGACAGCTCTGCATGGCTGCGGCCACGGTCTGCAATGCTTCGTCTCCCACCAGATGTCCAAAGCTGTCGTTGACCGACTTGAACTGGTTCACATCGATCATCGCCACACCGCCGTGCATCTCGCCCCCGGCAAGGAACTTATCAAAATAGCGGCGGGTGTAGGCTCCGGTCAGGGGGTCTACGAAGGCGCTGCGCTCCATGCCGTTGCAGCGGTCCAGCAGCAGCCGGTGGCCGCCCATATCCAGCCAGCGGCCATCCGTCAGCCGGGTGACCATTTCCAGCATACAACCCCTGCCGCCTACCTCGATATACTTGGAAATGACAAAATAGGCTTCCTCGTCCTTGAATTCGATCTTATTCAGGATGGTCTTGCGGGCGTAGGCTTTGGCGGAGATGCAGTTTTCGCACCGGGTATCCTTGTTCCATACCATGTGGCAATTGCCGGGCTTTTCGGTCAGGATGCCGTCACTGTCCAGCGCAAGCACCTTGCGGTGCTCCGGGTCTACCAGACGCACCACATCAAAGATGCCCTGCAGCCGCCGTAGGAACCGGGCGGGATCTTCCTCCGGGTCGATGGCGGTCAGCAGCTCTGCCTGATGCTCCACGCGGTGCTGTTCATCGGTGAGCTGCCCCAGCACGTTCACGCAGCGGCGCACCCCGGCACCGCTCCAGATGGTATGCAGCGCCATCCGGTGCAGGTGCGGCTTCCCATCTCGCTGCACCATGACCGGCAGCACCACGTCCGGCGCTTCCGGCGTGGCGCGGCTGATGGCCTTGGAAAGCTTGCGCCGATCCTGTTCATTCAAAAAGCTGAGCCCCTTGCCCTGCGCAAAATCGGTCACCGTTTTTTGCTGCAAAGGCTCGGCATGGTAGTCATACACGGTCACGCTGCCTGCCAGCAGGTCGTAGTCGAACCGGATGCCGCCGCACTGGGCGGCGTAGAAATCCGTGCGCTCCTTTTCCTGCTCCAGCAGCAGCTGGGAGTGGTTCTCCCGGGGCAGCGCCTCCCGGTGCAAAATTTCCTCGGAAAGGCGGTGAGTCTCCTGCCGGAAGCCCCTGTCCCACTCCGAGCGGGTCAGCTCGGTGCGCAGCTGCTCCGAGGACTCTCGCAGGCAGTCCAGCAGCAGCGGGTTGAAGGCGCCGCACTCGCCGTTCAGGATCATGCGCAGCGCGGTGTCGTGGTCGTAGGCGTGCTTATAGCAGCGCTCGCTGGTCAGGGCGTCGTACACGTCCGCCAGTGCCACCACCTGCGCCGCAATGGGGATCTCATCTTCTTTCAGCCGGTCAGGGTAGCCATTGCCGTCCCAGCGCTCGTGGTGCCAGCGGCAGATGGCGTGCGCCACCTGCAACAGCAGCTCATCCCGGGCAATCGCCTGTCCCAGATCCTGCAGCATCTGCGCACCCGCCACGGTATGGTTCTTGATAATGGCAAACTCCTCGGCAGTCAGGCGGCCGGGCTTGTTCAGGATTTCCTCCGGGATGACGATCTTGCCGATATCATGCAGCGCCGAAGCGGTGCTGATGAGGGCGATATCGCTTTCGTCCAGCTGATAGCGGTCGGTCTTTTGCACCAACCGGTGCAAAAGCAGGTCGGTCAGGGTGCGGATGTGCAGGACATGAAGCCCGCTTTCGCTGTTGCGGAACTCCACCACATGGCTCAGAATGCTGATCATCAGCACGCTGTTATGCTCTTTTTCGTACACCTGATCGGTGACAAGGCGGGTGAGCCGCTTTTGCTTGGCGTACAGCATGAGGATATTCTTCACCCGGCGCAGCACCATGATCCGCTCGAAAGGACGGCGGATATAGTCTGCCACACCCAGATCATAGGCACGCTCAATGTTGGCGGTATCCTCTGCCGCCGAGATGACGATGACCGGGATCTCGTCCAGCCATGCATGATACTTCATCACTCGCAGCACGTCAAAGCCATCCATGCCCGGCATCATCAGGTCCAGCAGCAGCAGGGAGATATCCGTGCGCTGCCGCATCAGTTCTACTGCCGCTGCGCCATCCTCCGCCTCCAGATAGTCATAGCCATCGCCCAGTATCTCCTTGAGCAGGGCACGGTTGATCTCGGAATCATCCGCGATCAGGATCTTCGGTTTCTCGTTCATGGCCATGTTTCTCCTTTTGCGGCGCATCCTTCTGCCCCGGCTTTGTTCCGGGCACACCGTCCGCACTGACTGGATGTAATAGGTTTTCCCTAGCATCCGCTTTATTGCATTCATTTATACTTTACTGGATTTTACAGCAAAATGCAAGGCTGCGTGCAACATTTTCTGCCATTTTCCGGTATTTTCTGCAAACGTTTTCATTCCCGGTTGTATAAATGCAATTCAATTTTTACAGTACCCTTTGCAAACGTTGTTCGAAAGCAAGCCGTTTGTCGTTACAGCCCTTCCTGTGAAAATGCGGTTGCCGCGCTCCGCAGAGCGCGGCAACCGCGAAATATAAACCTTATTTCCGCTGACGATGCGCAAAGCAAAGCGGAGCGCATTTTAAATCGTTCCACGCAGAAAGAAAAAGGACTGCTGCGCAAAAAACGCAACAGTCCTTTTAAGATTCATTCTTGGGGCATCATGGCATCAAACCATCCCATCAGCTCCGCAGCCATCTGTTCCAGCCGGGTCTCCGGCTGCCATGCAGGCTGTGCAGGCTCCGGGGGCAGTGCCTGTTCCGGGGCGCAGAGGCTTTCTTCCGTTTCCGGTGCAGGCTGTTCCGGTGCAGCCTCGCACTGCGGCACAGCCTCGGGGGCGGTGTCCGGCTGCGCAGGTGTTTCCGGGGCGGTCTGCTGCATGGCGGCAAGAGCAGCCTCGGCTCTGCGGCAGGCGGCTTCGGCCTTTTCTGCCCGGGCATTGGCCTGTTCCAGCTGCTCCCACGCCTGCTCACAGGCGGCTTCCAGCTCTGCATTATCGTGCTTGAGGGCAAGCAGGGTGCGCTCAAAGGCGAACATCCGGGTCTGATATCGGCGCACCTCGGCGCGTGCCGCAGCCAGCTTGCGGCTCAGCTGCTCTGCCTGTGCCCGGGCGCTTTCCGCCTGTGCTGCGGCAGATGCCTGTACAGCGACCTGCCGGGCAAATTGTCCGCGCAGGGCACCGGTCTCCCGCTCTGTCTGCACCATGATGCCCTCCCATGCACACCTTGCACGGGGCTTTCGCTGACCGCATGGGCGCAGCTGCCAGCCCCATTGTAGCCTGTAATTACTTCCGCTTGTTCAGGATGGCCAGCAGCTCGTCGTAGTAACGATTGTCGCTGCTTTCCTCTTCCACGGTCTTCTTTTCAGCCGGAGCAGCAGCCGGGGCGGCATTGGATGCCGGAGCCGCAGCTGTGCCGGTATCGCTGCTGAACACCGCAGTGGGCACAGACTGTGCACCGCCCATGGCGTTGTTAATGCTGTTGCGCAGGTCGCTGGCGCTCTTGTTGTCAAAGCCGGTGGCCACAACGGTCACGCGCATCTCATCGGACAGGTTCTCATCAAAGGCAGTACCCCAGATGATGTTTGCATCGGGATGTGCGCTCTGGGTGATGAGGCCTGCGGCGGTCTCCACATCCTCCAGACCGATGTCCGGGCTGGAAGTGATGTTGATGATAACGCCGTGTGCACCGGCGATGCTGGTCTCCAGCAGCGGGCTGGAGATAGCAGCCTTGGCGGCGTTCTCGGCCTTGCCTGCACCCTTGGCGCTGCCCACGCCCATGTGGGCGTAGCCGGCATCCTTCATGATGGAGCGCACGTCGGCGAAGTCCAAGTTGATGAAGGCGGGCACGTTGATCAGGGCAGAGATGGACTCAACGCCCTGACGCAGCACGTTGTCGGCAGCCTGGAAGGCATTCATCAGGGTGATCTTTTCTTGGCTGATCATCTTCAGGCGCTCGTTGGGGATGACGATCAGGCTGTCAACGTGCATCAGCAGGTTGGCAATGCCCTGCTCGGCCAGCCCCATCTTGCGCTTGCCCTCAAAGGAGAAGGGCTTGGTAACGATGCCAACGGTCAGGATGCCCAGATCGTGTGCCACCTCGGCCACAACGGGTGCTGCACCGGTGCCGGTACCGCCGCCCATGCCGGCGGTGATAAAGACCATCTGAGAGCCCTTGAGGGCGTTGGCGATCTCGTCCTTGCTTTCTTCAGCGGCACGCTGGCCGATCTCCGGGTCTGCACCCGCACCGCGACCCTTGGTCAGCTTGGAACCCAGCTGCACCTTGACCGAGGCATGGTTCTTAGCCAGTGCCTGCTGGTCAGTATTCATTGCGATGAACTCCACGCCCTGCAGGCCATCGCTCACCATGCGGTTCACAGCGTTGCCGCCGCCGCCGCCCACACCGATCACCTTGATCGTCGTAACGTTTTCGTCCAGTTCTTCATCGAGCATCAATGCCATAACTTTGTCCTCCATCGGATTTTTATGTGGAACTGCGCAAATGCCGCACAGAAATTATCATACGATATTTATATAACTGTATCGTATCATTTTTTTGCTCCGATTGCAAGACAAAATTGCTTTTTCGTGGGTGTTTTTTTCACAACCCCACTCCGGGCGGGTATTTCCTGCCAAATCTGTGCGCCCAGCCCCGCCAAAAGCCGGTCAAGGTCTGCATATCCGCGCCGGACAAACTCCACCCCGCCAAGGCGGCTGCTGCCCCGGGCAGCCAGCGCCGCAAGCGCCAGCGCCGCCCCGCCCCGCAGGTCCGGTGCAGTCAGCTTTGCCCCGCGCAGCGTCCCGCCCGGCTGCACATACAACGTGCGCTCTGCCACCCGGACGTTTGCCCCCAGCGCCGCAAAACCCTCGGCACAGGCAAAACGATTTTCAAACACCCTGTCCTGCAGGCAGCTTTCCCCCTGTGCGTAGAGCATCACCGCCGCCAGCAGCGGGGCGGCGTCCGTGGCAAGGCCCGGGTAGGGTGCTGTGTGCACGTTTCCCGCGCCGCGCAGTGCCCCGAACCGCGAAATGGCGGCAGCATCGCGTGCCCGCTCTACGGTGCAGCCCATTTGTTCCAGAATTTCCAGCAGCGGGGCATACAGCCCGGGTGCGCAGCCCGCCAGTTCTACCCTGCCGCCCGCCGCTGCCGCCGCGCAAGCCAGCGTGGAGGCGATGATGCGGTCTGCCACCGGTATGAAGGTGCAGCCCGCAAGGCAGCGCCTTCCCTGCACCCGGATGGTGTCGGTGCCCGCGCCCTCCACGCAGCCGCCGCAGGCGTTGAGAAAGGCGGCAAGATCCGCGATCTCCGGCTCTTTTGCAGCGCCATGCAGCACGGTCTGTCCCTGCGCTGTGGCAGCGGCCAGCAGCAGCGTCTCGGTAGCGCCCACGCTGGGAAAGCTAAGACAAATTTCTGCGCCCCGCAGCCCCGCCGGGGCGTACAGTGTAAGCCGTCCAGGCGCTGCGGGCAGCTGCCGCACGCCCATCTGCGCCAGCCCCTGCAAATGCAGGTCGATGGGTCTTGCCCCGATACGGCAGCCCCCGGGCAGTACAGTGCTTACCCGCCCCAGCCGCGCCAGCAGTGGCGCACAGAACAGGATGGACGCCCGCATCCGGCCTGCGGCCTCCGGTGCAAGGTCGGTGCGCAAGGGCTGCCCCTGCACCACCAGTTCTGTGCCCTGCCAGCCTGCCGTGCAGCCCACGCCCCGCAGCAGGGCAAGACAGTCCTCTACGTCCGTCAGGCGCGGCACATTTTGCAGCCGCACCGGCCCGCTGCACAGCAGCGAAGCTGCCAGCAGCGGCAGCACACTGTTTTTGGCCGCAGGCACTTCCACCCTGCCCTGCAAAGGCCGCCCACCCGTAATGATCCAATCCCCAGCCATGCCAAGACCCCCGTTCTGCAAAAGATACCCCATGGTATGCAAAACGAGGGTCTTTGGTCAACAAAATGCGCCGGAAACGGCTTTCCCGCAGTCTGCGGGATTTGTCCGGTCATTTGTCCGCTTTTTTCCGCATTTCCGCGCCGCTCCTGCCCTGCCGCGGCAGGAAATGCAGCCTTTCATCAGCTTTCGCCCCGGGACACCGAAAGCACGATGCCCATCTCGCCCAAAAGCATCATCAGGCTAGTGCCGCCGGAGGAGAAAAAGGGCAAGCTGATGCCGGTGTTGGGGATGGTGTTAGTAACTACCGCAATATTCAGCACCGCCTGCAGCGCCACCTGCACCACAAAACCCACCACCAGCAATGCCCCGAAGCGGTCCGGCGCGTGCGCCGCCAGCGTGATGCCCCGCCACAGCAGCGCACTGAACAGCAGAATGACCGCACACGCGCCCAGAAAGCCCAGTTCCTCGCAGAGGATGGAAAAGATGAAGTCGTTCTGCGGCTCGGGCACGAACAGATGTTTCTGACGACTGTTGCCCAGCCCCAGCCCTGCCGCCCCGCCGGAGCCGATGGCATATAGGCTCTGGATGGTCTGGTGTCCGTCGCCCAGCGGGTCGGCAAAGGGGTCGAGCCACGAGTTGAGCCGGTCGGCGGCATAGGGCACCAGCTCCGGCATGAGCACGATGGCCGTGCCAATGGCGGCAGCGCCGCCCGCCCCTGCCAGCATAAACCACCGCAGCCCGGTGCCGCCCACGAACATGAGCACCGCGCCGATGCTTAAAATCAACACCGTGCCGGAAAGGTGGGGTTCCAGCAGCATGAGAACCGCCACCACCCCCAGCACCAGCGCAAAGGGTACTACCCCCACCGCAAAGCTGCCCATGCGGTCGTGGTTCAAAGCGATGATATGGGCAAATACCAGCACCACCGCAAATTTGGCGATCTCGCTGGGCTGTAATGTGCCCAGCCCCGGCAGCACCAGCCAGCGCTTACAGCCGTTATACTCCGGCATGAACAGCACCGCCGTCAGCAGCACCAGCGAGAGCGCCAGCAGCGGCCACGCCAGTTTGTGATAGATGTGGTAGTCCACCTGGCTGGCCATCCACATCGCCGCCAGACCCATGGCGGCGTACAGCAGCTGCGGCCGCACATAGGCAAAGGCGTCCTGCCGCCGGTACAGCGCCACCGCGCTGCTGGCGCTGCACAGCATCACCAGCCCAAAGGCTACCAGCGTGAGCACCAGCACCAGAAAGGGCAGGTCCATGGGCGGCAGCGGCCGCAGCAGCCCTTTGCGGGCAGCAGTTCTGTGCAATCCCGGTCACCTCCGTTTTATGTTATTGTACGCGGGTGCGGGGGCGGTTAGTCATACACGCTGCCGCCGGGCGCATAAACTGCCCGCAAAGGGGGTGCTGCCATGCGCGGCTCAAAAACCACGGACGCCCTGCGCACTTTGCCGGAGCGGGCGTTCCGTCTGCGGGCGCGGCTCATTGCGGTGGGGCTGTGCGCCGTCTGCTTTGCAGGGCTCATCGGGCGGCTGTTCTGGCTGCAATTATGCACCGGCGGCTGGTACACCCAGCGGGCGCTGGGACAGCAGCTGCGAGACACCGTTGTGCCCGCCGACCGGGGCAAAATATACAGCGCCGATGGTGCGCTGCTTGCTGCCAACAGCAGCTGCTGGACCCTGCGCGCCAGCCCCCGGGAGATGCCGGAGGAGAAGCTTGCCCTTGCCGCCAAGGGACTTGCGGAGATCTTAGAACTGGATGCGACAAAGCTGCTGGAAAAATTCAGCGACCGGCGCTCCAACGATTGCCTTCTGCGCTACCGGGTGGAGTGGGAAATTGCCGATGCCGTGCGGGATTTCTGCGCAGAAAACGGCATTACCGGCGTGCGCATCAATCAGGACTCCAAGCGCTGGTACCCGCAGGGAGAGTTTCTGGCCTCGGTGTTGGGGTTCACCAACGTGGACAATGCCGGGGTCAGCGGGCTGGAGCTGAAATATAACGACACCCTTACCGGGCAGAATGGGGTGGTGCTGACTGCGGTGAATGCTTGGGGCTACACGCTGGCGCAGAGCTACGAGACGGAACTTACGCCCGTGGAGGGCAGCGGGCTGCGGCTGACCATCGATGCAAATATTCAACATTACCTTGAAAATGCGTTGAATTATGCGGTGCAGGAGCATCATGTAGCCGCCCGCAGCGTGGGCATCGTGATGGAGGTGAACACCGGGGCAGTACTGGCCATGGCCACCACCCCGGCCTACGACCCCAACCAGCCCCGGGTGATCGCCAACAAAGCCGCGCGCGCCGCCGTGGACGCTCTTTCCGGTAAAGAACGCGCCGCCACCCTGCAGCTGGCGCAGCAGACCCAGTGGCGCAACAAGGCGGTAAGCGACTTATACGAGCCGGGCAGTGTGTTCAAACTCATCACCTGTGCGGCGGCGCTGGATGCCGGTGCCATCACCCGGCACTCCACCTTTTACTGTGGAGACTCCATCTCGGTGGCAGGCACGCGGTTCCACTGCGCCAACCACAAACGCCACGGCAGCCAGACCGTGACACAGGCGCTGGAAAACTCCTGCAATCAGAGCTTCATCCAGATCGGGGCGCGGCTGGGCAAGCAGGCTTTCTGCGATTATTTTGCCGCTTTCGGCCTACGGGAGCCCACCGGCATCGACCTGCCCGCCGAGCCGAAAAAGAGCCTGTACTACACCGCCGACCGCATGGGGCCAGTAGAGCTGGCTTCCTGTGCCTTCGGGCAGAGCAGCAAAATTTCCTATCTGGAAATGGCTGCTGCCGTCTGCGCGGTGGTAAACGGCGGGCGTCTGATGCAGCCGTATCTGGTATCGGACATCCTAGCGCCGGACGGCAGCGTTTTGCAGCACAATGCCCCGGTGTGCAAGCGGCAGGTCATCCAGCCCGCCACCTCCGCCGCCATGCGGGAGATGATGGAGGCGGTGGTGCTGTACGGCGGCGGACGCAACGCACAGATCGCGGGCTACCGGGTGGGCGGCAAAAGCGGCACCAGCCAGAAGCTGGACAGCGCCGATGAGAAAGCCCGCATCGCCAGCTTTGTGGCGGTAGCGCCCATTGATGATCCGCAGTTTTTGTGTCTGGTCTGTCTGGATGAGCCACACAGCTGGACCACCGCCGGCGGCAGTCTTTCAGCACCGGTCTGCGCCGAAGTGCTGGAGCAGACGCTGGTGTACAAGGGCGTCCCCCGGGCAGCGGACACCGGCAGCGCAGACGCGCCAACTGCCGCCCTGCCCGCCGATGGGGACAGCTTTGACGGGGCGTGATGATTTGGAATGCGCGCCGCGTTCGCTTTGCGCATATTCAGCGGAAAAATTATTTTAAATAGAGCAATGCCGGAGCGTCTGCGGACGCTCCGGCATTGCATTTTCACAGGAGGGGTCGCGGAGGGAAACAGCATTTGCAGCGCCGCTTTCTGCGAAAGCGTGGCGCTGCGGGCGGGCGCTTGCTCCCCCTCGGGGGAGCTGTCGCGCAGCGACTGA
>ERZ840057.2263-NODE-2263-length-13678-cov-2.889819_pt1 | contig 13678 bp, 9 predicted proteins | sample MGYA00519907_ERZ840057 | MGnify/ENA primary metagenome ERZ840057 (study PRJEB31850, sample SAMEA3708862) | human gut metagenome | biome: human gut; feature: human-associated habitat; material: faeces | place: China | collected 2014 ...
ACTGCCAGATCACTGGTATTCTCCGGTTCCACGATATGGATCTGATCCACTTCGTAGCAAAGTGTCTGGTCCAGTACACGGATCAGAAAATGATCTCCGTCTTCCAGCTGATCCAGGTCTGTGAAAAGACTGGCACTTGGAAGACCACGGTGTGCAGAGATTACAGAATGGGTATTCTCACCACCTACCGGAAGGGAACTTCCTTCCAGATGACCGGCTCCTTTGCTGAGCACTTCTTCCGAAGTAGTATGGAAGATCGGGATCTTGATATTGATCTTCGGTATCTCCACATATCCCATCATCTCATCGGTAAGGATGTTCAGACAGGACATATACTCTTCGCCGGGTTCATCGGATGCTGCTGCAATAGCGAAAGAATCGGGAAGGATGCTTGGAAGAAGCGACTGGTTATACGCATCGGCCCGCTCCCATTCCTTTTCATAATTAATGGTTCCTTTCCTTGATTCGTCTTTTACTACAGATTCATATTCCGAGATCAGTCGGCTCTGTCTGTAGTTATTCCACTGGTTTGCCACCAGAGGATACAGCAACAAGGACAAACCGGCTAAAAACAAAATTCCTGCTAATATAATTGATAATTTTTTCTTCATCCGGGCTCTCCTTACTGTTGTATACTCAAGTGTCAGTTCTTTGTTCTTTTATCCTTTTTATCAAAAACGGGGCGGGCGAGCCGCCCCGTTTTCATGGGTTCTTCCGTTATCTCCAACGAGTGTACGGGCTTCCTTATTATTTCTGAGTTTTTCTTCTTGTTGCGAAGAACAGACCAGCTGCTACGATCATGATTGCGCAACCGCCGATGGTGAAGATTGTTGTACCGATACCACCGGTAGATGGCAGTGCACTCAGTTTTGTATTTTTAATTTCTGTAACTGTTGTAGTGGTTGCAATTGTTGTAACTTTTCCTTCTTTGTCATAAGTAGCGGTATAGGTGGAAGTATTCTTTCCATCGATTGTAATGGTATAAGTATTCAGCGTACCGTCTTCGTTGTAAGTTGCTGCGATCACAACGGTATGTTCTGTTTTGTCAATGGTAAATCCTTCCGGAGCTGCTGTCTCTACTAAGGTGTAGGTTCCTTGATCCAGTCCGTTAAAGGTAAGTCCACCATCTTCACCGGATTCTGCTGTATAAACTTTTCTGGTCTTGGTATTGGTTAATGTAAAGGTTGCACCTTTTAATACTTCTACTACTTTTTCATCCGGTTCCTGGCTCTTTTCTTCTACTTTACTGATCACATTACCTTTTTCATCTACTTTGATGATCTGGTTTACTTTTTCTGTGTATCCCTGAGTAGCTGCGCTTAAAGCTGCACCGATGCTGAAGGTATAAGTATAAGTTTTGCTGTCTGTGGTTTTTACATCACCCTTCGGGTTGGTGGTGTAGGATAATGTTGCTTTGTTGGTATTCGGATCAAAGTTTACCGTTGCCTGATCATTTACAGTTGCGGAATAGGTTACTACCAGTTCCATGCCGCCATTTGCTTTTGCATAATCACTCTTAACTGTAAGAGTAAATCCATGATCGGTTGTCTCCACCTTCTCGATCATATCAGCGGAAATATCTGCACCGTTGATCTTGATGCTGTTTTTGTCTAATGTCAGACCAGCACTCATGGTATCGGAAATGGCTACGGTTACGGTATCATACTGTTTGCTGTAGGAAGGAATAGCAGTTGTGATTTTGAAATTAACTGTATCGCCAATTGCCACATCGTTTCCTTTTGCGGTTTCACCACCTACGATCTCTTTTTTAATAGAAGGAGTGGTGGATTTTGCATATGCATTGCTGGTTTCCAGAGTCCAGTTGGAATCTGCATTGACCGGGTTGGATGTCATGGTGTTGTCGCTTCCGTTTGCGGAATAGTATACACCAACTAACATTGGGTTATATACTTCGTCAACCGTACCGGATACGATTACCAGCCAGTAACCTGCATTCAGGTCAGCTGTGAAATCTGTGTATTTTACATCATCTGCAACTGCTGCGCCTGTCATGGTTTTGCTTGTAAGAGTTACAGCACCGCTTGCAATCTGTTTTGCAATTGCGGTTACTTCATCGGAAGTCGGAGCCAGAACATCTGCGATCGCAAGCTTATTATCGGTTTTCACATATCCGGTAAATCCACCGTCATACTGTGCTTTTGTGATCTGGTATGCGGTTACGGTTGCTGCTTTTTCTACATTCTGTACGGTTCCTTTTGCTGTATCATTTGCTGTCGGTGTTGTTGCTGCGAATGTCGGTACGCTCATAGCCAGTACCATTACCATCGCCATAATCACTGATAAGATTCTTTTCACTTTACTCATATGATTTTCTCCTTTTCTTTTTTATTTCCTCTCTTTTATTTTCAGTGCCTTTTCTCCTTTTATTTGCACCGGAAATCATTGTTGTGGCTCGGAGGCCACTGAAATATTAAGTTTCCTTATTTTTTCAGCACCTCCTTGTCTCTTAATTTAAATATGATCAGAACGCCTGCAAAGATTAGCAGCATTCCACTCATCATGATTTGGAAGATTCCGGTGTGACCGGTGGATGGAAGGTTGTATAACACTTCATTTTTTACAGTGATTACATACACATCTTCTTTCTTCTCACAGGATGCGATATCCTCCGACGGTCCGGATACTGTTACTCTTGTATCACCTTCAGCTAAAACATTGATCGTAATCACTCCCGGTAATACTACATAGCCGTCCGGAGCTTTTACTTCTGTCAGTGTGTAAGTACCATGTTCTAATGGTTCTTCCAGTACAAGACCTTCTTCATCAGAGATATACGTACCAGTTGTATTAGATCCAAGTTTCACCGGATTACCTTCGCTGTCTTTTAACGTGAATTCTGCACCTTCCAGTTTCAACTCTGTGTTGGTTCCGGTTTTAATGATTTTAATTTTTTCAGAATTCTTTGTGTTGGTAATGATCTGCTTATTGGCATCCTTGGAATCTTTTGAGTAGGTTACCTTGTAGGTATTATCATCGATAGTAGTGCTTCCATTATCCTGAATCATCGAGTATTTCCTGTTTTCGTATGTAATGGAACCCTTTTTATCCGGTTTCAATTCTCGAACGCCACCATAATTATCGGTTTCTTCTACTATGAAAGAGCCCTGGAAATTATTCTGGCTGCTCAGTTTTAACACTTTGCCTTTAACCGGATTGCCTTTTTGGTCAATCAGCTGTACAAGCACTACCTGGTTTTTAATATTTCTGTCATCCATGCCAACCCATTTCTTTTCGACCGTGATTTTTTCGACCTGGACAACCGGATCATTATAAGATTCCGTATGGTTAACGTCTTTATACGTATAGCTTATACTTGCAGAAGCATTGGACTTAAATCCTTTCTTTCCAGAAGAAGTTCCTGTGCTGACCGCCTGATAACCATCATCGCTTGCATCGGAAGGAGTATCTCCCACTGCGTTATAACTGTTTCCTGTCTGGTATTCCTGGAATGCTGCTTCATTTGGTACGACGTTAGTGATTGTCAGATAATAGTAATGATCTTTTTCCAACTTATGATTAGGTGCAAATGTCAGTGTCGCAGTTTTCGTAGTTGCATCATATCTTGCCACTGCTTTTTTTCCATTTGCGAATGTAACGGTGCCGCCTTGACTTAAACTAACTTTCTGAGTCGTACCAGTCGGAGTAAACGTTCCATCTGCATTTTTTACAGCTTCTTTAATTACCAGTTGGCTCGCATCTGTTGGATCTACATATTGGCTTAAAGTATCGGTGATTACTACATTTTCACATTCATATGTCAATACCTCTCCGACTATACTCTGGAATTTATCTCCTAAGTCTGCTACGTTTGTCAGATTACTTGGCTCTTTTGTAGATGCTGTTGTTTTATTTGCCACATCAGTTAAAATCTGTATTCCAGCTATTTTTTTATCTATCTTGTAATAATACGGATTATAATAATATTCATATATATATACCTCACGAGGCAAACCTATGCCAATCGCATAAAACTTATCACAAGAAACTTTGGCTGCTGATGATAACGCATTATTATATGTTGCGGTATCTGTATAGTTTCCGCCTCCCGATGGCCCATCACCATAATACGTTGGTTCACCATCCGTCAAGAAAATTACAATTTTCTGTGGATTTGGTCGTGTTTGTGTACTGCTACTTGTACTAATCGCATCTGCTCCAAACGATAATCCTTTATCATAATTGGTTCCACCAGTTGGCGACAAGGAATTAACATAATCCACCAACTTATTTCCGTTAACCCAGTCTTCAGTTTTCAGATTTGCTCCACTTGCAAATGTTACCAATTTATAACGAACATCTACAGTGTTATTACTATTGAATGTATTAACCAGTCCTTCGATTGCTTTCTGAGTAACTTCCAATTTTGTTTTCTTCTGATTGTTTATAGTTACTTTGTCCCCCATACTTCCGGAGGTATCAACAATCAAAACAACATCTACATTTGCTTTTTTGGTCTCTGTTCCTACGGTTCCGGATACATCTAACGTAATATCATATGTTCCATCACTATTTCGTTTGATGTATTTTTCATGGTATATATTTGTTTCCGGATCATCCGTTGTGCCGCCGTCGTTTACCACGTAATTGTTTTTAAATTCAACGGAACGAGCATCTTTATTTCCTACAGTGATACTTCCCTGTGTTTCCTGATCGCTGTTTGTTCCGTCGATAAATAAGGAAGTATTTCTTGTATATCCATCCACATCCAGCTTACTGTCTGTTGCCTGTTCGCTGACATCCAAAGAACCGAACTCACTTTGTGGTATCGACAATACATAGGTTCCGATATAAGTTCCTACAGAATCCGCATCACCAGACCAGCTCCATGACAGATCACTATAGCCAAGCGTATGAGATCCAACCGTAAATGTCAGTTTGTTTGCCAATGCACGGGCATTTGTATACGTTAAACCTGTGATTGTTTTTGTCAGTGTGACGGTTGCTGTGCCTTCTACCGGTGTCAGTCTATCTCTTGTCAACTTGATATTATCCAGGAAGTTTCCAACCGTTTTGTTTCCAGATGCTGTTGTACCTGCTACAAAGAAAAATCTGGTGGAGTACTGTTCTGAACCTTCCGGTACATTATACACACCCTGGTGAGTGGTCCACTTCTGATCGTCATCTCTGTAACTTACAACTGTCGCGCCGGAATAGTTTTCCGGATGATTAACAATATCCTGTGCTTTTGCTTCTGTTGTTACATCATACTGTTTTGCCAATGCCGTAGACATGATCAAAACGTACATCGTATCATATTCCGATGTGTTATCAGCCCTAGATCCTCTGGCACGATGGGACAGCTGATAGTTTAATGTCTCACCTGGTGTTGTCAGAATATCCTGATATAATGCACCTGCTGCTTCACAGTTTAGTTCTGCAAACTGATTTCCCTCGGCTGCTCCGTCCGAACCGTACCAACTGTATGGACTCTTATAAGAATCATCTTTGGTATTGATAATTTCAATATCACAACCAGCCTTGCCTCCGGTTCCAATTCCAGTTGTCTGCCATACGCCACCGCTTGAAGCATAATCTGCATTTGAATACTGGTAATGATTATAGTCTTTGTATTTATCCCGAACATTCGGAGTTTCGAATCCACCGTTTCGCACCTCATAATAAGAAGTAACACTGTAGGTTCTGCTTTCTGCTATCGCAGTAGTTCCGTTCTTTGGCAGACCACTGTTCTCGATATCACTCTTATTGAAAACTGCAACTTTATATTGTACGCTTGTATTCGTCACATTGTTTTCTGTGTATCCTAGAGCTCCTCCATTCAATGCGATATAAAGTTCTGTTCCGTCAGCTTTGATATCGGAACCAAGTCTTTTTCCAGCACTGCTTGTGTATGTAGTCGGTTCCTGTGCTTCGAATGCACCACCATTAATGCTTCTGTACCACACATAACCATACTCTTCGGTATTGTCTGCTGTATAGGATGCCGTCAGTTTACCGTTATCATCAGTCAGGGTCACCGAGTTATTTGTCGTATCTGCTGCGTAGGTTGTTGGATCAGGAGTCTCTTCTGACGGATCCTGAACTGTTGAATCATCCACCCTATCCTCTCCAGGATCTTCCTGTTCCGGTGTATTTTCTACATAGCATCCATAGATTGTAGATTGTCTTCCTTCCATCTGAATCTTGGAAGCAGTTCCGTCTTCATTCAATTCAATATCTGACAGATCATAGTCTTCATCAATATTTTCAATACTCTGACCAGCTTCCTGAAGTTGTTTTACCAGTGCTGCTCTCTGAACAATCTCTTCCAGTTCTTCTTTATCTCCGGCCACTGTCGGGTTTGCCGGATCCAGATAGAAGACTGTTGCGTTCTCTACATCGTCAATCTGTGTTTTGTCACCTGTCATGGTGATCTTGATCGGCTGCAGAGATTCTGTTTCTGTCCCGTCTACTTTGAATCTGATGTTGTATGCTACATACTGACCAAGTTCTTTTTCAGCCGGAATCTTTTCTTTCATCAGATTTTCCAGCTGAGCTTTTTCAGCATCTGTCAGTGTGTTGACTTCCATTGTGATCTGGGAACTTTCTCCTACCTGAAAAGCTCCCTCCGGAATTTCTGCACTTACTGTTGCAATTACATTTCCAAGCTCGTCTGTGAAGTCCTGCTTCAGATCCATCTTCTGATTATAAGTTACGGTTTCACCGTTTTCTTCTCCCTGCGGAGTCTGCGCTTCCCCAACTGCTGCATTCGTATTTTCAGAAGTTGTTGTTGTCCCTTCTGAAACAGTTGCAGGTTCTTGGGCTGCAGGTGTCTCTGCTGCAGGTGCTTCTGTTGTCGGCTGTTCTGCTGCAGGTGTTTCCGCTGTCGGCTGTTCTGCCGGAGCTGCGACGGTTGTTTCCGGTTCTGCGACCGGTTCTGCGGTGACTTGCTCCACCGGTGCGGTTTGCTCCTCGGCTACTGCCTGGCCTTCATCTGCTGCGTAGGCAGCCACGTCCATGTCATCGGCAACGGCTTCGTCCTGGGTCTGAACTTCCTGCGGATATTCGGTCTGTCCGGTCTCGGATGCGAATATGAAGCTGCTGTTGCTCAACGCAACGACCATGCAAAGCACTAATGCCAGCAGTCTTTTCTTTCCTTTACTTTTCATGGCTTCCTCCTTCCTCTTCATCCAAAGCACTCTCTATCAGTTTTAATAATTCTAAAGCGCTGCGGAACTGCTGCTTTTCTTTTTTTTCCACCCAGGTCACCGAACCCTGCCAGGTGGCATTCTGCCTGTTGTAGATATTTAAGATAAAGGTCTCCGTCTTTTTCGTAGAATCGCTCACAGCTGTTCCACCTCCTTATATGATCCCGTTCTCTATAGTAGTATTATATAAAACGCACCGTTACGAAAAGCATTACACTCATTATTATCTTTTACTTTTTTTTATTTTTTCTTATTTTTGTAACGTTTCATCCAAACTATTATCGAAAATAGCGGATTTTTCCTCATTTCTTCTATCTATATGTTATGTTTTTGGATTTATGACTGCTTTTTTCTGAAAATTTATCTCCTGGGGACAATCGTCAAGATCTCGTGCAAGCACGGACTTTGACTCGTTGCCCGCGTAAAAAAAAGAACTACCGCCTTCTCAAACGATAGTTCTCTTCTGTCTTTTATTTTCTTCCCAGTATCGCATCCATCTCTATGATCAGTTCCAGCACACTGCGAAATTCCATCTCCCGCTTTCCTTCTTTCCATGCCAGAATTCCCTGCCAGGTAGCGCTCTGGCGGTATTTTACATAGATATGAAACGTTGCACAGGTGCCGCTCTGCTCCATCAGCTGACGGTACTCCATACTTTTTTCCTGTTTTTCTCTGATTTTCTGTTTTTCCGATCGGAACTCACGAAGAACCACGGAGGACTCCGGAAAACGGATGCTGTCATAAAACTCTTCCATATATCGGATCAGCTGTACGATATTTTCAAAGGACTGTGGTTCCCGGGAATAACAGTGATATAGTCGACCGGATATCTCGCTGGCCCTACAGTCGTCCACGCACACGGTAATGAGGTTTGGCGCTGCCAGTATTTCTCCATTCCAATATTGACTCATGTTTCACACTCCTGTTCCTAGGTAGTTATTTCCAGTGAAATTCATTTTTCTGAAAACTTAATCTTGCATTAGGGTTTTCCACCTCTGCGATGGAAGAAACATAGTATTCCAGGTATCGGTTCCAGGATCCGTGTTTGTCGGTAAAACGACCGGCGATCCTGCGGAAAATCATATCACAGTTTTCCTGATTGACTCCCACCAGAAGAATCAGAAACTGTGACGGACTGTATTTGGAAAAGGAATCTCCGCGGCGAAGGCTTCCTTTTACCGCCCGGTGAAGTTCCATGGACATCACATCCAGTTTTTCCCGGTTTTCCATCGGATGCCCGTTGCCGTCTGTCAGCGAACATACCATTAAAAATGCGGACTGTCCGTTTCGTTCGATCAGTCTGCGCACCAGACGATAATTGTCACGGAAACTCGGAAGGCTGCAGTAAAAAGCGCCATCCTCATACTCCGGTTCTTTCAGATCTTCTTTGATCTCCCCTGCCGCATGGTACGTTCTTCCCATCCGTTCGCTCATCTCCCGGAACTGGTTCATCATCCGCTCCGAAGGTGTGATTCCCAACTCTTCAAAGAACATCCTGGATGTAGCGTCATACAGCTGGTACGCTTCTTTATAACGGTTCATTCCCATCAGTGCATCAATCTTTACGGACTGCCACTCGTCAAACGGATAAATCTCCATCGCCGTATCCGTCAGTTCCAGAATCGTATCGTATTCCTGTTGTTCTTTCTTATATTCACACAGACTGCGGAGGGCTTTCGAATATTTTTCTTTGTAATGGACACTGTTCATAATCACCCAGTCTTCGCCGGACTGCATCGGAAGAAGTTCTCCCTTATACAGACGGCACGCCTGCTCCCACAGTTCCATCTTCTTCGCTTTCTCTTCCGCCTGTTCCCCTTCCCGGATCAGTTCCACGAAACGAACCACATCCAGATCTGTTTTCATCGGACTGCGCCAGTAAAAAACACCTTTTTCTTTTACGATATAATCGTACTCCGGCAGCCCTGCCTCGATCAGCATCTTGCGCAGACGGAACACGGTGACACGCGGGTTATTTCCCACATTTGCCAGTTCCTCTCTTCCAAACAGATCATCCAGCAGCTGTGCTCTGGAGATTCCACCGTTTCCCTGATTCTCTGTCAGGCTGGAATGTAACAGGATCTGCAGCAATTTTACTGCCTTGGTTGCCGAGTTTCTTTTGAACATGATTGGCTGATCTCCATAGGTTATGGAGAATCTTCCCAACATATTCACTTTGAGTTCCGGTAACTGATTATCCATAGTGTTCCCTCCCCTCACTTACTCTCCACTTTTATCAGACAGGCAAAATGTACTCCCACTTCTGCCCCTATAAAGCAAAATCACCTCCGATAAGTTTTTATCGGAAGCGACTTCTCGGTGACTTTATTGTAGTCAGTAATTCCGGCTTTGTCAACGCAAAGCATTACACTTTTTTATTTTTCCACACACAGACCGTAGCGGATCCAGAGTTTTCCACCAACGTTCTGCTTTTTATACACCATCCTGTGGCTCTTTTCCTCGAAACAATCCAATGTGTAGATTTCATATGGTGCCAGTTTTTTCCCTCCGAACTTTGCTCTCTGGAGGATCTCCATCGAACGGCGATACCAGCGCTCCGGAACCTCCGGAAAATGCTTTCGGATTGCGTCAAAAAACTGTTCGGAACTTGTCATTTCCTCTATCCGTACTCCTGCAACAGCCGCCAGTTCACGGAATGCATTTACATAATATTCCGCAATTTCTCCGTTTTCCATTTCTTTCTGTCTCCGGCGTATCTGCACACGAATCGCACGCTGCAATTCCAGAAGCAGATACAAAAAGAATCCGCCATACAGAATCACCAGTACGATATTTGCCAGTAAGCCCGGCAGATCTTTGTCTTCTTCCGGCTCCTCTTTCTTCGAAGAACCGTTACCGGTTCCCTCGGCTGCCTGCAATCCGTCATCCTGCCGGGAAGTTCCTACCTGATATGCCGGTTTTCCTTCCACCATCTGATCACCTGCCAGTCTTTCTTTTCTTTCCCTGCATCCGCCATTCCGAAACCGTTGTTGGCAGATACATATACTTTCTGTAGGCACCTGTATTTTTTACCGTTACTTCTGTTCTTGTCAGACTCTGCTCCTGGTTGTTCCGTGTCAGTTCTTCATACCGGTCATACTGAGACAGCGGTGAAAAATTTTCCGTCTCAGGCCACTGCAGCATACCCTCGTATTCGCCCTGATAGGCACTCGCATCCACCGGCTCCCAGGAGGTTCCGGTATACGTTCCCCCGACAAATCCACGAGGATACAGTTCCTGCAGGGTATCCATATGGATCTGCAGCCGCTCCTCTTCGCCATGCTGCAGACCTGCTGCTTTGCTCAGATTTCCTTTCAGAAGGGTATCTCTTCCGTAACGGAATTCCTCCACACCGTCTTTTACGCCCTGTTTCCAGTTCTCCAGTGCAGCCATTCTCTGATACCCTCCGGTCAGCCCGAAGATTCCCGCAAGGATGACAAGTGCCAGAACCGTACTGCCCACATTGTATCGTCCCGGCTTTCTGTCCGGTACACTATAATATAGGAAGGTTTTCACCACGGCAAGCAGAAGCACACAGACTCCCGGCCACATCGTTTTGCCGCTCAGTACGCTTCCCGCTGCCAGTGCGATCATGGAAAGCAGGAACAGACCCCACTGCTTTTTCTGTCGGATCTGCGCAGCAACAAAGGAAACCAGCGGTACTGCCAGAAGTCCCCACATAAGCACGGATCTTATCCATGCACTGTCTCCCACCTGAAACTGCCCGAGAGTCGTGCCGAAACGATGATTCCAGAGCTGTGTCACCTGATTGACCAGGAGTAACATTTCCTGTGCCAGCATGGACACCGTGAGTGCGAAACACACAAGGCTTCCCAGATAGATACCACGTCGGACATATTCTTCTGTTTTCGGATTTTTTTCTGCTGCCAGACGTGCCCCTGAAACAGCTGCTCCGACCAGCATCGCAGCCAGAAGGCTGATGTCTAATCCCCACCGGCGATACTTCCTACGGTGTGTTCCAGCCCCATGCGGATCAGACTTTCGCTGAGCGCAGCCGTGAGTGCCAGAACGGCATTGTTGCGTTCGGTATCAATCACCGTTCCATCGGTGTGTTTCATCACATCCTACAAGATCAGCACACTGTAGTTTGCCGGATAGGCAAATTCCCGGACGATCAGATTATCCAGCTTACTTGACAGTTTCCAGTGGATGCTCCCCAGATCAGGATCTGCACCTGGCTGTCCCGTTGACAAACGGGGGGCAAATTTTGAGAGCATAGAAATTGTTTTATTTTGATAATTTTCTTCATTTTCATGCAAATTAATATCTTCAACCAACAATTTTCCAATTTCCATATATGTTCTTAGAAGAGTATTATTCACTTCAACTACAACATATGTTCTTGCCTCTTGAAGTAATTTTTGGATTTTATTTATCATCTTATTATCCGCTAATTTGTCCATGCTTTCTCCTTCTATACCATCAACTAACATCCCTACACTTATTATATCAGTTTCCCCCTGATAGTAGTTGTAAAGACTTCACATTTTTCATATTTTAGGGATACTTTGTGCTGTACATAAAACCCCCCACCCCACTCTCTCATTCGGCCACTCCCTCTCCCCCTCCAGCTGTCTTGCCCCATTGATCAGATAGCTCTTCACTTTCTCCCCGTACAGATACGGATCATTCCCCCGCACAATCCCCCATTCCATCAGAAGTGCCGCCGCGCCGCTGACAAACGGCGTTGCAAAGGAAGTTCCCGTAACCGTCTGATAACCGCCACCGACGCGCGTGGTTTGGATATCGATACCCGCGGCGGCGAGGTCGGGTTTGATCTGGAGGGGGAGGCGGGTGTAGCCGCGGCCGGAGAAATCGGCGTAGGACTGGCGGCGGGAATCGTAGGCGGCTACGGAGATTGCGGACAGTGCGGTGGAAGGAATCGTAAGCGTAGTTTCCGGGGTTGGGCGGTAGAAACGGGTGGCTTCCCCTACCGTTTTTCCGCCGGGAAGCCACATGGAAAATTCACCCTGCAGGATGCGTCGCGGAATCAGACGGATGCGCCAGATGCCGCTGTCGATATAGCTTTCTATAGGAAGAAAATCAATATAAATCTCCTGCGAAGTGCTGTAAGGAGACGGTTTTCCATAATAAATCAGAAGTTCCGTTCCAGCATGCCGATATCTCTGTGTTCCCAAAATCTGTTCCAGTGGTCCGAAAACCGTTCCGTCCGGATGCACCAGCGAAAGTTCCATTTGATCCTGATAGTTTTTCCAGATTTGCAGATTCATCGCCGGTTCATATGGTCCAATTCCCAGTTCCACTTCATAATTTTCTCCCTGCCGCACGCGCCCCGCCGCATGCCCTGCCTGATTTCCTTCATTTCCAGTTCCCACACAGAGCGTCACACGACCGTATCCAACTGCCTGATTCAAATACGTTTCCACCAGAGATCTTCCATCATGAGATCCATAACTGTTCCCGAAACTCAGATTGATTACCACCGGCATCTGAAGTTCCTGTGCGGTACGGATTGCATAATCCACTCCCTGCATTAACTCCGTGGTCCGTGGAAATCCATCCGGATCCGGGATTCCCAGTTTTACCACCAGCAAACTGCTCTCCGGCGCTACGCCGCGCTCCGTCCCCTCACTTTCTCTGCCATTTCCCGCTGCAATCCCCAGCACAGCCGTCCCGTGACCACTCGTATCTCTGTTCGGAACCAGTGCCTCCCTCTCTGACACCGTATCTGCTTCCAGTGCCCGATCAATCTGCTCCTGCGTATACTCACTGCCAATCCGATATCCTTTGGGCGGATTGCCCGGGATCGTCTGATCCCACAACCGCAGGATTCGTGTGGTTCCATCCGTATTCCGAAAATCCGGGTGCGTGTAATCCACACCCGAATCAATACAGGCGATCAGAATTCCCTTTCCAAACAGGTAGGGCGACTGATTCTGCACCGGATTCACACAGGAAACCTGTCTCCCTTCATACGCGGCAAAATACAGTCGTTTCGGCGCTTCGATATACTCTACTGCAGGATTTTGTGCAAATCTTTCGATTCGATTTTGCGGAATATCTGCGATCCCATAATTTCCAAGAAGCGGCGTGATAAAAATCCCATCCGTCTCCAGCTCCGATGCTTCTCCGAAATAGCGGATGATCAGATTCCATCTCTGCGTTTCTTTTTCATATCCCACATTCAGATTCATCGATGCTTCCCGCTCCCGGAATGTGGCATCAAGCGCAAGATTTAAGGTATTGCCTGCTTTCTGACTATTCATGTGTCATTCCTGATAATTTTTTATTCTACTACAATATATTTCAACAGCTTTTTCATGTTCACCTTTTACCAGATTTCTCATGGATATGCAATCGGGTAGGAGGTAAATAATTATTTTATTTACCGTCCTCCCACACCACCTGGCATACGGTTCCGTACCAAGGCGGTTCTTTAGTTTTCATAGACTACTAGATAATAGTCAAGCCTTCCTGGTTTTCTCTAAGGAAGGGCAGAAGTTCATCCACCTGCATACCATCGATTCCAC
>ERZ840057.2272-NODE-2272-length-13639-cov-2.691696_pt1 | contig 13639 bp, 8 predicted proteins | sample MGYA00519907_ERZ840057 | MGnify/ENA primary metagenome ERZ840057 (study PRJEB31850, sample SAMEA3708862) | human gut metagenome | biome: human gut; feature: human-associated habitat; material: faeces | place: China | collected 2014 ...
CCCGAAGTCGTTTGCCGATTCGCTGCGGCAGGTGCTGGCGCTGGCCCCGGAGAACGTGACCGTCCACACGCTGGCCCTCAAAAAGGGCGCGGACCTCTATGCCGGGCGGATGGAGCTTCCCTCGGCGGACGATGTGGCGCAGATGCTGGCCGGGGCGGAGACCTCGCTCCGCGCAGCGGGCTATACGCCCTACTATCTCTACCGGCAGAAATACATGTCCGGCAGCTTTGAGAACATCGGCTGGTGCCGCCCGGGAACGGCCGGACTTTACAACATCTATATGATGGAGGAGATGCATTCCATCGTGTCGCTCGGCGGCGGGGCCATGACGAAGATCAACCTGCCCGACGGCCGTCTGGAGCGCTTCCACAATCCCAAATTCCCGCAGCAGTATCTCGAGCGCATCGACGACGTTCTGGCTCAGAAGGACGCGGCGTTCCGCCTGCTGTGAGGCACGGAAAGGAAATTTATGGACACTTTATTTTCCAATGTGACGATCGTGACCATGGACGAGGCCATGCACGTCTACTTTGACGCCTACCTCGGCGTAACGGACGGCAAGATCAGCTATCTCGCGCGCGAGGCCCCCAAGGAGAAGACAAAGCGCCTTGTTCCCGGCGAGGGCATGGTGCTCATGCCCGGCCTCATCAACTGCCACACGCATCTGCCGATGTCCGTGCTGCGCGGCTATGCCGACGATGTCGAGCTTTCGAGCTGGCTCAACGACTATATTTTCCCGCATGAGGACCGGCTCGACGGCCGCAGCGCCAAGGCGGCAGCCCTGCTGTCCATTGCAGAGTGCGTCCGCTTCGGCACAACATCCATCTCGGATATGTATAATTTCTGCGACGAGATCGCCGAGGCTGTGGCCGAGTCCGGCATCAAGGCCAACATTGCCCGCGGCGCGACACTGTTCGGCGAGGACTTCGACTTTGAAACGCACCCCGCCTGCCGCGAGCTTGTCGCCCTGAAGGAAAAGTGGGACGGCTATGACAACGGCCGCATCCGCGTCGAGGCCTCCGTGCACGGCGAATATACCTCGGACTACCGCCTTTGGGACGCGCTGAGCGAATTTGCCATCAACGAGAAGGTCGGCATGCATGTCCACCTGTCCGAGACAAAGGCCGAGCATGAGCAGTGCCTCGAGCGAAACGGCCTGACACCCGCGCAGGTGCTCGACTGCCACCATGTCTTTGACACGCGCGCCATTGCGGCCCACTGCGTCTGGGTCACGCCGGAGGACATGCGCCTGCTGGCCAAGCGCGGCGTGACGGCCGTGCACTGCCCCGTTTCGAACCTGAAGCTCGCCTCCGGCTGCGCCCCCGTGACGGAGATGGTCAAGGCGGGCATGAACGTGGCTCTCGGCACGGACTCGTCCGCGTCGAACAACAACCTCGACCTGTTCGAGGAGATGAAGGCCGCGGCCCTCATGGCAAAGGTGACCTCCGGCGACCCGAAGGCGCTGCCGGTCGAGGCCGTGCTGATGATGGCGACGGTCTGCGGCGCGCGTGCGCAGGGCCGCGAGGCAGAGTGCGGCATGCTGAAGCTCGGCATGGACGCCGACCTCGTGCTGCTCGACTTCACGTCGCCGCATCTCATGCCGTGCCACAATGTGATGTCGCATCTCGTCTATGCCGCCTCCGGCCACGACGTCGTGATGACCATGGTGCGCGGGCAGGTGCTCTATGCTGCGGGCAAGTATCCGACGATCGACCTCGACAGCGTCGTGCGCGAGCTGTCCGGCTACGTCATGCCGCGCATTTTCGAAGAAGCGCGCAGCTGATCCCAACGGAAAGGACGGATGAATGTTGGAAGAAAAGACAACGAAGAAGCAGAATTTCCTGGCCGGTGCGGCGGTGCTGTCGCTGGCGACGATGATCGTCAAGGTCATCGGCATGTTCTTCAAAATCCCGCTCAACCGCCTCATCGGCGAGGCAAACTACGGCTATTTCACCACGGCCTATGACATCTACACCGTGCTGCTCATGATCTCCACGACGGGCCTGCCCGTCGCCATGAGCCGCATGATCTCCGAGGCCCGCGCGCTGAACAACGGCAAACAGGTGCGCCAGATCTACCGCGTCTCCCTCATGGCCTTCCTGTCCATCGGGATCATCGGCTCGGCGCTGATGCTGATCATCCCGAAGCAGCTGGCCAACATGATGGAGAACCCGAATGCCATGTGGTCCATCTTTGCGCTCGGCCCGGCCGTGCTCTTCGTGTGCTACATCTCCGCCTGCCGCGGCTTCTTCCAGGGGCAGGGGAACATGGCTCCTACGGCCGTCAGCCAGATCATCGAGGCGCTGTGCAAGCTCTTCCTCGGCCTCGGCCTTGCCTGGCTCGTCATGAATCGCCTCGGCGACGGCCCGCTCGCCGCTGCCGGTTCCATCGCGGGCGTGACGATCGGCACGGTGCTCTCGGCCCTCTACCTCTTCTGCAAGACGCGCCGCCGCACACGCGAGCTCAGCCGCGCGGAGGGGCAGGCAAGACCCGCGGGCGAGACGCTCAAGCGCCTGCTGGCCATTGCCGTGCCCATCACGCTCGGCGCAGCCGGTCTGCAGATCATCAACCTGTTCGATGCGGCGACGGTCATGAACCGCCTCATCAATGCCGCGGGCTACACGCAGGAGCGCGCGGACGTCGTCAAGGGCGTTTATAACTACTGCCAGACCATATTCAATTTCCCCGGCGCCTTCATTCCCTGCATCACCATCGCCATCATCCCGGCCATTACGAACAGCCTGACGCTGCAGGACCGCCGCGGCGTGCGCTCCGTGCAGAATTCGTCGCTGCGACTCATGGGCCTCATCGCCATGCCCTGCGCCGTCGGCCTCATCGTGCTGGCAGAGCCCATCGTCGCCCTGCTTGGCGGCTACACCGGCGCGAACCTCACGCTTGCCACGAAGCTCATGGCCATCCTCGGCGTCGCCGTGGTGTTCAACAGCATCGTGCTCATGACGGACGCCATCATGCAGGCACACAACCACGCCGTCATCCCCGTCATCAACACGCTCATCGGCGGCATCGTCAAGGTCATCGTCAACTACATTCTCGTCGGCAACCCGGATATCGCCATCACGGGCGCGCCCGTCGGCACCATCGCCTGCTATGCCGTCATCACCGTGCTGAACCTCATCGCCATGCGCCGCGTGCTGCGCCGCAATGCGCCGAAGCTCCTGCCGAACCTGTGGAAGACGACCATCGCCGCCGTTCTCATGGGCGGCACGACGTGGCTGGCCTACTGGGGCCTCGGCCGCATCGGCATGGGCCGTGCCGTCGCCTGCCTCGGCTCCATCGTCGTGGCGGTCCTCGTGTACGTCGTGCTCATCATTGTGCTCAAGGTTTTGACCTATGAGGACTGCCTGCTGCTGCCCAAGGGCGAGAAAATTGCAAAAATTCTGCGCGTTCGCTGATTTTTTCCAGAAAAAACCTTGCGTATTTGCCAGGCATGTGGTAGATTTTATAAGCATGCGCTCGGGGATCTCCCCGGAGAATGATATACTGAGAAAAGAGGATACCCATTATGAACAAGACTGAACTCATTGCGGAAGTCGCCAACAAGGCCGGCCTGTCCCGCAAGGACGCAGAGAAGGCGCTCGGCGCCGTCGTTGAGACCATCACGGAAGCCGTCGTCAAGGGCGACAAGGTGCAGCTCGTCGGCTTTGGCTCCTTTGAGACGAAGCAGCGCGAGGCGCGTACGGGCCGCAACCCCAAGACGAAGGAGACCATCGAGATCCCGGCAACGCGTGTTCCTGTGTTCAAGGCCGGTAAGGCTCTGAAGGATGCTGTCGCAGAATAATTCTTCTGATATTTCACAAAGATTTTACAGAACCTTAAAGATGAGAGGCTGCTCCGCTTTGGCGGGGCGGCCTCTTCTTTTGCTCCAAATGACGATAAAAAATGGATATTTTTTCGCAAAAAGCCTTGAATTCGACGGAGGATTATGGCATAATTATCTTAAACTTTTGCATGGTAAAGGATAACGGGATTCGTCCTTTCCTGTAAAAGAATGAAAATCAAAGGAAAGAGGTAAAAGCGATGTTAAAAGGCAAGGCGAAGCGATCCCTCGCATTTGTCCTGGCTGCCTGCATGCTGCTTGCTCTCCTGCCGTCCTTCGGTGCGGGCGCAAGTGCGGCAAGCGTGTCGTATACCGAGGTCGATCCTTCCGTGATCGATGCGGGCGCGGCCGTGCTGCAGAGCAGGACGCGGAGCAGGACGTTCCTGCCGCGGACGAGGAGGTCCATGTGATCATCCTGTTCGAGCAGAAATCCCTGGCGAAGAAAGGCTTCTCTACCAAAGACCTGCTGGAGAATGAGAAGGCTGCCAGCTACAGCAGCAGCCTGAAGAAGCAGCAGCTGTCTCTGGTCGACCGCATCGAGCGCGAGGCGCTCGGCGGGGAGAAGCTGGAGATCCGTTATCAGTTCACCGTTGCCGTCAACGGCGTTGCAACGGTGGTGCCCTGGCAGGATCGAGCAGATCCTTGCCGTGGACGGCGTGGCGGATGTCTACCTGGAGGAACGCTACGAGCTCGATGAGACGGTCCAGCCGGATACGGCGACTGCGGGCGAGATGGTCGGCTCCTACAGCGCGTGGGCAGACGGCTACACCGGCGCGGGCAGCCGCATTGCCATCATCGACACGGGCCTTGATCTGTCGCATCCCTCGTTCTCGGAGGGCGGCTATTACTACAGCCTGGGCATCAGCGCGGCGAGCTTCGGCAAGAAGATCTCCGATTACAACCTTCTGACGAAGGAAGAGATCAAAAAGGCGCTGCCCAACCTGAGCATTTCCGCGGACAAGAACCCGCCCAAGGCGGACGACCTGTACCGCAATGCCAAGGTCCCCTTTGCCTATAACTATGTGGACGACGGCCTGGATGTCTCCCACGATGCCGAGGGCGACAGCAACGGCGACCACGGCACGCATGTCGCCGGTATCGCGGCGAACCGCTATGTCCCGCACTATGACGCTGACGGCGACCTGTACTATGATAAGCAGGAGCTCGGCGTGACCGGCGTTGCCCCGGATGCCCAGCTCGTCGTGATGAAGGTCTTCGGCGTGGGCGGCGGCGCGTATTCTTCCGACTATATGGCCGCCATCGAAGACGCCATCTGGCTGAACTGCGACAGCGTCAACCTGTCCCTCGGCTCCGGCAGCGCAGGCCGCAGCTACGGCTCGAAGAGTGATCAGCAGATCCTCGACAGCTTCCGGAATACGGATACGGTCGTGACGGTCTCTGCCGGCAACAACGGCGCATGGGGCGAGAACGTTCTGACCGGAACCGGCATGACCTATACGACGGATGTGCGCATGCACACCGGCGGCAGCCCCGGCTCCTATACGAACTCCTTCACGATCGCCTCCGTGACGAACACGAGCATGAGCGGCGTGATGGGCAAGTTCAACGGCGTTGCCGCGATCCCCGGCGACACCGGCGAGACCTACGGTGCTAAAAATTTCTCCACGCTCGACACGAGCGAGGACCAGAGCGGCACGACGTATGATTATGTCTTCCTCGGCGATCCCGTCAAGGGCGAGGGCATCTACGGCCTGCCCGAGAACTATGCAAACGTCGACGTGAAGGGCAAGGTCGTCCTGATCTCCCGCGGCAATTCTTCGTTTTCGGACAAGGCCAACGCGGCCATTCAGGCAGGTGCTGCGGCGGCCGTCATCTACAACAACGCGCCCGGCTCCATCAACATGAACCTGTCGGACTATAACTTCCCGAATCCTGCCGTTATGATCGAGCAGGCCAAGGCCAAGGAGATCCTCGCGGCTTCGACGCAGGATGAGACGACCGGCCTCTGGGGCGGCAAGATGACCGTCTCCGCCAAGGCCGAGACGCTGCACGGCGTGGCCGACGGCTACAAGCCCAGCTCCTTCTCCTCCTGGGGCACGACGGAAAATCTCGACCTGAAGCCCGAGCTTATGACGCCCGGCGGAAACATCTATTCCACGCTGAACCACAGCAGCTACGGCATGATGAGCGGCACGTCCATGGCGGCTCCGTCCGCAGCGGGCGGCGCAGCGATCATGGCGCAGTACATCAAGGAACACAAGCTCAGCAAGCAGGAGGGCCTCACGGTCCGTGCGCTGGCCATGGCGCTCATGATGAGCACGTCCGAGCCGCTGACCGACCCGGACACCGGCGTGACCTATTCCCCGCGCCAGCAGGGCTCCGGCCTGATGCAGCTGCAGGAGGCCGTGACATCTCCGGCCTATCTGCTCGTCGGTGAGAAGGAAGGCAACGACGGTAAGGTCAAGCTGACCTTCGGCGACGATGCGGAGCGCACCGGCGTCTACACCGGCAGCTTCTCCGTCCAGAACCTGTCCGATTCTCCGCTGCACTATGCACTCAGCGGCAAGGTCACGACCATGGCCGTCGAGGAGATCGAGGGCGAGGATTACATGAGCGACAGCGCCTATGCGCTGGATGCGAACGTGACGTTCTCCGCCGACGGCAAGAGCGTCTATGTCTATGACCTTAACGGCGACGACAAGGTCGACGAGCAGGATGCGCTCGTCCTGCTGCAGGCCGCAAACGGTACGCATGACGCGCTCGACGCCGAGACCGTGCAGAAGTACGACCTCGATGCCGACGGCACCATCACCACGGCCGATGCGCAGCTCTATCTTGCGGCGGTCAAGGGCGATAAGAGCGTCGTGGACGTCTACGCCGTGACCTACGAGGTCCCCGCAAACGGCAGCATGAACGTCAGCTTCACCGTCCGCCTGACCGACGGCGACAAGGCGTGGCTGAACGGGCATTATCCGAACGGCTCCTATATCGAGGGCTTCCTCTATGCCGATTCCTGCGACGGCGACGGCCGCCAGCTCTCCGTCCCGATGCTGGGCTTCTACGGCAGCTGGGCCGAGCCGAGCATGTATGACAAGTCCGTATATCTCGAGGATATGTGCACCGAGGGCGCAACGGGCTACGTTGCCCAGCGCACGAACTTCCTCGTGCAGCGCATGGCAGGCTCCACGTCCGGCTACTACTTCGGCGGCAACCTCTATGCCGAGGATGACGAGGCCATCGCGGACCGCGCGTCCTTCGCCAATGAGAGCGGCAATACGATCTATGCGGCCGTTCCGACCATGATCCGCAATGCGTCCGATCTGAAGGTCACGATCCGCAATGCCGAGACCGGCGAGGTCTATAAGACCGTCGACTACGGCACGGCGACCGGCGCATATTACTCCGCCTCCTCCGCCGCGTGGTCCGCGACCGGCACGCAGGTCAACCTGAGCTGGCGCGGCACCGCGGCGGACAACAAGACGCTCCTGCCCGAGGGAACGCCCATCGAGGTCGTCACCCGCGCCGTCCCGGAATACTACTGGGATCGCGAGACGGAGACGGTCATCGGCGGCGAAGAGAACCTGCCGGAGAGCGCCTTCTGGACGACCCGCTTCGTGCTGGACAACACCGCCCCGCAGGCCAACGACATCGTGCTGCACAGCAGCGCTGCCACCGGCAAGCGCTCCCTGAGCGTCACGGTGCAGGATAACCGCTATGTCGCGGCCGTCCTCCTGCTCAGCCGCAACGGCAAGCAGATCCTCGCGCGTCAGGCCGTCAACCAGACGGAGCCCGGCACAGAGACGACGCTGGAATTCCCGCTCGACGGCATCTACACCAACGACCTGCTCGTCGCGGTCTATGACTACGCCTGCAATGTCACCGCCTATCAGACGAGCTTCGGCGGCAATGTTGAGCAGCCTGCTGCCAACGCCACGCTCCGTGCGGCCGTTCCCGGCACGGATGACACGACCCTCTTCCTCGAGCTGAACACCGAGGACAAGAGCAGCATCAAGGCCCTGAACGAAAACAATCCCCTGCCCGCATCTGTCCTCTCCGTCACGAGAGGCCCGGAGGGCAAGCTCCTGCTGGCCAGCAATGAGCTGGATGATGCAAAGAACCTTGTTTCCACGCTCTACAGCGTCGATGAGACGGACTACACCGCTACGAAGATCGGTTCGCAGAGCAAAGCGGCCTACACCTCCATGACCTATCTGCCGAGCCTGAACGGCGGTACGCTGCTGGCCGGTTACGGCTACAACCTCCTGCGTGTCGACACCGCGACAGGCACGATGACGAGCCTCGGCAGCTTTGCCTCCGTGATCGGCAGAGGTGTCTACATCGTCGGCATGACCTATGTCGGCCCGGAGGAAACCGACGAGTACGGTACCTGCGATGATTTCGCCATGCTGTGCAGCGACGGCAGCGTCTATCTCTTCTCCATGGCTTACTACACGAATGCCTACGGCCGCAAGACCTATGGCCTGTACTCCCGCTCGCTGCTCGGCAACGTGCCGGACGTGATGGCGAACTACGCCGCCGGTTCTGCGCTGTACTATGCGGATAACCGCATGTACATCAGTGTGCTGACCACGTCGGCCTCCAAGCTCAGCTATGTGGACCTGACGGCCGACATCTTCTGGCCCATTTCGATCGGGCAGATCAGCGCGGCGCCCGTCGCCCTGTACTCCGCAATGCAGAATGCGGCTGCGGACGACGCAGCGGCGCTTGCCCCGTGGGCGGAGCGCCAGACCGGTATGCAGGCTCTGCAGCCCGCCGCAGCGGAGACGCTGACGGCCCAGCCGCTCCCGGCTCTGCAGTGAGCGCGGAACGGAAAGGAGACTTCCTGTTATGATGAAAAAACTCTTTGCGCTGCTTCTTGCAGCCGTAATGCTGCTGGGCGCCGGTGCGACGGCCCTGGCCGCCGAGCCTGAGGGCGCGGGCTATGTCATCAGTATAGCGAACAGCAGCACAACGAACAGCCTGACGGTCGACCTGCTTACCTGGGAAGGTATGAAGAACGGCCGGCTGGAGCTGACGTACCCCGAGGAACTGACGCTCGTTTCCGCCCGCAGCACGCTGGATGCCGGGGCCGGCATCACCGACCTCGACGCCTCGAAGCCCGGCACGGTGCACTTCGCCTGGGCGGCCTACACCGCGCAGAAGGATGGAACGCCGGTCCTGCGCCTCACGTTCCGCGGCCAGCACGGCAAGACCTATTTTTGGAACGTGATCGATACGGAGACCGGCTGGCAGAGTAAGTCCATGCTGCCCTTCGACTATCGCTTTAACGATGTCCTGGACGAGAACGCCTGGTATTATGATGCCGTTTACGCCGCCTGGGACGCAGGCCTGATGAACGGCGTCGGCAGAGACTATTTCGCGCCGAACGCTGCGCTGGACCGTGCGACGCTTGCGACCGTCCTCTATCGTGAGGCGGGCGAGCCTGCCGCGAAGGGCACGGCGTCCTTCACGGACATTGCCGAGGGCCAGTGGTACACCGACGCCGTCAACTGGGCGGCAGAGCAGGGCGTGGTCAACGGCTATCCTGACGGCACGTTCCGCCCGGAGGCCCCGATTACCCGTCAGGAAATGGCCACGATGCTCTACCGCTACTGGAAGCTGCGGGGCGGCAAGTATACCGCGAAGGACGATGTCCTTGCGGGCTATCAGGACCGCGGTGAGGTCGCCGATTGGGCGCTGGAGGCCATGAGCTGGACGGTGCAGTCCGGCATCATCGTCGGCATGACGCCCACGACGCTGAACCCGGCCGGCAGCGCAACGCGCGCGCAGGTCGCTCTGGTGCTCGTCAACTACCTGAAGCTGAACTGATCCCGAGACCGCAGGCTCCCGCCGTCTTCCGGCGGCGGGAGCGCCCCCGAACGATTCTGAAAGGAAGGAAATCTGCATGAAAAAGCGGATGTTATCCCTGCTTCTGGCGGTCGCGCTCGTGCTTGGGCTTTGCCCGGGCGTCTTTGCGGCGGGAAGCAGCTATGCCGATGTGCTCGACACCCATTGGGCGCATCCCTATATCGAAGACGTCACGGAAAAGGGCATCATGAACGGCGTGGACGATAAGAACTTCGCGCCGGAGGATGCCATGACGCGCGCCATGTTCGTCACGGTCCTTGCCCGCCTGAGCGGCGACACGCTCACGGAGCAGACCAGCTTCTCCGATGTCCCGGCCGGTCAGTGGTATTCCGCTGCCGTGAGCTGGGCGGCGGAAAACGGCATCGTGCTTGGCTATCCGGACGGCACGTTTGCCCCTGACAAGGCCGTTTCCCGTGAGGACGCCATGACCCTGCTGGTCCGCTTTGCGGGCTGGAAGGCGCTCACGCTCCCCGAGGGCGGCGAGCTGACCTATGCGGATGCCGCGAGCATCCAGGACTATGCGAAGGAGGCCGTCGCCGTGGCGACTGCGGCCGGAATTCTGGCCGGTTACCCGGACGGCACGTTCCTGTCGCAGAAGTCCATCACGCGCGCCGAGGCCGCAAAGATCCTCAGCACACTCATGAAGGTCACGGATTATACGCCGGTCGAGCCGACGGAGCCCTCCGAGGAGCCAACGGAAGAGCCGACCGAGGAACCCACCGAAGAGCCGACCGAGGAGCCGACGGAAGAGCCCACGCAGGAGCCCACCGAGCCGTCCGAGCCGACGGAGCCGGGCAAGACCGTGACCGTTACGTTCCGCGGCGAGAACGGCTATGCCAAGTACCACGGCCAGAAGGTCGCGAGCATCGAGGTCAACACGAACGAGCCCTATGTGGAGTTCGGCCTCTACGGCGTGGCGGAAAACGGCTTTGAGCTCGACACCGCCTCCGCCTCCGCGGGCACGCTCGTCCGCGCGGAGAACGTGTTCATCCTCTCGGACTTTGATGAGGATGTTACGGTCGACTTCACGACCCGCTACCGCACGATGCAGGTCAATTTCGTCATCAGCCCGAACGCCAACGCCATGTACGTCGACACACCCGTGAGCGTGACGTGGGGCCAGCCCGTCCCCGTGCCGGAGACCCGCCGCGTCGGCTCCCATGTGGCGAACTGGTACACGGACGCCGCCTACACGCAGGTCTATGACTTCTCCACGCCGGTCACGACGAACCTGACGCTCTACGGCAAGTGGGAGACCAATGTCTATACCGTGACCTATATCGTCGACGGCGAGGTCTACTATTCTACGCAGGTCGATCATGGCGAGTATGTCACGAACCCGAAGAACCCGACGAAGAACAACTACGTCTTCAACGGCTGGTATACGGACGAGGCCTGCACGCAGCTCTTCGACCGTAATCAGAGCATCAAGGCTGATGTGACGGTCTATGCCGCATGGGCGGAAGCCAAGCTGAACTATGTCTATCTCGACGGCAAAAACGGCGACGACAGCAAGTCCGGTATTACAGCCTCCGACGGCGTCAAGACGTTCGCCCGCGCCAAGGAGCTGCTGGCGGATTCGGCCTACAAGGTAATTTATATCACGAGCATGGTCACCGTCGGTGATACGCAGGTCTGGGATCTGAGCGAGTATCCGGGTGCGGTGGTCACGCGTGCCGAGGGCTACAAGAGCAGCTACATGTTCTGGGTGAACGCCACCGGTAACCTGACGCTCCAGAATATCTGCATTGACGGCGGCGCGCAGCGCTGGGCTGCCGAGGACGGCACGCCGTTCTCCAGCTATATCGTCGGCAACTGCACGTCCGGCAAGCTGACGCTGAATGCGGGCACCGAGATCTGCAATACCGTTACGACCAGCAGCAATATTCTCTTTCTGCATAACGCCGACTTCACCATGAACGACGGCGCGAGCATCCATGACAACACCTGCAAGACGGCGACGATCGGCCTTTCGACCACGAAAGGCGGCAGCAGCATCGTCCTGAACGGCGGCGAAATTCACCACAATACCGTGACCAATGCCGCGAAGGCAAACGTCAGCGTCTTGAGCGTCCCGGCCGGTGCCATCAGCTTGTCCGGAAGCTCCACGAAGGGCTTTACGACGTTCACAATGAACGGCGGTAAGATCTACGCCAACAATGCCGCTGCCGAGGGCAGCCTGAAGGGCGTGGGCGCGATCTATGTCGGTCAGTATGTCAATGCCGAATTCAAGGGTGGCGAGATCACCGGCAATGTCGGCGCTACCGCAGGAGCCATCCTGCTGCAGAGCGGCGCGGATGCAAAGCCGAGCACCTGCACGCTGGAAAACGGCAGGATTTTCGGCAATACCGCCACGGCGGGCGCGGAGTACCAGATCTACGCCCACGGCAGCCTGATCCTTGCGAACCAGAGCGTGGTGGAAAGCGAAATTCTGCTGATGAACAGCACGGCCCGTCTGCCGGTTCTCGTGACCTCCGCTCTGAAGCAGCCGCTGCGGCTGAAGCTCGAAGCGCAGGTTTACATGAACAAGATCGTTGGCGGCAGCGGCTATACGCTGACCGAGGCCGATCTGGCGAACATTGAGCTGACAGAGCCGCTGGATTCCCATTACAAGCTGTCGGTCGACACGGAAACGAACACGGTTTTCCTGAATGCTTCCCGTGTGGTCGGTACGATCGTCTATCTCGCGGCCACCGGCAGCGATGCGAACGACGGCAAGACGGCCGAGACCGCCGTTCTGACGTTCGCGCGCGCGAAGGAGCTGCTTATCGAGCGGCAGTCCGCCACGGGGGACAACATCATCAGTATCCCGTCGGCTTCGGCGGGCTCTTCCCCCAAGTGCCTTGTGGTACGCAGCGACGAGACGTGGTCCCTGAAGGGCATTCCGAATGCCTATGTCATGCTGGAGAACGACACGAATACCTCTGGCAATCTTGTCGAGGTCCTGAACTGCACACTGACGCTTGAGGACATCACGTTCGACGGCAACCGCTATTATCAGCTCAAGGGCAAGTACGCTACGGCGATCCGCGGTGACTGGAGCGACGGCCAGAAGGCGCAGATCGTCGTTAAGTCCGGCACGGTGTTCCGCGATTTCGGCGATGATGCCATCTATGCCTATGGCTCGATCGTTACCATCGAGGACGGCGCAGTCTTTGAGAACATCAGGCAGGGCTCAGCCGTCTTTGCAACAGGATCGGTGCAGAAAACGGACGACAAGTCTTCCGAGGTCATCGTCAACGGCGGAACGTTCCGCAACAACCTCTATTCCTGCCTCAGCATTCTCGGCCAGAGCAAGCTTACTGTGAATGGCGGCCTGTTTGAGAACAACGTCGTCAGTAATACCAAGGGCGGCGCCGCCATTCTCGGCGATTCGGCCGGTGCGGAGATTACAGTGAACGGCGGTATCTACCGCAACAATGCGCTGACGGCGGAGACCGGCACAATGAGCATTGGCACCGTTCTGCTGGCCACGAACGGCTGCAAGGTCACTGTCACGGGCGGCGAATTCTACGGCAATACCTGCGCCTCGGCTGAAAACGGCAACGGCTTTGCCTGCAGCGGCGCGAACGCGGCGGACATCACGCTGAAGCTGAAGGCCGGAACGAACATGACCAATGCTCCGTTCTTCTGGAATACGCCGAGCAAGACGTCCTGCCTGAATGTCGCCTCGGCTCTGCCCGGCACGCTGAAGATCGCCTTCCGCAGTGCGCCTGCGGCCGGTACGGTCGTGGCTGCCGGTGCGGACTACACGCTCACGGAGAACGACCTGAACAACCTGACCAGCCTGACTGAGGGCGTGCGCTTCGCGCTCGTCAACGGCCAGATCGTCACGGCAGAATAAGCAATATCCCCAACGGCCCCGCTGCACCCGCAGCGGGGCCTCAGCTTGTCAAAAAAGTCCCTTTGGACTTTTTCGCCAAGCTGCTTTCAGAATTGCAAAATAGAATTTTGCAGTATTATTTTGCAATT
>ERZ840057.2281-NODE-2281-length-13545-cov-3.794144_pt1 | contig 13545 bp, 14 predicted proteins | sample MGYA00519907_ERZ840057 | MGnify/ENA primary metagenome ERZ840057 (study PRJEB31850, sample SAMEA3708862) | human gut metagenome | biome: human gut; feature: human-associated habitat; material: faeces | place: China | collected 2014 ...
CCACCCCTCAAGAATGAGGGGCAGGGGAGTTGAAGTGTCGAAGACACTTTTTTATTCTATAGGAAAATCCTAGGGAATCGCTTATGAAATCTTGCGTCCGCTTCCAAGGTATACTATACTAACATTATTATGGCTTGAAATAGGTTTAAGAAATAAAAGCCAAAAATCAGATTGGAGGATATTTATGTCCATACTAAAAATCAAAGACTTAGTTCACAAATATGTGACTTATGGAGATACAGAAGAAGACAAACAAGAGATTGCAGCGATCGATCATATTGATATCAATGTCGAGAAGGGGGAATTTGTAGCAATCCTTGGAAAGAATGGTTCTGGTAAATCATCTCTTGCAAAACACATCAACGGATTGTTAATGCCAACAGAAGGAGCAGTCTATATTAAAGGGATGGATACAAAAGATGAAAGTACACTTTTAAATGTCAGACAAAGTGCAGGAATCGTCTTTCAGAATCCAGATAATCAGATCGTAGGAACGACTGTCGAAGAAGATACAGCCTTTGGTCCAGAGAATCTTGGAGTCGAACCAAAAGATATCTGGACAAGGATTACAGCAGCTTTGACAGGCGTAGGAATGATGGCCTACAAAGAAGCAAGTCCCAATCACCTCTCAGGAGGACAGAAGCAAAGAGTAGCGATCGCAGGAATCATGGCAATGGAACCAGAATGTATTGTATTAGATGAACCCACAGCCATGTTAGACCCAGAAGGCCGCAGACATGTTTTATCACTTGTCAAAGCATTGAATAAAGAAAAGAATATCACGATTCTTATGGTAACTCATCATATGGAAGAAGTGATCTTAGCCGACCGCATCATTGTGATGGATCAGGGTAAGATTGTTATGGATGGAAAACCAAAAGAAATCTTTTCAAGAGTCGATGAGATGAAAGCGTTAGGTCTGGAAGTTCCATACGCAACTGAACTTGCATGGGAACTCAAAAAAGAAGGTGTCAACTTGTCGGATACGATCACAACAAAGGAAGAGTTGGTGGAAGAATTATGTCAATTCGTTTAGAACATGTAAGTTACGCATATGAAGATAATTCCAGTAAGAAGAATTATGCATTAAAAGATGTAAATTTAGAAATAAAAAAAGAAGAATTTATCGCAGTGATCGGCCATACAGGCTCTGGAAAGTCAACACTGATTCAGCATCTCAATGGTCTGATCTGCCCAACATCAGGAAAGATTTATTTTGATGATGAAGATATCTATGCAGATGGATATCCATTACGGGAACTTCGAGGGAAAGTTGGAATCTGCTTCCAGTATCCAGAACATCAGTTGTTTGAGACAACAATCTTGGATGATGTATGTTTTGGACCAATGAACTTTGGTAAGACAAAAGAAGAAGCCAAAGAAATAGCTATTAAATGTTTAAAAGATGTCGGATTACCAGAAAAACTATATGAGAAATCTCCATTTGAGTTATCAGGTGGGCAGAAACGAAGAGTAGCGATCGCAGGAATTCTTGCAATGGAACCAGAATACTTTATTCTTGATGAGCCAACTGCAGGATTAGATCCAGTCGGAAAAGATCAGATATTAAATCTCTTAAAGAAACTTCATGAAGAAAAGAAGATCACGATCATCTTAGTCTCTCATAGCATGGAGGATGTTGCAGATTATGCACAGAGAGTTATTGTTATGAATCATGGTCAGGTCATGTATGAAGGAGATAAAAAAGAAGTATTTTCTCATAAGAAAGAATTGGAAGCGGCAGGACTTGCTGTACCATTTTATCGTCAGGTATGCGAAGAACTTGCAGACAGAGGTTTTCCAATTCAAAGAGACTTACTGACATTAGAAGAAACAAAAGACGCGATCATACAAGGATTAAAGGAACTGAGAGGAAAATAAAATGCTCAAAGATATAACAATTGGACAATACTATAAAGAAGACTCTCTGATCCACAGATTAGATCCGAGAGTGAAATTATTTGCAGTCTTGATCTATGTCATTACATTATTTATGCATAAATCACCTGCAACTTATGTGATGTCACTGTTATTTTTAGTTTTAACGATCAAGATATCAAAAGTACCAGTAAAATATATTTTAAGAGGACTCAAAGCAATTGCAGTGATCTTGTTGTTCTCTGTGATGATCAATATGCTATTTATTCCAGGAAAGCCAGTGATCCAGTTTTGGATCATATCCATTTCTGCGGAAGGAATCAGGACAACGATCTATCTAGGAAGTCGTCTGATCATGTTAGTTTTAGGAACATCCTTACTGACATTTACAACAACACCAAATGAGCTGACAGACGGATTGGACAAATCCTTAGGATTTTTAAATAAGATTGGAGTGCCAGTTCACGAGATTGCAATGATGATGTCAATTGCCTTAAGATTTATTCCAATTTTGACTGAGGAATTAGAAAAGATCATGAAAGCCCAGACAGCCAGGGGAATTGATTTTGAATCTGGAGGACTTTTAAAACGAGTGAAAAGTATGGTACCGATCATCGTACCTCTGTTTGTTGCGGCAATCCGAAGAGCCAATGACCTTGCGATGGCAATGGAATCTCGTTGTTATCATGGCGGAGTTGGAAGAACCAAATTAAAACCATTAAAATATGAAAAAAGAGATAAAATGGCATACATTTTCCTATTTGCATTTTTAGCAGTGATGATCTATTTATCTTTTTTTAGTCCATGGAGGTAAGACACGATGAAACGAGTGAAATTAGTCGTAGCCTACGATGGAACAAATTATTGCGGATGGCAGGTACAGCCAAATGAGATTACGATCGAAGGTGTTTTAAATAAGCATATTTCAGAACTTACAGGAGAAGATATCAAAGTCATCGGAGCCAGCAGAACCGATTCTGGAGTACATGCCCTTGGAAATGTAGCAGTATTCGATACAGAAAGCCGTATTCCAGGAGAGAAGATGGCAAAAGCATTAAATGCAAGACTTCCAGAAGATATCATCATTCAGGGTTCCAAAGAAGTGTCACTAGATTACCATCCAAGATTTCAGGATACAAGAAAGACATACGAATATACATTTTATAATGCAAGATACGACAATCCTGTAACGAGTCGCCACCATCATTTTGTATATGTACCACTTGATGTAGAGAAAATGAAAAAAGCAGCTTCTTATTTTTTAGGAGAACATTGTTTTATTAGCATGTGCAGCAGCAAGGCCCAGGTTACATCCTATGTAAGAGAAATCTACGAATGTAATGTCACACAAAATGGCAGATATATCACCATGAGGGTCACAGGAAGCGGTTTTCTCTATAATATGGTACGATTAATGGCAGGAACACTTTTAGAGGTCGGAAGAGGTAAAAAAGAGCCAGAATGGGTCAAAGAAATCTTAGCATCCAAAGAAAGAGTCACACCAGGACCAAAACTTCCAGCCAAAGGACTGACATTAATTCAGATTGAATATCCGGAGGACAGAGCGAATGCAGAATAGCTTTATCATTTTTCAGAAATTATTAGTGCTGTTTGGGTTTATGTTCATTGGATATTTAAGTTACAAAAAAGAATGGATCACAGACCACACAGAATCACAATTATCAGGACTGGTACTTAATATATTTAATCCAGCTCTGATCATTTCAGGGGTCGTTGGATCTTCTGAAAATGGGAATTGGACAATGGTGCTTATAAATCTGCTTCTTGCAGTTATCTTATTTGCAATATTGATCTTCATTAGTCCATTGTTTGTGAGAATTCTAAGAATACCAAAGAATGAAAGAAATATTTATTCCGTGATGCTGATCTTTTCAAATCTTGGATTTATGGGAATCCCGATCATAGAAGAATTATATGGAAAAGGTGCGATCATTTATGTTGTACTGTATTCCTTTGTTTACAGCATTATTTTCTATTCATATGGAATTTATCTGTTTGAGAAAGAGAAGGCATTGCAGACAGGGGAAAAAGCAAAGATCAAGTTTGAATGGAAAAAGATGATCAATCCAGGGATTGCAGCGAGCTTGATTGCAATGGTTATTTTCCTATTTCAGATCAAGGTGCCGGCACCAGCAGTAAGTTTCGTGGATTATCTTGGAAATTCATGTATTCCATTGTCTATGATCCTGACAGGAGTATCGGTAGCAAAACTTCCATTGATAGAAGTTTTCAAGGATAAGAAAATGTATTTCTTTACATTTTTAAAGATGTTGGTGATTCCAATCATTGCAGCAGTTTTGATCAGAAACTTTCATCTTGATCCAGTACTTTCAGGAATCATGGTATTAATGTTTGGAATGCCGAATGGAAGTATGGCGGTAATGATGTCGATCGATTATGGTTTAGACAGTTCAATCTGTAGTCGAGGAATCGTACTGACAACACTGTTATCAATCATAACGTTGCCGATCGTGGCATATTTGATATAAAAAATAAGATTTATCAACACAATTTCAACATAGACAGGCATAATATACCCATATATTGTGGACAGAATATAAAAATACAGACCATCTTGTGGATAACATCAAAAAATTATCAAAAACAACGAGAAAAAATCTTGACACACCCGGCGCTGTATTATATAATAAGAAACTGTGACATGAGAGAGAATACTACCCCAATGCCCCGGTGGGAGTATTTAATATAGACACATATGATTGATAGAAATTTTAAGGAGGAACACCATGAAAAGTTTTATGGCCAGCCCATCAACAATTGAAAGAGAATGGTATGTAGTTGATGCTACAGGACATACATTAGGACGTTTAGCATCTGAGATCGCAACAATCTTAAGAGGAAAAAACAAACCAACTTATACACCACATATCGACACAGGAGATAACGTGATCGTTATCAACGCTGAAAAGATCAAAGTAACTGGTAAGAAATTAGACCAGAAGATTTACTATCATCATTCAGACTATGTTGGTGGAATGAAAGAACAGACATTAAAAGAAAAATTAGCTAAGAAACCTGAAGACGTAATCTATCTTGCAGTTAAAGGAATGCTTCCAAAAGGACCTTTAGGAAGACAGATGATTAAGAAACTTCACGTATATGCAGGTGCAGAGCACAATCATGAAGCTCAGCAGCCAAAAGCATTAGAGATCAAGTATTAATTTTTGAAGGAGGAAGAAGCAGTGGCTACAGCAAAATATTACGGAACTGGTAGAAGAAAACACAGTGTTGCCAGAGTATATTTAGTACCTGGAACAGGAAAAATCACAATCAACAAAAGAGATATCGATGAATATCTTGGATTAGAAACATTAAAAGTAGTTGTACGTCAGCCATTAGTTGCAACAGATACAATTGACAAATATGATGTATTAGTAAACGTTCATGGTGGTGGATTTACAGGACAGGCTGGAGCAATCCGTCATGGTATTTCCAGAGCTTTATTACAGGTTGATGGAGAATTCCGTTCAACATTAAAGAAAGCTGGATTCTTAACAAGAGACCCAAGAATGAAAGAAAGAAAGAAACCAGGTCTTCGCAAAGCACGTCGTGCACCACAGTTCTCTAAACGTTAATCATACGTTACGGAAGATACAAAGAATATACAGAGCCTTTCAGTGGAGAAATCTACTGGAAGGCTTTTCTTTTTGTATTCAAAAATGCTACAATATTCCAGATGGAGCAATTCTATGAAGTCATACCTGACAGCATTGGACGATGGTTCATTTATGAGGGTACAGTATGGAAGTAAGATTAATGGATTATTAGTTGAGTATTATGACAAAGATTTTAATCTGACAGGAACTAAGATTATAGGTAAGGAATTACCAGTTTTTGGTGGATTTTATGCAACAAAAGATAATTATTATGTCGTAACAGGAGAGAATAACACAGACGAAGACAATACAAAAGAAGTATATCGAATTACAAAATACGATAAACACTGGAACAAGATAACCTCAACAGTAACAGTCAGACCAAAATATAACCCAGCAAGTGCAAAAACATATAAGATTACAGTATATGACCCACTACAGATTAATAAATTTGAGGCAGATACCAATGATCCTAAAATAGGAGAAAAGGTAAATCTGTCAGTTGAAGCACAAAATGGGTCAGGGGATTTACAATATAAATTTTATGAAGAAAATGAAGACGGAGATCAGACAAAGACATTGAAAAAACATACTGTTATCTAGCTGGGGCAAAAGAATAGAAGATCAATCTAAAAGATTATTTTCTTTCCGATATTTCCAATACATAATACATCTTATGAAGCAAAGATAACAAATGTATCTAATGAAATTGTGACAGAAGCACAGAAAACAGATGCAAGCTATAGCTATAATGTAAGCAAAAATGGAAATATTGGTAATCAGGCAGAGATTGAATTTACGATCCACAGCAATAATTATGAAGATATTACATTTGAAGTTCATATAACATTAACTGATAGAATCACAGCAACTCCAAAAGAAGGCACAGAACCTGCAATTGAAGGAAGTAATGACAGGAGATTCGATTTCACTTTCAGTAAATCCAAGTGATGAAAATCTGCAGTATCAATTTTATGCAATTGATAATAATGGCAAAAAAGAGATTATCAGAGATTATACAAAAGATGCAGATTACACATGGAAGCCTTCTAATGCTGGAACTTATATAATTTATGTAACTGCAAAGGATACAGCAGGAAATACAGCAGGAGATAGTTGGGAAGGAATCAAGGTAAATCAGACAGCAACGATCAATGGAATTACCTATAAAGTTACAAAAGTAGTAAATACTAAAAATGCACAGGTGATGATCAAGAGCTTGAATAAAAAGAAATCATCCATCGTGATTCCAGATTATGTCACAGTAAAAAGAGTAAAATGTAAAGTTGTATCTATCAATAAGAAAGCTGTGATCAAAGTGCCAAAGAAGCAGTATAATAAATATAAAAAGTTATTTACATCAAAGATGGGATTTAAGAAACCAATGAAATTAAAAAAATAATCAACCAGGGGATATATGATAATTATTATCATATATCCCCATTGATTTTTTCAGACAAATCTAGTATCATAAATATCAGTTAGACAACACTAACTAAAACGTGAATGAATCATGTGGACTCCTCGATTGAGATCGACACCTGCAACAAAACGATCTCAAATTGGAAGCTTACCCTTCTTCCAGCGAGGAGTACTGCTATGTATAGGGAAAGGAGTCACAATCGAAAATGAATTATTTAGAAATTGAAAAAGTAGTCGGAAGAGAAATCTTAGATTCCAGAGGAAATCCAACAGTTGAGGCTGAGATCACATTGGTAGACGGAACAGTCGCAAGAGGAACAGCTCCAAGTGGTGCATCTACAGGAGAATTTGAAGCACTGGAATTAAGAGATGGAGATAAAGAAAGATATTTAGGAAAAGGTGTTACAAAAGCCGTAGAAAATATCAATACAAAGATCAGTGAAGCAATCATCGGATTAGACGCTTCTGATACATATGCAGTAGACAAAGCAATGATTGATGCAGATGGAACAAAAGATAAATCAAACTTCGGAGCAAATGCAATCTTAGCTGTATCTATCGCAGCAGCAAGAGCAGCAGCTACATCTCTTGAAGTACCTTTATACAGATTTTTAGGTGGGGTGTCAGGAAACAGACTTCCAGTGCCAATGATGAACATCGTAAATGGTGGATGTCATGCATTATCATCAGGACTTGATGTACAGGAATTCATGATCATGCCAGTTGGAGCTCCATCCTTCAAAGAATGTTTAAGATGGTGTGCTGAAGTATTCCACGCATTAGCAGGAATCTTAAAAGAAAGAGGACTTGCTACATCCGTAGGTGATGAAGGTGGATTCGCACCAGCATTAAAATCAGATGAAGAAGCCATCGAAACAATCTTAGAAGCAGTGAAGAAGGCAGGATATGAGCCAGGAAAAGACTTCAAGATCGCTATGGACGCTGCATCTTCAGAATGGAAGAGTGAAAAAGGTAAAGGATATTACAAACTGCCAAAAGCAGGAACAGAATACACAGCAGAAGAATTGATCGAACATTGGGCTGCATTATGTGAGAAATATCCAATCATCTCTATTGAAGACGGATTAGATGAAGAAGACTGGGAAGGATGGAAGAAACTGACAGAAAGACTTGGAGATAAAGTACAGTTAGTAGGAGACGACTTATTTGTAACAAATACAGAAAGACTTTCCAAAGGAATCGAAATGGGAGCAGGAAACTCTATCCTGATCAAATTAAACCAGATCGGATCTATCTCTGAAACATTAGAAGCAATCAAGATGGCACACAAAGCTGGATACACAGCCGTAACATCCCATCGTTCCGGAGAAACAGCAGATACAACGATCGCTGACTTAGCTGTAGCATTAAATACATGCCAGATCAAGACAGGAGCACCTTCAAGATCAGAACGTGTAGCAAAATACAATCAGTTATTAAGAATTGAAGAAGCTTTAGGAGACAGCGCAGTATATCCTGGAATCAAAGCCTTCAATGTAAAATAAGAAGAACACAATTATAAAAACGTAAATAATAGCCCTTTTAAGTCTCTGGATGTTATGTTCAGAGACTTTTTTTCACTGATTTTTACTAGAAGAAGGTATAGTTGATTTACTAGAAAAAAATAGACGATTGTGATAAAATTTATTTTGTTTTTTGTGGAATAATCAATAAATAGAACTTGTGTTCGAAACAGAAAAATGTTATATTAAAAAAAATAGATTTTGGGAGATAGAATTTGTGAAAAATCAAAAAGAAAATAATATAGATATGAGCAATGTAATTAATAGATTATTTGAAGGTGATTGCTTAGAATATATGAAAGAAATTCCAGATGGAAGTGTGGATATGATACTATGCGATTTACCATATGGCATGACACAAAATAAGTGGGATAGTTATATACCATTAGATAAATTATGGGAACAATATAACCGTATTATAAAAACAAATGGAGCAATTGTTCTGACATCTAATGGTGTGTTTACTGCCAAATTAATTTTAAGTCAGCCTAATATATATAAATACAAATGGGTTTGGGAGAAATCGAAACCTACAAATTTTTTAAATGCAAAGAAACAACCATTACGAAAGCATGAAGATGTATGTGTATTTTATAAAAAACAGCCTGTCTATCATCCACAAATGACAAAAGGTGAACCTTATGATAAAGGAAAAAGAAAGAATCAGCAATGTGGAAATTATGGAGATTTTGAATCTGTCCATGTTGCAAGTGATGGTGAAAGATATCCAACAGATATTATTTATGTTAAGACAGCAGAGTCTGAGGGGCCAGTTTTACATCCTACCCAGAAACCGATAGAATTAGGAAGATATATGGTAAGAACGTATACAAATCCGGGAGATATTGTATTAGATAATACATTTGGAAGTGGTTCATTTTTGGTAGCGGCATTGATGGAGGGACGTAATTTTATTGGAATTGAAAAGAATGAAGATGTAGCACTATTTAAAAGAGAAGAAATTGATTATATTGATGTTGCAAAGAAACGATTATTTTTAGCATGGGAAGGACTCGATAAGAAAACGAAAAAACATATTGATATTCAGAATCTTATTAAAGAATTTGAAGAAAGGTAGGATTTCATATGGGAACAATAGAAACAAAAAACGAAAGAAGTTGGGCAATATTTATTATAACAGAAATAAAAAGTATGCTTGATTCTGCAGATTTAAAAATAAAGAGTGTTGGTGGAGAAAGCACTTTGTCAACGAACAAAAAGAAGATGTTCCCAGATGTTTTATTATATGGAGATAATGCTCAAACTAGAATTCTACAAGGCTGGGAATTAAAGATGCCGGATGTATTGATTACAGACGAGGAATTGATTGCAGATGCAACAAGAAAGGCAAGAGCGTTAAAGTTAAATAGTTTTGTCATATGGAATTTTACATATGGAAAATTATATGTAGAAGATCCAGATGGGAATTTTATAGAAAGAAAAATATGGACAGGAACAGATTACATTGTGACAAGAGAAGATGTCATGACATACAAAGAGGAATGGATTCCAATTATCAAAGATATAGTGCTGACAGTGAATGAGTATTTAAGGAATGGGATTGTTTTGACATCAGCGATTGAAAGTACAATATCAGAAGGACTGATTACTGAATTGATTGAAAAGAATAAAGACATGGTTGCAGAACAATTGGAATCCGAGTCGGCTACAAATATGATAATGGAGCGTAAATTAAATGTATGGTGGAAGGGGTATAGCGAAAATTATCAAAAAGATAAAGATAAAGTATATAGTGAATATGCAAAAAATATTTTATTAAACTGGACGAATAGAATTACATTTTCTAACATAATTAAGAGGTTTCATAATTGCGCATATGATATAGAAAAAATTGATTATAGTGTTGAGACAGACCAAGGAAATATAATTATTGATGGAATTATAAAAAAGGGTGATTTCTTTCATATTTTAAATAAGATTGAATATAACGAATGCATTCCAAAGGATACATGGATTGATATTGTAGATTATAATCAATTTCTGATTTCTAATCATATAGAACATATAGATCAATCTGTGTTGCAGGATATATTAGAAAAAACTGTTTCTACAGTAAAAAGAGAAATTCGAGGGCAGTATGCAACACCATATAAATTGGCGAATATTTTATGTCAGTTGACAGTAGAAAACTGGGAAGGAAATTGTGCAGATTTTTGTGCAGGTACAGGAACAATAGCGAAAGCAATTCTTAAAAACAAAGAAAGACGATTAAAAAATAAATTAAAAGAGTATCAGACAACATGGATTTCTGATAAATATGCGTATCCTTTACAAATTGCTAATATAGCATTAGCAAGTATTGATGCAGTAAATATACCAATTAATTCTTTTAAAAGCGATATTTTTGAGATAAAGACAGGGGATAAAATAATTTTAAGAAGTCCTGTTGATGGTGAAAAATTTGAAGTAGTAATTCCAGAAATGGATGCAGTAATTTCAAATTTACCGTTTGTAAAATATAATAATAATCCAGATGAAACAAAAGTTTATATGGAAGAATATAATAAAAAGATTTATGAAGATACAGGGATATTATTTAAAAATGGGAAATCAGATATTTATAATTATTTACCATTTAAAATACATGAACTTTTGAAAAAGAATGGAAAATTAGGAATCATAATATCAAATTCATGGCTAGGATCAGAATTAGGAAGTCAATTTTTTGATGCGTTACAATTTTATTATAAAATTAATTCTGTAGTCATAAGTGGAAAAGGGAAATGGTTTGATAATGCAGATGTTATTGCGACGATTTTGATTATGGAAAAGAAGGAAATCAGTGAGCCAAATCCAAAAGAACCAATAACTTTCTTTAGATTAGATAAAAATATAATAGAAATGACGGCAGAAGAGACAGAAGATATTATTAATGCCATCGTATTAAAAGATGTCATGGATATAAAGAATATAACAATGCAGCAATTTTCTCGAGAGCAATTGAAGAATATAGAAGAAAAAGGAATTTGTTTAAATTCGGTTGTTCATGATATTGAATGGATTGAAGAGATAAAGCAATTTCTCGAACCAATATCCAAGGAATTAGATATGATTCGAGGAGAACGTACAGGTAGAAATGAGATTTTTTATATAAAAGGAGACACATCTATAGCAGAAGAGTATTTGTATCCTATGCTAAAGTCATCTCAAAGTATTAAAGGACTTGTTGCTAATGCAGATATGAAGGCATTTTGTTGTGATAAATCTATTGAGCAATTAAAAGCAGAAAATGATGAAGGAACGCTAAAATGGATTCGTAAATTTTCTGATGAAAATTATAATCCTATATATAAGAGTATCAATTATATACCATGGTATCAGATGCCAGCATCAAATAGAGCAGACTTAGTGACTTCTGAAAATCCAGATAGGAGACTGTTTATTGCAGAATTAAAAGAAAGTGTGATAGTAGATCAAAGATTAATTGCAATGAAGTATAAAAAAACAGTTTGTAATAAAGAATTAGTATTTGCATTGTTAAATTCAATATATGGAATGTTTGTTATAGAGGCAAATGGATTCGGAAGAGGACAAGGGGTATTAGATATAAGTAAAACTAGATTCGAAAAAGTTTATATGATTAATCCCAATATTATATCAGAAAATGATGCAGAAGAAATTATAGAACTATTTCAAAAGTTAAAAATGAGAAATGTTTTAAATGTTCAAGATGAATTGGAGATGCAGGATAGGGAGAAATTTGACAGAAAAGTGTTGAAATCAATTGGTTGTGAAGATTTATATGAAAAAATTAAAAAATCAATTTTATCTATGCAACATACAAGACATGACATATAAAAAATATATGAAATTGAATCAAAAGTATAAAAAATAGAGGCTGCGATTAATATGCAGCCTCTGTTTTTTTGAAATTAAATATATTTTTATCCCCAAACTTCCTCAGCAATCTCCTTAATAAGAGTCATCTTCTTCCACTGATCTTCATCAGTTAAGATATTTCCTTCTTCTGTAGAAGAGAAACCACACTGAGGGCTTAAGCAAAGCTGGTCAAGTGCAACATACTGAGCAGCCTCTTTAATACGTTCTTTAATCTCAGTTTTATCTTCAAGTTCTGGATCTTTAGAAGTAACAAGACCTAACACAACCTTCTGATCTTTGATAAAACGTAATGGTTTGAAATCACCAGCACGATCACTGTCATATTCTAAGAAGAAACCATCAATCTTGCATCCACCAAATAAAGTTTCAGCTACTGGTTCATATCCACCAGAAGAAAACCATGTAGAACGGAAGTTACCACGGCAGATATGCATTGTAATTGTCATATCATCTGGTTTTGCTTCCAAAGCTTCATTGATCATCTTCACGTAATTTTTTGCAATCTGGTCAAGATCAAGCCCACGGCTTGCATAATCATCACGTTTGCTCTGGTCACAGAATTCTCCCCAAGATGTATCATCAAACTGTAAATAACGGCATCCACGAGCGTAGAATGCTTTGATCGCTTTCTGATAAGCAAGAGCAATCTCATGATACAGATCATCTTCATTTTTGTAACGATCGATTGGCTGATAAGATTCACTTCCACGAACACAGCAGATTAAGTGAAGCATTGTAGGAGAAGGAATTGTCATCTTGCAGTCAATATCTCCAGCAACTTCTTTTAAATAAGAAAAATGATCTAAGAATTCACTGTTCTCATCAAAATCAACTTTATCAACGATCTCAAGAGTTGCAGCTTTTGGCTGATGTCCTTTAAAAGCAACAGACCAGTGATCTGCTTTGATCTCTTCAACCCCAACTAAAGAAGCAAGGAAATCAAGATGCCAGTAACGACGTCTTAATTCTCCGTCTGTCACTGCTTTTAATCCAGCAGCTTTTTCTTTTTCAACTAATTCTTTGATCGCTTTATCTTCCACTTCACGTAACTGGTCAGCAGATAAAGTCCCCTCTGCATATTCCGTACGTGCATCTTTTAAATAATCTGGTCGTAAAAAACTACCAACGATATCATATCTGTAAGGTCTGATAAGTATAAATCCTTTCTATATTAAATATTTTATTATTTGCCTACTAATATTATATAGAATATCAAATATAAA
>ERZ840057.2285-NODE-2285-length-13534-cov-4.705394_pt1 | contig 13534 bp, 15 predicted proteins | sample MGYA00519907_ERZ840057 | MGnify/ENA primary metagenome ERZ840057 (study PRJEB31850, sample SAMEA3708862) | human gut metagenome | biome: human gut; feature: human-associated habitat; material: faeces | place: China | collected 2014 ...
CGCAGATATGCTTCAAATAAACTTCTCCGAATCAGTACTTTCTTCCCAATCTTATATACTGCTCCGGCTTCATGTGCCATGCGGACTACGGGCTTGATTCCCAGTCTGTAATATTCACATGCCATATTGTAAGTCACATAGTCATGGCTCATAAATTCCAGATCTTCATCGTCAATCTCATCTGAAAACATCCATACATTACCGCTCATCTGTCATTTTCTCCTTTCCTTTTCCTGTCGCCGGTTCATGGAATCGTTCCAAATAAGTATCAAAAATATCCCGATTAATCAGTACCGTTCCATCTATTCTGTAAATTGCACCTGCATCACTGACAAGTTCCAAAAGTTTCTTATGGGAGATGCTGTAAATGATTTCTGCCTGTTGATAGCGCAGATATTGTCGGCGTAATTTTCTAAGCTGCTCTGGTACTTCCTTCATACTTGTAATTGGTTTATAACTTTCACCCATGATGTTTTCCTCCAAAATTAGATTTACTGTTTTACAGAAGCTGACTGCCGGAATATACCTTTCTAAGGACGAAAAAAGCACCTCTTAGATTAACTCTAAGAAGTGCTCTTGCTTCATTGCCCAAACCTGTGCCCTTTCACCTGAAATTCGTCATGCTTCATAACGATTCATTATTCTCCCAAATTTTGTTGTCAAATTGTTGTCAAATGCGGTCTGACATCATGGCTTTAGACATTTTATATTTAATTTTAGTACAGCTTTGCACCAGCCGGAATATGGTTATCAACCATCAGAAGATGAAGCTTTTCTTCGCCCTCTTCCTCATGGATTGCACTGAGGAGCATTCCACAGGATTCAATTCCCATCATGGCTCTCGGTGGCAGGTTAGTGATCGCAATTAAGGTCTTTCCAACCAGCTCTTCCGGCTCGTAATAAGCGTGAATACCGCTTAAAATCGTACGATCTGTGCCTGTTCCATCATCCAGAGTGAACTGTAACAGCTTCTTGGATTTCTTAACAGCTTCACACGCTTTAACCTTTACAGCTCTGAAATCTGACTTGCTGAAAGTATCGAAATCAACAAATTCCTCAAATAAAGGCTCTACCTTTACCTTGGAGAAGTCGACAACTTCTTCCTTCTCAGGTGCTGCTGTGGAAGTGCTGTTTTCTGACTTCGCAGACTTCTTGTCAGCGTCCAGGGACTTCATTGTCGGGAATAATAATACGTCTCTGATCGCTGTAGAATTTGTTAATAACATTACCATTCTGTCGATACCAAATCCGATTCCACCTGTAGGTGGCATACCAATCTCTAATGCATTTAAGAAGTCTTCATCTGTTGTGTTGGCTTCTTCGTCACCCTGTGCAAGAAGTTCTTCCTGTGCTTTGAAACGTTCTCTCTGATCGATCGGATCATTTAACTCAGAGTATGCATTTGCCATCTCCCATCCGTTCATAAAGAATTCAAAACGTTCTACATAATCTGGATCTTCTGGTTTTCTCTTTGTTAATGGAGAGATTTCTACTGGGTGATCCATAACGAATGTTGGCTGGATCAGTTTGTCTTCTACGAATTCTTCGAAGAATAAGTTTAAGATATCTCCACGTTTGTGGCGTTCTTCGTATTCTATATGGTGTTCTTCAGCAGCTGCTCTTGCTTCTTCTAAAGTCTTGATCTCTTTAAAGTCTACTCCAGAGTATTTCTTAACTGCATCTACCATTGTGATTCTCTCAAAAGGTTTTCCAAGATCGATCTCGAAATCTTTATACTGAATCTTTGTTCCACCGCATACTTCTTCTGCAAGGTAACGATATAAGTTCTCTGTCAGATCCATCATTCCATGATAGTCTGTGTATGCCTGATATAATTCCATTAATGTAAACTCTGGGTTATGACGTGTGTCAACACCTTCGTTACGGAATACACGTCCGATCTCGTAAACTTTCTCAAGTCCACCAACGATCAGTCTCTTTAAGTATAACTCTAGGGAAATACGTAATTTTACATCTTCACTTAATGCATTGTAGTGTGTTTCAAATGGTCTTGCTGATGCTCCACCTGCGTTTGATACTAACATTGGAGTTTCAACTTCCATGAATCCCTGTCCGTCTAAGTAAGAACGGATCTTGCTGATGATCTTAGAACGTTTGATAAATACTTCTTTAGATTCTTCGTTCATGATCAAATCAACATATCTCTGACGATATCTTGTATCTGTATCTGTTAATCCGTGGAATTTCTCTGGAAGTGGTTTTAAACTCTTAGATAATAAAATCACTTCTTCTGCATGGATAGATTTTTCTCCTGTCTTTGTAGCAAAGACTTTACCTTTGATACCTACGATATCTCCGATATCCATCTTCTTGAAATCCTGATAAGATTCTACACCGATCTCATCTCTTGCTACATATGCCTGAATTCCACCCTGAAGGTCCTGTACGTTACAGAAAGATGCTTTACCCATCACACGTTTGAACATTAAACGTCCTGCAACTGCTACTTCTTTTCCTTCTAATTCTTCAAAATTATCTTTGATCTCTTTTGAATGATGTGTTACATCATATTTCATGATCTCGAACGGATTCTTGCCAGCTGCCTGTAAATCAGCCAGTTTCTGTCTTCTAACTTTGATCAGTTCGTTTGTATCTTTATTCTGCTGTGCCACTTTTCTTACTTCCTCTTACTTTCTCTGTACATCAATAACTCTGAAATCGTTTACCTGATTGATTCCTTCTACGGATACGACATCTCCGATCTTCTTTCCAAGTAAAGCTCTACCAATTGGTGCTTCATTGGAAACCTTGTTCTGAAGGATATCTGCCTCTGTAGAACCTACGATATGATATGTTACTTCTTTTCCAAGAGAGATGTCTTCTAATAATACATGACATCCAAGGCTGATGACACCTTTTTCGAATTTCTCATCGATAACAACAGCGTTCTTTAAGATCTGTTCGATCTCTTCGATACGTGCTTCCATATCACGCTGTTCATCTTTGGCTGCATCATATTCTGCGTTCTCTGATAAGTCACCCTGTTCTCTTGCTTCTTTGATCTTCTGTGCGATCTCTTTACGTCTTACGACTTTTAATTCCTGTAATTCATCTTCTAATGCTTTTAAACCATCTGGGGTTAATATATTCTTCTTTGCCTCTGCCATAACACTATTCCTTTCGTTCTAAATGTTAACTGATTAATTATAGCTTACCTATGTTTCTTTTGTCAATTCCTAATCCCTTTCTGGATTAGCTTTGAGATAAGTTTGCAGTAATTCTTCTAAGTCTTCGTATGTTTCTGTATGATTTACCTTCTCACGAAGTTTTGCTGCCCCCGGAAAACCAAATGTATACCATGCAACATGTTTTCTCATCTCCCGGACTCCAATGTATTCTCCTTTAAAGTCGATCATCATCTGTCCGTGTCTTAACATCATTGCTACGACTTCTTCTAAGGATGGTCTTGGAAGTTCTTCCCCTGTCTCAAAGAAATGTAAGATTTCTTTAAAAATCCATGGATTTCCTTTTGCTCTTCTTCCGATCATAAATCCGTCACAGCCTGTTTCTTCCTGCATTCTTAATACATCCTTGGCACATGTGATATCACCATTTCCAATGACAGGAATATCAACAGCTTCTTTTACCTTGCGGATAATGGACCAGTCTGCAGTTCCTGAATAATACTGTTCTCTTGTTCTTCCATGAACTGCGATTGCTGCTGCTCCATTCTCCTGTGCAACCTGTGCCATCTCTGGTGCATTGACCAGATCATCATTAAATCCCTTACGAATCTTAACTGTAACTGGAATATCAACAGCATCAACAACTGCTTTGATCACTTTTCCTGCTAATTTCGGATTCTTCATCAATGCTGATCCATCGCCGTTATTTACAATCTTTGGAACTGGGCAACCCATATTGATATCGATCATCTGGAATCGTCCATCATTAACTTTCGCTGCCATCTGTCCCATGATATCTGGATCAGAACCAAAAATCTGGATCGCTACTGGAATCTCCTTTGGATCTGTTGCCATCAATGGCTCAGATTTACGATTTCCATAATATAATCCCTTAGCACTTACCATCTCAGTGCACATCATTCCAGCCCCCTGTTCCTTACATAACAGACGATATGGAAGATCTGTAACTCCTGCCATCGGTGCCAGTGCTAATGGATGTTTGATTGTAATATTTCCAATAACTAAAGGTTTTAATTTATTGTTTCTCATAAATGATCTGTAATCCCTTCAATGTTAATGTTGGATCGTAGTAGTCGATTTCATCAACCGTCTGCGCGATCATCTTTCCAAGACCTCCTGTTGCGATAACTTTCATGTTATCAAAACCTGTCTCTTCTTTCATCTTCTGTACTATATATTTTGTTTCACCAACAACTCCATAATACAGACCTGCCTGCATACTGTCGATCGTACTATTTGCAAGGATTGTCTTTGGCTTTACGATCTCAATCTCTGGGAGACGTGCTGCATCTTTGTATAATACATTAGCTGAAGTACGGATTCCTGGTGCAATCACTCCTGCTAAGAATATGCCATTCTCTGTGACAATATCGTATGTTGTTGCAGTTCCATAATCAATAACGAGTGCTGGCCCACCATAAAGCTCATATCCTGCAACCAAATCCACGATTCTGTCTGCTCCAACTTCTCTTGGATTAAATCTTCCAAGATTGATTCCTGTCTTGATTCCTGGTCCTACAATAATTGGTTTTACATCAAAATATTTGATCAGCCCACTTGTCAGTGAATGCATGATATTCGGTACAACAGATCCAATGATCGCTGCTTTCACTTCGTGTTCGTCTAATCCTTTTTCTTTTAATAAATTTGAAATCAGAATTCCGAATTCATCGGATGTTCTTGGTATCTTTGTTGTAATACGAAATACTTCTATAATTTCTTTTCTTTTGAATACACCGATCGTTACATTTGTATTTCCAACATCGAGTGCTAATAACATAATTTATACCTCATCTTCCCCCAAAAGGAATATTCTATAATATAATTCCAAGGACTCCCAGAAATCCTGTTTTTCCTGTCTTAGTTTCTTAATCATCAGTTCGCTTCCGATCTCATCATAGAAGAAATCGTTCTCTTCCACATGAGTAACAAAATTTAATTTTCCATCTTCATCGAATTCCAGTGTCAAGATTCCGCCGACTTCTGCTGTAAATAATACACATGCAATCTGCAGTTCCTGTTTGATCTGTTCTGGTAATCCGTTAAAATCTGGATTTAGGTAATATTTTTTCTCATATGCATTAGAACCGCATAATGTAACTTTATCCTGATACATATTTTTGTATTTCTCCTTGTCTATCATTCTATATGCCTTGAGATATTATACATATCCCAAGATGCCTCTTACTGATACCTCTCCTGATGAAACTTCTGATACCTTTCCATCTTCATCCTCTACCAGTAGTTCTCCACGGTGATTGATGCCTCTTGATAAAAATGTCTCTTCTTTGGAACCTCTCACAACCTTGATCTTCTGATCTGTATGTACCAGAAGTTTATTGTATTCATCCTGTAACAGGCTTAAATCTTCTGTCTTTAAAAACCGTTCATAATATTTTTCAAAACATTCTAATACTTTGGCTGCCAGTGGAGCTCTCTTGATCTTTCTTCCTCCTTCGATCTGGAGTGAAGTTGCCTTATCAATTAAATCTTCTGGAAAATGATCGATATTTACATTTATGCCAAGTCCTACCACAATGTAATTGATCTCATCCATCTGAAGGCTCATCTCTGTTAAGATTCCACAGATCTTCTTTCCATTCACAATGATATCATTCGGCCATTTTATCTTTGCACAGATTCCTGTTATCTCACAAATGGCTTTATTGACTGCTAATGCTGTCACTAATGTAAGCATTGACGAATTCTGTGCTTCGATCTGAGGTTTTAAAAGAAAACTCATTGCAATCCCTGTTCCGGCTTCTGCCATCCAACTTCGTCCTCTTCTTCCTTTTCCCATCGTCTGCTCTTCTGTGATTGCAACAGTACCATGCTTAGCACCTGCTTCTGCCAGACGACGGATCTCGAGATTTGTGGAATCCATTGTCTCATAGCAGTGAAGATCTTTTCCAAGCCATCTCGTGTGTAGGCAGGATGAAACTTCTTCTTTTGTTAAAAGATCTGGTTCCATCACAAGTTTATAACCTTTATTAGTCACAGAATCGATCTCATATCCTTCTGCTCTTAATGCTTTAATATGCTTCCAGATCGCAGTCCTTGAAACTCCCAACCGCTCGCAAAGCTGCTGCCCGGATACATAATCGTCTGCATTTTTTAATTCTTTCAGAATCTTGCTTTTCATTGAATATTTTTATCTCCTAATATTCTCCTAAAGTTGCTACCATCACAGCTTTGATCGTATGCATGCGGTTTTCTGCTTCATCAAAGATCACATCTGCAAAATGTTCAAAGACATCTTCTGTGATCTCATGTCCTTTGACTGCTGGAAGACAATGCATAACAATCGTTGAATCTTTTCCTGTCATCTCTAACATTTCTTTATTTACCTGATATGGTCTTAATAAAGCGATTCTTTCCGCTGCCTTATCTTCTTCACCCATAGATGCCCATACATCTGTGTAAATGCAGTCTGCACCTTCTACGGCTTCTTTCACGTCTTCTGTGAAACGAATCTTAGCTCCTGATTCTTTTGCATATTCTTCACACTGTTTTACCAGTTCTTCCTTTGGCCATAAGCTCTTTGGTGCTAAACATGTGAAGTTTAATCCCATCTTGCTGCATCCGATCATTAAAGAATTGCTCATGTTATTTCTTCCATCTCCGGCAAATACGAAGTTTAATCCTTTGATCTCTCCGAACTGTTCTCTTAATGTTAAGAAGTCAGCTAAGATCTGTGTTGGATGGTAATCATCTGTTAAACCATTCCATACTGGTACTCCACTGTATTTCGCTAATTTCTCTACATTCTCATGTAAGAATCCCCTAAATTCGATTCCATCAAACATTCTTCCAAGAACTCTTGCTGTATCTTCTACAGATTCTTTATGTCCTAACTGAATATCATCTTTTCCAAGATATTCTGGGTGAGCACCTTCATCAACACAACCGATCGTAAATGAACATCTTGTTCTTGTACTTGGTTTTTCAAATAAAAGAGCGATATTCTTTCCTTTTAAACTGTTTCCTGTGATTCCTTTTTTCTTATCTGCTTTTAATTTTGCTGCTAAATCTAAAAAATAACCAATTTCTTCTGGTGTAAAGTCTTTTAATGTTAAGAAACTTCTTCCCTTTAAGCTTGTCTTTGCGTCCATCTTTTGTTCCTCCATTTTCTTGTATCGTCGATGTCTCTGCCCTTTAACCCACGGCAGGCATCATATAGTTGTTATTATATAGGAATGCATCTTTGAAAACAACCCGAAACCGCTATATTTCAAGGATTTCCTTGCATTTTTTGGCAACCATTTTGCCAAGTTTTCTATGGCTTTCTCTTGTCAGGTGACAGGCATCGATTTCAGAGGGATTTGCATACTTTGCTGCATCCAGAAATTCGATATTATGAAACTTGGCCCAGTCTTCATAAATCGGTGCCAGTCTCTTTGAATAACCGATTCCTCTTTCAAATCCCATTTCCTCTCCACTTGGGATGTCAACAAGATTATCTCCAAGATGTGGCGGTGACATTAAAAGAATCTTTGCTGACTGCCCATCTTGTCTCTTCTGCGGAGTGATTGATTTGATCATCTTGATCAGTCGGTCAATTCCTTTTCCGATGTCTGTTGGTGTCGCCTGAAAACGAATCTTTAGGTCATTGGTTCCAAGCATCAAAACTACCAGATCGATCGGTCCGTGGCTGTGTAAACATGGATCTAAATATGTTGCACCATTTCTTCCAGGTCTTAACTCATCTTCAAAACTTGTTGTTCTGCCATTTAATCCTTCTGGAATCACGATCGCTGAATCTTTTAGTTCCTTTTGTAAAATGGTTGTCCAACGTTCTTCGTATTCGTAACGAAAGCCATTTTCTGGATTATATCCATATGTATTGGAATCTCCATAACAAACGATTGTTTTCATTTTCTTACCTCCTGTCAGTATCAAACGTTGCAAAAGCCGGAACACATTTTTGTGTTCCGGCATACCTGCCAATAGTTGTTATATTCTCGTAGGCATCCTTAAAATTTACTATTCTTTTACATTTTCCTGAGCCTGTTCTTCGATCAGATCTGTAATATTTTTTTCATCATCTTTTGCAACTTCTGTGATAGATTTTACAAGACCGGCCATTCCTTGAATCTCAGATGGAATAATGATCTTGGTTGCTTTTCCATCAGCTGCTTTGGCAAATGCTTCTAGACTCTTTAACTGGATGACTGCATCATCAGCTTTCGCTGCCTTGATCGATTCAATACCCTGTGCGTTTGCTTTCTGGATCGCACGGATTGCTTCTGCCTCACCTTCGGCTTCACGGATCGTTGCTTCTTTCTTAGCTTCTGCACGAAGGATTGCTGCTTCCTTATCACCTTCTGCCTGAAGAACCATAGATTCTTTCTGTCCTTCTGCACGTAAGATTGCAGATTTCTTTTCACCTTCTGCGATCAAGATTGCTTCTCTTCGTTCACGTTCAGCCTTCATCTGTTTCTCCATAGCATCTTGAATAGCTGCTGGTGGAATGATGTTCTTAAGTTCCACACGGTTTACCTTGATTCCCCATGGATCTGTTGCAACATCAAGAGTTGCTCTCATCTGAGTATTAATTGTCTCTCTGGAAGTTAATGTTTCATCTAATTCCAGATCACCGATAACATTTCGAAGTGTTGTCGCTGTCAGATTCTCAATCGCCATGATCGGATTTTCTACACCATAGCTGTATAATTTTGGATCCGTGATCTGAAAATATACAACGGTATCGATCTGCATTGTAACGTTATCTTTTGTGATAACTGGCTGTGGTGGGAAGTCCACTACCTGTTCTTTTAAATTTACTTTCCTTGCAACACGATCGATAAATGGAACTTTCACATGAAGTCCAACAGACCATGTACCCTGATACGCTCCTAATCGTTCCACAACATAGGCATGTGCCTGTGGTACGATGCGTACAGTTGATGTAATGATCATGACAAGTAATACAACAACGATAAAAAATAAAATAATTGACATATTCCTATACCTCTCTTTCTACAATCAGTTTTACACCCTGAATCTCTTTGACAACAACTTCGCAGCCTGCTGGAATAATTTCTCCAGCTTCAGCACTTCTTGCTGTCCAATCCTGCCCATTTAGCTGAACATATCCTTTACTTTCCATGTTATTAATAGTTTCTTTTACAAGTGCTGTCTGCCCGATCAGTGCATCTGTATTGGTCTTTTGCACTCGATTATTTAAATATCTTTTTGCAACTGGTCTTGTTAAAGCAAACAATAAACATGTTACAACGATAAATAATAACATCTGTACAAGAAATGGTACTCCAAATAATGCTGCAATTGCTGCAACAACTGCGCCACCTGCGAACCAGATACTTGTAAGTCCCAGTGTCAGAATCTCAATAAGTAAAAATACGGCTGATGCGATCAGCCAATAAACTGCATACATCTAATCCACCCCCTGTCGCTGGCGTCTTGCCTCATAAACCAAGAGTCCAGATGCCATAGCTGCATTTAATGATTCTACCCTGCCGCACATTGGAATCTTAATCTTCTTCTGTGCATTGTCTGTCAGTTCATCTGTTAATCCATTTCCTTCATTGCCTATCAAAAATGCCGTTCCTGATGTATACGATTCTCTCGTATAGTCTGTGCCATTTAAATGTGCTGCATACGTTGTGATATTCCTGTCTTTCATCATCTTTATCACTTCAAAAAGATCATCTACATAGACAAATGGGACTCTGAAGATCGATCCCATCGTAGAACGTGTTACTTTCGGATTATAAATATCTACTGTTTCACGACTCATAATGATTCCATTGATTCCGGCTCCCTCTCCTGTACGAAGGATAGTTCCAAGATTTCCTGGGTCTTGCAGATTCTCAAGAACCAGCAATAATGGATTTTCCTGCTGCAACAGATCTTCAAGTGAATATTCAAGCATTCGGACTAAAGCTAACACTCCCTGTGGTGTCATAGTGTCTGAAATTTCTTTCATTACCTGATCTGAAACAAGCTCAACCTCCATTCCTTCAAAAACAGCCTGATGTTCCTTATAGAAATCTTCTGATGCATATACTTTGTATAAATATTGTTCTGGAATCTCTGTAAACATACGGATTCCTTCTACAAGGAATAACTGCTGTTTTCTTCGTTCTCTTGCATTCTTCTTTAATTTCATGATCTGCTTGATCTGTTTGTTCTGAATGGTCGTGATCATTTCTCATACACCTCCCATCTATTTTCTGAATCTTGCCAGATCACGTTTCTTACCGATCAGTACAAGATTATCTTGTTCATTGATTGGCTGTGTTGGATCTGGTGCTCCGTCAACACCTGCATTTCCTTCAATTGCAATAACATTGACATTATATTTTCCACGAAAATTAATATCTGCTAATGATTTATTGATCCATTCTTTTCTGGCTGGTACTTTCACAATACTTGTATCGGCTGAAAGATCAAATAAATCTGTCATACTTCCACCAAGAAGATTGTTGGCGATTCTTGCCCCCATCTCTTCTTCTGGATAGACAACTTCATCGGCTCCTACTCTCTTTAAGATTTCTCCTTTTAAAGTCCCATCTGCCTTTACAAGGACATAGGGAACTCCGATTTCCTTTACGATCATCAAAGCCATAACACTGGCATCAAGATGTTCTGCCGTTGCGATCACAACAGCATCCATTCCCTCCAGTCCAATATTATTCATCATCTCTTTATCTGATACGTCCACACAAACTGTACATGTCACTTCATCTGCAATCTCTCTGACAAGATCTTCATTCTTATCTACTGCCAGCACTTCTGCTCCACCTTTTGTCAGTGCTCTTGCAACACTGCTTCCAAACTTTCCGAGTCCCAAAACTGCAACTGATTTCTTCATTCTATTCCTCCGCTGTGAAATAATATTCTTTCTATAAGATCAGATCCTGTTCTGGATACATGACCTGCTTTTTCCTATTCTTCTGTGAAAAACCGATTGCCATAGAGATCGGTCCTACACGTCCAAGATACATGGTAATGATGATAATCACTTTCCCTGCGATTGTCAAATTCGGTGTTAATCCCTTTGTAAGCCCAACCGTTCCGAGTGCTGAAACACACTCATAACAAGACTCCATAAAATTTCCATGGTCAAATACTAAGAGTAATAACACAGAAGTCATTAATACCATTAAATTGATCACAATGATCGCTAGTGCTTTTGACAAAAGATTACCTGGCACTCTTCGTTTAAACAGACTGATCGACTCTTCTTGCTTAGCTGCTGAGATCACACAGAATATAAGAATCGCAAAGGTCACTGTCTTAACACCTCCCGCAGTTCCAGCCGGTGATCCTCCAATGATCATCAAAAACATCGAAACTAAAGAAGAGGCATCTGTTAGTGCTCCCTGTGCAACTGTCTCAAACCCCGCAGTACGTGTCGTCACTGCCTGAAACAGTGATGCCATGACTTTACCTGGTAATGACAGATTTCCCATCGTTGCTGGATTATGATATTCAAACAAAAAGATCAAGACTGTTCCAAATAAAATAAGGAATGTTGATATTGCTAACACGATCTTTGTTTGAAATTTCAACTGTTGCACAATTCTTTTTACTGGAATCTTCTCTTTTATAAGCTTTTTCATACTCTGCCAAAGATCTTTCCATACAATAAATCCAAGTCCTCCAAGAACGATCAATGCCATTGTTGTAAAATTAATAACCGGATTCGTCACATAACTTCGAAAACTATCCTCTTTTACGATATCCATTCCTGCATTACAAAATGCGGAAATGGAATTAAAAACTGCTGCCCAGATTCCATAACCAACTCCGAATTCCGGTATAAACTGTGTTGCATAAAGCACTGCACCGGCTCCTTCTACAATCGCCGTTCCAAGAATGATTTTCTTAACCAATGGCACTAGCCCTGTCAATGTATTAAGCCCCAAAGATTCCTGAATCAGCATCCTGTTTCCAAGTGTGATCCTTCTTCCTAGCACATAGAACATCCCAGTTGTGATCGTTACTACTCCAAGTCCTCCAATCTGGACTAGTAAAAGAATCACAACCTGCCCAAACAGACTCCAATGTGTCATTGTGGTTTCAACGACCAGCCCTGTTACACATACCGAAGTTGTCGCTGTAAATAACGCATCTATATATGGGGTTGCCTGCCCGCTTTTAGCTGCGATCGGCAATGTCAGCAAAATGGAACCTGCAAATATTGTAATAAAAAAGCCAAGCAATATGATCTGTATCGGCCGTAATTCATTCATAAAATACTCCTGTCATCTTGTTTATATAAGATCATCTCCAGATAATTTTTAAATATCTATAGAGAAAAAATAGAGCAATCCTAGATAAATAAGGATTGCTCTAAGATTAAGTTCTATTTATTTTCCTAATAAATGTGCGATCTGAAGCTGATAATCATCGATATCTTTATGCATTGCAAGTCCTTCTTCAATGTCCATATCCATAAATCTTCCGTTCTGATATCCTACAACACGATTTGTCTTTCCTGCACATAATAAATCTACTGCGTAAGCACCCATCATAGAAGCGTATACACGATCTTTCGCTGTTGGGCTACCACCACGCTGCATATGTCCAAGGATTGTTGCACGTGTTTCGATACCTGTTGCGGATTCGATTCTCTTCGCCATACTGTAAGAATGTCCAACACCTTCGGCATTGATTACCATATGATGTGTTTTACCTTTTGCCCTGTTACGAAGTAAATGTTCAATGATCTGCTGTTCTACTTTAGGAAGGTTTCCATCAAAGCTTTCTGGGATCAGAATATCTTCTGCTCCTGTTGCCATACCACACCATAATGCGATATATCCAGCTCCACGTCCCATAACCTCTACGATACTACATCTTTCATGAGATGTTGATGTATCACGGATCTTATCGATTGCTTCCATTGCTGTGTTAACAGCTGTATCGAAACCGATTGTATATTCTGTACAAGCGATATCTAAGTCGATTGTTCCAGGAACAGCGATTGTGTTGATTCCAAGTGCTGCTAACTTTCTAGCTCCCTGGAAAGAACCATCTCCACCGATAACTACTAATCCTTCGATTCCGTGTGCTTTACAAATCTCAGCTCCACGTTTCTGTCCTTCTTCTGTCTTGAATTCTTCACATCTTGCTGTGAAAAGGATTGTACCACCACGGAAAATAGTATCCGCTGTTTCTTTTGGTGTTAGGTCAATGATGTCTTCATTTAATAATCCATTATAACCTTTGCGGATTCCCTTAACGTTTAATCCTCTTTCTTTACCAATTCTGGCTACGGCACGTACTGCTGCGTTCATAGCAGGTGCGTCTCCACCACTTGTTAAAACTCCAATTGTTTTAATTTTTGGTTTTCCCATTTGCAATATCCTCCAATTATTAATCCAATTATTTTCCTT
>ERZ840057.2287-NODE-2287-length-13516-cov-22.383478_pt1 | contig 13516 bp, 12 predicted proteins | sample MGYA00519907_ERZ840057 | MGnify/ENA primary metagenome ERZ840057 (study PRJEB31850, sample SAMEA3708862) | human gut metagenome | biome: human gut; feature: human-associated habitat; material: faeces | place: China | collected 2014 ...
GAACTGCGCAACGTAATCGAACGGCTCATCATCCTCAGCGGCGACACCATCACGATCGATGATGTACATAAATACTGCCAATCGTAACGCCGCCCGCACAAAACGGAAAACGGAATCTCTCGAAGATTCCGTTTTCCGTTGATAACCAGCGAAGAATCCGGCTCCGAAGAACCGACCGGAAAGATTACAACAGTCCGAGCAACTCCGCAGGGCGGTCTACGATGTGCCGGGCGCCGCTCTGCTCCAACTCGGCACGCGTGCGGAACCCCCACGTGACGCCCGCCGAACGGACGCCGGCGGCGGCGGCCGTCTGCATGTCCACCCCCGAATCACCCACATAGAGCACCTCGCCGGCGGCGACGCCCGTCGCAGTCAGGATCTCGCCGACGACCGCCGGATCGGGTTTGAGCGGCACGTCGGGACGCTGCCCCAGAACCACGTCGAAGCGGATGTCGGGGAAATAGCGGCCGATGAGCTTCTCGGTGCGGGTGTCCACGGAGGAGGTGGCCTCGTCCAGAATCAGCACCGGGGCCCGGGACACCGCCGCCCGGGCGATGGCCACCAACTGGCGCTGGCCCTGGCTGAGGTTGGCGCCGTCGGAATAGAGGACGGTGTCGTACCCCCGGGGCAGGTGGGAGATGAAATAGTGGGCGTTGGCGATCTTGGCGGCCTCCATGCACTCCTCATCGGTGGCGTCCAGGCGGCCGTAGCGGATGTTCTCCATCACCGTGCCGGTGAACAGGTGGGTGTCCTGCAGCACGATGCCCAGCGAGCGGCGCAGATCGGCCTTTTTGATCTTATGGATGTTGATGCCGTCATAGCGGATCTTGCCGTCCTGAATATCGTAGAAGCGGTTGATCAGGTTGGTAATGGTAGTCTTGCCCGCACCGGTGGAGCCGACAAAGGCGATCTTCTGTCCCGGACGGCCATACAGATTGATGTCGTGCAGCACCGTTTTTTCCGGCACATAGCCAAAGTCCACGTCCGTAAAGGTGATGTCGCCTGCCAGCTTGTGGTAGGTGGTAGTGCCGTCGTGGTGGGGGTGCTTCCACGCCCACAGGCCGGTGCGCTCGGCAGTTTCCACCAGCTGGTCGTTGCGGTCGTACTTGGCGTTTACCAGCGTCACATAGCCCTCGTCGGTCTCGCTGGGCTCGTCCATCATCTTGAAGATGCGCTCGGCACCGGCCAGTGCCATGATGACGCTGTTGGCCTGCATAGACACCTGACTGATGGGCATATTGAAGCCCTTGTTCAGGCTGAGGAAGGCCACCACGGTGCCAAGGGTCATACCGCCGACACCGCCCACGGCCATGGCTGCACCAGTCAGCGCGCAGATGGCATAGCTGATGTTGCCCAGCTGGGCGTTGACCGGCATCATGATGTTGGAGAAGGCGTTGGCCTGCTTGGCGCTTTCCTTCAGCTGGTCGTTCAACTCACGGAAGCCTGCAAGGGTCTGCTGTTCGTGGGTGAACACCTTGACCACCTTCTGGCCCTCCATCATCTCCTCGATGTAGCCGTTCACCTTGCCCAGATCCCGCTGCTGCTGGATGAAGTACTTGGAGGAGCTTTTTGCGATCTGCTTGGAGCAGAACAGCATCAGCGCCACCATGAGCATGGTAACGATGGTCAGCTGCCAGCTGAGCATGCACATACTGAAGAACACCGACACAATCGTGATGACGCTGGACACCAGCTGCGGGATGCTCTGGCTGAGCATCTGGCGCAGGGTATCCACATCGTTGGTGTACACGGACATGATATCGCCGTGGGGATGGGTGTCAAAATACCGGATGGGCAGGCTTTCCATGTGGGTGAACAGCTTGGTGCGCAGATTGCGCAGCGTGCCCTGCGTTACGTTGACCATGATGCGGGCGTTGGCCCATGCGGCCAGAATGCCCACAAGGTAGATGCAGCACATCCGCACCAATGCACCGGCCAGTGGTGCAAAGCTGGGGTTCTGCTGGCGGGTCATGGGGACGATGTAATCGTCCATCAAGGTCTGCAAGAACAGGCTGGCCTGCACATTGGCCAGCGCACTGACCACGATGCACACAAGCACAAGGATGCAGTGGGGCAGATAGTTGCGGAACACCTCATCCATGATGCGCTTCAGCAGCTTGCCCGGGTTTTCCACCTTGGGGCGCGGCCCCCGTGCGCCCCGCGGGCCGGGGCCATGTACTTCTTTTACTGCCATTACTGCGCACCTCCCTGCTTGTCAAAATCGCCGCCGCCCTGCGTCTGGCTGTTGTAGACCTCCTGATAGATGGCATTGGTCGCCAGCAGCTCTGCGTGGGTGCCCAGACCGTTGATCTGGCCGTTCTCCAGCACCAGAATGCGGTCTGCATCCTGCACCGAGGAAATGCGCTGTGCAATGATGATCTTGGTCGTGCCGGGGATCTCCTCCCGGAAGGCCTTGCGGATCTTGGCATCGGTCGCGGTATCCACGGCGCTGGTGGAGTCGTCCAAAATCAGCACCTTGGGCTTGCGCAGCAGGGCGCGGGCGATGGTCAGGCGCTGCTTCTGGCCGCCGGACACGTTGGAGCCGCCCTGCTCGATCCATGTATTGTATTTGTCCGGGAAGCGCTCGATGAACTCATCCGCGCAGGCAAGCTTTGCCACACGGATGCACTCTTCCTCGCTGGCGTTCTCGTCGCCCCAGCGCAGGTTATCGAGAATGGTGCCGCTGAACAGCACGTTCTTCTGCAGCACCATGGACACCTCGCGGCGCAGCACGTCAAGATTGTAGTCCCGCACATCCACGCCGCCCACCTTCACGGTGCCGGTCTCGGCATCATACAGGCGGGGGATCAGCTGCACAAGGCTGGATTTTGCGCTGCCAGTGCCGCCGATGATACCTAAGGTCTCACCGGGCTTGATGCTGAAGGTGATATCATTCAGCACCGGCTGGCCGCTGCCGTGCTTATACTTGAAGGTGACATGCTCGAACTCGATGCCGCCGTCCTTCACCTGCTGCACCGGCTGCTTTGCGGGGGGCAGGTCGGTGGTCTCGTCCAGCACTTCCACAATACGCTTTGCGGAAGCGGCAGACATGGAGATCATGACAAAGGCCATGCTCAGCATCATCAGGGCCATGAGGATGTTCATGATGTAGCCGAACAGAGCGTTCAGCTGGCCGGTGGTGATGGCACCATGCAGAACGTACTTGGCACCCAGCCAGCTCAGGGCGATGTTGCAGCCGTAAACGGCGGTGAGCATGGCAGGGTTATTGAAGCTCAGGCGGCTCTCAGCGTTCACAAACTGGTCGTACAGGCTCTGGCAGGCTTTGGTGTACTTCTCGTTCTCAAAGCCCTCGCGCACGAAGCTCTTCACTACGCGGATGGCGGAGACGTTTTCCTGCACGGAAGCGTTCAGGGCATCGTAGTTTTTGAACACCCGGTCAAAGATGTGGAAGGTGGGCACCATGATGCCTGCCAGCACCGCCACCAGAAAGACCACAGCCACCACGAAGATCAGTGACAGCGGGCCGCCGATCATCAAGGCCATGAACAGGGCGAACACCAGATGCACCGGGGCGCGCACGCACATGCGCTCGATCATCTGGAATGCGTTCTGTACGTTGGTCACGTCGGTGGTCATGCGGGTGACAAGGCCTGCGGTGGAGAATTTATCAATGTTGGAAAAAGAATAATGCTGGATATTTTCATACATGGCATCGCGCAGATTTCCGGCAAAGCCGGTGGATGCCTCGGCGGCGTATTTGCCGGCCAGAACGCCCAGCGCCAGCGCGACCACAGCCACCAGAAAGGTGAGCAGGCCGTACTTGAGGATGGCGTTCATATCGCCCTTTTCAATGCCCTGATCGATGATAAAGGCCATGATGGTGGGCAAAAGCACATCCATCACGGCTTCCAGAGCGGCAAAGAGCGGTGTCAGGACTGCGGCGCGTTTATACTCGCCCAGATGTGACACTAACTTTTTGATCATCTGAGTTACCTCCTGTTGCTTTTTATTTGTTTGGTACAGAACAATTTTATACAAAACATTTTAATTGTCAAGACGTTTCAAAAAATGTTCATAATTACTAATTTAACGAACACTTTTTCGGCAGGTTGCATCACTGCAGTGCATCCCGCAGCTTGTTTAAAAGCCGCAGCAGCTCGGTATTTTCCTCCGCTGTCAGCAGCCCGGCCACATAGTCGTCGGTCTGGTGGAAGCAGAGCATCGTCTTTTCGTGGAAGCAGATGCCCTCTTCGGTGAGCACCAGCTGCTTGAGCCGGGCGTCCTGCGGAACACTGCGCCGCTCGATATAGCCCTTGCGCTCCATCAACTGCAGGATGTTGGTCACGGTGGAGCGGGTGATAGAGAACTCCCGCTCAATGTCCCGCTGGAACACGGGGGTGTCCCGGTGGCGGTAGAGATACCCAATGATCCACCCGTGCATGGGGGTGGCCTGCTCCACGTCATTTTCGCGGGCAAACTGGTTGATCTTGCGGAAGATCAGGTTGTCCACCCGGCGGATCTGCGCCGGGATGACCTGTGGGCCTTCCCAAGGGGGATCGGCGTGATTGCAGCACTCGTTTTTGGTTTCGTCACACATCATGGTTTTGTCCTTCATGGTTGTTTTGGCATTGAACAGTTTCAAATAAAACTGTTTGATAGCATACATATTATACAGCAGTCAAAGTGAATGTCAAGGGGAAGGAAACGATTTTAAATGCCCTCCGCTTTGCTCTGGGCATAAAATAATGAAATATTATTTTTTATATTGCAAACCAGCCAAGCCTGCGGGCTTGGCTGGTTTGCTTTTTCACGGAAGGGGCCGTAGTTGCAAGCGGCATATTTTCCGGTTGCGCGGTCATTTCCGAAGGAAATAAGCGCAACAGATGGAGTTTACCTTTTGGGCCATTACTGTGAAAATGCAACAGCAGACAGCCCGCAGGCTGTCTGCTGTTGCCCTATTATAAAAATATTTTTCCGCTAAATATGCCCAGAGCGAAGCGGAGGGCATTCTAAATTATTATTCCAGATTGTGTTTTTTGCAGAACTGTTTGCTCACCCAGTACATCCCGCCCCACAGCAGAACGGCCAGCACCAGATACAACGGGTTTTTCATGGAACTGACCAGCGACTGCCCAAACACTGCCATCATGGCAATCATCACGCCCTTGCCCAGCAGCATGGTAATGAGATAGCGCTTTTCGTCAAAGTCCGAGATGCCAAAGGCCAGATGCATAAAGGAGCTTGGCGCGAAGGGCAGCAGCGCGAGCATGAACAGCGACGAAGTGTCAAAGCGGTTCACCCACTGCTGAGCCTTTTCCAGCTTGGGCGAGCGGGAGGCAAACTTCCAGAAGAAGCACTTGACCACCCGCCGCCAGAACAGGAACATGATGCTGCCGCCCAGCGCCACACCGGTCCAGCTGTACAGAAAACCCAGAATGCCGCCGTGAGCCGCTACATTCAGCGCCACAATGGCAATGAGCGGCAGCGGCGGAAAAAACGACTCCACCATGGCCAGCGTGATGGGGGCAATGGGGCCAAGGTTGCCAAAACTGTCCAGCAGAGTTTCCCAGAACTCCAGCGTTCCCAGCTGGCGCAGACAAAAGTTCATTGTGCACATCCATCCCTTCCGCCTGCGCTTTCCCATCCGCAGGTTCCTCTATCCGTAGTATATCCATATTGTATGACACAAGCATGAACACAAAGCGACATTTTTTTTGCCCTGTGCACAGCTTCCTTGGGATACTACGAAGCTGCCGGTGCTGTTTTACTCCGCAGCCTGCTTTTCTGCGCGGGCCTTCATACGCTCCAGCTGGGCGGTGCGCTGCTTTTCCCACCGGGCAAGAGAAGCATCGTCCGGGATCTGCAGGCAGCGGGCGTAGCTCCAGTGCAGGCCGTCGCGGCGGGCCAGCTTGTAGCGCTGGAACACACCCTTGCCTGCGGCATTGCTGCTGCCGGCGCAGTGGGGGCACTGGCTCAGGGTGTACCAGCTGTTGCTGCCCTTTTTCAACCATACATCGTCCGGAGTCAGTGGTGCGCCGCACTCCGGGCAGCTCATGGTGTAAATTTTGGGGTCGGTGCGCCAGGTGTACTGCTCCACATAGCCGCGGAAGACCTCAAAATCCCGGTAGTCGCCGGGGGTGGGGCACAGGCTGGCCCGCAGGGATTCCTCTTCAGTGGGGTAGGCCGCAAGACCGGCCCGCAGGTCGAGCATCCGGCAGACATCGGCGGTGTACAGCGTGTCGGAAAGGGCATCGTGGAACTGCCGCTCCATGGGCAGCCCTAAGCGGGTGACGACGCTTTCCAGCGTCATGCCCTCGCCCTCTTTGCGGGGATGCTCCCGCAGGAACACCTGCTGCAGGTCGTACCAGACGGTGGGCTTTGATTCATCGATGTTGCACAGGTACAGGTTCTGCTTGAGCACCGGTACGTCATCCATGCCCCACTCGGCAAATTCGGCATCCGGGCCGCACCACTGCATAAAGCGGCGCAGGCCCTGCACGATGGGCTCACCCTTGTCCAGATCGGCCTGCGTCAGGCCGGTGACTTTAGCAATGTGATGCTGCAGCTTACGGAAGATGCGGGGCCGCAGATGGATGGAAAAGGTGTCCAGCACGTTGGCATCCTCGTCGATCTTCACGGCACCGATCTCCACGATCTCGCCCCGGAAGGTCTGCTGCACGCCATGGTAATTAAAGGTATACGGCTGGTAGCCGATATTCCATTCCAGATCAAATAAAACCAGATTGCGCGGCATTTTGTTTGTCCTCTCTTTTGAATCAAACCCTCTCAGTCACGGCTTGCGCCGTGCCAGATTCCCCCTTTTGTCGCTGCGCGACATCTTCCCCCGGCCGGGGGAAGTCTTTCCTCTCAGGGGGAGCTTTTATCATACGTTACGATTAGATGGATAAAACCTCGCCCTTCGGGAGAGGTGGATTTGCGAAGCAAAGACGGAGAGGGTTATAAAATAAACTTCTCTACAGCCTCGGCCACACCGTCGTGGTCGTTGTCGGCGGCAGTCACATAGTCGGCCACGGCCTTTACCGGCTCTTCGGCGTTCTGCATGGCCACGCCCACACCGGCGTACTCGATCATGGAGCGGTCATTCAGGCCGTCGCCGCAGGCCATCAGGTTTTCGCGGCCAAGGCCCATGTGCTCCAAAAGGGCGGCAAGGCTGCCGTCCTTGGCAACGCCCAGCGGCACGGCTTCAATAAAGAACGGGCTGGAGGGGTACAGGTCGATGCGGCCGTCAAACTGCTTTTTGCCGGCGGCCCACACCTCGTCCCGGCGGGCTGGGTCCAGCGTGATGAGCATTTTGCAGATGGGGTAATCCACATACTTTGCCAGATCGTCCACGCCGGTCATGGGCAGCTTGCAGGTAAAGCACTCGCGCAGTGCCCATTTGTCGTCCGGGTGCTCGGTGACAACGCCTTCTTTATTATAGGTGATAATGGTCACGTTCTGTGCGGCGGCAAAGGCGCACAGCTCGGGTACGTACTGGGCATCCAGCTGTTTCTGGTACAAAGTCTCGCCGGTGCGGCAGTCGATGATCTTGCCGCCGTTGTAAGAAAGGATGCAGCCGCCCTTTTTATCCAGCCCCAGTTCCTTTGCCAGCGGCAGCACGCCCGCGGTGGGACGGCCGGATGCCAGCACGATGGTGACACCCTTTGCAATTGCGGCATCCAGTGCGGCGCGGGTGCGGGGTGTAACTTCTTTCTGGCTGTTGGTCAGGGTGCCATCCAGATCCAGTGCCAGAACTTTGATCTCTGCCATATAAAATCCTCTCAATTTATATAAAGGTAAAAAAGCACTTACCCTCTTATTGTACAATGAAATGCCATCATCTTTCAACCCTTGCAGAGACGTTTGTGGAAAAAGTGGTGGCACTTGAGCAGGATTTTACATCCCTTTCCGGCTTTTTACGTTGGCGCGGATGCAGCCGCACCGGTTTTACCAAAGCTTTGCGGCGGCATGGTTTTTCCCCGCAAGGCGGTGCGCTACAATAAAAGCGTTCCCACAAGAAGAAAAACGGGGCCTGAGGCAGGCCCGCAATGTTTGATTGAATGAAAAGAGAGGATCACGTCATGAAAGAAAACAAGATCTCCCGCCGCAGCTTTCTCAAGTTTGGCGCAGCTGCTTCTGCCGCCGGCATGATGGCTGCTGCACCCGTTGCCGCAAACGCAGCACAGCCGGATGCGGATGCCGCAGCCGACGAGGAAAACTGCCTGCTGGGCCTGTTCCAGAAACCCAAGTACATCTTCCTGTTCATCGGCGACGGCATGGGCACTGCCCAGATCCAGTCTGCCCGCTTCTACAAGGGCACCGTGGACAACAACGGCGCTGTGACCGAGGCCGACCTGAGCTTCACCAGCTTCCCCACCGTGGGCAGTGTGACTACCTACGACAGCACTTCTTTCTGCCCGGACTCCGCTTCCACCGCAACCTCCATCGCCACTGGCCACAAGACCGAGAGCGGTGTCATCAATATGTGCCCGTGGACCCGCGATGTGCCCTATGAGACCATTGCCGAAAAGCTGCACGCCCAGAAGGGCTACAAGGTGGGCATCATCTCCTCGGTCAATATCGACCACGCCACTCCCGCCGCCTTCTACGCTCATCAGAAGACCCGCAAGAACTACTACCAGATCGGCGTGGAGCTGGCAAACTCCGGCTTTGAATACTTTGCCGGCGGCGAGTTCCAGAAGGTGAACGGCGACGGTGCCGGCCCCAACAACCACGAGGTGGCTGCTCAGGCTGGCTACAATGTGGTCACCACGCAGGCGGGTGCTGCTGCACTGACCGCAGGCGCAGGCAAGACCCTGATCATTGCCGAAAATCTGGCCGACGGCAAGGCCATGAACTACGCCATGGACGCCGCTGCAGGCGAGTGGCAGCTGACCGACTACGTGAAAAAGGGCATCGAGCTGCTGGATAACCCCAAGGGCTTCTTCCTGATGACCGAGAGCGGTAAGATCGACTGGGCCTGCCATGCAAACGATGCCGCTGCTTCCATCCACGATGTGCTGGAGATGAGCAACGCCGTGCAGGCAGCTGTGGAGTTCCAGAACAAGCACCCCAATGATACCCTGATCCTCGTCACTGCCGACCACGAGACCGGCGGTATGGCCATCGGCTACAAGACCACCAACTACGACACCTTCCTGACCAATCTGGCCCACCAGAAGATGTCCTACGCAAAGTTTGATTCTACCTATGTGCAGAACTACATCGCCAACAAGACTCCTTTTGAAGCTGCCATGCAGGATGTGAAGGCAAACTTCGGTCTGACCCTGCCCAGCGACCCGGATGCCGCCAACGCCGGCAAGCTGCTGCTGACCGACTACGAGGTGCAGAACCTGCGCACCGCCTACGAGCGCACCCTGAAGGTTGGCTCTGCCAGCCAGAAGGACATGTCTCAGCAGGACTATGAGCTGTACGGTACCTATATCCCGTTCAGCATGGCAATCTGCCACACCATCAACCACAAGTCCGGTATGGATCATACCACCTACGCCCACACCGGTGCCATGGTGAACGTCTACGCCAACGGCGTGGGTGCGGAGAAGTTCGGCGGCGTGTTCGACAACACCGAGATCTTCCACAAGCTGGCAGACCTGACCAAGGTCAAGTAAAGCTTCACCGGACTGATTTTCCACATTTTCCCGGATAAAGTAAAACCTCCCTGCTCTGGAACCGCAGCGACTGCGGCCGGGCAGGGAGGTTTTGCGTTGATTATGCTGTTTGCCTTTGCGGCTCCGCGGGTGAAAAAACAAATCGGGAAAGTCCGCAGACTTTCCCGATTTGTAATTTAGAAAATGATTCCGCTGAATATGGCCAGAGCAAAGCGGAGGCCATTCAAAATTTAATTGTTGATCTCCGGGAAGCCCTCCAGCTTGCTGGTGCAGTGGGGGGCAGCGCACCGCCTTGATGGAGATCTCGCTCTGGCAGTAGGGACACACCTTGGTGGTGGGCTCTGCGGGAGCTTCCGGCTCAGCAGGCTTCTTGTGCAGGGCGTTGATGGTCTTGATGACCACGAACAGCACGAATGCTACGATGAGGAAGTTAATGATGGCATTGATGAAGGAACCAATGCCGATCATCACATCGCCCACATGGATGCCGACGTCCGAGAAATCGGCGTTGAAAAACAGGCCGATGGCGGGGTTGATGATGTCGTTCACCAGTGAGTTGACGATGGCGGTAAAGGCACCGCCGACGACCACGCCGACTGCCATATCCAGCACATTGCCACGCATGGCGAAGGCCTTGAATTCTTCAAAAAACTTTTTGATGCCCTTGATCTCTTTTTCTGCCATAAGAAAATCCACTCCTTTACTCCCTTTATGCCGCAAGGGAACGTATTTGCGTCTATGATAGCGGATTTTTGGCGTGATTGCAAGGGAAAATGACAGCCTCAGCCCTCTTTTGGCAAAAAATAAAACGGGAAAGCCCGCAGACTTTCCCGTTTTGCAAGGATGAGACAGTTCTTACTTTTCCGGTGCAGTAAAAGCGATGGGGGTAGCACCTGCAGCGGCATCCACACTCAGCAGGGAGATGGGAGCGACCTCGTAGTGCAGGGTCTCAAAGCTCTGGGTCTGGCCGTCCTCGGTGGTGAACTCCAGAATGTAGGTCACGTCGGACTGCTTGTCGGCCTCCACATCGCGGGTGATGACGATGTTCTCGCCGTCAGCCAGACCGTTCTCGCCGGCCAGATTGTCGCCCTTCTCGTCGCTGCCTGCATCGTACAGGTACAGCTCGGTGACGGTAGAACCGGTGGTGTTGTACACAGTGTACTCAGCGGTGGTGGGCTCAGCTGCTTCGCTGGAAGCAGCCTCAGAGCTTGCAGCCTCGGAAGAAGCGGCAGCAGAAGAAGCCACAGAAGAGGAAGCGGCGGTGGAGGATGCAGAAGAACCGCAGGCGGTCATGCCAACAGCCAGTGCTGCAGCGGCAGCAACGATCGCAATGTTCTTGAGTTTCATGTGAAATATACTCCTTTGAAATTTACTTCGTATTCAGATCAACCAACAGGGTGTGATGGATGATGAAGACGATTATACGGGAATTTCGACAAAAAATCAAGACGCCTATGTGCATTTTGAACGATGAAACAGGAATTGTTACCAATTTGACATGAAATTGGAACATTTTAACATGAGCTGACATGAAGCAAAGTTTTGTAGGAAAGGCCGCTTGCCGCTTTGTAAAAAACAGCCCCATGCAGACTTTGGCCTGCACAGAGCTGTCTGGTCGGAAGGTTGAAGAAGACGCAGTGCCCAAATGGCTTTACTTGGGCTGGCGGCCGATGTAAGCCAGAATGCCGCCGTCGGCGTACAGGATCTGGCCGTTCACAAAGTCGGAAGCGTGGCTTGCAAGGAACACGCAGGGGCCCACCATGTCGTCCGGCTCACCCCAGCGGCCTGCGGGGGTCTTGGCGGTGATGAACTGGTCGAAAGGGTGGCGGCTGCCGTCCGGCTGCACCTCCCGCAGAGGTGCGGTCTGGGCGGTGGCAATGTAGCCGGGGCCCATGCCGTTGCACTGGATGTTGTACTCGCCGTACTCGGAAGCGATGTTCTTGGTGAGCATCTTCAGTGCACCCTTGGCGGCAGCGTAGGCGGAGACGGTCTCGCGGCCCAGTTCGCTCATCATGGAGCAGATATTGATGATCTTGCCGTGACCCTTGGCGATCATGCCCGGCAGGCAGGCCTTGGACACGATGAACGGGGCATTGAGGTCGATGTCGACGACGCGACGGAAGTCCTCGGCGCTCATGTCGAGCATCGGGGTGCGCTGGATGACGCCGGCGTTGTTGACCAGAATGTCGGGCGTGGTGCCAAAATCGGCCTCGATCTTGGCGATGAGCTCGGCGACGACGGCCTCGTCGGTGACGTCGGCAACATAGCCGTGAGCATCAAAGCCCAGCTCGCGGTAGTGCTTCTCGGCCTCGGCGACCTTGTCGGCGTGACGGGCGTTAAAGGCGATCCTGGCGCCGGCTTCGCCGAGTGCCTCGGCCATGGCCATGCCGATGCCATAGGTGGCGCCGGTCACGAGCGCGACCTTGCCGTCCAGGCGGAAGCTGTCCATAAGATCAGACATAGCAATCCTTCCAAAAGAAACGTTCATCTATATAAGTCTTGCTTTTCGTACAAGCTCAGTATATGTGAAGTAGGGTAATAAACCCTCCCATTCTCCGAAAAATAGGTGAACGTTCACTTTTAAAAGGTAAACGGTGAACTCGCCCTGCTGTGCGGACGGCACGATTGTCCTGATCGAGGAGGGCAAGCTCGAGAGACAAGTGGGCACGGGCTGCCCGTTGGCCCCGCGCGTAGTGCTACTTTTCAAACGCGGCGCGCGCAAAGTGCCGGGTGAACAACTTACTGGCGATGCCGGCGACGTTGCCTAAGATCAGCGCCGAGATAGCGGTGGTCACGTCTGGTCACGTCAAAGCCATCTAAGTTGTGCATGGGTGCCAGCGGCCCTTATTTCACCGCAACTGAGGGTATGGGGGATGCGATAGTATTACGTGGTGAAATTCGACAAACCGTGAGCTTCATCCGAGGGCTTTATGGAACAACATCAGCTTTATCAGAGCCTGCAAGATCAGGCATACAACGCATTGCGCTCCAAGATCATCTATGCCGAGCTCAAACCCGGCACACGTCTTTCGGCGATTGGTCTGGAAAAGGAGACGGGAATCGGGCGCACGCCCATTCGCGAGTCCTTTGTGCGCCTGCGCGAGCAAGAGCTGGTGGAGACGCGTCCCAAAAGCGGCACCTATGTCTCAAAAATCAGTATGGAACGCGCCGAGAACGCCTGTTTCTTGCGCGAGAAACTCGAGAGAAGTGTGCTCATTAAATGCTGCTCTGCCGCCACGCCCGAGCAAAAGCATCGGCTCGAGCAGATTCTTGCCGAGTCCGAGTCGCTCGACCACAGCGAAACGCGTCGCTTTTTTGACCTGGACAACCTGTTTCATGAGACATGTTTTGAGATTGCCGGCCGCCACATGTTGTGGGATTGGATGAAGAGCGTCGACACGCATTTTGAGCGATACAACTGGTTGCGTATGGTGTCGCAGGATCTGGATTGGGAGCCGATTCGTCGGCAGCATCGCCGGATTCTCGAGGCCATTAAAAAGGGCGATACCGACACGGCGAGCTACCTGGCAGAGACGCACCTGCATCTGATGCCCGAGGAGCAGGGCCCGGTTATCGCCTTGCATCCCGACTATTTCGAGCTGTCCAAAGACTCGGCCATCTAACTCGTTCCCTACATTAGTTGCGGTGAAATAGGGACTGTTTTGCGGCTTTGACGACGTAGGCAGTCCGTATTTCACCGCAAGTGCGGGGGTGCAATCGGGGCATGAAAAGGCTGCGGCGCCGCTTGGAGGAAAAGACCGGAAGCAAGGGTCCATTCCTCCAGACGGCGCCGCAGCTGTTTTGGTGGACTGGATTATGTTGAGTCGGTTGATTGACCGGGAAAGCAAAGCGGCTTGGGGGCGTGTCGCTTCCGTCACGTTCTATCAGCATACAAGACGGTTTCGGTTCTTGTTCGTGACGGAAAC
>ERZ840057.2294-NODE-2294-length-13489-cov-3.030817_pt1 | contig 13489 bp, 11 predicted proteins | sample MGYA00519907_ERZ840057 | MGnify/ENA primary metagenome ERZ840057 (study PRJEB31850, sample SAMEA3708862) | human gut metagenome | biome: human gut; feature: human-associated habitat; material: faeces | place: China | collected 2014 ...
TGAAACCGAAGACGGAAAGAAAAAACGCCGTCTAAAGGAGTATCATTATGATTTGGGCGCATGTATGTTCTGCGCTTTGTGCGTAAAGGCATGCCCCCATAATGCGATAACCTTTGACCAGAGTTTTGAAAACGCTGTGTTCGACCGCACGAAACTCGTAATGCGCCTGAACCACGAAGGAAGCAAAGTAGTAGAAAAGCCTGCACCCGTTCGTACCGCACCGGCTGCGGCAGCTCCTGCGGCAAAAGGCGCAGCAGAGGAAACAAAAGAACAAAAGCCTGTTCAAAACAGCTAAAAATTCAATGACTATGAATGCAGAATCAATAATATTTTATGTAATTGCCTTTGCTATTCTCGTGCTTTCGGTGCTAACCGTAACAACAAAGAGAATAATACGTTCGGCAATGTTTTTGTTCTTTACCTTGTTGGGAACGGCCGGAATATATTTCCTGTTGGGATATACTTTCCTCGGCTCTGTACAAATTATGGTATACGCGGGTGGTATTGTCGTGCTTTTCGTGTTCTCAATATTGCTTACCAGCGCAAATAATGAAAAGCTTGACGAGTTGAAGATAGGAAAACTTATAGCTTCGGCAATAACATGTCTTGTAGGAGCCGGCTTAGTTCTTTTCATTATCGTAACCCACAGCTTCAAGAATGCAATAACGAGCCTTACTCCCGATGAAAACTCAATTTCGATAAGTTCTATCGGCGAGCACATGCTTTCGTTTGAAAAATATGGTTATGTGCTTCCCTTTGAAGCTGTAGGTATTTTACTGCTTGCTTGTATAGTGGGTGGTTTGATAATTGCACGCAAACGTTAAAAAGGATAATCGATATGATACATTTAGAATATTTCCTGATACTTTCGGCATTAATGTTTTTTATAGGCATTTATGGCTTCCTTACACGCCGCAGTACTCTGGCAGTGCTTATATCAATAGAGTTGATGCTTAATGCGACAGATATAAACTTCGCGGTTTTCAACCGCCTGCTGTATCCAACGGGGCAAGAAGGGTATTTCTTTGCCTTGTTCTCTATTGCTATTTCTGCTGCCGAAACTGCTATAGCCATAGCAATAATGATTGCTATCTACCGCAACGTAAGAAGCATTCAACTCAAGCACATAAATACCTTGAAATGGTAGGAATAATAAATCAATAAAGTAAATACATAGAAGATATATGGAATATACATTATTAATATTATTACTGCCGTTTATATCTTTCCTGCTCTTGGGTTTGGCAGGAAAATATTTGAGCCATCGTACGGCGGGACTTATAGGAACAGCTTCCTTGGTGATAGTGACAATCCTTTCGTATTACACGGCGTATGAATATTTCTCAGCCCCGAGAACTGACGCCGGCGTGTACGAGACAATAGTTCCTTACAATGTAAAATGGCTGCCTTTCTATTTCAACGGGCTTTCGTTCGATATGGGAATCATGCTTGATCCTATTTCCGTAATGATGCTTGTTGTCATAGCTACGGTATCGTTAGGCGTACATATCTATTCGTTCGGGTATATGCACGGCGAGAAAGGCTTCCAGCGTTACTATGCGTTCCTGAGTCTTTTCTCAATGTCAATGCTCGGCTTGGTTGTGGCAACTAATATCTTCCAGATGTATCTGTTCTGGGAGCTTGTAGGTGTTTCGTCATATTTGCTTATCGGCTTCTATTATACGCAGCCGGCGGCAATAGCGGCTTCTAAGAAGGCGTTCATCGTAACACGTTTTGCCGACCTCGGCTTCCTTATCGGAATCCTGATTTACGGCTACTACTGCCAGACATTCAGCTTCGATTTTACGGCTAATGCCTCTAATATAGCTGCTGGAGCGTTCATGCTACCCGCTGCGTTATTCCTGATGTTCATAGGCGGCGCAGGAAAGAGTGCTATGTTCCCGTTGCATATCTGGTTGCCCGACGCAATGGAAGGCCCGACACCAGTCAGCGCGCTTATCCACGCCGCTACTATGGTTGTTGCCGGCGTATTCCAGGTTGCCCGCATGTACCCGTTATGGATAACTTACGCGCCGGAGACCTTGCATATCGTTGCATACATAGGAGCTTTCACTGCATTTTATGCGGCAGCCGTTGCATGTGCACAAAGCGATATCAAGCGTGTTCTTGCTTTCTCTACAATTTCACAGATTGCGTTCATGATGGTAGCGCTTGGCGTTTGCACGGAATATGTAACCGGGCACGAACATCCCGGAAGCGTAGGTTACATGGCTTCAATGTTTCACTTGTTCACCCACGCAATGTTCAAAGCCTTGTTGTTCCTCTGCGCCGGTGCGATAATTCACGCAGTGCATAGCAACGAGATGTCTACCATGGGCGGTATGCGAAAGTATATGCCGCTTACGCATATAACATTCCTTATCGCATGTCTTGCGATTTCCGGTATACCTCCCTTCTCGGGTTTCTTCTCTAAAGACGAGATTCTTGCAGGCTGCTTTGCATTCAGTCCTGTAATGGGTTGGATTATGACAGTTATAGCAGCAATGACGGCTTTCTATATGTTCCGTCTTTACTATTGCATATTCTGGGGTCCGGAGAACAAGAAACTGCACGAAGAACATGTTCCGCACGAGGCTCCCGTTTCAATGACGGCGCCGCTTGTATTCCTGGCTGTCGTTACATGTGTTGTCGGTTTTGTTCCTTTCGGTCACTTCGTTAGTGCCGACGGAATGTCATACGACATTCATCTCAACTGGACTGTTGCAGGAACGAGCATAGCAATAGCAGTTATTTCGATATTGCTTGCAACCTATATATATAAAGGTGAAAAACAACCTATAGCCGTTGCGCTTGCTACTCGTTTTTCCGCGTTGCACCGCTGGGCTTACCATCGTTTCTACATCGACGAGATATACCAGTTTGTTACGCACCGTATTATCTTCGCACACATTTCAAAACCCATTGCATGGTGCGACCGTCATATTGTGGATGGTGTACTTAACGGTCTGGCTAACGGTGCAAACCGCATAAGCTACCTTATACGTGGCTTCCAGAGTGGCGAAGTGCAGCAATATGCCTATGTATTCCTCGTGGGTGCTTTAGTGTTAGTGTTAATGTTGGTTCTCTAATCCTGATAAAACCTTACATTCGATATGAATTTCTTATCATTATTTGTATTAATTCCCCTGCTTATGCTTTTGGGGCTTTGGCTTTCAAAAGGCATTAAGGCAATCAGGGGAGTGATGGTTGTAGGCGCGAGCGCTTTGGTGGTTTGTGCCGTTGCATTAGTAATAATGTATCTTAACGACCGTGCGGCCGGTGCAGAAGGCGAGATGTTGTATACAGCTTCATTTACGTGGTTCGAACCGTTGCACATTAAATATTCCGTCGGAGTGGACGGCATTTCTGTGGCAATGCTTTTACTCTCGGCAATTATAGTTTTCACCGGCACGTTCGCTTCTTGGAAACTCAAACCGCTAACAAAAGAATATTTCCTTTGGTTTACATTGTTGTCAACCGGTGTGTTCGGATTCTTTATCTCGATAGACCTGTTCACGATGTTCATGTTCTACGAGATTGCCCTCATACCTATGTACCTTCTCATCGGAGTATGGGGCAGCGGCCACAAGGAATATTCGGCCATGAAGCTGACGCTTATGCTTATGGGAGGTTCCGCGTTGCTTATGTGCGGCATTTTCGGAATCTTCTACGGTGCAGGCGGCCAGACGTTCGACATTCTTGAAATTGCAAACCATACTGGCGGCGCCCACGAGATTTCCCTGGGTCAGCAGTACATCTGGTTCCCGCTTACGTTCATAGGTTTCGGTGTGCTTGGCGCGCTGTTCCCGTTCCACACATGGAGTCCCGACGGTCACGCTTCGGCGCCCACGGCAGTGTCGATGTTGCACGCCGGCGTGCTTATGAAACTCGGAGGCTACGGCTGCTTCCGTATCGCAATGTACCTTATGCCCGAGGCTGCAAACGAATTAGGCTGGATTTTCCTTCTCCTTACGGGAATTTCGGTTGTTTACGGAGCTTTCTCGGCTTGCGTGCAGACCGACCTCAAGTATATCAATGCATATTCTTCGGTTTCCCACTGCGGTCTCGTGCTTTTCGCAATCCTTATGATAAACAAGACAGCCGTAACCGGTGCGGTTCTGCAAATGCTCAGCCACGGTCTCATGACGGCATTGTTCTTTGCGTTAATCGGTATGATTTACGGCCGCACGCACACCCGCGACACACGCGAACTTAACGGTTTGATGCGTATCATGCCGTTCCTTGCTGTTTGCTATTGCCGGTCTTGCCAACCTCGGTTTGCCGGGCTTCAGCGGCTTCATTGCCGAGATGACAATCTTCGTGGGTTCGTTTGAACACGCCGATACATTCCGTCGCGTGCTCACCATCGTGGCCACAACGAGTATCGTTATAACGGCGGTTTACATCCTGCGCCTTGTGGGTAAGATTCTTTACGGCACATGCACCAATCCCGAGCACCTCAAGCTCACCGACGCTACATGGGATGAGCGCTTTGCCGTAATAACGCTTGTAGTTTGCGTTGCCGGCCTCGGTATCGCTCCGCTTTGGGTAAGCGAACTTATAGGCGACAGCGTAGGCCCGATAGTTCAGCACATATCATCTGTTTCATCCTTTATGATTCCGTAAAACATGGACTATACACAATTTCTTTATATGCACGAAGAGCTGGCACTGCTGGCTGTGATAATCGTAATGTTTATTTACGACCTCGTTGTTTGCACCGACAGGAAATCCGGCAAGCCGCGTCTCAATACTGCCGTTCCGGTGGTGCTGATGACAATTCTTACGATAGTTAATGCCGTGCCGTGCAGCCAGCCTGCCGAAGCATTCGGAGGCATGTACTTGTACACGCCTATGATGACGGTTATGAAAACCACGCTCAACATAGGTACGCTTATCGTGTTCCTGATGGCGCACAGCTATCTGCGCCGTGACGAGAATGCGGTCAAGCAGGGAGAGTTCTATATCCTTACCTTGAGTACGCTGCTGGGCATGTATTTCATGATTTCGGCGGGACATTTCCTTATGTTCTTCATAGGATTGGAACTTGCTTCCGTACCTATGACTGCGCTTGTTGCTTACGATAAATGGCGTTCCACATCGGCCGAGGCCGGAGCTAAATATATACTTGTGGCTTTGTTTTCGAGCGCGCTGCTGCTCTATGGCGTGTCGATGATTTACGGCACGACGGGCACGCTTTACTTCGACGACATTGCTGCAAAACTCGACGGAAGCATGCTCAACGTCATCGGCCTTGTGTTCTTCTTTACAGGCATGGGCTTCAAGATTTCTCTCGTTCCGTTCCACCTTTGGACGGCCGACGTTTACGAAGGCTCGCCCACGGTCGTAACGGGATTCCTTAGCGTTATATCCAAAGGTGCGGCCGGCTTCGTTCTGCTCACAACGCTTGTAAAAGTGTTCTCGCCCATGGTGGGTGAATGGCAGGAAATACTGTTCTGGATAATAATAGTTTCCATTACTTTGGCCAACCTCTTTGCCTTGCGTCAGAACAATCTGAAGCGATTCATGGCTTTCTCGGCCATTTCGCAGGCGGGCTACCTGGTTCTCGGCGTAATTGCAGGAACGGCACAGGGTATGACTTCGCTCGTGTTCTATCTTGTAGTTTATCTTGCTGCCAACCTGGGTGCTTTCGCAGTAATCAACACTGTGGAGCAGAACAGCGGAAAGATTGGAATAAAGGATTACAACGGGCTTTACCAGACCAACCCCAAGCTCTCGTTCCTCATGACGCTGTGCCTGTTCTCGTTGGCCGGAATACCTCCGTTTGCAGGCTTCTTCTCGAAGTTCTTTGTGTTCATGGCTGCATTCAATGCCGGATTCCATTTGCTCGTGTTCATAGCGTTGGTTAACACAATCATATCGCTCTACTACTATCTTCTCATAGTAAAGGCTATGTACATCACGCCGAACGAGCAGCCCATAGCAGCGTTCCGCAGCGACAACTACACCCGCGTAGCGCTCGCGCTATGCACCGTTGGCGTGCTGCTGCTCGGTATAGCAGGCTGTGTGTACGGAGCTATCGACTCGCTGAGCTACGGTCTCGATGTGTTCCTTCCCGCAACGGCTTGTGCTGCCGGCATGTAATACAACAGAGTTTGTAATTATCACATAACGTCCAACCCGCCGCCTGATTTAAGGCGGCGGGTTGTTTTTTTCACTTCGACGACAGAGAAAGACGGCTTCAGCCGGCGTTTTGATATTTATTCATACGCTCATTTTTCACCCCCTCGGCACGCTCGAAAAAAAAGGTCGGACATATTTTAAAATACAAGGCACATATTTCAAAATATGTCAGACATATTTTTGGGCATGTCCCGAAAGGGGTAAAACGATTGGTAATCTGTACCCTGCAAAAGTGAATATTTACGCACAGCGGCGAATGGATATTCATTCCTGCAGCTTCTTACTGTGCCGCAGTTTTATTAAATTTGAGCCTGCTTATGGTCTACCATATTTTCAACGCAAGCCACGACGAGGCCCTGGCCAATGGAGGTTGCAACTTTACTCCTCCGGCTGCCGCACGCCGTATCGACACCGATTTGGCCGTGCTTCCGTATTGGTATGCCCGTCCGGGAGAGGCGGTACTCGTACCCGAAGTTGCCTTGGCCGAAAACTTTGTGTCCTCACTGCCTGTCGGGCGCGGTGTCGCCTTTGCCGGCGATGTATCCGGCGCAACGCAAGTGACGGTTGAGCCGTGGGGGTGGAACAAGGCGCTTGTCCGGACGCTCGTGAAGCGAGGTGTGCCCCGGGAAGTAATGCCCGGCGATGAATTCCTGGACAATCTGCGCCGCCTGCAAAACCGTAAGACATCTTCCAATATGTTGAAGTCGTTGCGTGGTGAGTTGGACGAATGGCTGCCGGGCGAGGCTTCTTCAATGCTGGCGGGCACTTCTTATTTTGTCGACGACTGTAAGTGCCTTCACGGCCTTAAACCTTTTTTATCCGGCAGCTGCATGTTGAAAAAACCGTGGTCGGGCAGCGGGCGCGGCCTTTTCAAAACGTCCGATATAGAGGCCGGGCGCGCTCTTGCGTGGAGCGCGTCGGTAATACGCGAACAGGGCGGGGTTGAGGTGCAGCCTTTTCTTGACAACGCGGGCAACTGCGCCGCAGAGTTTATTGTCAATCCCGACGGTACGGCCGTTTTTACAGGTTTCTCGCTTTTCAGCACAGCCGGCGGCGGGGCGTATTCGGGAAACTCCGTAAAGCCCGGCGTTGAAACTGACATACGCCGGGCGCTCGGCCGGTCGGAGGTTGTTCTCTCGCCGGCAGTCGAAGCGCTGTGCCGCATGTTGCCCCGAGTACTTAAGGGATATTACGGGCCGGTTGGAGTGGATATGATGATATGCCGCCCGTCGCAACACGAAAGCCAAATGCGCCTTTTCCCGTGCGTTGAGATGAACCTGCGTCGCACCATGGGCATGGTTGCGTTGGCCCTCGGGTCGTTGCTGGCCCGGGGGAGCACCGGCGATTACCGCATAATGTGCGGGAGGTTGCCGGGCGAAATGCTCTCGCGCTGTGAAGCTCTCAGGATGTCGCACCCGCTTGAAACTTGCGGCGGCCACATTGTTTCGGGTTATCTGCCCCTTACGCCGGTGTACGCGGAAACCTGCTTCCACGCCTGTCTTGTTGTCGATTGTGCGGCCGCAAGCCCTCACGGCACCGCATGAAAAAGCCCGGCAAAGCCAACTGCTTTGTCGGGCATGGTATCTGCAATCAGTTCTGTTCTATTTTACAAGGAATGTGCCCACACGGTGCGGCCCTCCGCGCTTTCCCTGCGAATACACCTTGTAAAGCCCCGGCGCGAAAGTCTTTACCTGCAGCAGTGTGTCGTATTGCGTGATGCTTATCTCGCGGCCTTCGCCGTCGGTTACGATTATCAGTTTTGCGTCGAGCCCGGGCAGGTGGACATTTCCGTTTTCTACTTCGAGTTCAGCTTCCTTTTTGTTTATTACGCACGGGGTGTTTATTCCGGCCGGTTCGCTTTCGTTCCCGAAACGGTCAATGGCGGTTACGGCGTAGAATGTGCTGCGGTCGTAAGGCGACGACATGTCGAGCGTGTATTCCGGGCGCTCCAGGTATGTGGCCATCAGTTCTGCACCTTTGCCTATTTCAACAGGATATGTGCTCGAACAATATATGTTGTATCTCACACCGGTGCCCGGTGTCGGGTCGTGCGAAGCGTCCCATGCAATGCGCCACTCGTATTTTCCCTTGTCTATCGTTATGTTTCCGGGTTTTTCTGGAGCAATCGAGTCTTCCCACGTCAGTGCAGGCGTGAGAGCCGGCGAGTAATAGAAGAAATCGTGCAGGTAGTCGGCAATGCCTTTCTCGTTGTCCAGCACGAACTTGCTGCGGAAGTAAGCCTGCCCGCAGGCACGTATGATACGCAGGAAACTGAGCTGGCGCGTAATCGTTTCGAGTTCCCAGTCTTTTTCTTCCGGGGCGAGCAGGTAAACACCAAGCCCCGGGGCCACGATTCGTCCGCCGCAGTCCTCCACCCAGTCGAGGGCAAAGGGAAAGAAATGGTTCTCCTTGAAATACATCATGGGAAAAATCTCGTCCATTATGCCCATTTTCATCCAGGCCTGCACGTCCTGCGCAACAGCAGTGCGGGCGTTCCACCCGTATGAGGAGAACATCGGCAAATCGTCGTGCTTGCCTATCGGAGAGCAGCTCAACACCACCCAAGGTTTCAACTTTTTTATGGCAGAGTGTATCTTGCTTACGCAGCGTGTGATGTTGCTGCGCCGCCATTCGTTACGCTCCATCCCTTTTCCGTACCGGCGGTAAGTGCTCTTGTCATTGAACGGAATGCTGTGCTCGGGATAGCGAATGTAATCGAGGTGTATGCCGTCTACGTCGTATTTGCTTACTATTTCGGCGCACAAGTTGGCCAAGTAATCGTCTGTACCCGGCACTCCGGGGTCCATCATCCATTGGTTGCCTGCCTTTCTGCAAAGTTCCGGGCGGCGGCTTGGCAGAGACTGCTTTCCGAGCTGCCTTGCCACTTTCATGTTCATCAGCGGAAAGGCTACTACCCACGCCTGTATTGTCATGCCCCGTTTGTGGCACTCGTCTACGGCGAATGCAAGGGCGTCGTAACCCGGCGAAACGCCCGGGCGACCCGACAGGCAGCCGTCCCACGGCTCTATGTCAGAAGGGTATATCACGGTTCCCCTTACACGCGTCTGCAACAGCACTGTATTGATTCCCAGCTTGTGCAAACGGTCGAGTTGTTCGCATAATTCTTTCTTTTGCCGCTCTATGCCGTCATCGGTACGCGCATATCCCTTTGGCCAGTCAAGGCCTCCGATTGTTGTAAGCCATACGGCTCTTACTTCGCGCGGCGAAGAGGGTGGAAAGGTGATTTGCGCATTTGCGGAGAACGCCGTAAGCAATAATAATATCAGGGATATGTGTTTCTTTAAGTCCATTTTTGCGCCATATTGCGCACAAAATTACATTTTTTGCCCGCGTCGTAAAAACTTTTCCTTAAATTTGCTTTGTGTAAATTACTTTTGAAATGAAAAAGCCACGAAAAAGTGTATGGCTTACCGTCGCAATGGCAGTTTATGCCACGGCATTTTTTGCATATAAGTTTTTTGTCGAGAATGTTGGCGTTTCCGTGCGCAATGTTTCAGTCGTGGTGATAACCTACGTGCTTGTATTCCTTGTGTGGCTGGTTAACCGGCTGGCCGAGAAGAAGCGCACGGAAAGCGAAGGCGGCGAAAGCGTGCGTTAGCGCATGTTTGAAACGGTGGGCCTGCCTGTTACGGAAAACGAATCAAGAACATTAAAAATATAGACTTACGATGAAGAAAATTTTTGCTATTTTGGCTTTCTTTTCGTTGATAGCCATTAATGCCAAAGCGCAGTTTGAAGGAGGCACAAAGTATATAAGCGCCGGCCTTTCGGGCTTGAACCTCCAGTACAGTTCGAGCGAGCGTTTCCGTCTTAACCTCGAAGCCGCTGCCGGTGTGTTCGTTACCGACGGCCTGCTTGTTTACGGAAATATAGGTTATGAGCACCAGCGCCATGTTGACGATGTTTTTGCAGGCTTGAACGCGCGTTATTATTTTACGCAAAACGGAATATTCATGGGTGCCGGCGGTCAGTATGTTCACTACACCAAGAGCAGCAACGACTTTATGATTCCCGTTGAAATAGGCTATGCGTTTTACCTTAACGAGTACCTAACCATTGAGCCTGCTGCGTATTACAAGATGAGCATACACGATTTCAGCAATAACTCAACCGTTGGGTTGAGGGTAGGGCTCGGCTACTATTTTTGATTGATTAGGGGAAAACTTTCCGGAGCACGGAAAAATTATCTCTGAGATATTTCGAAATATGTCTGACATAATTTAAAATATGTCAGACATATTTTTTTGCAGGTGCCGGAAAAGAAAAATCCGGCCGCATGTGTTCTGCCGGATTCGGGTATCTGCCCTTGGGGCAGGTGTATGTTTTATGCGTATGTTGCTTAGGGGGTATTTTCAGCCGTTCAGTTTCTCCTTGAGGTAGCGTCCCGTGTACCCTTTTCCGCACGCGGCTACCTGTTCCGGCGTTCCTTCGGCCACTATCCGGCCTCCGCGGTGCCCGCCCTCCGGACCGAGGTCGATTATGTGGTCGGCACATTTTATTACCTCCATGTTGTGCTCTATAACGATTATAGAGTGTCCTCTCTGTATGAGCGACTCGAACGAGTCGAGCAGTTTCTTTATGTCGTGGAAATGCAGTCCGGTAGTTGGTTCGTCGAAAATAAAAAGGGTGGGTTGGCTTTTTTTCAGCCCGAGATAGTAGGCCAGTTTGACGCGTTGGTTTTCTCCGCCTGAAAGCGTGGACGACGGCTGTCCGAGCTTGATATAACCCAGTCCCACGTCCTGCAGCGGCTTCAGACTTGCCGAAATGTTCTCCTTTCCGTTAGCGCTGAAAAATTCAATGGCCTGATTTACGGTCATTTCGAGTATGTCGTAAATGTTTTTACCGGCAAATTTAACTTCGAGTATGTCGCTCTTGAAACGTTTGCCGTGGCACGAGTCGCACGTAAGCACAAGGTCTGCCATGAATTGCATTTCTACTTTGATTGTGCCTTCGCCCTTGCATTCTTCGCAGCGGCCGCCTTCGGTGTTGAACGAGAAAAACGAGGCATTGTAGCCCATTTGCATTGCAAGTGGCTGCTCCGACATGAGTTTGCGTATTTCGTCGTAAGCCTTTATGTATGTAACCGGATTGCTTCGCGAGGACTTTCCTATGGGTTCCTGGTTTACGAATTCAACTCCCTGGATTTGGTCTAAATCGCCGTCGAGCGATACAAACTCTCCCGGCCTGTCGGCCACTTCGTCGAAATGGCGTTTAAGGGCTTTGAACAGTATGTCGCGCACGAGCGTTGATTTTCCCGAGCCGCTCACTCCTGTAACTACGGTAAGCACATTGAGAGGGAAGCGCACGTTGATTCCCTGCAGGTTGTTTTCGCGTGCGCCTTTCACTTCGATGTAGTTGTTCCATGCCCTGCGGCTTTTGGGCACGGGTATCGATTCTTCCTTTAGCAGGTAGTGCAGCGTATGGCTTTTTGTGCCGGTGGTGATGTCGGAAAGGTCGCCGGCATATACTATCTCTCCTCCGTGGCGTCCGGAATCCGGTCCGACGTCGATTATATAGTCGGCAGCGCGCATTATCTCCTCGTCGTGTTCCACCACTACTACGGTGTTGCCTATTTGCTGCAACTCGCGCAGGATGCTTATCAGCCTGTCTGTGTCGCGGCTGTGGAGGCCAATGCTCGGTTCGTCGAGAATGTACAGCGAGCCTATGAGACTGCTGCCCAATGAGGTTGCAAGGCTGATACGCTGGCTTTCCCCGCCCGAAAGCGTGTTGCTCGGACGGTTAAGGGTGAGGTAGCCCAGCCCTACGTTTACAAGATAGCGCAGGCGTCCGTTTATTTCCTTTATGATACGTTCGGAAATACGCTTTTCAGTGTCGCTGAGCTGCAGGTTGCTGAAAAAGTGCTGCAGTTCTTCTACAGGCATGTCCACGAGTTCGGTAATGGCCCGTCCGCCTATCTTTACGTAAGAGGCCTGTTGCTTCAGGCGTGTGCCGTGGCAGTCGGGGCATACGGTCTTTCCTCTGTATCGGGCCAGCATTACGCGGTATTGTATCTTGTACTTGTTTGCTTCGAGCATACGGAAGAAAGCGTCTATGCTTACCTGCTGTTCTTCGGGCAGGCGTCGTTCCTCGTCGCTTCCGTGCCAGAGAATGTCTTTTTCCCGTTGCGACAGTTTGTAGTATGGGGTGAAGATAGGGAATTTGTTTTTCTTTGCGCGGCGGCAGAATTCGTCGTGCCACAGTCCCATTTTTTCTCCGCGCCAGCAAACAACGGCTCCTTCGTAAACGTTCCGTGTCTTGTCGGGCACGACGAGGTTCTCGTCTATTCCGAGTGTGCGTCCTATTCCGCCGCAGGTGGGACATGCGCCGAGCGGGGAGTTGAACGAGAACATGTTTTCCTCGGGTTCTTCGAACAGTATGCCGTCGGCCTCGAAGCGTGTTGAGAAATGGTGCAGTATTCTCGAAGGATACAGGCGCAGGAGACATTCTCCGTCGCCTTCAAAGAAAGCTGTTTCCACCGAGTCGGTGAGTCGCGATACCGCGTCCTTTGAGTTGTTCACGCTCAGGCGGTCGATTATCACGTATATCGATGATGTTTGTTTTTTCTCGAAATCAAGCGAGCCGATGTAGTCTTCTATGTTGAGTATTTCGCCGTCTACATCGATTTTTGTAAGGCCTTGCTGTACGTTTATGGCCAGTTGTTCGGCAAGAGTGCGTCCTCCGCGTATTTTCAGCGGCGAGAGTACGGTGAGTTTCGTACCCGGGGCGTATGTGAGTGCGCAGTTCACCACGTTGTCGGCCGTGTCGTGGCGCACTTCAGTTCCGCTTACGGGAGAGTATGTCTTGCCAATCCTTGCGTACAGCAGTCGCAGGTAGTCGTATATCTCGGTGGTGGTACCCACTGTGGAACGCGGGTTGCGCTGTGCCACATGCTGCTGTATGGCTATGGCTGGCGGGAGGCCGGTTATGAAATCGCAGTCGGGCTTTGACATGCGGCCGAGAAACTGGCGTGCATAGGCCGACAGGCTTTCCACGTAGCGCCGCTGCCCTTCGGCATACAATGTGTCGAACGCCAGCGATGATTTGCCTGACCCTGACAATCCTGTGATTACTACGAACTTGTCGCGCGGGATGTCGACGGTAACGTTTTTCAGGTTGTTGACCCGGGCTCCGGCCACGTGTATGTATTGCTCCATATTGTATGGGATTTCGAATGCGAATTGCAAAGATAGCTATTTTCACCGTATTATGAGGATACATGCAGGCCGCGTTTTGTAGAATCCGTTTTTTCGCCGACCTTGCCGGGAGTGTGCAAAAAATATGTCTGAGATATTTTAAAATATGTCAGACATATTTTGAATTATGT
>ERZ840057.2315-NODE-2315-length-13372-cov-3.093264_pt1 | contig 13372 bp, 8 predicted proteins | sample MGYA00519907_ERZ840057 | MGnify/ENA primary metagenome ERZ840057 (study PRJEB31850, sample SAMEA3708862) | human gut metagenome | biome: human gut; feature: human-associated habitat; material: faeces | place: China | collected 2014 ...
TGCCAACCTCCTGCAATGGTTCGGCAAAGAAGAAATAGAAATTATGCGTGAGGCCGTAGAAGACCACCGGGCCTCCACCGACCATGAACCACGCAGTATCTATGGCAAAATCGTGGCCGAAGCCGACCGTATCATAGATCCGGACACCACGTTGCGCCGTACCGTACAATACGGGCTAAAGCAAAACCCTGCAGCCGACGAAGCATGGCACTACCAACGTTTCTACGATCATCTGATGGAAAAGTATGCTCCCGGCGGCTATCTGAAACTTTGGTTTCCCCACTCAAAGAACGCCCGGCAGTTGAAAGAGTTGCAAGCCATTATAGCGGATGAAGTGCGTCTAAGAAGCATTTTTCACCAAATGTTCGAAGAAGAGAAAAGATAAAAGACTATCTTTGCAGCCAATTAGCTGAATAATAATTAAAAAACAAGATATACTTATGGCATTAAAAGCAGGTATAGTGGGACTGCCCAACGTAGGGAAATCCACTCTTTTCAACTGCCTGTCCAGCGCAAAAGCACAGGCGGCAAACTTTCCTTTTTGTACTATCGACGCTCAAATGGGCCAAGTGTCCGTACCCGACGAACGACTGACCAAACTTGCCGAAATCGTTCATCCGGGGCGTATCGTGCCCGCCGTATGCGACATTGTCGATATTGCCGGACTGGTGAAAGGCGCCAGCAAAGGTGAAGGACTGGGTAATCAGTTTCTAGGCAACATCCGCGAGTGCGACGCCATCATCCACGTGCTGCGCTGCTTCGACAACGGCAACATCGTCCACGTGGACGGTTCGGTGAACCCCGTGCGCGACAAGGAAATCATCGACACAGAGCTGCAACTGAAGGACCTCGACACGGTGGAAAACCGCATCAAGCGTGTAGAGAAGATTGCCAAAGTGGGTGGCGACAAGGCGGCAAAGATAGAGTACGAACTCCTGCTCCGCTACAAGGATGCCCTGGAACAAGGACAAAGCGCCCGCACCGTCATCCCACAGAACGACGACGAGGAACAATGTGCCAAGCAGATGTTCCTGCTCACCACCAAACCCGTGCTCTACGTCTGCAACGTGGATGACGTCAGTGCCGCCAGCGGCAACCAGTACGTAGAGCAGGTGCGTGAAGCCATCAAGGGTGAGGATGCGGAACTCATCATCATCTCCGCCCAGACCGAGGCCGACATCGCCGAACTGGAGACATACGAAGAAAAGCAGATGTTCCTCGAAGACCTGGGACTGAAAGAAAGCGGCTGCAACCGTTTGATTAAAGCTATCTACAGCCTGCTGAACCTCGAAACCTTCATCACTGCCGGAGAGATGGAAGTAAAAGCATGGACCTATCGCAAGGGCTGGAAGGCTCCACAATGCGCCGGCGTTATCCATACGGATTTTGAAAAGGGATTCATCCGGGCAGAGGTCATCAAGTATGAGGATTATATCAAGTATGGCAGCGAAGCAGCCGTGCGCGAAGCCGGAAAGCTGGGCGTGGAAGGCAAGGAATACGTGGTGCAGGATGGGGACATTATGCACTTCAGGTTCAATGTGTAATGACATTCATTCCAGATGGCAATGTACTTTCTTTGTACATTGCCATTTTCTAATAAACTCCATACAATAACAATACTGTGAAACAGATTATCTTCCTTTTATTCCTATTGTTCTGTACTGCCGTTTATGCACAACAGCAAGACTCAGTAACCATTCACGGACGGGTGACTGATTACAACGGACAGCCGATAGACAGTGCCAGCGTCTGGTGGCAAAACCCGCAGTTCAATGACATCATAGAAGCCATAACCGACAAAGACGGGCATTACACGGCCCGTATACCCAAAGGGAAATATCAAAGTGCAGCCTCTATTTATCTGCCCTCCTATGCGCACATTGCCATGAAAAGCGGGCTGCCCGAGACTGAACACCGCCTGGAATTCTGGGCCTGGGATTTCATCGCCGACCGCGACACTACACTCGACATACGTTATCATCGTATGGAAGCTTATGGTCTGCGTGCTTTCCGCATCCCCGGAGCCATGCCTACTTATCAGATATACGTCCGTCCCATGAGCTTGACACGTACCTACCAATGGATGAAAGAAACAAAGCCCGAGTCATTGGTACACGGTGAAAACCTGGGTGACATTGAGCAACAAGAACAAAACAAAGAAGCCAGAGAATGCCAGATGGCTCCCCGCCCCGGGCAACTGAAAGTCACCGTCTGGATAGACGGCGAGAAGGTCCCCGTGCTGATGAAGCAGGAAATAAAAGAGTATTTCGACAGCAACGAATATGGCAACGCCTATCTATTGACAGTAGATATGCCCAAGCATCCCAGAAAAGACCTTCCCTACCGTATCTTCAAAGTAGAACTGGAAGACATGGAGAACGGTGACCGCGGCGAAGGGCTTTACTATATGGAAAAGAAAAACTACGTTCAATAACATTAACCATACACTACAAATGACAAACAATAATCTGAAATACCTCATAGCAGGTACCGGCGGCGTAGGCGGAAGCATTGCCGCCTTTCTTTCATTATCCGGCAAAGACGTCACTTGCATTGCACGCGGCGAACACCTTGCCGCCATACGCAAAAACGGATTGCAACTGCACTCCGATTTGAAAGGTGAACATTCTCTGAAAGTTGCGTCATTTACCGCAGAAGAATTCCAAGGCAAAGCGGATGTTATCTTTGTCTGCGTTAAAGGTTATTCCGTAGACTCCATCACTGAACTCATCAAACGTGCCTCACACGACCGTACAGTGGTAATCCCCATCCTGAATGTTTACGGAACCGGTCCCCGCATCCAGCGGTTGGTCCCCGGCGTCACGGTGCTCGACGGCTGCATCTACATCGTAGGCTTCGTATCCGGACGGGGAGAAATCACGCAGATGGGAAAGATTTTCCGGCTCGTCTACGGAGCACACCGCGGCACGATTGTTTCCCGTGAAACATTGGAAGCCGTGCAACACGATTTGCAGGAAAGCGGCATCAAAGCCGAAATCTCCGACGACATCAACCGGGACACATTCGTCAAGTGGTCGTTCATCTCGGCAATGGCCGTCACCGGAGCCTATTACGACGTACCTATGGGCGAAGTCCAGAAACCGGGCAAAGTGCGCAACACCTTTATCGGGCTGTCACAAGAGAGCGCAGCTTTGGGCAGGAAATTGGGTATAGAATTCAAGGAAGACATTGTGGAGTATAACCTCAAAGTAATAGACAAACTCGCCCCCGAAAGTACCGCCTCCATGCAGAAAGATATGGCCAAAGGGCATCAGAGCGAAGTACAAGGCTTGTTGTTTGACATGATTACGGCTGCAGAGGAACAAGGGATTGAGGTGCCGACGTATAGGATGGTGGCAGAGAAATTCAAATAAACTGCCACGATGAACTGCCAAACGAGATAATTTCATACCTTTGTCCCGAACAACCCCGTAATTCAGTAATTTAATTCTTCATAAATATGCTATCACTACTCACCATCAACTGGAACCCCGACCCCGAACTATTCAACTTCTTCGGCATATCCATCCGCTACTACGGTTTATTATGGATTATCGGCCTCGCCTTTGCCTACCTTATCGTGCAACACCAGTACCACGACCGCAAAATAGACGAAAAGAAATTCGAACCTCTTTTCTTCTATTGCTTCTTCGGCATACTGATAGGCGCACGACTGGGCCACTGCATATTTTACGACTGGGCCTACTACCAGGACCACTTCGTTGAAATGATTCTCCCCATCAAGCAGACCGCCGCAGGATGGAAAATGACGGGTTACACCGGCCTTGCCAGCCACGGCGGCACGCTGGGCCTGATTATCGCCCTCTGGATGTACTGCCGCAAGACGAAGATGCACTACATGGACGTGCTCGACATGATAGCTGTTGCCACTCCCATCACCGCCTGCTGCATCCGCCTTGCCAACCTGATGAACTCCGAAATCATCGGCAAACCGACCGACGTGCCCTGGGCATTCATCTTCGAGCGGGAAGACATGTTGCCCCGCCATCCGGCACAGCTCTACGAAGCCATTGCCTACTTCATTTTCTTCTTGGGAATGGTCTGGCTATACAAACGCGGGCAGAAGAAACAAGAGAGCAAACTTGATACAGATTTCAGCACCACCAAGCGGAAATCAACCACCGTGCAGGCCGAAGCCTCCCTGCCCTATCACCGCGGTTTCTTCTTCGGACTCTGCCTGACGGAAATCTTCCTCTTCCGTTTCTTCATCGAGTTCCTGAAAGAAAACCAGGTGAACTTTGAAGACAGCATGTCGCTGAACATGGGCCAATGGCTCAGCATCCCATTTGTCATTATCGGGGTGTATTTTATGTGTTTCTACGGAAAGAAAGCTTCCAAATAAACATTTAGGCCCTACATAAGCAACATACCTACCCCTTTCATCTGTGTAGATTTCTCTACTTTTACGGCATCGAAACAACAACCGTAAATCATATATTTATCATGAAAGAGAAACAACTGATGAAAGGGGCAGCTTTTATGCTGCTAGCAGCAACTGCCATCCCGCCCGCACATGCCCAACTGAAAACAAATGCCGGCGTGCAATACCTGCTTTCCCAGTCGAAAGACATGAGCCAGGATTTTCTGGACCTCAGCAACACCTATTTCTTTGCCGACAGCCTGGTATCGTTCGACACCTCCACCGGCAAGGGGACTGTCCAGTGGAAACGCCAGCAACTGATGCCCCGCCAGGCATTCAATGCAAACACCTACCTGCACCAGCCCCTCCAGTCGCTGGACTTCCCGGAGACGGCCTACGACAACAATCCACAACTGACGTTCACCGTCGAACCGGTCAGCGAACGTACCCTCCGCATCCGTATGCTTACCTCGCCCATCGTACCGAAAGAAGATGCCGATGACCCCATGCTCATAGGAAAGCCTGCCGACGGACGCTCCTTCTGGAAAGCCGAGAAGACGGATAAAGGTACCCTGTACACCTCCCGATACGGCAGCCTGCTCATCGAGAATTACCCCTGGCGCCTGGTGCTGAAAGATGCTGACGGACGCCTGCTGACACAGACCCGTTGCTGGAGCGACAACGACTCCACGCAGGTCAAGGTACCTCCATTCAGCTTCATCAAGCGCGGCTCGGACAACTCACGCAGCATCAATCCCGTATTCAGCCTCGCGCCAAACGAGAAAATCTACGGTTGCGGCGAGTCCGCCACCGCACTGAACAAGGCCGGACAAAAGGTCAACCTCTTTGTCACCGACCCGCAGGGCCCCGAAACTCCGGATATGTACAAACCTATCCCCTTCTTTTTCAGTAACCGCGGCTATGGCATGTTTATGCACACTTCCGCCCCCGTGACCTGCGACTTCGGCTGCTCCTACATCGGAGCCACCAAACTCTTTATGGCAGACGAAGCGATGGACATCTTCATCTTCCTGGGTTCGCCGAAGGAGATGCTGAGCGAATACACCGCACTGGTAGGACGGCCCGAAATGCCCCCCTTGTGGAGCTTCGGCACCTGGATGAGCCGCATCACCTACTTCAGCGAAGCAGAGGGCCGCGATGTAGCCCGGAAACTGCGTGAGAACAAGATACCGAGCGACGTCATCCACTTCGATACCGGTTGGTTCGGCGTGGACTGGCAGTGCGACTACGCCTTTGCCGCCGACCGCTTCGACAATCCCCGGCAGATGCTCACCGACCTAAGGTCACAAGGCTTCCGCACCTGCCTCTGGCAACTCCCCTACTTCACTCCGAAAAACAAGTTCTTCCCCGAGCTGGTGGAACGCGGTCTGTACGTACGCAACGGTAAGGGGCAGCTCCCCTACGAGGACGTGGTGCTGGACTTCACCAACCCCGAAACCGTGAAGTGGTATCAGGAAAAACTCGGCAATCTGATTGAAATGGGTGTAGGCGCCATCAAAGTAGACTTCGGCGAAGGTGCCCCGCTGGATGCCATCTATGCCAACGGCCGTAGCGGACTGTACGAACACAACCTCTACCCGCTGCGCTACAACAAAACCGTGGCCGACATCATCAAGAAGCTGCACGGCGAAAACATCATCTGGGCACGTTCTGCATGGGCAGGCTCACAACGCTACCCGCTGCACTGGGGCGGTGATGCCGCCACCACCGAAACCGGTTTCGAGGGAACCGTCCGCAGCGGTCTCTCCATCGGATTGAGCGGGTTCTGCTTCTGGAGCAATGACATAGGCGGCTTCGTGACCCAAAGCCCCGAAAGCCTCTACCGCCGCTGGCTGCCCTTCGGCTTCCTCACCAGCCACAGCCGCGTGCACGGAGCACCTCCCACTGAGCCGTGGTACTACGGGAAAGAGTTCACAGACTATTTCCGCCGTTGCGCCGAGCTGAAGTACAAACTGATGCCCTATGTATACGCACAATCCAAAGAGTGCACCGAGAACGGCTGGCCGATGCTCCGCGCCCTACTGCTGGAGTATCCCGACGACCCGGGTGCATGGCTGGTAGAGGACGAGTACATGTTCGGCTCCAACCTCCTCGTGGCACCCATGCTCGAAGAGGGAAGCGGACGGGATGTCTACCTCCCCGGACGGCAGAAATGGATAGACTACCAGACCGGAAAGGTGTATGCTCCGGGATGGAACCATATCGAGTGCGGCACCCTGCCCATCGTCATTCTTGTAAAGGACGGTTCGGCCATCCCCCATATCCCCGTGGCACAATGCACAGACCAGATGAAATGGGACAAGATTACGTGGAAGAAGTATCTGGCAGACGAAAAGAAAGCCGAAGGATTGCTCTGCCTGCCGCAGGACGGACAGTTACAACGGATATCAATCCCATAACCGGTATATCAAACACATTAAACCCTAATACCCCATGCGAAACAAGTTATTGTTCCTCGCCTTGCCCCTGCTATTCGGCTTACAGGCAAGCGCACAACACACACAAGCCTTTCAAGATACCACGCTCACCGACGAACAGCGCGTGGAACATCTCCTTTCCATCCTGACATTGGATGAAAAGATAAACCTTCTTTCCACCGACCTCGGTGTCCCTCGCTTCAACATTCCCCGTTGCGGACACTACGAAGGACTGCACGGGCTGACCCTCGGCGGGCCTGCCATGTGGGGCGGACGCCAAAGAACGGAAGACGGGAAAGTAGTCCCTACCGACTGCCCCACCACCATATTCCCCCAGTCCTACGGTCTGGGCTCCACATGGGACACCGATTTGGTGCAGAAAGTAGCGGAACAAGCCGCTGAAGAAGCCCGCTACTACATGCAGACCACCGGTAACAAGCGTCATGCCCTCGTGATGCGCGCTCCGAATGCCGACCTTGCCCGCGACCCGCGCTGGGGACGTACCGAGGAGAGTTTCGGAGAAGATGCTTTCCTCACCGCCCAACTCACCATTGCCAGCGTACGCGGCCTGCAAGGCAATCATCCCCGCTACTGGAAAACTGCCTCTCTGATGAAACACTTCCTTGCTAATAGTAACGAGGACGGACGGGACAGCACTTCCTCCGACTTCGACACGCGGCTGTTCCATGAATACTACGCTTATCCTTTCTATAAAGGCATCACCGAGGGAGGCAGCCGCGCCTTCATGGCCGCCTACAACAGTTGGAACGGCATCCCCATGTCCATCCATCCCTGCCTCGAAGAGATTACCCGCAAGCAGTGGGGCAACAACGGTATCATCTGTACGGACGGCGGTGCCCTGAAACTGCTGATTGAAGCGCACAAGAGTTTTCCAAGCTTTGCGGAGGGTGCCGCTGCCGTAGTAAAAGCCACCACAGGACAGTTTCTCGACGTATACGTTCCTTACGTCAAGGAAGCGCTGGAAAAGGGATTGCTGACCGAAGCCGACATTGACAAAGCCATCCGCGGGAACATCTTCGTCGCCCTCAAGCTTGGCTTGCTGGACGGGGACCACTCCCGTAACCCTTATCTCTCCATCGGAAAGGACAGTACGCAGGCACCGCCTTTCATGACAGCAGAAGCCCGCAGGCTGGCACGGGAAGTCACCGCCAAGTCTGTGGTGTTATTGAAAAACAAGAATCTCCTGCCACTCGATGCCGGAAAGCTGCGTAAAATAGCCGTTATAGGCCCGTATTCGGACAAAATCGTGCAAGACTGGTATAGTGGTACCCCGCCTTACGAAACAACGATTCTGAGCGGCATACGCAATGCTGTAAAGGAAGATACCGAAGTCATCCACGCCGAAGACAACCGCATGGGCCAGGCAGAAAAGGCTGCTGCAGCCGCCGACGTTGCCATCGTGTGTGTAGGAAACCATCCTTACGGCACACGTGCGGACTGGAAGTTCTCTCCCGTCCCCAGTGACGGCCGCGAAGCCGTGGACCGCAAATCGCTGATGCTGCCCGATGAAGACTTGGTGAAGCTGGTGCTCAAAGCCAATCCCAATACCATACTAGTGCTCGTCAGCAGTTTCCCCTATACCATCAACTGGAGCCAGGAGCACGTGCCTGCCATCGTCCACATCACCCACTGCAGCCAGGAGCAGGGCAACGGACTGGCCGACGTACTCTTCGGCAAGGTAAATCCAGCCGGACGTACCGTACAGACGTGGGTGAAAGACATCACTGACCTACCCGACATAATGGACTACGACATCCGCAACGGACGCACGTATATGTACCACCAGGGCCCGGTGCTCTATCCTTTCGGCTATGGTCTGAGCTATTCCGACTTTACGTACGAGAAGATTGAATCCGTCAAGCAAGACAAGAAGAACATCCGCGTGACGGTATCAGTGAAGAATACCAGCGGACGCGACGGAGAAGAAGTCGTACAGCTCTATGCCAGCTATCCGGACTCCAAAGTGGAACGTCCTTCCAAGCAGTTGCGCGCCTTCAGGCGTATCCCCATCAAGGCCGGCGAAACCCGGAAAGTGACGCTTACCGTGCCCAAAGAAGAGCTCGGCTATTGGAACGAAGGAAAGCAGATGTTCGTTGTAGAACCCGGAACGGTGAAGCTGCTGATAGGGGCTTCATCGGAAGATATACGGTTGGAGGGAAAGATCAGGCTATAAGAATGAAAAAGCCATCCCTTAACATACCGACTATAAAAATTAGCGAGTTATGCCACAACAACGTGGCAAACCCGCTAATTACATATTTGCAAGCATAAATGAAAAGTACAGGGTCACTTTACAATAAACTCATATCTTCCTGCCGCCAGTTCCACCACCCGTACATTCTCGGCCTTGTCAGGTAAAGTGAGTGTAGCTGTACTGTTAGCGGGCACTGTAACTTCATAATGCACACATTTCCCTTTCCATTCCCAGCGAGAAACAATTTCACCGTAAGGCGACCGATGACGAGCTTCAAACCGTTTCAATCCCTTTATGAAATGGGGACGGAGCAGAATGTTTTGAAAACCAGGTTGCACGGGATCAGGGAAAATACCTCCCAGCCCCTTGTAGAACCAAGCACCTATTTCACCGAACATCATATGATTGTCCGAGATGTCACGAGTAGCCTGCAAATCCCAGTTCTCGAGCAGCGTAGTGGCACCGTTCACCATCCACCAACCCCATGAAGGATAAGTGTCCTGTACAGCCACCTTATAAGCTGTTTCAGCATAACCATTTTCGCTGAGTGCATTCAGAATAGCTTTAGCTCCTAATACACCCACATCCAAGTGAAAACCGTCCTCCTCTACCTTATGTGCCAAGTTAGCTGCCACTTTTCCTATCAACTCTTCGGGCACAATCTTCCATTGCAAGGGAACACTCAATTCGGTTTGTGAACCTTCGGCATAGATGCCTGTTTCTCGATTCAGGAACTTATCATTGACAGCTTGCTTTATCTCCTCCGACAAGGCATTATAATATTCGTAATCGGCCTGTTTGCCGAAGAGTTTGGCAGCAGCGGCCAAAATCTTGGTATCTACATAAAAGTAGACCGAGGAAGTCAGCTCTTTATTGGATTTTGACTTCACCGGCACCCAGTCTCCGCGCCCCCACGTAGTGAGATGATTGTTAGAGATACGCTCCACATAATCCACATAACGTTTGATGCTCTCGTAACAATCGCTCAAGGGCTTGCTATCACCGTAGAAGAGGTAGATATTCCAAGGGATGATGGCAATAGTACTAGTCCAGTCCAGCCCGTTGTCTGTACCATATCCCCATCCACCAGTTGGAATAATATCGGGCAGCACTCCGTTGGGCTGCTGTTCGTCACGATGGTCGGCCAACCATTTTTCGTAAACGGTAATTCCATCAAAGTTATAAAATGCTGCCTCAATGGCAAAATGACCGTCACCAGTCCAACCGTTCTTCTCGCGCTGAGGGCAATCGGTGGGGTAGCCCATCAGATTGGAAAGGTAAGAGTGATTGGCAGCATGGAGCAGCTTGCCTATCAGTGGGCTCGAAGATTCCAAGCTACCTACTGCCGGCACATCACTGTGCATGAAGTAAGCAATCAAGCTGTTTTGGTCAAGCTCAATAGGCTTATCTGCCACTACCTCCACATAACGAAATCCCTTGTAATTAAATCGGGGCATGAACTCATCCTCTTCTCCACTCAGAATGAGAATGTCCGTCTGAAAAGGGTCTTTCTCCTTATCGCCTCGAAAGTAGACATCAATGTTCGAGAGATCGAGGCGGCCATTTGGATGTAAGCGTTCGCCATGTTTGATTCTGACCTCCGTTCCCCGTTCACCCGAAACATGAATACAAGTCACACCGGACATATTTTGCCCGAAATCATAGATGTATGTTTTCTCGTCCACTTTGCGGAAAGAGACGGCGGGGAAAATCTTTACATTACGGATGGGATGTACTTGCTGGGCAGTGACATTGGAAGAAGGTACACTCCGATAGGCTACTCCGCGCCACTTGGAATCATCGAATTCCGGAGTGCTCCATCCTTTCTGCTCCAGACGTGCATCGTAGTGCTCGCCAGTATAGATACTATTAAAAGTGATTGCACCCGACGCTGTCCGCCAACTGAGATCGGTGGGAATAGTCTCCACGCTTCCATCGGTGTAGGTAATGCGCAAGTCCAGACAGAAAGTGGGACGGTTGCGCCAAGGGGCACGGTCGAAGTCCCACACTGCTTTGGATTGATGGTTATACCAGCCGTTACCCAAAAGTACGCCAATAGCGTTGTCACCATTCTGTAATTGTGAAGTCACATCATAAGCCACATACAAGTTGCGGCGATCAAAGCGGGTATAGAGAGGGGCAAGGCAGTGGTCTCCTATCTTCTCGCCATTGATGTAAAGCTCATATAGTCCAGCAGCGGCAATATAAGCACGCGCTGACTTTACCTTTTTGCCGGTCTTGAACTCTTTTCGGAAGTAAGGGGCAGGCCCATAATGAATATCCTTGCCATCGCCAATCCAAGCACCTTGCCAATGTTGCATCCCCATCATGCCCGTTTCAAAGTAAGAGACAGGAGAAGCAGTCTCCTTATATTCCATGTCGCTGCAGATTACTTTCCAATAATATCTAGTGAAAGGCTGCAGTTTTTTGCCCGCATAGGCCACAAGCTGATTACGGGAATCGTTCTTTCCACTATCCCACATCCTGCCACAGCCATTGACCACATTCAACGAGTCTTCGTCTACCACAATCCGCCAGGAAGTCTGCACAGCTCCCTGCCTACCATCTTCCATCCGCCAAGAAAGGCGTGGAACGGGATTATCCAAACCTATAGGTCTGTCAAGATGTTCGCTCCTCAGATCAACCAAACGAACCGGAGTCTGCCCTTGTACAGTAATGCAAGCAAAGAATGTGAATAGAAGCAGTATATTTCTTTTCATAACTCCATTGTTTATCTATTCCGTAGTAATCACCAGTTCCTTGCCCTCCCTCAGTTGGTCATGGGTGATAAAGTAACCGTCAATCTTTTTACCGTCATAAGTAATGTCAATAATCTTCTTGCCGCTTCCTTTCTTCACAATCGTAAAGGGACGACCATTCAGATTGAACGTCACTTTATCGAACAAGGGAACAGTAACAATATATTCAGGATCGGCAGGCGAATAAGGGTAAAGTCCAATTGAGCACATACCACGAAGACATCTCGCCGGCATCATCCATCCCTGCATAAGCCAGCTTGTCGGCACCCATGTCATAGTAGTGGTTCATCAGGCTGTCGAGAATGCATTGGGCTTTCTCTTGTTTGTCTATGAAATAATAGGTGTAAGGAATGCTGTGTCCCGGCTGGTTTCCGTGACAATAGTTTCCGATGAATCCGGTCAGGTTGTGGGCCTCGTAACCTCTCCACGGTTCGCTGAATAAGGAATCCAGTTTAGCCTCCACCGCCTCTTTACTGGGATAGAGCTTAATCATGCCTTCGGGGTCGTGGGGGGCGAAGAAGAGGGCGTTCCATGCATTGGCCTCACGGTACATGTACTGGTAATAGGGATAATACGGATCGAAATCCTGAATCCAGCTACCATCGTCAATCTTACCTCTCCAAAAGCCGGTAGAGGGGTCGAATAGCGTCTTGTAGTTGTTGGAGCGTTCCATCATCAGCTTGTAGTTGGCTTCATCTCCCAGCTCCTTGGCTACCAAGGCTACGGCATAGTCATCGTAAGCATATTCCTGGGTCTTGGTCACAGCCCCTTTGTATTCGTCCCATGTGGGTACATTCACTGTGTCTTTTTCAGCAATCCAACCTCGCTCCATATACTCATCCAAATAGCGACGTCCTCCTTTACCGGGCACCGTAGCATTTTTCAGAATCAACTTATAAGCACGCTCCAGATCGAAATCATGCAAACCACGCAACCAAGAACCAGAAATAAAAGTGGAAGCGTGATCACCATGGAAGAAGGTGGGCATGTAGCCGTCACGCTTCTCGCCTTTGTCAATAATAGACCTAATGATGTCAGTAGTCACATCGGGAGAAATCATACCTATGAGTACCAGTTTGTTGCGATAATCGTCCCAAAAAGAAGGGTCAGTGTAATAGTGGAAGCCGTTATTCACTACTTCGCCACGGACATCAGTATATTCATGATTCACATCGCTACGCAAAGCCGGCCATTTAAAAGCATGGAAGAAAGTAGAATAAAACAATCTCTTTTCACGTTCCGTGCCACCTGCAACTTGAATCTTGGAGAGGAGTGCTTCCCAAGCCGCATCGGCTTCTTCTGCCACTTGTGCAAAACTTTTGTTCAACATTTCGGCCTTCAAATTCATTTGAGCATTCTCTATACTCACAAACGAGAAACCAGCCTTCACTTCCAAAGGTTCAACACCTTTGCTGTCGATAAAACGCAGCACAGCCACCTCATGTTTGTCGTCTTTTACCATTTCCACTTGGCCTATTTTATAGTTGGTCTTAGCGTAAAAGTAGATTTTACCATCGCCATCTTGATAACCCGTGAACGTATTATCGTCAACCTTCTCAATCTTCCAATCACGGACATC
>ERZ840057.2320-NODE-2320-length-13345-cov-3.639278_pt1 | contig 13345 bp, 10 predicted proteins | sample MGYA00519907_ERZ840057 | MGnify/ENA primary metagenome ERZ840057 (study PRJEB31850, sample SAMEA3708862) | human gut metagenome | biome: human gut; feature: human-associated habitat; material: faeces | place: China | collected 2014 ...
TGCCAACACATGTATTTATCAGTAAATATGATATGACGGGAATCCGAAAAGGAAGTTTGGCACTGGCTGAACAGGTTATGAGCATTTCCACAAAATGTATTATTGAGAAATGCGGAAGAGTAAATAAGTGGAGCCTGGATCGGGTACTGAAAGCAGTACGGATTCAGATGGGAATGGAAGGAGAAGTGCATGACGGCAGAAGAATATAGAAACTATCTGGAAACGGATTTTGATGATGTGGATCTGAAGGAATTGAAGGATATCCGAAAAATAAGGATTGACCGGAATCAGACGAAGGAAAAAAGAATAGCTCAATATCTCAGACAGGTGGGAAATCCCTATCTTGTCTGTATAGGAAATGTAAAAGTGAAAATAAGGTTTGCAAACAATGGAGTATCTTTTGAAGATGCATTTGAGGAACTTTTGCTTTCTGTATAAAAAGTGATGGTAAAATCTGAAGAGTTATGTTAATATGGAGACGAGGAATTCAGGACTCCTCATTCATATCAGGACAAAATCGACTCACCCTCTGGGTTTTACCAATGTTGATGGAAAGGTAAAACTAAGGAGGATGAAGATGAATCAAATTAACAATTCAAAGAAAATCTATCATGCAGCCATTTATGTTCGTTTATCGAAAGAAGATGGCGATGTTGCTACTGCTGGAAAGCGTGAAAGCAACAGTATCTCAAATCAGAAAGATCTGATAAAAAATTTCCTAAAAGATAAAAAGGATATAGTTGTTGTATCAGAACGGGTGGATGACGGTTACAGCGGTTCTAATTTTGAACGTCCTGCATTTCAGATGATGCTGGAAGATATCAAAAAAGGAATTGTGGATTGTGTCGTTGTAAAAGACCTTTCCCGTTTTGGACGTGAGTATATTGATGCCGGAAAATATATCGAAAGATTATTTCCGGCACTTGGCGTGCGGTTTATTGCGGTCAATGATCATTATGACAGCCTGGAAGGAAAAAGTCAGGCAGACGAAATCGTGATTCCTTTCAAGAATCTCATTAACGATGCATATTGCCGTGACATTTCTATCAAAATAAGAAGCCACCTGGAAGTAAAGAGAAAAAATGGGGAATATATTGGAGCGTTTACACCGTATGGCTACCAGAAAGATTCAGATAATAAAAACAAACTGGTGCTAGATGCATATGCGGCAGGTATCGTCAAAGAAATTTACCGCATGAAATTATCAGGTATGAGCCAGACAGCAATTGCCAATGCATTGAACAAACAGGGTGTTCTTTCACCAATGGAATATAAGCACAGTCTTGGAATAAGGATTCAGGATAATTTTAAAACACACGAACAGGCAGAATGGAGCGCCATGTCGGTAAAAAGAATCCTTGAAAATGAAGTATACACTGGAACTCTGGTGCAGGGAAAAAGAACAACACCAAACCATAAAGTAAAAAAATTGATGAAAAAGCCGGAGACAGATTGGGTTAGAATTGAAAAAAATCATGAGGCTATCGTATCAGAACGAGAATTTGCACTGGTGCAGAGATTATTAGGGATAGATACAAGGACTTCTCCGAACGAGGAAAAGGTATATCCATTATCTGGACTTGCGGTTTGTGGAGACTGTGGGGCAATGATGATCAAACGGGATGTTCCGGCAGGAGGAAAGGTATACGCTTACTATATCTGTTCCAGACATGCGGCTACGAAAGCGTGTGCAGCACACAGAATACCAATGGGTAAACTAGAAGAAACAGTATTGGAACTGGTAAAAATCCATATTGAGAATATCCTTGATATGAAAAAAATCATGGATTTTATCCATGAAGTACCATTTCAAGAATTGGATATAAAAGAACTGGAAATTAGAAAAGAAGCAAAAGAAAAAGAAGCCGTGCGATGCCGGGAGTTAAGAGATTATCTATATGAGGATTTCCGTGAAGGAATCATTTCAAAAGAAGATTATAAAGAGCTTCATGACGGGTACACAGAAAAACGGAAAAAAGCCGAGGAAGCAGTCCGAAGCATTGATCAACAGATCAGTGAAGTCCTGGAATCAAAAAGTGATAAATATCATTGGCTTGATTATTTTGCCGAGCATCAGAATATACAGGAACTTACAAGAACTGTTGCTGTTGAACTGATTGACCAGATATTAGTATATGACAAAAAACATATTGAAGTCAGATTTAATTTTGATGATTGTTATCAATCTCTGTTACGGCAGATACAGTCGGTGGGATGCGATGTCAGCACAGGTATGGACGGAAGAATAGAAATTCAAAAGAGGGAGGTCGTATAAATGGCTCGAAAATCAAGAAAAGTAGATTATGTAAATGTTGGAAATAAAGAAAATTTGGTTACAGAAGCTGAAAACCAGTGTGAAAAAGTTTCACATGCAGCCCTTTATGCAAGGCTTTCCTATGAGAGTGAAAAGAACAGAGAAAGAAATACGATAGAAACGCAGATGGTTCTGCTTCATAATTTCGTAAAAGAACAGAAAGATATCGTGGTTGCAAAGGAATATTATGATATATCTAAAACCGGAACTAATTTTGAGAGAGATGGTTTTAATGAGATGATGCAGGACATCAAAGAGGGAAATATTGACTGTGTTATTGTTAAAGATCTTTCTAGACTTGGAAGAAATTATGTAGAGGCAGGAAGCTATATTGAAAGAGTGTTCCCATTCTTTAATGTGCGTTTTATTTCGGTGAATGATCATTATGATTCGTTCAGAGATGACATAAGCCTGCTGATCAGCATGTCAAACGTGTATAATGAGTTTTATTCCAGAGATTTGGCAAAGAAAATAAGAAGTTCATACCGGACGAGCTGGGCAAATGGCGAATTTCCTTCCGGTCAGATGGCTTATGGTTATGAAAAAGACAAGGATAATCCTCATCAGCTGATTCCAGATCCGGTAGCAGCACCAGTGGTGAAAAAGATATTTCAGTATTTTATTGATGGAATGACTTATGCAGAGATTGCCCGGAAATTAAATGCGGATGGGTATCTCTGCCCGAAAGCCTACAAGCTGGATAAAGCAGGAAAAGCAAATGAAAAGTCAGCGACATGGACATGGAGTGGAGGAACAGTCCACAAAATCCTTGAGAATCAATATTATGCCGGTGATAGTGTGCATAATCAGTTTACCAATGATTCCTGGGCAGCACAGAGACAGAAAATGAATCAGAAAGAAGAATGGATCATCATCAAAAATACCCATGAGGCACTTGTGAGCAGAAAGGATTTTGATGAGGTACAGGAAAAGATTGGTCATATCGTAAAACGGGTTAATGAAGCTCGTAAATCAAATGGCAATAATGTAAGAGACTTCAACTTTTTCAAGCAGAAAATTGTATGTGCAGACTGTGGAAAAACCATGTATTTATATGGGAAAACAAAAGGCAATCATCGTAGGTTTTACTGTGGAAATAATAAGCTCTACGGGAAGTGTACGCCACATTCTATCACTGATTTGGAAGTGAATGATTATGTACTGCGTGTGATACGTGCACATATCAATGTATATGTTGAAAATGTAGATTTGATTCGGCGGTTGAATCAAAGACAGGAAAGCATTAAAAAATATGATGTGTTTAACAGGGAAATCAAGAAATGCCGGAAAGAACTGGAAAAAGTGGCAGTACACCGGGAAAGATTGTTTGAGGATTATGTGTGCCGTATTATTGATGCAGAGCAGTATGAAACATTTTCAAAGCAGGATGCGGAAACAGAAAAAGAGATCCAGAATAACATGGAAATTTTATTAAAGCATCAGGTTGGATATGAAAAAAATTTTCACACAGAGGAAGAATGGGAAACATTGATCAATAAATACCGCAATACGAGAACGCTGACAAAGGAAATGGTCAATGCTTTTGTAGAAAAAATCGAAATACATGAAAGCGGTTCTATTACGGTACGTTTGGTGTATGATGATATGTTGGAAGAATTAAGAAAATATGCAAAAGAACGGGAGGCTGAGTTATGCCAGTAACAGAATGTATCGCTGTTTATATCAGACTTTCGTCGGAGGATAATGATGTAGATGGCAGTATAAAAGCCGAAAGTAACAGTGTCAGTGCACAGAGAATGCTGATAAACGAATTTATCAAAAAACAGGACGAATTTGCTAACTGTCCAGTAGTTGAATATGTAGACGATGGGTACAGTGGTACAAACTTTAACCGTCCTGGCTTTCAGAGGATGATGGAAGATGCAAAAGCAGGACGTATAAAAAGTATTGTTATAAAGGACTTTTCAAGATTTGGAAGAGATTATCTGGAAGTGGGGAATTATCTGGAAAAAATCCTGCCAGTCCTTGGTATTCGAATTATCTCAATTAACGATGGCTTTGACAGTATCAATTCCTCTGGTTTTACTGGAGGAATGAGTGTAGCGTTAAAAAATATGCTGAATGCAATGTACAGCAAAGATTTGTCCAGAAAAGTTCGTTCTGCTATGAAAACACATGCTAAAAACGGTGAATATATGCCGGCTTTTCCCAAATATGGATATATTAAAGATCCAGAAGATAAGCATCATCTGGTTATAGACCCAGAAGCGGCTGAAATAGTGAAACTGATATTCACAATGGCGGCAGATGGGAAAACAAAAGGACAGATAGCAAAATATCTGAACGAAACCCATGTGCTTACATGCCGGGAGTATATGTGCAGAAAAGGTATAAAAATGCACAGAGAAAACGAAAAAGAAAAGAAACTCTGGTCAGTCACGACAATCTCAGATATGCTCAAAAATGAAGTGTATCTTGGAAAAATTATTTGGAATAAAAAGAGAGTGGCAAGAACAGGAAGCAATAAATTGGTTTCCAATGATAAAGAGGAGTGGATTGTTGTAGAAAATGCACATGAACCAATTATATCCGATGAATTATTCCGGAAAGCAAATGAGAAAGCGTTTACTAACCAGAAAAAAGTTCTTGCAAAAAGAGGAGTAGCCTGCCCTATTTTCTTTTGCCCGACCTGTGGAAGAAGACTTGGTTTTACCAGCAGAGAGACTGGGTATCGCTGTATGCAGGCACATATCAGCGGTCTTAGTGGGTGTGCGGAAAGTAAAATGGACAGGAAAGAAGCAGAAGAAACAGTACTGGATGCAGCCAGAAATATGGCACAATTCATTTCGGAAAATCTTGAGAAAAAGAAAAGAGAATGGCATAAAACAATTTTGAAAGAAGAAAATATCGCAACACTGGAAAGTGAAAAAAAGCGACTCTCGTCAAGAAAAATGAAACTGTATTCTGATTATCGTTCAGAAGTGTTGGACAAGGAAGGGTATATGGAAGAACTGGAAAAAACGACTTCCCGTATTTCAGAAATCACTTTGCAGATAGCAGAATTGGAGAATGAGATTGCAGTAGCGAAGAAAAAATGTGATGAAGCAACAGAAAAAGAAATGGAAGTAAATGAGATTGCAGCATTGCAGGATTTTGACAAAATACAGCTGTCAAAGATTATTGAGAAAGTCTTTATTTATGAACCAGGTCGTATGGAGATAAGCTGGAAGATGGATGACATTTTCTACAAAGAAGAAAAAGCATAAACGGAATAAGATTGTTCGCAGGAGCATCACTGGATGAAAACAGTGGTGCTTTTTGCGAATTAAAAGCAAATTTTTTTTAGACTTATATTGACAAAAGCAGAGTTGCTTGCCCTGACACCAGCGGATTTTGACTTTACAACGCATACACTGCGAATTAACAAATCATATCAAAGATTAAACCGGGAAGATGTGATTACCCCACCAAAGACATTTAAAAGTAACAGATTTATCAAGATGCCACAATTTATATGTGATGAGATGCAGGATTATATGGGAATGCTTTACGGTCTGAAGGAAGACGAAAGAATTTTCACAATTTCCAAATCTTATCTGCATCATGAAATGAACAGAGGATCAAAAGTGTCTGGGGTGAAGCGAATCCGTGTGCATGATTTGAGACACCCGTATGTCAAGCCCACGACAAAAAAATTTATAACTTTTTTTGAAGTTTTTCGGGCAGCCTCATAGCTGCCCATAGCTGTTTCAAATGGGTGTTCACGGTTATACCTCCTTTTCGGATTCCTTAGTTTCTAAGAAATCCTGTGTTGCATATTCAATCTCAATCCGATCTCCTGGAAAGACGTAAACTTTGTTGATAAGCCGGTCAATCAGAGCTTTTGTCAGCATGTTGGCGTTTCCGACTTCCTGCACAATTTCCTGTTGTTTCAGCTTAATCTCATAATCACTTTTTATCTGCTTTGTCTGTGCAGTGATGACAGCATGAACATTTTTGGCTTGTACCAGTTCCGTGTCATAAACCGCTTTTCGTGTTCGATAGGTTTCCAAATCAATCTCTCCGAGTGCATACTGCTCATAAAGATGCCGCTTGCTGTCTTGAATAGAACGGAGTTTTTCTTCATGTTCGGCCTGCTGGACTGTCTGCAAATCCAATTTATCCTTATTGCTATCAATTCCCAATGCCGGACACATTTGAGCCCGAATTGTTTCAAATACAACCTGCTCCAGATCTGCCATCTTTATGCGCACACCATGACAAGGAAGCGTTTCAGCCACCTCGGAATGACGGCAATAAAACCACGCACCATTTCGTAGAGACATTGCATGATCGCAGCATCCACAGAATACCTTACCACGGAGCAGATAATCACGCGGCTTTTTATTTAACAGAGAGAAACGCTTAATAGAAGCATTGGCTTTCTCAAATAGATCCACACTTACAATAGCCGGATGATGGTTCGGTATTTTGAACCACTCACTTTCATCCTTTAACTGTGTATGTCGGCTGCCAATCTCTTTTACCTTTCTCTTGCCAATTACATAGGTACCGATATATCTTTGATCTTCTAAAATACGCAGGACCGTTGATGTACTCCAAACGCCGTTTGTTCGGGAAACATTGTAATAGTCCTTGCCTTTAAGTTTGCGATATTCCCCAGGGGTGGGGATATTCATAGCATACAATCTTCTTGTGATCTCGGCTGCGGTGTTGCCTTCAGACGCCCATTGAAATATCATCTGCACATTCGGGGCAACATCCTCGTCCGGTTCCATACGTCCGTCTGCACTCTTGCGATAGCCGTAAGGACAGATGACACTCTGATATTCTCCACGACGCATCTTTGCGTATTTTGCACTTTTGGTTTTCATGGACATATCCCGGCTATAACACTCGCTAATAAGATACTTGAAAGCAATATCAATCCCTCCGGTATCACCTTTGAAATTAGCCGTGTCAAAATCATCACTGACGGAAATAAAACGGGTGTGGTAAAGAGGAAATACCCGCTCAATAAAATAGCCGGTTTCAATGCTGTTACGTCCAAATCGGGAAAGGTCTTTTACAATAATACAGTTGATCTTTCCAGCCTGAACCATTGTTAAAAGTTCCTGCACCGCCGGACGCTCAAAGTTTGTCCCTGTATGACCATTGTCAATAAATTCCAAAATCTCACTGTTATCCCATTCCGGCAGAGACATAGCTTTTTCACGAAGAATCAGTTTTTGATTTGGTATGCTCAAACTTTCAGTTTTGAAATCTTCCACAGAAAGACGGATATAAAGGGCAATCACATAGTTGCGCACGGTTCCACCGCCTTTCCCTGAAATTCATTTTTGAAACGGAAGGTTACATGAATATTCCGCTCGTGGTCGATCTCAATTCGTTCAATGAGCCGTTCAATCAGTTCTGCAGTCAGTACATGATCCTGTGCCAGTGTTTTTGCATCCTTTTCCATTGCACGGTATCTGGCAAGCTGGTTGTCCAGGGAGTCCATAGATTTTTCAAATACTTCAATCTCACCAGACAGAGCATTGATAGCATGTTCATAATCCGCTTTCAATTCAAAGTATTCGTCATTTGTCAAAATACCCTGTACAAAATTTTCATATAGGCCACGGATCAGCCGGCGTGTTTTTTCAATTTCCTGCCGTTTGGCCGACATCTGAATTTTCAGCTTATCTTTTTCCTGTTTTTGTCTTGCCTCCAACTGAAAGAGTGGCAGCGACATTCCCAGCGCAACTGTCAGCTCTTTTTCAAGAATAGCCGTAACAGTAGAAATCAGTTCTTTCTCCTGTATCATCGCACCTTTGCAGCTATCTTTTTCTACCCGGCTGTTTGTAAGGCAGTGGAACCAGTAAGTGTCGGGTCCTTTCCGGCGCTCGGCGCGTTGCCTGTGAAGGCTTCTGCCACAATCAGTACAGAACACTTTACCTTTGAAAATGTTTGGTGTGTAGGGACGTTTTGGAGTTGCTTTGCTTTCTTCACAGATCTGTTTTCTGTATTCCTGAACTGCATGAAACAACTCATGGCTGATGATCGGTTCATGGGTGCATTTTACAATAATCAGATTATCTTCTCCAGCCTTGACCTGCTGATGATCTACAATCTTTGTTTTCCCTTGCACCAGATCGCCTGTATAAACTTCGCTTTCTAAGATTTTCATCACTGTACGGGTCTGCCATTTGCCGCTTCCGATCAGTCCCGGACTGGTAATCTCGCCAGTGGTCTTTTTATAATGGCTCGGTGCCGGAATCCCCATCTCATTTAGGTTGCGGACAATCCGGTTCAGTGCCACATGCTCATGTGCCCATTCAAAAATCTGTTTTACTACAGGGGCAGTATTTTCATCAATCAGAAGTTTATGGCAATCATCCGGGTCTTTCCTGTAACCGTAAGGTGCCCGTGCACCAATATAGTCGCCATCTTTCATAGCCTGCCGCGCCTGTGCTTTGATTTTTCGCCCAATGTCCAGAGCATAGGCTTCATTGATCATATTTTTCAAAGGCAGCATGATACCGCCATGAAGATTTCCGGAATCCGCTGTGTCAAACTGATCCGTAACAGCAATGAACCGAACATTATGCGCATGAAAATATTGTTCGATATAATAACCTGTGTCAATAGAATTTCGCCCTAATCGGGAAAGATCCTTAACAATCACACAGTTAATGTGGCCTGCTTCAATATCAGATAGCATTTGCTGAAATCCAGGGCGGTGAAAATTTGTCCCTGTTGCTCCGTTGTCGATATAAGTATCATACACAACGAAGTCCGGTTTATCTGAAAGAAAGTCATTCAGTACCAACTTTTGGTTTTCTACTGAGCAGCCCCGCTTTTTGTTATCCTCCACAGAAAGACGGATATACAGAGCCACATGTACATACAAAGATGGTGCCGGCATGGGAGCTGCCGTCTGTTTTCTGCTTTTTCTTGCCATTTAGCCCACCATCCTTTCTTCGTTTTTTGTAGCAATCTGTTCCGCCAAAGAGATTGCTTTCTGATACTCATCCTGGTAATTAAATTCAATATGCAGTTCATCTTTACCCATTACCCGTATGCTTCGGATAAGCTGCATGACTGCCCGACGGTCAATACCCTCCATAGTAGAAAATTTCATAAAATGGTTGATCCAACGGTTTCGTTCGCTTCGGTTTTCCAATACATCTGTAAGTTTATCGTTCCATTCAGCGATTGCCTTTTGGAACAGTTCAATATCTGCATTGTATTTTCGCTTATAAGAGAGAAATTCTTCCTTTGTCAGAATTCCACTCACCAGATTTTCATAGAGTTTTGCCTTAAAGCCCTCGGTCTGTGCCACACGCTTTTCATTTACTCTGATCTGTGCGGCATATTCCTGCGCCAATTCCCGGTTGATCCGTTCCTGACTGATACTGGACAGCAGGGCATCCAGAGAAGCAACATTTTCAATATGTCCTTTCAAACTGTCCTGCACACATTCAATCAGATCCGACTCTTTCAGCATGACCGACGATGTGCAGCCATTCTTTTTGCCGGTCGGGCAGTAATAATAGTGATACTCTTTGTCTTTATAGCGGTTCGTCTTGCGGGTCATACGGCAGCCACAGCATCCGCAGATCAAAATACCGGAAAACAGGTAAACCTTATCCGATTTGGGAGAAGTCCTTGTGTCAATCCTGCGAAGCCGTTGCACCAGATCAAAATCGTGCTTTTGTATGATCGCTTCATGGGTTCCCTCCACACGAATCCATTCCGAAGAAGGTTTGTCCTCACGCTCTTTTAATTTGAAATGGGGCGTTGTCTGTTTGCCCTGGACCAGTGTTCCGGTGTAAGTTTCATCCTGCAAAATGCGGATGATTGTAGTTGCAGACCATTTGCAATCCTTTCGGTCTGTATAGCCACCTTTTGCATGAGGCATTCCGTGATTGCGCTTATACGCTAAAGGCGAAAGAATTCCTAATCGGTTCAGTTCATCCGCTATATGGGAAGCGCTGAATCCCTCCAGCCGTTTTCTGAAAATATCCCTCACAACATTAGCAGCATATTCGTCTACTTCCAAGCTCTTGTGTTTATCGCCGACTTTCACATAACCATAAATGGTAAAAGCACCTACAAAATCCCCGCTGCGCCGTTTTACTTCCAGGGCGCTCCGTGTCTTAACGGAAATATCCCGACAGTAAGCCTCATTCATAATGTTTTTGACAGAAACCGTGAGATCATCGGCAGCGTCATTTTCCGTGTCCACATTATCGTTAATTGCGATAAAACGCACTCCATAGGCTGGAAATACCCTGCGCATATAACGGCCTGTTTCTATGTACTCACGACCTAAGCGGGAGAGGTCTTTGACAATCACGCAGTTAGCTTCGCCTTGTTCGATCATCCGCATCATTTCCTGAAATGCCGGGCGATCAAACAAAACACCACTATAACCATCGTCAATTTTTTCTGCCACAACCTCAATTTCCGGGTGTCGGGCTATGTAGTCATCGATCAGGCGCCGCTGGTTAGCAACGCTGTCACTTTCTACTGTTTTATCATCCGTATAAGAAAGACGGATGTACTTAATCGCTTTGTAAACCTGCATAAAAAAACACTCCTTTCGTTGCACAGAAAAATCCCCGCAATTCAAGAAGTGTGGTTATGCCATATTCAATTCCTTTTCCGATTCTTATTCTACCATGCTTTTACGGAAAAGTCAGCCCCTTTCTTAAAATTGCACCTATCGCAAAATACCCTTGATACATTCTTCCAGGGTAGCACCTTCAGCAGAAAAGCTGGCCTGTACAGTAAAACGCCCACACTTAAAATGGTATGGATTTTTGATTTGCTGAACGAATTCTGCAATCCGTTCATCACGGGAAAGTTCTTTGTTGACAGAGACATCCCGAATGTCTACCAGTGTACCCACTTCACTGACAATGGTATTCAATTCCATAGTATCAACTCCCTTCTGAAAACTGTGTTATCAAAACCACATGAATAGGTCGGATCTATGGTTATTACACACATAAATCCGGCCCATTATATCTGATTTCGATTTTACTGCCGTATTTGCCACGCACCCCGGCAAGTCCTTCTGTTATAAGGACGGGGCTGTTACAGGCTGCGGATAGCGTCACCGCATCATAGTCCCGCATACGCCGCCGCTTTGCCAGAGCAAGCAAACGCCGCAGGAACTCTCCCCAAGTCTTTAGGAAGCTGTGAAGAAGTACCATTATGATCTGCGTCGTTATCGCGTCCGACCTGCCACAGCCGGTTTCGTAGGTTGCGTTTATCGCTCGGACAGCCTGGATCCATCACCTCCTTAGGCCGCCTGTCACCGCGCCGCCCCATCTGCCGCTCGGAACACAGAATGAAGTACCTGTAACAGCGTATATTCGGTTGTCAAGGAACAAGCAAGGGGCATGGCAGACAAATTGATATTGCAGTTGGGGTGGGAGGATGTATATGCTTCCTTACCACACCCGTCCAGCTTGTCCCGCCGAATATGTCCCTCTACTATTCAGTACATTTTTAGGGGCAAAGTTGCCGTCTGTTATAAAATTTCTTTGAAATATTTTTCCAGACTACGTAATCCGGCTTCGATAGAACGGGTGATCCGGCTTTTGTGTGTTCCTTCCGCTTTGGCAATATCTGCTTTGCTCATGCCAAGAAAAAAGTGTGCATAGATTCGTTGGCGCTGCTTTACCGGAAGTTTGGAAAGACCTTTATAAATCAACTCCGTCATTTGGCGCTGTTCCCAAATTTCTGCCGGGTTAAGAGGCTTTTGCAATATCTCACGCTCAATACCTTCGTCTCGATCCAGAGAGTAAAATGCTTTATAGCGGTATGTACGAATCCGATAGGCTTCTTCCAACAACATATATTCCCGAAGCAACAAAGCAACTTCATCCGGCACCTCAACGATCATGTCCTGTGTATAATACGGGTAATAATCCCGAAGATTGATTTTCTTCATAGTAATTTCCTCCAATTTCGATGTTTGAGTTGATGGCAAAAATCGAAATCAGAGGGTGGGCTGCGGCAGCGATAAGGTCTAAGTCTTTTTCTGATTAAAAAAAGGGTACAAAAAAGCGCGCCCGTACAAAGAACAGGCGCGCCAAAGCAGCAGTATGAAATTTTTCCGGGAGGTTGATAGCGAAAATGCTCAAACTTTGTCGAAACCAAAAACGCCGCAATCCATACGAGCTGGACTACGACGTATAGGTGACTGAATGTAAAGCAGTTTATCTGCGGATCTGTGTTGCATAGACGCATAGGCATTTCCTCCCATCAAGGAGGAGCCTGAATCGGCTGCTTGATACCTCCTTGGGAGAAAATTATATCGGTTATGTTTCCTGTATCAGTCCGCAGGCATTCGCTTTTTACTCTTTATATTCGCAATTTTCTACATATTCTGCTCTTAGAATATATGCTACAAAAAGCAAACCCACAAGGGGAAACGACACCTTGTGGGCTCATATTATAGTTGTTCAAATTTATAGCCGATCCCGGCGACACTCTCAATATAGTTTGGAAGATCCGGTTCAAAGCGCAACTTCTTACGCAGCTTACTTATATGATTATGAATCGCTTTTCTCGAATAGAAATCACAATCCTCTTTCCAAACCAAATCGGTAATCAGTTCGTAAGTAAAAACACGTTTGGGATTGGCAATGAGCAATGCCAGTATATCAAACTCCTTACTTGTCAAGTTGATAATCCGTTCCCTAACCCTGACAGTGCGGTGTTCCAGACATAGATAAAGCTCGCCTTCTTGTATTTCTGTAAGAGGATTCTTCTCTGCTGCGGAGAAAGTGTGACAGGAATTGAATACTGTTCCATGACTGACTCCTTGTTCCAAAATATATTGCATTAGAGCATTCTTTTGTTCCTCGTTAAGAAGCAGAAATAACTTTTCGCCAATCTGTTTGCCGGATTCTTCTATATCAAAAACAGCTAATGTCCCATCACATCATCACCTCCATATTTTGATAAATTTATTGATTAGAGCTCAATTCTTGCTTTCGATGGCTTATCTTCCCAATAGGTAACTTTAATCGTTGTTCCCTTGTCAGGAACGTTGTTTCCTGCACCAATCCA
>ERZ840057.2322-NODE-2322-length-13342-cov-4.536389_pt1 | contig 13342 bp, 7 predicted proteins | sample MGYA00519907_ERZ840057 | MGnify/ENA primary metagenome ERZ840057 (study PRJEB31850, sample SAMEA3708862) | human gut metagenome | biome: human gut; feature: human-associated habitat; material: faeces | place: China | collected 2014 ...
CAACGTGTGCATAGTGTCTCTTCTCTGTCTCATACTCAACGTGAGCTGTAGAGATTGTGATACCACGTTCTCTTTCTTCTGGAGCTTTATCGATATCTTCGAAGTTCTCAGCTGTATTTCCTTCTACTCTTTCAGCTAAAACTTTAGTGATTGCTGCTGTTAAAGTTGTTTTACCATGGTCAACGTGTCCAATAGTACCAATGTTGCAATGAGGTTTAGTTCTCTCAAACTTTTCTTTTGCCATTTTAATTGTCCTCCTTATTCGCCCTATGGGCAATTACAATAATGTTTCAAACTTCAATATAGTTGCCCAGCAAAGGGCCGTCCTAAATTTGATTATATTTCATTTAAACAAATATTTCAAGACTATTTTGACAAAATAGCCTCGAAATATTTATATATTAATTTTCTTACTTGTCAGCAAGTACTTTTTCCTGTACGTTCTTTGGTACTGGTTCGTATTTTTCAAAGAACATAGAGTAGTTACCACGTCCCTGAGTTCTAGAACGTAAGTCTGTAGAATATCCGAACATTTCAGATAATGGAACGAATGCACGAACCATCTTACCGCTCGCGATATCATCCATACCTTCGATACGTCCACGACGAGAGTTGATATCTCCGATAACGTCTCCCATGTATTCTTCAGGCATTGTAACTTCGACTCTCATGATTGGCTCAAGCAGGATAGCTCCAGCTTTCTGCATAGCCTCTTTAAATGCCATAGATCCGGCAATGTGGAAGGCCATTTCACTAGAATCGACATCATGGTAAGATCCATCATATACTGTAGCTTTAACACCAAGTACTGGGAATCCTCCTAAGATACCAGACTGAGCTGCTTCTTCGATACCTTCTCCAACTGCTGGGATATATTCTTTAGGAATAGATCCACCAACAACTGTAGATTCGAATTTGAACAGTTCTTCTCCATTGGCATCCATTGGCTCAAAGTGAACTTTACAGTGACCATACTGACCACGACCACCAGACTGTTTAGCATATTTGCTGTCAACGTCAACGGCTTTTGTAAATGTTTCTTTGTATGCTACCTGAGGAGCACCAACGTTAGCTTCTACTTTGAATTCACGAAGCAGACGGTCAACGATGATTTCCAGATGAAGTTCACCCATTCCGGAAATGATTGTCTGTCCTGTTTCATGATCTGTATGAGCTCTGAATGTAGGATCTTCTTCAGCAAGCTTAGCAAGTGCTTCAGCCATTTTACCCTGATCACCTTTAGTTTTAGGTTCGATCGCTACGTCGATAACTGGTTCTGGGAATTCCATGGATTCCAGAATTACAGGATGCTGTTCATCACAGATTGTATCACCAGTTGTTGTAGATTTGAAACCTACTGCAGCTGCGATATCTCCTGAATATACAACATCTAACTCTTCACGCTTGTTAGCATGCATCTGTAAGATACGTCCAACACGCTCTTTTTTGTTCTTTGTTGCATTTAATACATAAGATCCAGATTTGCATGTTCCAGAGTAAACACGGAAGAATGCAAGTTTTCCTACGAATGGGTCTGTCATGATCTTAAATGCTAAAGCTGAGAATGGTTCATCATCAGATGAATGTCTTTCAACTTCGTTACCATCTTCATCGACACCTTTGATAGCTGGGATGTCTGTTGGAGCTGGCATAAATTCGATAATAGCATCCAGTAATTTCTGAACACCTTTATTTCTATATGCTGTACCACAGCATACTGGAACTGCTTTACATTCGCATGTTCCTTTTCTTAATGCAGCTTTTAAATCATCAACACTTGGTTCTTCACCTTCAAGATACTGCATCATCAGATCGTCGTCTAATTCACAGATCTTTTCGATCAATTCTGTGTGATAAAGTTCTGCTTCTTCTTTCATATCTTCTGGGATTTCAACGATAGAGATGTCTTCACCTTTTTCATCATTGTAGATGTAGGCTTCCATCTCGAATAAGTCGATGATTCCTTTGAAGTCGTCTTCTTTACCGATAGGTAACTGAAGTACTGCTACGTTAGCTCCCAGACGATCTTTCATCTGATCAACTGCTCCGTAGAAGTTAGCACCTAAGATATCCATCTTATTGATGAATGCCATTCTAGGTACGTTATAAGTATCAGCCTGTCTCCATACGTTTTCAGACTGAGGCTCTACTCCACCTTTTGCACAGAAGACTGCTACTGCACCATCAAGTACACGCAGAGAACGTTCTACTTCAACTGTGAAGTCAACGTGCCCTGGAGTATCAATGATATTGATACGATGCTCTAAAGCACCTTTTTTAGGCTTGCAATGATCCTGCAGTGTCCAATGACATGTTGTAGCCGCAGAAGTGATTGTGATACCTCTTTCCTGTTCCTGCTCCATCCAGTCCATAGTAGCAGTACCATCATGAGTATCACCGATTTTATAGTTTACACCAGTGTAATAAAGGATACGCTCTGTTGTTGTTGTTTTACCAGCATCAATATGAGCCATGATTCCGATATTTCTGGTTCTCTCTAATGGATATTCTCTTCCAGCCAAGATTTTTTCCTCCTATAAGTTTTAACATAGAAGCATGTCTGGCAAGACGCCAGAACAGATTCTTGAAATTAGAATCTGTAATGTGCGAATGCTTTGTTTGCTTCTGCCATCTTGTGCATATCTTCTTTTTTCTTTACAGATGCTCCTGTATTGTTGGAAGCGTCAAGAAGTTCTTTTGCAAGACGTTCTTCCATTGTTCTTTCTCCTCTTTTACGTGAGAAAGTTGTGATCCAACGAAGCGCTAATGCCTGTCTTCTGTCTGGTCTAACGTCGATAGGCACCTGATATGTTGCTCCACCGATACGTCTAGCTTTTACTTCAAGAACTGGCATGATGTTGTTCATAGCTTCTTCGAATACTTCTAAAGCTGGTTTTCCAGCTTCTTCTTCGATACGGGCAAATGCTCCGTATACGATTTTCTGAGCAACTCCTTTTTTACCATCTAACATAATGTTGTTGATTAATTTTGTCACAACCTTATTGTTGTAAATAGGATCTGCTAATACGTCTCTTTTCGCAATATGTCCTTTACGTGGCACGGTTCTTCCCTCCTTAATAATCATTAATTCATCGGTACTCATACTTAATTATTGCATGTTCGTGCAGGACTTTTATATCTCCTGTAACCTTTGTAGGAAACAATAAAGTTCCGGCACAACTATACAAGGTAGCGTTTAATTACGCTGCTTTGTACCAATTTAGTTTTGTTTTATTTTTTCTTAGGTCTTTTAGCTCCATATTTGGAACGAGCCTGCATTCTGTTAGCTACACCTGCTGTATCAAGTGTACCTCTAACGATATGGTAACGAGTACCTGGTAAGTCCTTAACACGACCACCACGAATCAGAACAACACTATGTTCCTGTAAGTTATGTCCTTCACCTGGGATATAACTTGTTACTTCGATTCCGTTAGAAAGACGAACTCTGGCGATCTTACGTAAAGCAGAGTTAGGCTTTTTAGGAGTTGCAGTCTTAACAGCTGTACATACACCTCTCTTCTGTGGTGAGCTTGTGTCTGTAGCTTTCTTCTTTAAAGAGTTAAATCCTTTCTGAAGTGCTGGTGCTGTAGATTTCTTTACAGATGTTTTTCTCCCTTTTCTAACTAATTGGTTAAAAGTTGGCATTGATTTCACCTCCATACATGTTTTCTACTGTGGTTACTTAAATTCACCTTGTGACTATGCATGTGCTTCTTGGTTTTGCTCCCCAAAAAGGCATGCTAGGCTATTATAAAATGCCTGCATGCCTTTGTCAAGACCTTTTCCCAAGATTTTTATTAATTTCTATATATTTTTATCTTTTTGGAAATCTCATTCTATGGATCTTATTCGAAATCTTTTCTTATCCCACTGTCTTCAGAAATGCTTTCTCGTCACATCTCTGATATCGATTCTGACAGCTTTTCTTGTGATTTCTTTTCTTGATCTCAACGTTTTGATTCTCTTATCTCATGGCTTCTTTACGCCATTTTTCAATATATAAAAATCAATTCTTTATTCTTGAAAAAATATTCAGTTGATAAGTTCCTTTTTTTTGTTAATAAGTTACATCTTGTTTCAATCCACAATTAATAATTTCTTGAATACGTTATTAGTTACAAATTGTTTTTAAATGCTCCACCGGTCAGCTGATTGAATGTTGATCTCCTTTTTTGAATCTTTCTTGTTTGGATTTCTCTTCTCTGGAAATCTTTCTTGTTTGGATTCTTTTTCTTTGATCATTCTTTTAATCTTATTTTAAATAATAAGATCTTTTCCATTCTCTCTATCCTTTGTATTGCTTTATGAGGTTGACTCCTTTACCGTTCTATCCGCTTCTAGGACTCTTAGGTTCTCTCCCGAGATCATAATATCCTGTTGAGTCAGTCTCATGTTTCCCAATTGTCTTAATACTTCCGATCCATCAGCTGCCGGTTTTAAAGGTCTTTCCGTTAGCCTTATGGAGCAACTTGGGCGATTCTCCTTTCTTTTAAAACTTATCTTTCATTTGTTGATTTTATTATATCAATATCTGTTTATTTTGTCAATTAAATAGTTTTTTCAGATTTCTTAAGAATTTTACATACAATAAACAGATTATATTTTGCTATATTATATTCTAAATTTTCCCAAAAGAAAAACCAACAGATAAAGTTCTAAACTTATACCTGTCGGCCTTATTTCTTATTTTATAAAATCAGATTACTCTTCGATCTCGAAATCTGCATCATCAAAATCAATCTCATCACCGATTGTGAAATCGTCTTCGTCTGTGCTGATCTTGACATCTCTGTAACGTCTCATACCCGTTCCAGCTGGGATCAGTTTACCAAGGATTACGTTTTCTTTTAATCCTACTAATGGATCGACTTTACCTTTGATTGCTGCATCTGTCAGAACTTTTGTTGTTTCCTGGAAAGAAGCTGCTGATAAGAAGGAATCTGTTGCCAGAGATGCTTTTGTGATACCAAGCATGATCTGTTCTGCTGTTGCAGTCTGAAGACCCTGTTCTTCCATCTCTTTGTTCTTCTTCTCAAGTTCTAATACATCAACCATTGCTCCTGGTAAGTATCCTGTATCTCCACCGTCTTCGATACGAACTTTCTTAAGCATCTGACGTACGATAACCTCGACGTGCTTGTCGTTGATATCTACACCCTGTAAGCGGTATACTCTCTGTACTTCGCGGATCATGTAATCCTGTACTGCACGGATTCCCTTGATTCTTAATAAATCGTGAGGGTTGATAGAACCTTCTGTAAGTTCATCTCCGGCTTCAAGAATCTGTCCTTCCTGTACTTTCAGACGAGATCCGTAAGGGATCAGATATGTCTTCACATCACCAGTTTCTCTGTTTGTGATGATGACTTCACGTTTCTTCTTCGTATCTTTTAACTGCACTTCTCCACCAAATTCTGCGATGATCGCAAGTCCTTTTGGTTTACGTGCTTCAAATAACTCTTCGACACGAGGAAGACCCTGTGTGATATCATCACCGGCTACTCCACCAGCATGGAATGTTCTCATTGTAAGCTGTGTACCTGGCTCACCGATTGACTGTGCTGCGATAATTCCGACAGCTTCACCAACCTGTACAGCCTGACCAGTTGCCATGTTGGATCCGTAACATTTTGCACAAGCTCCAACTCCGGATTTACATGTTAACATCGTACGGATCTTAACTTTTGTGTATCCTGCATCACAAACGGCTTTCGCACGTTTTGGTGTGATCATGTGGTTTGCTTTTACAAGAACTTCTCCTGTTTCTGGGTGTACAAGCTCTTCTGCTGCATATCTTCCTGTGATACGTTCTTCTAAGCTTTCAATAACTTCCTGTCCATCCATGAATGCTTCTACATACATTCCTGGAATTTCTTCTCCAGTACCTTCACAGCAATCCTGTTCACGGATGATCAGATCCTGTGATACGTCTACCAGACGACGTGTTAAGTATCCTGAATCGGCTGTACGAAGGGCTGTATCAGACAGACCTTTACGAGCACCATGTGCTGAAATAAAGTATTCCAGTACGTCAAGACCTTCACGGAAGTTAGACTTGATTGGTAATTCAATTGTACGTCCTGATGTATCGGCCATCAGTCCACGCATACCTGCTAACTGTTTGATCTGCTGGTTAGAACCACGGGCTCCGGAATCGGCCATCATGAAGATGTTGTTTAATCGGTCTAATCCGCTGATCAGTTTATCCGTTAAAACGTCATCGGCATCGAACCATGTCTTAACAACAGCTTTATAACGCTCTTCTTCAGTCATCAGACCACGTTTATACTGTTCTGTGATAAATTCTACCTGTTTCTGTGCATCTCCTAAGATCTGAGGTTTCTCAGGTGGCACTGTCATATCAGAAATGGATACTGTTAAAGCTCCTCTTGTAGAGAATTTGTATCCGATTGCTTTAATATCATCTAAGACTTCTGCAGTCTTTGTTGCTCCATGAATATTGATACATCTGTCAAGGATCTGTTTTAACTGTTTCTTTCCTACATGGAAATCAATCTCATATGCTAAGGCATTTTCTGGTTTGCTTCTGTCTACAAATCCTAAATCCTGTAAGATAATCTCATTAAACAGGATACGTCCAAGTGTACAATCTACGATCTGGGAAATAGGATTTCCATCTTTGTCCACACCTGTACGTCTTACTTTGATCTTAGAATGAAGTGTGATTACCTTATTTTCATAAGCTAAGTATGCTTCGTTCTCAGATTTGAAGTATTTACCTTCACCTTTGTCTCCATCTTTCTCTAATGTCAGATAGTAGATACCAAGTACCATATCCTGAGAAGGAACAGCTACTGGACCACCATCAGATGGTTTTAACAGGTTGTTTGGTGATAACAGAAGGAATCTACACTCTGCCTGTGCTTCCACAGATAATGGAAGATGGACAGCCATCTGGTCACCATCGAAGTCGGCATTATACGCTGTACATACCAATGGGTGCAGACGAATCGCTTTACCCTCTACCAGGATAGGCTCGAATGCCTGAATTCCCAGTCTATGCAGTGTCGGTGCACGGTTTAACATAACAGGATGTTCTTTAATGACGTCTTCTAAGACATCCCATACTTCTGGCTGAAGTTTTTCAACCATTTTCTTAGCTGATTTAATGTTGTGAGCTAATTTACGCTCTACTAATTCTTTCATAACGAATGGCTTGAATAATTCGATCGCCATTTCTTTTGGAAGACCACACTGATAAATCTTTAAGTCTGGTCCTACTACGATAACGGAACGTCCAGAATAGTCTACACGTTTTCCTAACAGGTTCTGACGGAAACGTCCCTGTTTACCTTTTAACATATCTGATAATGATTTTAATGCACGGTTTCCTGGTCCTGTGACTGGACGTCCACGTCTACCATTATCGATCAGGGCATCAACTGCTTCCTGTAACATTCTCTTTTCGTTTCTTACGATGATATCTGGAGCTCCAAGCTCTAATAATCTCTTCAGACGGTTATTTCTGTTAATGATACGTCTGTAAAGGTCATTTAAGTCAGATGTGGCAAAACGTCCACCATCTAACTGCACCATTGGACGGATATCTGGTGGAATAACTGGAACTGCATCCAGGATCATCCATTCTGGTTTGTTGTCTGAGTTTAAAAATGCCTCTACAACTTCCAGTCTCTTAACGATTCTGGCTCTCTTCTGACCTGTAGCAGTTTTGAATTCATCCTGTAAGGATTTTGCTTCTGCCTCAAGATCAATGGCCTGAAGCAGTTCTTTCACTGCTTCAGCACCCATTCCTACGCGGAATGTATCTCCGTATTTTTCATACGCTTCTCTATATTCTTTTTCTGTTAATACTTGTTTATATGCAAGATCTGTATCTCCAGCATCTAAAACGATATAGCATGCGAAATATAAAACCTTTTCCAGTGTTCTTGGTGAAATATCAAGAATCAGACCCATACGGCTAGGAATTCCTTTGAAATACCAGATATGAGATACTGGAGCTGCTAATTCGATATGTCCCATTCTCTCACGACGGACACTTGCTTTTGTTACTTCAACACCGCATCGGTCGCAGACAACACCTTTATAGCGAACTTTTTTGTACTTTCCGCAGTGACACTCCCAGTCCTTTGTAGGCCCGAAGATCTTCTCGCAGAAAAGCCCATCTTTTTCAGGTTTTAATGTTCGATAGTTGATCGTCTCAGGTTTCTTTACTTCTCCTCTAGACCACTCACGGATCTTTTCTGGGGAAGCCAACCCGATTTTAATTGCATCAAATGAAATTTTATTGCTTTGATATTCATTGCTTGATTCCATCATTTAAGGCTGCTCCTTCCTAAATTGCTCGCCAATCTACATGATTGTGTTATCTTCACCTTCTGATAAGTCTCCGTGTTTATATCCTAAAGCACCGAGTTCAGATTCGCTTTCTTCATAATTATTGAAGACTCCATCTCCTTCGATCATTGGTGCAAGATCCTGATCAGCATCTCCACCATCAATATCTTCTCTTAACTCAACTTCCTGTGCATTTTCATCAAGGATCTTAACATCTAGGGCAAGTGACTGGAATTCTTTTAATAATACTTTGAAAGATTCCGGAACACCTGGTTCAGGGATGTTATCACCTTTGATGATCGCTTCATAAGCTTTCACACGTCCAACAACGTCATCAGATTTAAATGTCAGGATTTCCTGAAGTGTATATGCTGCACCATAAGCTTCCAGTGCCCATACCTCCATCTCTCCAAAACGCTGTCCACCGAACTGAGCTTTACCACCCAGTGGCTGCTGAGTTACTAATGAGTAAGGACCAGTAGAACGTGCATGGATCTTATCGTCTACCAGATGATGCAGTTTTAAGTAATGCATGAATCCGATTGTTACAGGACTGTCAAATTCTTCTCCTGTACGACCGTCTCTTAATCTTACTTTACCAGTTGTATCGATTGGTACGCCTTTCCATTCTTTTCTGTGGTCTCTGTTTTCGTATAAATAATCCATTACATCATCGTTAACTTTATCACGCCATTTTGCGTCAAATTCTTCCCATGATGTATTGGCATAATCATTTGCCATTCTTAATGTATCTGCGATATCGTTCTCATCTGCACCGTTGAATACTGGTGTAGCAACATTAAATCCAAGAACTTTTGCTGCTAAGGACAGATGGATCTCTAACACCTGTCCGATATTCATACGTGAAGGCACACCTAATGGGTTCAGCACGATATCTAACGGACGTCCGTTTGGTAAATATGGCATATCTTCTACTGGCAGAATACGGGAAATTACACCCTTATTACCATGTCGACCAGCCATCTTATCTCCTACAGAAATCTTTCTCTTCTGAGCAATGTATACACGAACGCTCTTGTTTACTCCAGGAGGAAGTTCGTCTCCATTCTCTCTTGTGAAGATCTTAGTATCCATAACAACTCCGTAAGCACCATGTGGAACTCTTAAGGATGTATCACGGACTTCTCTAGCTTTCTCACCGAAGATCGCACGTAACAGTCTTTCTTCAGCTGTTAATTCTGTTTCTCCCTTAGGAGTAACTTTTCCTACCAGGATATCACCGGCACGTACTTCTGCACCAATACGGATGATACCATTATCATCTAAGTCTTTTAATACATCTTCACTTAATCCAGCAAGATCTCTTGTGATCTCTTCCTGACCAAGTTTTGTATCTCTTGCTTCTGCTTCATATTCTTCGATATGAACAGATGTATAAACGTCATCCTGTACAAGACGTTCACTTAACAGTACCGCATCCTCGTAGTTATATCCTTCCCATGTCATGAAACCGATCAATGGGTTCTTACCAAGAGCCATCTCTCCATTGCATGTTGAAGCACCATCTGCTAAGATGTCTCCTTTTTCTACTCTGTCCCCTACAAATACGATTGGGCGCTGGTTCATACAGTTACCCTGGTTGCTTCGTGCAAACTTGATAACATTGTATTCATCTCTCTGTCCGTCATCATTACGAACTACGATCTTTGTACTTGTAGATCTTTCTACAACTCCGCCATTTCTTGCTGTAATGCAGACTCCAGAGTCATATGCTGCCTTGGCTTCCATACCTGTTCCGACAACTGGTGCTTCTGTAGAAAGAAGTGGTACCGCCTGACGCTGCATGTTAGATCCCATCAGCGCACGGTTGGCATCATCGTTCTCCAGGAAAGGAATCATGGATGTAGCTACTGAGAATACCATCTTTGGAGATACGTCCATTAAGTCAAGGTTTACTTTATCAAATTCGGATGTTTCTTCACGGAAACGTCCAGATACGTGAGCATTTACGAAATGTCCATCTTCATCGACTGGTTCGTTCGCCTGTGCTACTACATAATTATCTTCTTCATCAGCTGTTAAATAAACAACTTTATCTGTAACAACTGGATTCTCAGGATCTGTTTTATCCAGTACACGATATGGAGCTTCGATAAATCCATATTCATTGATTCTTGCATAAGTAGCAAGAGAGTTGATCAGACCGATGTTAGGTCCTTCAGGTGTCTCGATCGGACACATTCTTCCGTAATGTGTATAATGTACGTCACGGACTTCGAATCCGGCACGATCACGAGACAGACCACCTGGTCCTAATGCAGATAAACGTCTCTTATGTGTTAACTCAGATAATGGGTTGTTGTGATCCATGAACTGAGATAACTGAGAACTTCCGAAGAATTCTTTCACTGCAGCTGTTACTGGTTTGATATTGATCAGTGACTGTGGTGAAATAGATTCAATATCCTGAGTTGTCATTCTTTCACGAACAACTCTCTCTAATCTTGAAAGCCCAATACGATACTGGTTCTGAAGCAGTTCACCAACGGCACGGATACGACGATTACCTAAGTGGTCGATATCATCATCATGTCCAATTCCATACTCTAAATGGATATTGTAGTTGATAGATGCTAAAATATCTTCTTTTGTGATATGTTTTGGAATCAATTCATGAATGTTCTTCTTCAGAGCTTCTTTTAATTCTTCTCCTTCATATCCTTCCTCTAAAATCTTCTCTAATACAGGATAGAATACATCTTCATGAACTCCGATCTCTTCTGGGTTGAAATCCACATATTCAGCAAGATTTACTTCCATGTTAGAAAGTACTTTTGTAGCACCTTCTTCTGTCTGGATCATAACACTTGCTACTGCTGCATTCTGAATCTTATCTGCAAGTTTCATGTCTACATTCGTTCCAGCTTCCGCTAAAACTTCTCCAGTTGTTGGATCTAAGACATCTTCTGCTAAGATAAATCCGCTGATACGATTTCTTAATGCTAATTTCTTATTAAATTTGTAACGTCCTACTTTCGCAAGATCATATCTTCTTGGATCAAAGAACATACTGTTGATCAGGCTTTCTGCACTATCTACAGATAATGGTTCTCCTGGACGGATCTTCTTATATAATTCTAGCAGACCATCTTCATAGTTATCAGATGGATCTTTTTCGATACTTGCAAGAATCTTTGGTTCTTCACCAAATAATTCTTTGATCTCAGCATTTGTTCCGATACCTAATGCACGGATCAGTACTGTGATAGGTACCTTTCTTGTACGGTCTACACGTACGTTGAATACATCATTTGAATCTGTTTCATATTCAAGCCAAGCACCACGGTTTGGAATAACTGTGGAAGAGTATAACTCTTTACCGATCTTGTCATGAGCAATTCCATAATAAATTCCAGGGGAACGTACTAACTGGCTGACGATAACACGTTCAGCTCCGTTGATGATAAATGTTCCTGTTGCTGTCATTAAAGGAAGATCGCCCATAAAAATCTCATGCTGCTTGATTTCATCAGTCTCTTTATTATGAAGTCTTACTTTCACTTTTAAAGGTGCAGCGTATGTTGCATCTCTTTCTTTACATTCTTCAATTGAATATTTGACGTCATCTTTACATAATTGATAGTCAACAAATTCCAAGCTTAACTGATCGCTGTAATCTTCGATTGGGGAGATATCTTCGAATACCTCTGCTAATCCTTCTCTTAAGAACCAATCATAGGAATCCTTTTGAATTTCGATCAGATTTGGTACTTCAAGGACGTCATCCTGTCTGGCATAGCTGATTCGCATCCCTGTACCTGATTTTATTGGCTGTATTCTGTTCTTTTCCATGGACGTTTTTCACCTCTTGATCTAAACCTGGTTTATATACTACATTAACTGTAAGAAAACCCTCTATCTTATTATATTTTCCTTACAATTTTATTCTTAATTTTTTATAGAGTGCGGGCAGACAAACCCACATTAAGACATTTTCTTATATTACCACACTGTACTATCTGTGTCAACAATGAATTTTAAAAAATTTAAAATGCACAAAATGCGTTCTCATTTTGTTTACAACTTTTTATATTTTCTTTAGAATTGTTCATATTTTATACATTGAATCCGAGGACGCTTTTCTCTATACTTAAAATATAGTTTTTCATATATATTTTTTAATCCTCTCTTTTCAAAAATAAAACAGGTGGTGATCTTGTTATTTGATCACCACCTGTTTTTTATATTCTTATATCACTTAATGTCACCTAAAGTAAATTTATCACATCAGAAGAAAATTCATGAATGATCACATCTGCAAGATGAAGATCCTGTTTGATCGCATCTTCTGGTGCATATCCGATACACCGCATCCTGGCTGCTTTTGCTGCGCTGACTCCTGCTGTTGAATCTTCGACTACAACACATTCCTCCGGCTTCTTGCCAATTGCTTCTGCTGCTTTTAGAAAAATCTCTGGATCTGGTTTCCCATTTTTACATTCAGAACCACTTACAAATGCATCAAAACATTCTGTAATCCCAAATGTATTCATATTATCCATGATATCCTCTTTCAGAGAAGATGATGCCACCGCAAGGAAAAATCCTTTCTCTTTTAATTCTTTGATCAAGGTTGTAACTCCTGGCATTGGTTTTAACCCTTCTTCTTTGATCAGTTCCTTACGAGTCTCCACCCATTGTTTAATATAGTAAGAAACTTCTTCTGTCAAAGCACTAAATTCCTTCTTCATTTCCGTCCACATATATTCATGTGTTGTTCCGAGAAACTTATCATGATAATGCCAGTCCACTTCAATTCCAGCCTTCTGAAGTATGACATGTTTTGCCTTAACATTAAAATATTCAGAATCTGCAATTACACCATCCATATCAAAGATTACTGCTGTCGTCATTACACCGCCTCCTTTAATTGTAACCGTTAATATTACATCTATAATTATATAGATCATCACATATGTTGTCAATCTATTTTCAGACAAGCAAAAAAGGACTTCAATCTCTTGAAGTCCTTTTCATGCCGCAGACCGGAATCGAACCG
>ERZ840057.2335-NODE-2335-length-13267-cov-3.241220_pt1 | contig 13267 bp, 10 predicted proteins | sample MGYA00519907_ERZ840057 | MGnify/ENA primary metagenome ERZ840057 (study PRJEB31850, sample SAMEA3708862) | human gut metagenome | biome: human gut; feature: human-associated habitat; material: faeces | place: China | collected 2014 ...
GATTTGGATATGACATTATATCTGGTGACGGACAGCACCTATCATACAGAGGAAACATTTTACAAAACGATCGAAGAGGCATGCCAGGGAGGTGTAACACTGGTGCAGCTGCGGGAGAAAAACTGCGGCGGACGGGAATATCTGGAGAAAGCGATGAAGGTAAAGGCAATTACCGACCGCTATCAGATCCCTTTGATCATCGACGACCGTGTGGATGTGGCAATCGCCTGTGACGCCGCCGGTGTCCATGTGGGTTCCTCAGATCTTCCGGTAGCCGTGGCAAGAAAACTGCTTGGTCCAGACAAGATCGTAGGCGCTACGGCAAAGACCGTGGAGGCGGCAAAAAAGGCGTATGAGGACGGTGCGGATTACCTGGGTGTGGGAGCAATTTTCCCGACAACGACAAAGGTAGTCACGATCCGTACTTCTGTGGAAACACTGAATGAGATCTGCCAGAGTGTACCGATCCCTGCGGTGGCGATCGGTGGCTTGAATGATGGAAATATGGACATCCTGAAAGGCGGTAAGATGGCAGGTGTAGCTGTCGTTTCCGCCATTATGAAAGCGGAGGATCCGAAGGCAGCAGCGATACAGCTGAAAGAGCATGTGGGTAAGCTGCGGGGATAAAAATGAAACACAGATGTGTGGAATGTGATTGATAGAGTAGAGATAAAGCTGCTGTAAAGTACGAAATTATGAAAAGGTACTTTATAGCAGCTTTGTTTGCTTTATGGAAAATAATAGAGCAAATAGAATTTTGCTGGAAATAAGAAAGAACAGGGCAAAATGTAAATTTCCTCTTGAAAACCATAATAACCTTGTGGTAAACTAGGTATATAGGAAATATGGAGGTTATGACATGAAAATATCGACAAGAGGGCGTTATGCAATTCGTGTAATGCTGGATCTGGCAGAACATAATACGGGAGAGTATATTCCGTTGATGGATATAGCAAAAAGACAGGAGATTTCTGAGAAGTATCTGGAGGCGATCGTTGCTTCCTTGAGTAAGAATGGGTTTGTGCGCTCGCTCAGAGGAAAGGGCGGTGGCTACCAGCTGCGGAGAGCCCCGGAGGAGTATACGATTGGAAGTATTTTACGGCTGACCGAAGGTTCCCTGGCACCGGTTGCCTGTCTGGAACATGAGCCGAACCAGTGTGAGAGAGTAGCGGTTTGTAAGACTCTGAAGATGTGGGAGGGGGCTTACAAGGTAATTACGGAGTATTTTGATGGGATTACGATCGCGGATTTGATGGTGGATACTACGGATGTGGGGAACTACATTATTTAAAATATGAGAGTGTTGGCTAATGGGGACGCAGCCGCCCCTTGCTTCGCTCCTGCTGGTAACGTGGGCAGGGGAACTTTGAACTAGCTGCTAACTACGACTATATTCACGAAGGCCGGCTGACCCTCGCGAAAGTCTACGTAAGCGTCGGATTTCAAAGCTTGCCCTAAACGCCCAAAAAGTGTTGTCCCACCCTGGATCCCTCCGGGGCTCGCCACGTCCTCTTTAGCAACAAACCTATATCAAACTAATTATTTTACGCCTCAGCCAACCCAAACGCATCATGCACCGCATTCATCGCCCGAACCGCATCCTCACTGTTCACCAGCACCGTGATCCGGATCTCAGAAGTCGCAATCATATTGATATTCACGTTCTCATTATACAGACACTCAAACATCTTTGCAGCCACACCCGGATTGGACATCATGCCGGCGCCTACAATCGAAAGTTTCGCAACTTCACAGTTATAATCCACTCTCTCAAAACCAAGCACTTCCTGATACTCTTCGAGCAGTTCAATCGCCTCTTTCAGATTATCATGTGCAACCGTAAAGGAAATATCCTTCGTTCCCTCACGTCCGACAGACTGGATGATAATATCCACATTAATATTCTTCTTTGCCAGTGTATTAAATAATTTAAACGCACTACCCGGTGCATCCTTGATTCCGATTACGGAGATACGGTCTGCATCTTTGTCCAGGGCAACGCCGCTGATCAACATTCTTTCCATTTTCTTTACAACCTCCTTGACAACAGTACCTTCAGATTCATTCAGACTGGAACGTACCACCAGCGGTACGCCGTATTTTTTCGCCATCTCCACCGATCGGTTATGTAACACACCTGCTCCGAGAGTCGCCAGATCCAGCATCTCATCATAGGTGATCGCATTTAACTTTCTCGCTGTCGGCACCAGTCTCGGGTCAGCGGTGTAGACACCATCTACGTCCGTATAGATCTCGCAGGCATCCGCATGAAGCGCTGCTGCCAGAGCTACTGCCGTCGTGTCGGAACCACCCCTTCCAAGGGTTGTGTAATCGTTGTACTTGTTGATCCCCTGGAAACCTGTGACGATCACGATCTTACGGTCATCAAGCTCCCGGCGGATCCGCTCGGTATCGATCTTTTTAAGTCTGGCATTGCTGTAATTGCTTGTCGTGTGCATGGCTACCTGGAATGCATTCAGGGAAATGGCACGTACACCCAGTGCATCCATCGCCATTGCCATCAGAGACACCGACATCTGTTCCCCGATGGTAAACAGCATGTCCATCTCTCTCTTGGATGGATTTGGATTGATTTCTTTTGCTTTGGCAATCAGCTCATCCGTGTATTTTCCCATGGCAGATAAAACTACTACCACATCGTTCCCGTTCTGATAATCACGGATGCATCGCTTTGCCACATTGAAAATGCGTTCTTTGTCCGCCACCGAAGTGCCGCCGAACTTTTTCACGATTAACATGTTTCTCCTCCTGTGTTTCTACGCAAACAGAAGCGGATCATCCTGCTGTGGCGTAATCCGCTTCCTGCCTCTGCTGTATTTCCATTCGTGATACCCCCGTTCCGGGCGCCCTCACATGGATATGCACTAAATGATAAACCCTTTTTTTCCATGCGTCAACCGCTTCCATGGCGATTATTTTCAAAGCTTTTTCCCATTCTTTCCTGCACGGTCACATGTTTTTTCCACACGAATTTTCCTTAAAATCTGCGCGAATTTTGCCCATTATCGTGACAGTCGTCAAGGTCTTGTGCAAGTACAAACTTCCACTCGTTGTCTGCACAAAAAATGACATGCCCGCCGTCCTTTTTCAGAACGACACAGACATGCCATTTTCCAACTTTTTTTCCTTAGAACCGAACCCGGATCATACCGATAATGTTATCGAACTGTTCCGCTTTCGCTCTGTATTCTTCCTCTTTCATCTTAGAGGTAATAAATCCAAACTCTTTGCCAACCTCTGCGACAACCTTCGCATCGATGGTTCCGAACACTTCTTCCACTTTTGCAAGACTCTCGGTGTAGCTGCCTTTCATACGGACGAAGAATCTGCTCTCTACCTGGCTGATATCGATCATTTCCAGTTTCTCGCTGCTCCATCCCGTCATAATAAAACGGTTCAGGTGTTTGGCTGCATCTACCACGTCAGCTACAACCGCACTGGCTGTCGGCAGTTTTCCTGCACCGCTTCCGTAGAACATCGCATCCCCCAGCATATTGCCGTGGATCACGATCGCATTAAATACATCGTTGACACTGAACAGCGGGCTGTCACCGTTGATCATCACCGGGCATACCATCGCATAGTATTTGTCGCCGATCCGCTTGCTGGTTGCCAGCAGTTTGATGGTCGCGCCAAATGCTTTCGCATACCGGATATCCGCAGAAGTGATGTTTGTGATTCCCTCGGTATAGATTTCCTCAAAATCCACATGATGACCGAATGCCAGAGAAGAAAGAATCGCGATCTTTCTGCAGGCATCCCAGCCCTCGACATCTGCTGCCGGGTTTCGCTCCGCATAGCCGAGTTCCTGCGCATTCTTCAGCACATCCTCAAACTCGGAACCGTCACTTGTCATCTTGCTTAAAATATAGTTGGTTGTTCCGTTTAAGATACCACTGATCTCGTCGATCTCATCTGCTGTCAGAGAAGAATTCAGCGGACGGATGATCGGAATACCGCCACCGCAGCTTGCTTCAAATAAGAAGTTGCAGTTTTTCTCCTTTGCGATCTGGATCAGTTCCACACCGTGTTTTGCAACCAGTTCTTTGTTGGAGGTACATACGGATTTACCGCTCTCCAGCGCTCTTTTAACAAATGTATATGCCGGATTGGTTCCTCCCATTACTTCTACCACGATCTTGATCTCCGGATCGTTGGCGATCACTTCGTAATCATGTACGATCTTTTCCTGTACCGGATCTCCCGGAAAATCTCTCAGGTCCAATACATACTTGATGTTGATCTCTTCCCCTGCTTTTTTATTGATGCTTTCCTGGTTCCGGTTGATCACTTCCACCACACCGGATCCCACTGTGCCGTAGCCTAATACTGCAATCTGTATCATCTGTTTTCTACTCCCTGCCTAATATTTTCAAATAATGTACGCCTGTCTGCTGTTCCATCTGGCCGATCATGTCTTCCGCGTCTCCCGCTTCCGGCAGGATCTCTACACTCAGCGTCAGCGTTGCGATTCCGTTAATCGGAATACTCTGATGAATGGTCAGGATATTTCCGCGAAATTCAGCGATGGTGCGCAGAATATCCGAAAGAATCCCCGGTTTATCATCCATCTGTAAAATAAAGGTAACCGTTCTTCCTTTTGCCTGATCGTGAAAAGGAAAAATATCGTCTTTGTATTTGTAAAAAGAACTGCGGCTGATGCCTACCTGCTCGGTTGCCTCCTGCACCGTGGTTGCCCGCTCGGAATCCAGAATCCTCTTGGCTTCAACCACTTTTAAGAGTACCTCCGGCACTGCTTTCTCTCTTACCACATAATATTTTGTCTTTTTCTCCATGTCTTCTCTTTCTTTCCTGTGGCTCTGCATGTTCGCATCAGAAACACATTTGTAGTCGCCCAAAAGATATTACCATACATTGCCATCCGGTGCAAGAATTTTTTCGCAAATGCGGCAAAACATGTTTTTCAAGTCAGGCTCGCATAAAATATTACAGGCTCCGACCGCCGCCGCCATGTGAGGTACCGCTGCTGGAAGTATGTGTGGAACTCCGGCTTCCACCGCCACCACCACCGCCCGACGGCGGATCTCTCGGGATTCTCCGCTGTGTGATGCTTCGATGAAGGAACTGGTCATCCCTTCTCGTAAAATCTACCTTTGCCTGGCTCTCATACGGATACCGATACGTTTTCTTTTTTAACCGGTAAGATCCTAGCACAGCTGCTGCAAATCCGCCGCCGCAAAGCAGTGCGATCACAGCCGCTCCGATGGCTTCATAGACCGTAATACTGCGGTATCTTGATATTTTTCCCGTCTCCGTGTCATAGTTATACTGATCCGAAGGAATTCCGTCTTCCAGATAACTCTCTGTCTCATTCAGCATCTCAAGAATACCGTCCGCATAATTCTTTGCTTTCAGATTATCATATCCCGCATCGATCACTGCATCAATTCTCGCATCGGTAAGATACCGAATCATCTTTCCCGCCGTTGAGATCCACACCGAACCGTTGTCCAGATCGATCAGATACAGCGCGCCGTCATCCGCATATCCGTTATAATCATAATAATCATCCGCATATTCCTCAGAGGTCTTACCTTCCGCATCTTCCGTCGTCACTACCACAAAATCCATGTTCCAGTCCGCCGTAAGTTCTTCGATCCGGTCGGTAAGTTCCTGTTCTTCCTCCTGTGAAAAAAGTCCTGCCTGATCGTCTACCGCGGTGCCATCCGCCCATGCAGATACCGGAACCAGCAGAAGCAGAAGTGTCAACAGAAGGTATCCCGTCTTTTTTCTCATCCTCATAACAAAAATCCTCCTGCCAGTCCCAAAAGAAATACCACACCGGTGATCAGTGCTGATACCAGGCTCAGTTTCTTATAATCAACCGGAAGTTCTCCGCACACCTTGCCGTTTTGTCCGTTGATGGTATAATAATAAATCTTTCCGTTTCTTCCTTTATAAGTCACCGTCCACACAGGAACCAGCGCATAACGCCACCGCTCCTGTCGGTTACCCACCTGCTGATGAACCGGCCGTACCGTCGTGTAACCGCGCATATCATTTTCAAGCACTCTTTTTGCATACTGCTCGGTATCCCGCGCGATCTCCGCTCCAAACGCTTCTTTTTCCAGACCCCGCCGTTCTGCCTGGAAACCGGAGAGATATCCCATGGAAAATGGTTTTACCGCCTTCTGGTCATACGGCTGTACACCCTCTACCAGCTTCCGGTTCGCTTTTTGCAGTGCGATCTTCGGCATATCATCAAATTCCACATTTCCTTCCCGGTACACCCGGTAAAACTGTGTTTCCCTGTATTCCGTATCACCCGTTCTCCAGGTGCGGACTTTCGTAGCCTCTGCCTCCATCGAGGTATCTCCCCGCCAGTCCACCATCCAGTATGGAAAATACACACCGTTCATCTTCTCAATCTGTTTCGCACTGAAGAATCCGTGCGGAACAAATTTCTTTTTTTTCATATTCTCCAAGAAAATCTCTTCCGCTTTTTTCCGGTCGATTGCAAACGGAATGATCTGCTGCGGAAGGTATTCCCCGGAAACTCTTCCCGATAATACTACCGGGGTGTGACAATAATAACATTCTGTAGCTGCCGTCGTCGGATCTGTCACGATCTCGGCGCCACAGCTTGGGCAGACATACACTGCCGCCTCTTCCTGCCCTTTTGCAGAATCAGCCGCCTCAGAAGTTTCCTGAGACGGCTGGTTTTCTTTCTGCATCGTATCAATCTGTTCCTGAGAGAACTCAGAATTACAATAAGGACAGGAGTAGCTCTGGGTATTCGGATCAAATACCAGTTCGCCGCCGCAATTGGGGCATTTGAAACTGACTACCGCCATGATCTCCTCCTCATCTTCCTATATGGATATATCTGCTTCGTCTTTTTGCCTTATGGTCTTGGTTTTCCGCACTCACTGCAGAACTTTCCGGTATTCTTCTGTCCGCAGCTGCATGTCCACGGTCCCATCTGACGGGGACGTCCACACTCACTGCAGAATTTTCCGGTATTTTGCTGTCCACAACTGCATATCCAGTTATCCGGCTCGTTTGCTGCATGATGTGCTGCCGCAGCTGCCTCCTGCTGTATCTGCTGATTCCGGATCATCTGCTGCTGGTTCGCTGCCGACATGGAAGCTGCCATATTGCCGCCCATCTGTGCACCCATCTGCATTCCCATGAATCCCATGGTACTGCCGTTTGCATTGCTTCCTGCCGCTTCCATTCCTCTCGCAAAAGCGCCCTGCATATACCCTTCCCGAATGGAGGGATCCTGCAGCATCGCTCCCTGATTTCTCAGATTCAGCAGTTCCTGTGATTTTTCATCGTAGGACAGGCTCGCGATTGCTACCGCCTGGATCTCCATACCTCTGGTCTGTCTCCAGTCCTCATCCAGGGTATCTGCCATATATTTTGACAGTTCCCGGCTCTTGGACGGTACATAGGAAATCCGCATGCCGTCTGCTGACATCTGATTGATGGAGGACTGCAGCGCATCCAGGAATTCATACAGATACTGCTCGTTGATATCTGTAATCTCTACCTGGTCTTTGTTTTTCGGAATGGCTTCCACATAGAACTTGATCGGATCTGTGATCCGAATGGAATACGTTCCATGCGCTCTTAAAAACAGTTCTGCATTGTAAAAATTATCGAAATAGCTGATCGGATTTCTGGTGCCGAAACGGATTCCCTTGATCTCCTGAAGATTCAGGTATAACACTTTCTGTGAAGTCGGTGTTGCCCCGCCAAAACGGAACCGGTCAAAAGAATCCTTTACCACATCGTCCAGACTTCCGCTGAACATCGACGGCATAGAGGAGTTATCCACAGTAAAATACCCCGGTTCTGCACTGTAATCCACAATTCGTCCGCCGTCTAACAACATCATGAACTGTCCCTCATATACATGAATCACCGATCCGTTGGAGATGGTATCTTTCCCACCTTTTCGGTTTGCTCCTTTTCCTGTGCGGACACCTGCGGTCAGTACGGTCTGACCTCCCATATTTTCCGGTTCGATCACTTCCAGCCACTGATCGGCGAGTGTACCGCCGACGGTCTGTTTGATCGCTCTGATAATGCCCATATGCCTGCCTCCTTTTTACATTTCTTCGTCTGCGTTCTCCGGCTGTTTTCCGCCAAGGGCGATCCACTTGAGATAACCGTTGATAAACGGATCCAGATTGCCGTCGAGAACGCTGTCCACGTTACCGCTCTCGGTTCCGGTTCTGTGGTCTTTTACCATTGTATATGGCTGCAATACATAGGAACGGATCTGGTTACCCCAGCCGATCTCTGTCACTTCGCCACGGATACCGGAAAGTTTTTCCATATTTTCCTGCTGTTTTAACAGATACAGCTTTGCTTTCAACATCTGCATCGCCTTGTCTTTGTTCTGGAACTGAGAACGTTCATTCTGGCACTGTACCACGATTCCGGTCGGAATATGTGTGATACGGATGGCAGAAGAAGTCTTGTTGATGTGCTGACCACCGGCACCACTGGATCGATAGGTATCGATACGCAGATCGTCCTCTTTGATCTCCACATCCAGATCTTCATCAATATCCGGCATAACATCGCAGGATACGAAAGAAGTCTGTCTCTTTCCTGCCGCATTGAACGGTGAAATACGCACCAGACGGTGTACCCCTTTTTCTGATTTCAGGTAGCCGTAGGCATTTTCCCCGTGTACCTCAAAGGTTACTGATTTGATACCAGCTTCATCGCCATCCAGATAATCCAGAACTTCCAGGGCAAATCCTTTCTTTTCTGCCCATCTGGTGTACATCCGGTAGAGCATACCCGCCCAGTCGCAGGACTCGGTTCCGCCGGCTCCGGCATTTAACTTGATGATGGCATCCTTGCTGTCGTATTCCCCGGATAACAGGGTTTTCATACGAATCGTCTCGAAATCAGCCTCGAACTGATCCATGATCTCTTGAATCTCAGAGATGACCGAAGCATCATTTTCTTCGTATCCCATCTCGATCAGAGTTTCCATATCGTCTCTCTGGCTCTCCAGATTTTCATAGATCTCTTTATCGTCCTTGAGACTTTTGAGTTCTTTCATCATCTCCTGGGAGCGCTCCGGATTGTCCCAGAAATCCGGTTCTTCCATCTTTCTTTCCAATTCTTCGATTCGCTTTTCCTTGTTCTCAAGGTCAAGGGAATCTCTCATTTCTTCCAATGGTTTCGCATAGGAATTCAATGTTGCTTTAAACTGATCTAATTCTACCAAAGGTTTTACCCTCTTTCCTTATACAATATTTTATACATTTCCGGCTGTTGACTACGCTATCGCATCAACAGCCGTTTTTCTTTTTCTTTATACCAGTTTTCTTCCGCAGCACTGTTTGTATTTCTTGCCGCTTCCGCACGGGCATGGATCGTTCGGATATACTTTCTGTTCCGCACGACGTACCGGTCCTTTGACGGATTCGTCTTTGTTGGTTCCGGTTACTTCCGCCACCTGCTCACGTTCTACTTTCTGCTCGATTCTTACGTGATACAGCAGACGAACGGTATCCTGCTGGATACCTGCGATCATCTCGTCAAACATCTCGAAAGCACTCATCTTGTACTCAACTTTCGGATCTCTCTGTCCGTAAGCCTGCAGACCGATACCCTGACGCAGCTGTTCCATATCATCGATATGATCCATCCATTTTCTGTCGATAACTTTCAGCAGTACCACACGTTCCAGTTCACGGATCTGTTCCGGTTCCGGGAACTCTGCTTCTTTTACTTCGTACAGTTTGATCGCTTCTTCTTTCAGGTTCTGTTTTAACTGGTTCTTACGAACACCCTTGACATCTTCCTTGGTGATCGTCTTCACCGGAATGATCGGCTGCAGGATCGTATTCAGTTCCACCAGATCCCACTCATCAGAATCCACCTCATCGCTGATACACATATCCACGGTATTTTCCACGGTATCGGTGATCATCTTGCAGATCGCATCACGCATGTTGTCTCCGTCAAGTACGCGGCGTCTCTCTTTGTAAATGATCTCTCTCTGTTCGTTGTTTACCTGGTCATATTCGAGCAGGTTCTTACGGATACCGTAGTTGTTGCTCTCGATCTTTCTCTGTGCCTTCTCGATCGCGCTGGAAAGCATCTTATGCTCGATCTGCTCGTTCTCTGCAACACCGAGGCTGCTGAATACAGACATCAGCTTCTCGGAACCGAACAGACGCATCAGATCATCTTCCAGAGAAATATAGAAACGGGACTCACCCGGATCTCCCTGACGTCCGGCACGACCACGCAGCTGGTTATCGATACGACGGGACTCATGACGCTCGGTACCGATGATCTTCAATCCACCGGCTGCTCTCGCTTCATCGTCCAGCTTGATATCGGTACCACGACCTGCCATGTTGGTCGCGATGGTAACTGCACCTGCCACACCGGCCTGTGCAACAATCTCTGCCTCCAGCTCATGGAACTTCGCATTCAGTACCTGGTGAGCGATACCCTCTCTCCGAAGCATGTTGCTTAAGAGTTCGGAAGTCTCGATCGTGATCGTACCTACCAGTACCGGCTGGTTCTTCGCATGTGCTTTCTTGATCTCTTCCACAACGGCGCGGAATTTTTCTTTCTTTGTCATATATACCGCGTCATCCAGGTCGATACGCTGTACCGGACGGTTTGTCGGGATCTCGATAACGTCCATACCGTAGATCTCACGGAACTCCTGTTCCTCGGTCAGAGCCGTACCGGTCATACCTGCTTTTTTCGCATATTTGTTAAAGAAGTTCTGGAAAGTAATAGTTGCCAGAGTCTTACTCTCACGACGTACCTTTACATGCTCTTTTGCCTCGATCGCCTGATGCAGACCATCGGAATATCTTCTTCCCGGCATGATACGTCCGGTAAATTCATCAACGATCAGTACCTGATCATCTTTTACAACATAATCCTGGTCACGGAACATCAGGTTATGCGCACGCAGTGCAAGGATCACATTGTGCTGGATCTCCAGATTCTCCGGATCTGCCAGGTTTTCGATGTGGAAGAACTTCTCTACCTTCTTCACACCTTCTTCTGTCAGGTTTACTACTTTATCTTTTTCATTGACGATAAAATCACCGGTCTCGACAATTTCCTCGCCCATGATCGCTGTCATCTTGGTCATCTCACCGCTGGCTTCTCCACGTTCCAGCTGTCTTGCCAGAATATCGCAGACTTCATACAGTTTGGTGGACTTTCCGCTCTGTCCGGAAATGATCAGAGGAGTACGCGCCTCATCGATCAATACGGAGTCGACCTCATCGATGATCGCATAATGCAGCTCTCTCTGTACCAGCTGTTCTTTATAAATAACCATGTTGTCACGCAGATAGTCGAAACCATCCTCGTTGTTGGTTACATATGTGATATCACATGCATACTGTTCCCGTCTCTCGTCATTCTTCATGGAGTTTAAGATCACACCGACCTTCAGACCCAGGAACTCATGGACTTTACCCATCCACTCAGCATCTCGTTTTGCCAGGTAATCGTTGACGGTTACGATATGCACGCCTTTTCCTTCCAGCGCATTCAGATAAGCCGGACAGGTAGAAACCAGCGTCTTACCTTCACCGGTTCTCATCTCAGCGATACGTCCCTGATGCAGAATAATACCACCGATCAGCTGTACCCGGTAATGCTCCATATTCAGCACACGCTTAGCCGCCTCACGCACTGTAGCAAATGCCTCCGGAAGCAGATCATCCAGCGTCTCTCCCTCTGCCAGTCTCTCCTTGAACTTTCTGGTCTGATCCTTCAGCTCCTCGTCCGTCATCGCCTGCATCGTCGGCCGCAGCGCTTCAATCTGATCCACCAGCGGCATAATTCTTTTCAACTCCCTGGAACTGTGCGTTCCAAAGATCTTCTCAGATAATTTCATCAATCCACTCCTATAAAATCCAATTTATTTTTTGTTACTAAATACACTATCAACCTAAATTTTCCGGTGCCCCACCCTGTCCTCTTTCCAGTCTAGTGCACCATGCTATATTCTAACACTTTACCGAAGAATGCACAAGTAAATTGTGCATCTCCACCGTCAGCCTGAGAGAGTTGGTGCCTGGGCAGGAGGCATTTTGCGGGCGCTTAGGGTAAGCTTTGAACCAAACAAAAAAAGAGAGCCACCCCAAAAGTGACCCTCTCCATTTCCAATCAATTAACACTCCGGCTCAATCAGCCCGTAAGTATTCCCCTTTCTCTTATAAACCACATTCACCTCATCCGTCTCCGCATTCCTGAATACATAAAAATTATGTCCCAGCAATTCCATCTGCACACATGCATCTTCCGGATACATCGGTTTAATACCAAACTTCTTGGTACGGATAATCTTAACCTCTTCGTCCTCCAGGAATTCATCCTCCACAAACTCTTTCTGGAAGTTTCCTCCTGCCTGCTGCTGATTGACGATCTTGGTTTTATATTTGCGAAGCTGACGCTCGATGACTTCCTCTACCAGGTCGATGGATACATACATATCGCTGCTCACCTGCTCGGAACGAATAATGTTTCCTTTTACCGGGATGGTAACTTCAATCTTCTGTCTGTCTTTTTCCACACTCAAGGTTACATGAATCTCTGTCTCCGGAGTAAAATACCGTTCCAGCTTACCAAGCTTTTCCTGTACGGCTGATTTCAGTCCCTCTGTAACGTCAATATTTCTTCCAATGATAATAAATTTCATGCTGTCCAACCCCTTCGCACTTTATTTTACAAGTAACTGTCTCTGCTTTCACAGTTACGGAGTCAGAATCGATAAATACCACGGTCAGCGATTCCTTCCGGCTCCCTTGTAAGTGTCTTTATTATACCAATAATGCTTGAATTTTGCAACTATTTCGTGAAAATTCATAATTTTTACACATCTTTTTCTGTCAAATTCAGAGACAGTTTTTTAAGTGTTCAGAATCTGTTATTTTTCGAAATAATTTTCACTCTTCTGACAAATATCCAGTACATCCTCCCACTTCATACTGCCACCGAAAAGATCCAGTGCGCTTCCCACTGTTACGTCCACACGATTTTTTCCCGCCATACGCAACGTCTCCAGATCCTGAAAACTTCCCACGCCGCCGGCATAGGTGACCGGAAGCGGATGCTTCTTCGCCAGAAGCTTCACCAGCTCCACCTCGATCCCGGAAGCTTTTCCTTCCACATCTACTGCATGCACCAGAAACTCATCACAGTGGGAAGAAAATTCCGCAATCGTCTGTTCCGATACGGGCACCTGGGTAAAATTCTGCCAGCGGTCTGT
>ERZ840057.2338-NODE-2338-length-13252-cov-2.712889_pt1 | contig 13252 bp, 9 predicted proteins | sample MGYA00519907_ERZ840057 | MGnify/ENA primary metagenome ERZ840057 (study PRJEB31850, sample SAMEA3708862) | human gut metagenome | biome: human gut; feature: human-associated habitat; material: faeces | place: China | collected 2014 ...
TACAAGTAACAGTGGAATATATTGATAATTTTCCAATTAGAATAGATAGTATTTTAATATCTGCTCAGCATACAGAAGGTGTGGAAATATCAACTATACAACAAGATTTAATAAATAAAGTTATTTTAAAAGTTGTTGAACCTGATATGATAGATCCAGAAACAAAATTTTACATTAATCCTACTGGTAGATTTGTAATAGGCGGAGCAGTAGGTGATACAGGTTTAACTGGTAGGAAAATAATTTGTGATACTTATGGAGGCTTATCGAGACACGGAGGTGGAGCTTTTTCAGGAAAAGACCCAAGCAAAGTTGATAGGAGTGCAAGTTATATGGCAAGACATATAGCAAAGAATGTTGTTGCAAATGGTATGGCAAGAAGATGTGAGATACAATTAAGTTATGGTATAGGAATGAAACAACCTATATCTTTATTTATTGAATGCTTTGGGACTAATATGATGCCAGAACATATTATTATAAAAGCAATAAAAGGAAGGTTTGATTTGACTCCTGAAGGAATTATAGATTATTTGAAATTAAAAGAACCGATTTATTCAAAAACAACCAATTATGGACATTTTGGAAGAGAAGAATTTTCTTGGGAAGAAATAGTTCAAATATAAATAAAAAAGAAGAAAAGAGGAAAGAGAATGGAACAAAAAGTAAAAACATTAAATTTTGATGAAAAAGAATTATTTTTGCATGTAAGACAATATAGAAATAATGGTAATTTAGCAATACATGCTTACACAAAAGAAGAACCATATGGAAATATAACTATTAATTTAACAGGGTATTCTGTTGACAAAGATGAAGGTTTCATAGCAACTATTGTGAAAGATTTTGGACTTGAACAGAAACTAATCGATGAGGGGATTATAAAAGAAATAGTGACTACAGTTAAATATAATATGGGAAAATATGATTTGGCTGTATTTGATATGGAAAAGTTAAAGGAGTATGATCCAGAAGGTGTAGAGAAATACCAAAAAGAATGGGAAGAAGAATGGGAATAAGACTTGCAATAACATATTTGAAGAGTTAGAATACGACACAAAATGGAGGTTTTGCAATGGAAAATATATTGGCTAATAAATCAAATAGAAAAATAACTGATTTAACAGGAAAGAAATTTGGAAGATTCCACGGCGAGGATGTCTACACGACAAAAGAGAGCGAACGGCTGTGCCGTCTGCCGATGTATTACAGCCTGTCTCTGGAAGAAGCGGCGGAAGTGGTAAAAGCACTGAAGGAATTTCCGGAGTATGAGACGATAGAAGGAAGATAAAAGGCAGATAAACGGCAACAGAAAGGAGTATCGATGAGTTCAGGAAACTGGATGCGTTATCTGAAAAAGATAAAACCGTATACGATCAAAAAGGGGTTTCGTTATCTGAAACATTACGGACCGAAGGAGTTCTGGGTGCGCCTGTGCGAGCGGATGGAACCGGAAGAAGTGCCTTACGGACCATGGTTTGAAAGCCATAAACCAACGGAAAAAGAACTGGAAGCACAGAGAAAGAAACAGTGGAAAAAACAGCCGCTGATCAGTGTGGTTGTTCCGGCATATAAAACGCCTGAAAAATTCCTGCGGGAAATGATCAAATCTCTGGAGGCGCAGACCTACACAAACTGGGAACTGTGTATCGCCAATGCAAGTCCGGAAGACACAGCGATGGCGGAAGTGCTCCGGGAGTACACCGGGAAAGATGTCAGAGTAAAAGTGGAAGATCTGAAAGAAAATCTCGGAATCGCGGAAAATACGAATGCCGCGATGGAGATGGCAGTCGGGGAATTTACCGGGCTGCTCGATCATGACGATCTGCTGGCACCGCAGGCACTCTACCGGATCGTGGAGGCGTTGAATCAAAGTTCAGAAGAGCCGGATGTTTTTTATTCGGATGAGGATAAGGTGACAACGGATCTGAGCGAACATTTTCAGCCGCATTTCAAACCGGATTTTAATATCGATCTGTTAAGATCCAATAATTATATTACACATTTCTTTGTGGTGAGAACGAATCTGATCCGTCAGGTTGGCGGGTTCCGCAGAGAGTATGACGGTGCGCAGGATTATGATTTCATCTTCCGGTGTACGGAGGCGGCGAAACACATCTGCCACATCCCGGAAGTGCTGTATCACTGGCGGACGCATCAGGCATCTACGGCGGACAATCCGGCAAGCAAGATGTATGCGTTTGACGCGGGAAAACGTGCCATCGAAGCGCATCTGAAACGACAGGGTGTGGAGGGAACCGTGAGCCATACGAAAGACCTTGGTTTCTATCAGGTGGAATATCCGGTACAGGGAAATCCGCTGGTGTCCATCCTGATTCCGAACAAAGATCAGAAAGATACGTTGAAACAGTGTCTGGACTCCGTATTTTCTAAGACTGCATATGCCAATTATGAAGTGATCATCATAGAGAATAACAGCCAGGAGAAAGAAACCTGGGAATACTATGAAGAACTGAAGCAGCGGGACAACGTAAAGATCGTGACCTGGGAATCCGGATTTAACTATTCGGCGATCAATAATTTCGGAGAAAAATCGTCCTCCGGAGAGTATCTGCTGTTTTTGAATAATGATGTGGAAGTGATCAATCCGCATTGGATGGAAGAACTGCTGGGAAACTGCCAGCGAAAAGAAGTGGGGATCGTGGGAGCAAAATTGTATTACCCGGACGATACGATCCAGCATGCGGGAACGATCATCGGAATCGGCGGGATCGCCGGTCATGCCTTTTTAAATATGCCGCGTTCGCGAAGCGGTTACCTGCACAAGGCATCTTTGCAGATGGATTTGAGTGCGGTGACAGCGGCATGCATGATGATGAAACGGTCTGTATTTGAAAGTCTGGGTGGATTTGAAGAAAAACTTGCGGTGGCTTTTAACGATGTGGATCTGTGTTTGCGCTGTGTGAAAGCCGGCTATCTGGTGGTTTACAATCCGAAAGTGGAACTGTATCATTACGAATCCAAATCCAGAGGATCGGAGGACAGCGAAGAAAAGGTGCGCCGATTCCAGCAGGAGATCGAATTTATGCGGACCCGATGGATCGATCTGCTAAAACAGGGAGATCCCTATTACAATAAAAACCTTACTCTGAGCAAATGGAATTATTCCCTGCGGGCGTAAGGAAGGAGATACGATGAAAAAGATAACCGTTGTGATTCCCAACTTTAACGGGATGCAGTATGTGGAACGTTGTCTGGACAGTCTGGAGAGACAGACATTTTCCGATTTTGATGTGATTTTTGTGGACAATGGTTCCGTGGATGGAAGCAGAGAACTGACCGAAAAAAAATACCCATGGGTGAAGGTGATCGCGCTGGCGGAAAACACCGGGTTCTGTAAGGCGGTAAATCTCGGAATCGAGGCGACACAGACACCGTATGTGGTGCTGTTAAACAATGATACCGAGGCGGAACCGGATTTTCTGAAAGAGCTGTATCTTGGAATTGAAAGAAAAAAGAACGCTTTTTCCGGGGCAGCGCGGATGCTGCAGTTTCATGACCGGGGAAAGATGGATGACGCCGGGAATTATTATAACTGCCTTGGCTGGGCATTTGCTCTGGGAAAAGGAAAACCGGAAGAAAATTATCTGAAAGAGCGGAAAATATTTGCCTCCTGCGGGGGAGCGGCGATTTACCGGACGGAACTGGTAAAGAAACTCGGCGGATTTGACGAGGAGCATTTTGCTTATCTCGAAGACATCGATCTCGGATACCGGGCGCAGATCGCCGGGTACAAAAACTGGTATCTGCCGAAAGCAGGGGTGTACCATGTGGGAAGCGGAACTTCCGGCTCCCGCTACAATCAATTCAAGATCCGATATTCTTCGAGAAATAATATCTATATGCTTTATAAAAACATGCCCCTTTTGCAGATTCTTCTAAACCTGCCGTTTCTGATCCTGGGATTTGGCACGAAACTGGTATTCTTTGCCACGAAAAAGTACGGACGGGAATATGCCGCGGGAATCAAGAATGGATTTTCCCTGTGCAAGAAAGAAAAAAAAGTACCGTTTTCCTGGAAACATCTGCCAAATTACGCAAAGATCCAGTTGCAATTATGGATCAATGTGATCCGGAGATTTGGATAGGGGAGGAATACGGGAACGTAAGTTTTGTTGACAGGAAAATGCTTCCCGACTATAATATGTAAGAAAAGTGTAAGTTAATTCATAAAATGTTTGGTTGAGCTTTTTGGGGTTCCGTATTATAGTAATATGGTAAACAGAAAGGGATACCGAAAACGATTAAAAGGTGAAAAATATTGATTAAAGATAATCAGAAGTACTTTAATCGTATGCACGTAGTGATAGATGCCGTTGTGATCATCATTTCCTATCTGGCGGCATGGTTATTAAAATTCGTGGGTCCGTTTTCCGGCGATGCGGTCAGGAGCCTGTCTTTTGAGTGGTATATGACAGCACTGTTTGGAATTGTCCCTGTTTATCTGATTCTGTATTATGCATTTAATTTGTATACACCCAAACGGGTACAGGGACGCAGGCTGGAATTTTCCAACATTGTAAAAGCGAATACAGTGGGACTCCTGTTGTTGATCGGCGGCATCTATGTGTTGCTCAAAGAGATCAACTTTTCCCGTGACATGTTGTTTTACTTTTATTTTATCAACATGTGTCTGGAAGAACTGGTTCGTATGGCGATCCGCTATCTGTTGCGGGATATCCGCAAGAGAGGACTGAATCAGAAGCATATCTTACTGGTTGGTTACAGCAAGGCAGCGGAAGGATATATCGACCGGATCCTGGAAAATCCGCAGTGGGGTTATCAGATTCGGGGAATCCTCGATGACAATGTGGAAGCGGGAACTACGTACCGCGGAATTAAAGTACTTGGAAGAATTGCTAATCTGATGGTGATCTTACCGGAAAACCGTCTGGATGAGATCGCGATCACTTTGGGACTGAGTGAGTATTACCGGCTGCAGGAAATTGTGGCAATGTGTGAAAAGTCAGGAGTTCATACGAAGTTTATTCCTGATTATAACAATATCATTCCGACAAAACCGTATACGGAAGATTTACTGGGACTTCCGGTCATCAATATCCGGTATGTGCCACTGACCAATACGTTCAACGCGGTGGTGAAACGGCTGATGGATATCTTCGGATCGCTGGTTGCAATCATCCTGTTTTCTCCGGTGATGCTGTTTGCCGTGATCATGATCAAACTGACGTCTCCGGGACCGCTGATCTATAAACAGGAGAGGGTGGGACTTCACAATCATACGTTTATGATGTACAAGTTCCGTTCGATGGAAGTACAGTCAAAGGAAAGTGAAAAGAAGGCATGGACCGTGAAAAACGATCCAAGAGTGACCGGAATCGGAAAACTGATGCGAAGGACGAGTATCGATGAACTGCCACAGCTGTTCAACATCCTGAAAGGGGATATGAGTCTGGTGGGACCAAGACCGGAGCGTCCGTTTTTCGTGGAAAAATTCAGGGAAGAGATTCCGAGATATATGGTGAAACATCAGGTGCGTCCGGGACTTACCGGCTGGGCACAGGTGAACGGATACAGGGGCAATACCTCGATCCGGAAACGAATCGAATACGACCTGTATTACATCGAAAACTGGTCGATCGGACTGGATATAAAGATTATTTTGCTGACATTTTTAAAAGGCTTTATCAACAAGAATGCGTATTAGGCAAAAGGTCCGCAAGATAGGAAACGAAAAGGAATCATAAGGAGTAGATACATGGCGAAGAAGAAAAACCTGACGGACAGACAGAAAAGAGTCCGACGCAGACGTCGGAGAAGCACGTTAAGCAGAGTGATGTTCGCACTGGAAATTATCGTTCTGGTAGTCCTGATGGGCGGACTGTTTGTATATGCGAAACTTGGAAAGCTGAATCACGAGACGATCAATGAAGAAGAACTTGATGTGAATGAGAGCGTGACGGAAAACCAGGTCATGAAAGGATATACCACGATCGCACTGGTAGGAATCGACAGCCGGGATGACAAGCTGAAGAGTGACTGGAACAGTGATACGATGATCATAGCAAGCATCAATAACGACACCAAGAAAGTAAAACTGGTGTCGGTATACCGGGATACCTATCTGTGTCTGGGAGAAGATGAAGATGAAAATAATTCCTATGGACTTGCCAATTCGGCGTATTGTACCGGCGGTGCCAAGAAAATGATCAACATGCTGAACAAAAATCTGGATATGAACATTTCCGATTTTGTTACCGTGAATTTTCAGGCAGTGGCAGAGACGGTGGAACTGCTTGGTGGAATTGATGTGGAGATGAAAAAAGAAGAGGTTGTTCATCTGAACAATTATTGTGTGGAAACCTCGGAAGTGACAGGGATGGATTACACCCCGCTGGAGGAAATCGAGGGTGTGCATCATCTGAACGGTGTACAGGCAGTAGCTTATGCACGAATCCGAAAAACATCCGGAAACGATTTCCGCCGTGCGGCAAGACAGAGGGAAGTGATCTACAGAATTGTAGAAAAAGCGAAGAATTCAAGTATTGCCACGTTAAATACGGTACTGGATAAAATTTTCCCTATGATCTATACCTCATTAACGGAAAAAGAGATTTTATCGATGGGAATGAATATGCTGTCATATGATATTGAAGATCAGACCGGTTTTCCGTTTGATCATCTGTATGGCGATACGGTGAAAGAGGCGATGGATGGTGTGGACTGCGTACTGCCGATCACCCTGGAGTCGAATGTAATCAAACTTCATGAATTCCTGTACCCGGAAGACAGTTATGTACCGTCAAACGAGGTGAAGACATACAGTCAGGAAATTATCGATAAGAGTGGATTTGGTGAAGAATCCAGACTGGAACACTCGGAAGACGGATCTCTGGCAGCTTATCGGGAAACAGATACAGAATCCGCGGATACGACAGAAAATACTGCGGATACACAGGAAGAGAGTACAGCAGATACAACCGGTGACACACAGGGATATGATGAGTCTTCCCTGGCACAGTAAACCTTAGGGGATACAAAAGAGGGAGGGGAAGTCTATGGCTAAGAAGAAACCACTGACCAAAAAACAAAAGAGAATCTTACAGAGAAGAAGACGCAGAAGAATCCTGTTCGGAATAGAGATTTTTATTCTGCTGATTCTGATTGGCGGAGTATTTATCTATGCAAAACTGGGCAAGATGAATTTTACCGATCTTGATTTCAGTAAGATTGGTGTGAATACCGGTGTCAGTGACAATAACGTGATGAAGGGATATACGACGATCGGACTGATCGGTCTGGATGGTCGTGACGGAGAACTGAAATCGGGCGCCCGCAGTGATACGATGATCATAGCAAGTATCAACAATGACACCAAAAAGGTGAAACTGGTGTCGGTATATCGTGATACCTACCTGCGGATCGGGGAAGATTCTGAGGGAAACGGTCAGTATGATAAAGCGAACGCCGCCTATAAAAAAGGTGGTCCGGAACAGTTTCTGAGTATGCTGAATACCAATCTGGATCTGAATGTGACAGATTTTGTGAGCGTAGACTTCCAGGCAGTTGCGGAAGCCGTGGAACTGCTTGGCGGAATTGATGTGGAACTGAAAGAAGAAGAAGTGGTCCATCTGAACAATTACTGTGTGGAGACCTCAAAAGTTACCGGCATGGATTATACACCGCTGGAGGAAAAAGCAGGTGTCCATCATCTGAACGGTGTACAGGCGGTATCTTACGCACGAATCCGTTATACATCCGGAAATGATTTCCGCCGTGCGGCAAGACAGCGAGAGGTAATCTACAAGATTGTAGAGAAAGCAAAGAACTCGGATATTGCCACCCTGAGCAAGATTCTGGATAAGGTATTTCCAAAGGTATATACATCCTTTACAAAAGCAGAAATCCTGCAGATGGGAATGAGCATGATGTCATATGACATCGAAGATCAGACCGGTTTCCCGTTTGATCATCTGTATGGAGAGCGGGTAAAAGATGCGATGGGTGGTCTGGATGTGGTACTCCCGGTTACGCTGGAATCGAATGCAATCAAACTGCATGAGTTCCTGTATCCGGAAGACAGCTATACTCCTTCTGATGAGGTGAAAGCATACAGTCAGAGAATCGTGGATAAGAGCGGTTTCGGAGACGAGTCCCGACTGGATCATTCGGAAGACGGATCTCTTGCTGCTTATCGTGCAAGTGGTACGGAGTAAGAGAAAAAATAAAATAATAAAGAACTGTCGTGTAAGTCATACGGCAGTTCTTTTCGCATGTATAAAAAAGGAATGGAGCAGAGCATGGAAAAGAAAACGGTAGATGTGATCATCCCGGCATACCGTCCGGGGGAAGGGTGGAAGCTACTGCTGCGGGGACTGGAAGGACAGACCTGGCCGGTACACCGCCTGATCGTGATGAATACAGGAGAGGAAAACTGGGAAGCGGCTTATGAGAAAACGACGATTCCGATGGAAGTACATCATCTGACCAGAGAGGAATTCGATCATGGGAAGACAAGAGATCAGGCGGCACGAATGAGTCAGGCAGATTATCTGCTGTTTATGACGCAGGATGCACTGCCGGAAGACCGATATCTGATCGAAACACTGGTGGAGGCGATCGAGCAGGATAAAAAGATCGGCGCAGCGTATGCGAGACAGCTGCCACGAGAGGACTGCCGGTTGATGGAACAGTATACGAGACAGTTTAATTATCCGGAGAAAAGTCGTGCGAAATGGCTGGCGGATCTGCCGGAACTCGGTATCAAGACGTATTTTTGTTCCAATGTGTGTGCGATGTATAAGCGAGAGCTGTATTTGCAGCTGGGTGGTTTTGTGAAGAAAACGATTTTTAATGAGGATATGATCTTTGCCGGCGGGCTGATCCAGAAGGGATATGGAGTGGCTTATGCGGCAGAGGCAAAGGTGGTACATTCCCATAATTATTCGGCAATCCAGCAGTTTCACCGGAACTTTGATCTGGCAGTTTCACAGGCGGATCACCCGGAAGTTTTTGACGGGATCCGATCGGAAGGAGAGGGGATCCGTCTGGTGAAAAAGACGGCGGGCTGGCTCTGTCGCCAGGGAAAACCGTGGCTGGTGATCCAGCTGGTATGGCAAAGCGGCTGGAAGTATCTGGGCTATCTTCTGGGGAAAAAATACCGAAAGCTTCCACGCTGGGTGATCGATCGCTGCACGATGAATCCGAAATATTGGGAATAAGCGGGAAAGTTCACAATTTCAACACAATTTTCGGATATGATAAACAGATACACAAGACGCGAAAAAGAATAGAAATACAGATAAAGGACAGGGAGAAAAACGATGAGTGATGAATGGAAAGTGCCGGGAACGGAACCGGAAGAAAATCAGCAGACAGTCGTTGAGGAAACGGAGACTGCTGAAGTGACAGATGGAAAAGAGAATGAGGAAGCTGCAGCAGAGGAAATAGCAGAAACGACAGAATCTACAGAGCAGGATGTAACACCGGAACAGGCAGAGGTGACAGAAACGGCGGAAGAAGTGAGACCGGACGCAGATACACAGGCTGGGGAGACCGGAGAAGTGAAAACACGGTATCCATGGGAAGCGGTGCTTGGAAAAGAAGAAAGAAAAGAAGCTGATCAGGAGCAGGTAGAACAGTCTGCGCCTGAGACACCGGTACAGCCACAGGAACAGGCAGCACCGCAGAGTGATGCACAGACGACAGATCCACAGGCAGCAGGTTCCTATCACTGGGTGAATCCGGAGTATCAGAAACGCCAGAACGGAACGGACGGCGAGGAACGTACCAGCCAGAACACGTATGAGAATCAGAATTACCGGGAAGATGTCAGTGGAACCGCAGATGCGCAGAACCGGACAGAGACAACAGCCAATGAACCGAATAACGGAGGCTGGGGACAGCCGGTAGGTGGAAACCAGACAACAAAAGAGACAGAGAGTAACCATTCTTCCGGACAGGCAACCGGGGGCTATCAGAATGGCAACTGGGGCTGTGCGGGAAACGGTCAGAACAGCCAGAATACGCAGAATGGCGGAGCATATCAGAACGGAAATTCCTGGACGAGCCGGGAACAGAGTACGCAGAACGGTCCGGTGACCGGTCAGAGAAAGTATGGAAATTATACGTATTACCAGCCACAGCAGGATCCGAATCAACCACAGGATCACAGAAAACCGGGCGGAACAGGAAAAAAAGTATTAGTAACGCTTGGTCTGGCGGTACTTTTTGGTGTAGTTGCAGGCGGTATCATCATCGGATCCAGTATGATCGTGCATAAAGAAATTAAAAATGAGCAGAAAACAGAGTATCAGCTTCCGACCACGGAACTGCCGCAGCAGGAGAATGCTGACGGGGACAGTAACAGTGCAGCAGGAAGCGGAAGTGATGCAACGGAGGAAGTAAGCGCAGGCACAACGGGAGAATACACCGTTGCACAGGTGGCAAAAAGTTGTATGCCGTCTGTTGTATCTATTACGAATGCGTCTGTAAAAACGGTACAGGATTTCTTTGGCGGCGTGCAGCAGTACCCGAGTGAGAGTTCCGGTTCCGGTATCATTGTAGGACAGAATGACAGTGAAATCCTGGTAGCAACGAATAATCATGTAGTAGCTGATGCAGATACTATTACGGTCGCTTTTGATGATGATGCGGTGTATGAAGCTCAGGTCAAGGGAACGGATTCCGACAACGATCTGGCGGTAGTCGCTGTGAAAATTGCGGATATGAGTGAAGATACTCTGAAATCCATTAAAGTAGTAAGCATCGGCAATTCCGATGAGCTGGAAATCGGGGAACAGGTAGTTGCCATTGGTAATGCACTGGGATATGGACAGTCCGTAACTTCCGGATGGATCAGTGCGGTGGATCGTGAAGTAACCGACGAAGACGGAAAGACAACCGGAAAACTGATCCAGACCGATGCAGCGATCAATCCTGGAAACAGCGGTGGCGCACTGCTGAACATGCAGGGAGAACTGATCGGTATCAACTCTGCGAAAGCGGCAGCTACCGAGGTAGAAGGAATGGGTTATGCGATTCCGGTATCTGTGGCACAGCCGATTCTGGACGAACTGATGAACCGTGAGACAAGATATAAGACGGATGAGGAGCATGCGGGTTATATCGGTGTGACCTGTCTGAATGTGGATTCTACTTCCGCACAGACTTACGGTATTCCGCTGGGTGCGTTTGTGGATTCCGTAGAAGAAGGCGGACCGGCGCAGACAGCCGGTATCCAGAAAGGGGATGTCATTGTCAAGTTTGACGGTATGACAGTTTCCGGAAGTTCTGATCTGGTTGGAAAACTGGAGTATTATCAGGCTGGTGAGACTGTGGATGTTGTGATCAGCCGGGCACAGAACGGGGAGTATCAGGAGCAGACGGTTTCGGTTACTCTTGGAAAGAAGAGTGAGATGAAGCAGGCGGATCCCCAGCAGGGTAAGTAAGTGAATAAGTAGTATCATAGACGGACGCGGCAGGGGTTCCCGTCAGAGTCCGGCAACGTGGGCAGAGCAACTTTAAGCTAAGTCCTAAGAAGAACTAAATGTCAGTTCGCGGAGAGCCGATCACTGTCAAGTTCTTCTAAGGACTGGATCTTAAAGCTTGCTCTAAACGCCCACAAAGTGTTGTCGGACCCTGGCGGGGACCCCTGCCGCTGTGCGTTGACGGTGGGAGAAAGTTGAAATATGGTGGGAATGGCAGGAAATAAAAGGAATGAAGGGATAGAACTTATTCAGAGGGGGAGAACAGAAAGAAAATAGGGGGAGACAGTATGCTGAAAGCTGTGTTTAGAAAAAGTTTACTTGAGGGCAAGAAGATTCTGTTTTATAATATAGGGTAAGTAACCGGAAGTACATAGGAGTGACAGGTGGTTTCGGGGACAGTGTCTCATAAAATGTGGGATGAGAAAGGGATAAACGGATGTCAGAAGACAAGGATTTACTGGAAAAAGAAAAGCAGGGGCGGGAGGCTTCTGATGAAAATATGAAGGAAGATGAATACGAAAAAGTCTGTTTCCTGTGTCGGAGACCGGAGAGCAAGACAGGACCGATGATCACGCTTCCTCAGAATATACATATTTGTACGGAATGTATGCAGAAAAGTTTTGATACCATGAATAACAGCAATATGAATTACGGGGAGCTGATGAGCCACATGCCCAATATCAGCATGATGGATCTGTCGAGTATTCCGAATCAGGTATCAGAGAAACAGAGAGTGAAGAAGAAAAAGAAAACGGAAGAAAAGAAACAGGAATTTACCATGAAGGATGTTCCGCCGCCACATAAGATCAAAGAAAAACTGGATGAATATGTGATCGGTCAGGAACATGCGAAAAAGGTGATTTCGGTTGGTGTGTACAATCACTATAAACGAGTACTCAGCGCAGAGCAGAAAAATGGTGAAGTAGAGATTGCAAAGTCCAATATGCTGATGATCGGACCGACCGGAAGCGGTAAGACTTACCTGGTGCAGACATTGGCAAAACTGCTGGATGTGCCGCTTGCGATCACGGATGCAACTTCCCTGACGGAAGCCGGTTATATCGGTGATGATATCGAGAGCGTGGTTTCCAAACTACTTGCGGCAGCAGACAATGATGTGGAGCGGGCGGAGCATGGAATTATCTTTATCGATGAGATCGATAAGATTGCAAAAAAGAAGAATACGAACCAGAGAGATGTCAGTGGTGAGGCGGTACAGCAGGGGATGTTAAAGCTTCTCGAGGGCAGTGATGTGGAAGTGCCGGTCGGCGCGAACAGCAAGAATGCTATGGTACCGCTGGCTACGGTAAATACCAGCAATATTTTATTTATCTGCGGTGGTGCATTCCCGGATCTGACTGAGATCATCAAAGAGCGGTTAAATAAAAAATCGTCGATCGGTTTCCAGGCGGATCTGAAGGACAAATACGATAACGATAAAAACCTGCTGGATAAAGTGACGGTGGAAGACCTGAGAGCTTTCGGTATGGTGCCGGAATTTCTGGGAAGACTGCCGATTATTTTCACGTTGCAGGGACTTGATGAGGATATGCTGGTGAAGATCCTGAAAGAGCCGCGCAATGCAATCCTCAAACAGTATGAAAAACTGCTGGAGATGGATGAAGTGAAGCTGGAATTTGAAGAGAATGCGCTGCGGGCGATTGCGAAAAAAGCACTGGAAAAAGATACCGGTGCGAGAGCACTGCGGGCAATTCTGGAAGAATACATGCTGGATATCATGTATGAGATTCCGAAAGATGACAGCATCGGAGAGGTGATCA